>Ga0207428_10001944_pt1 | contig 20946 bp, 17 predicted proteins | sample RhiMethybrSRZTD1_FD_187600 | JGI IMG/M metagenome (GOLD analysis project Ga0207428, IMG submission 187600) | Populus rhizosphere microbial communities from Tennessee, USA - Rhizosphere MetaG P. TD hybrid SRZTD1 (SPAdes) (version 3) | ecosystem: Host-associated > Plants > Roots > Rhizosphere >...
CCGCCAGCGAAGCGTTCAGCGCCGAGGGAATCTTCACCGGGGAGACCATCGGGTCTCTCGCTGCCAAGATCCGGGCCGGAACCATCTCGCCCGCCGATGTTCCGGTCCACTACGTCACCATCGGGGACAACCACTTGATCGCCAACTCGAGGTCCGCCCTGGCGCTCATGCGAGCGGGCATTCCGCAGACTGGCTGGACGCTGGTCGACGCAACCGCGACCGAGGCGGCGGCCATCGAGGCTCGACTGCTCAAGAACGGCCTCACGGCCGAGGGCACGGCCGCCATTCGAATCACCGGGGCGGGACAGACGACGAGCAGCCTCCGGTGAATCGCATCGCGACCGCGCTCGGCGCGGCAGCCGCTGCAGAGTGACCCCCGCAGTGCGGGTAGGACCCCGCAGGTCGAGGCGCCGGAGGGGCCGATTGGACGGGGCTACCGGCTGGCCCCGAGGTTGAAGGAGCGACCTGGATGCGCGCGCTTCGTCTCCTCCCCGCCGTCGCGGCGGCCCTGGCCGCGGCGGGCTGCGGGCAGAGCAGCATCGTCCTGTCGACCGACCTGGACCGCCCGGTCGCCGCCGACGGGGTCACCACCGTCGAGCTGACGGCCGACGTGGCCGGCCTCGAGGACACCAGCGGTCGCCTGATCGTCGCCTTCCGCGCCGGCGCCCCGCTCCTGTTTCCCCGGCGCGAGGACGCCATTCCCGACTACGAAGGCCTGCGCGAGATCGGGTCCGACGAGGTGGACGTCGAGGTGCGGGATGGCGTCGCGCACGCCTACCTCCTGGCGCCGATCCAGGCCTCGACCCTGGAGGTGGAGGCCTCGGTCGTGCCGCCCGACTCGGATCCGGTCACCGCTCGCATCGAGGTCGAGTTCGGGCCCCCGCCGCTGGTCTCGGCCGGCGACATGGTCGGCGGCAACCTGGCCCAGGTGGTCCCCAACTTCCTGTTCGAGTGCGCCGCCGACAACATCGGCGCCTTCGTCACCCCGCGCCCCGACATCGTCGTGCCCTGCACCGCGGTCCTCCGCGATCACGCCGGCCGGGACATCCCGCACGTCCCCCTGCAGATCCAGGTCGAGGCCGGTCGCATGGTCGACCTGCCGGCCGACCCCACGGCGCCGCGCCAGTTCTTCTACCTGGCGCCCTCGGTCCTGGACCGGCGGCCCGCCGATGTGGCGCCGCTCTCGGCGGAGGAGCCGTTCACCATCCCGGGCGCCGGGCTGACCCCGGGCGCCGCCGAGCAGAACCCCCGCGACGGGCTGGTCACCATCCTGGTCGTCGCGCGCGGCCACGAGGCCTACAGCGACCTCGACGGCAACGGCGACTGGGACCCCGGCGAGCCGTTCATCGACGAGGGCGAGCCCTTCCTCGACGTCGACGACGACGGCGTCCACGACCCGGCCATCGACGGGCCGCACTGCTGCGACGAGAACGGCAACCACCGGGTCGATGGCCCCAACGGAGTGTGGGACGGCGACACCTGGCTCGGACGCACGACCCATATCCTGTGGAGCGGCCCGGTGGCGGACGAGAGCGGGCGCAGCGGATTCACCCCCGCCGAGCCAGCGATCGCCGCCGGCGCCAGCGCCGCGATCACGATGACTGTGGTGGACGCCAACTTCAATCCAGTGGCGATGTTCGACTCGAGCGACGGAATCCGCATCGACCTCGGCGGACCGGTCGAGCTGTTTCCCCCACCCGACCTGAAGCTCGAGCCGGGCGCCGGGATCGAGCTCAGGAACCGCTTTCCGTTCTTCGTCTTCGGCGACCGGGGCGGGCCGATCGCGGGAGCGATCCGGGTCGACCTGGCGCGCCGCTGGCAGCTCACCGCCCGCGATCGGCGCTCCGCCAGCGGTCAGTGCGTCGAGGCCGACTGGACGCTCGAGGCCGAGATCGAGCACACGCCGGGGCCGAGCCTGTCGTCGGCCGCGATGCCGAGCCTGCGCGAGGCGCTCGCCGTCTCCGGCGTCCTCGAGGTGGCGAGCGGCTGCCCGTAGCGCGCGGCGGCCGCCCGTCCTACCGGCTCTTCCATTTCCGGTCGGCCGGATTGGTGAACGCGGCGCGGACCCGGGGCAGCGGCTTGCCCTGGCCGGCGGCGTAGGCGCGGACCGCCGACTCGCGGATGCCGGACAGCGAGGCGCCCTCGGCGAAGGCGCTGACCGCCCCCTCGAAGGCGTGCGCGCCGGCGAACAGGAGGCTGCGGGTGAAGAGCAGCGGGACGCGCCGCTCGGCCGGGACCGCCGGGACCAGGTAGTCCTCGGTGATGCAAGCCACGGCGATGGTCGCCTTGCGCGGCGCGCTCCGAGATGGCCGCGGCCAGGCGAAGTCGGAGACGTCCATCCAGCCGTTGTGCCCGACGAACGCGACCAGGCGGGCAGCGCCGCCCGCCGCCAGCACCGGGCCGCCCGGCAGCGAGATGGTGCGCGGCACCCGGCCGAACAGGTCGTCGGCGTAGGCCTTCATGGCCCGGCCGATCGATTCGCCGCGCCAGGCGTAGGCGACCACGTACACCGGAATCGCCCTCCTCACGCCGCGCGCCCGCAGCGCGGTGCCGGGTGACACCTTGCGGCGCCAGACCCGGATCTCGATGACGTCCTCTTCGGGGGCGGCGATGCGATGGACGAGGCGCCACGGCGATCCCTTGCGGCCGAACCAGCCGCGGAAGCCGCCGCTCGTCGCCCAGTAGAGGTTGCCCTCGGGATCCTCGCCGTCGCCGAGCCGGCCGCGGCCGCAGCGAAGGACGTCGTTGTCGCACAGCGGGACGTGAACCTGGACCACCAGCGGCCGGCCGGCCGCCAGCTCCGGTGCGAGGTCGTCGTAGAGCTTGCCGAGCCAGCCCTCGGCGACGTCGGCCTTCTGCGCGAGCGCGCGGCCACCGCCACCGAGCAAACAAGCTGCCAGAACCACACACGTTCCCACGCAGCGCCGGCCCGCCATGAGCGTTCAACGCGCGAGGGCCCGGCGCGATTCGCGCGCCGGAGAATACGCCGACTCAGTTCGGCTGCTGGCGCTGCTGGCGGCGTCGGGAGATGAGGACGAACGCCGGAATCAGGCCGAGACCGACAATGGCGGCGAGGCCGAACGGGCTGAGTCCGTCGTCGGTGTCAGGGCCCCGGTCGGCTGGAGCGACGAGCGCGGCGGCGGGTCGGGCGCTGTCGGAGGACTCTCGCGCGTCCGCGGTCGATTCGCGGGGCGCCATGGAGAGGAGGATGAGAAGGGGCAGAGCGACGAGCCCCATGCGTATCGGCATGCACCAACCAGCATACATCCACCCCGAGCCGCGATGCAGAAAAGACATGTTTTTGTTTTTGAAGGGTTTTCGCAACTTTTCACGCTCGCTGGAACGCACGCGTAATGGTGAAAACAGGTCCGCGTTGAACCGTCATGAAAAACGCGCAGTCCTGGCACGCCGCGTCATGGATCGAGTCACATCCCCGTGATTCAATGACCGCCATGCGCACCGTCAGAATTCTCGTCGTGGTCGTCGGCCTGACCGCCCTGGCGGTCGGGTGCGGAGGCAAGAACAAGAAGAGCGGCACCGCCGGCGGCGGCGACGGCTCGGGCGTCGGCGACACCCACGCCGGAAACGCCAACAAGGGCTCGGCCGACACCGGGGCGGGCGGCGCCAAGGATCCGAACCTCCAGGAGATCGTCTACTTCGAGTTCGACTCGTCCACGCTCGACGAGGCGGCCCGCGCCAAGCTGGAAGAGAACGCCGACTGGCTGAAGAAGGACGCGGCCCGCACCCTCACCATCGAGGGACACACCGACGAGGTGGGGACGCCGGAATACAACCTCGGCCTCGGCGAGCGGCGCGCCCAGGCCAGCCGCGACTACCTCCTCAAGCTCGGCATCGACGCCAAGCGGGTCTCGATCATCACCTTCGGCGAAGAGAAGCCGGCCGGCACCGAGGACTCGAAGAACCGCCGCAGCGTCTTCATCGCGACGAAGAAGAAATAGTTGCGAGGGCGAGGCGTGGGGCAAGCGAGCGCGAAGCGCTCGCCCTTCTTGGGGCAGCACCCACGCCGAGTCCGAGGATAATTGGCCCGCTCAGAAGCGGACCTTCTTCCCGAACAGGTCGGCGCGGAACGTCTTGGTGGCCGCGAAGTCCTTCGGGGGGGTCTGGACCGCGATGACCGGGACCGAGCCGGGCCCGGGGCAGAGCGCCATCTCGCCGGTGAAGCCGCTGTCCGGGTTGTCGAAGTCCATGAGGACGCAGCGGCGGCCGCCGACCTTCTGCTTGTGCACGTTCCTCGGCTCGGCACCGGTCCCGATAGGGATCTGCCGGATGAGCTGCTTGACCTGGTCGACGTTGATGGACTGACCTGGCGTCGGGAACATCACCCCGACGATCGTGCAGGGAACCGCGCCGCAGCTTCCGGCGAACTGAGCCCCCTGGCCGGGCGCCACGGTCACCTGGAACCCGGCCGGGATCTCGAGCTGGAACAACCCGCTCGGCTCCTTCCACCAGCCGCCCTTCCAGATCGCGTCGTCGGAGGACTGCCCGGGGGTTGGCATCGTCGGCTGGCCCGACTGGCCCGACGTCGAGGGGTCGTAGAGTGGCCGGTCGGGCGTGATGGAGAAGTCGGTCGGCGGCAGCGGGGCGGGCGCCGGCTGCGTGTCGTCGTCGTCGTCGTCGTCTTCTTCGACGACGTCCGGGTCGGAGTCGTCGCCGGACGGCGGCGACGCCCCCGGATCCGCCGGGACCGACGGCGACGAGCCGCCGCTGCCGCTGTCCTTGCTGCGCGAGACGGCGAACACGGCCACCGCGCCGCCCACCACCACCAGGCCGGCGATGGCGAGGACCAGGTTGCGGCTGCCACTTCCCGTCCGCGGTATCGGATGGGTGTCGACCCCGAGGCTGCCGCCCTGGGACGGGAAGCGGCCGGGCGGCGGCGGCAGCGGCGCGGGCGACGGGTACGGGCTGCCGCCGTGCGCCGCCGGCGCGGGTGACGGGTAGGGGCTGCCGCCGTGCGGAGCCGGCGACGGGTAGGGGCTGCCGCCGACAGGCGCCGGCGCCGGCGACGGGTAGGGACTGGCCACCGGCGACGGATACGGGCTCGGCGCCGGTCCGGGCGGCGGCGGCGAGGAGGGGAACGGAACCTGGACGCTTCCGGGGATGGGCGTGCGAAGGAGCGGCACGCCCGGCGGCGGGCTCGAGTAGAAGGCCGGCGGGTAGCCGGGGACCGGGCTCGGCATCCGCGAGCCGGCCGGGTTCTCGCGCGCCGACGGAGCGTGCAGGCCGAGCCCGCTCAGCCGCTCGGAGAAGACGTCCATGGTCGCCGGGCGGGCCGCCGGATCCTTCTGCAGCGCGTCCATGATGACCTGGCTGAGCGCGAGCGGGACGCCGATCTCGGGGCGGCGCGCGGTGGGCGGCACCGGCAGCTCGGTCAGGTGCTTGGACAGGATGGCCATGAGCGACGGGCCCTCGAACGGCAGCCGGCCGGTGACCATCTCGTAGAGCATGGCGCCGAGCGCGTACACGTCGGTGCGGGCGTCCACCTTCTCGCCGCGGATCTGCTCGGGCGCCATGTACTGCGGCGTGCCGAGCAGGTCGCCGGCGCGGGTCATCGGCATGGCGGTGATGTCGCCCTGCTCGTCGCGCAGCTTGGCGATGCCGAAGTCGAGCACCCGCACCACGTCGCTGCGCTTGCCGATCTGGACCAGCATCACGTTGTCCGGCTTGAGGTCGCGGTGGACGATGCCGCGGCCGTGCGCGTCGGACAGCGAGGCGCACACCTGGTCGGTGATGGCGAGGGCGCGCGCCGGCGGCAGCGGGCCTTCCACCATGAGGAGCTCGCGCAGCGACTTCCCCTCGAGGAACTCCATGGCGATGAACAGCGAGCCGTCGGCGTCCTGGCCGAAATCGTAGAGGGTGACGGTGTTCGGATGGTTGAGCTTGGCGGCCAGCTCGGCCTCGGCGTTGAACCGCCGCACCAGCCCGGGCTCGGCCGACAGCTCGGGCTTCAGGACCTTGAGCGCCACGGTGCGCTTGAGCGAGATCTGCTCGGCCCGGTAGACCGCGCCCATCCCGCCCTCGCCGAGCTTGTTGAGGATGCGGTAGCGGCCAGCCACCTGGCGGCCGATGAAGCCCGACTCGCTGGCGTCGCTGATCGGTGGGCTGCTCGGCTCGGTACCGGCCAGTGCGGTGCCGCACGCGACACAGAACCGCGCCTCCTTGGTCACTGCCGCCCGACAGTTCGGGCAGCTGGCGGATGTGCTGACCGCGGTCAGAGCCGGTACCTCACTTTGCGCCCGCCCGCCCCACGCCTTGCGCCGCGCGCCCGGGCACCGGTTCCGAGTATAGCACCCCACCCGTGCTAGGCTGCTTGACCAGGCATGAGAGCGGCCGCCTTCGCCCTCGCGGTCTGCGCGGCGCTCGGCGGCGTCGCACGGGCGCAGCCGGCGCCATCCGAGCCGGTCGAGGCGGGGGGCGAGGCCGGGGTGACGGCGTCCGGCGAGGCGACGCTCGAGGTCAGGCTGGGTCATCCTGACCCATTCGGCCCGGTCATCGTCATCGAGGCCATCGAGGTGGTGGGCAACACGTACACCGCCGAGCGCCTGATTCGCCGGGCCCTCCCGGTGAAGGAAGGCGAGCGGCTCCGGGCCGGTGACCCGCGCCTGCGCGCCGCCCGCTTCAAGGTCCTGGCGCTCGGCTACTTCCGCGAGGTCGACCTCCGGCTCCGCAAGGGGAGCACGCGCGGCAACGTGATCCTGAGCGTGCGCGTGGTCGAGCGAGGCACCGTCGTCCTCAATCGAATGTTCTTCGGCAACACCCTCATCACCCCGTGGTGGGCCGGGCTCGACGTGACCGAGCGCAACTTTTTCGGCTCGGGGATCGGAGTAGGCGGCGCCTTCGTGGTCGCCGGCCAGGGCGACGCGGACAACGCCGACGCACAGAAGGCGTTCCAGCTGCGGCTCGAGGACCCGTCGCTGTTCGGCGGACCCATCGGCGCACACGCGGCCTTCCACTACGCCGACGCCAGCGAGCCCTACCGGATCGCCGGCGATTCGTCGGACGGCTCGGCCGACAACTTCGCCGCCTTCGACTACAAGCGGGTGGGCGGGCGCGCCGGTGCGACCATCAACACCGGCGCCTTCGACCGGCTGACCGCGCTCGTCCGGTTCGACGCGGTGCGCGCCAACCTGCCGGCGGCCCCGACCCGCACGCTTCCCGACGGGCGGGTGGTGGACGTCGATCTCCTGCTCGAGGACGGCGAGAGCCGGGTCGCCACCGCCGGGCTCTTGTTCGAGCGCGACACCCGGCCGGATCCCATCCTGCCCTACGCCGGCGATCACCTGCTCCTGCTCGCCGAGGTGGGCGCCGGGCCGCTCGGCTCGAGCTACGACTTCACGTCGATCCTCGCTCGCTACGAGCGCTGGTGGCGGATCGCCCCGCGCCACGTGGTGTCGGGCCACCTGGTCGCCGGGGCGGTGCTGGGCGACGCGCCGCTGTTCGACCGGCTGCACGTCGGCGACATCGACCGCATGGTGTCGCCGCGCGCGCTCGGCCTGGTGGTGTCGACCACCCCGCCGTTCGACTTCTTCGGCACCGGCTCCGACGAGATCACCTACGGCGAGCTCGGTGGCCTGGCGGAGGCGCAGTACGCCTTCCGGCTGTTTCGCAGTCGCAAGGCGGTCTACGGCGGCGATCTGTTCGTCGGCGCCGGCCTGTGGACGCTGCATGCCACCCGCGACCTCGGCTACGACGCCCCCGACTTTCCGGTCGACCTCCTGCTCGACGCCGGCCTCAGGCTCGACACCGAGATCGGCATCTTCGAGCTCAGCCTGGCCAACGCGCTGGGCCGGGTCCCGCTGTGAGGCGGGCGGCCGCGGCGCTGGCGGCCGCCGCGGCGCTGGCGGCGGTGGCGGGGCCGTCGGGAGTGGCGGCCGCCGACGACGGGTCCCGGGTCAGGCGCATGGGGTTCGCCGAGCGCGGCCGGAACCTGGTGGTCACCACCGCCTTCCCGGAGCTCTTCGACCGCGCGGCGATCGACAAGGTGTCGAGCGGCTTCCCCTCGAACGTGGTGGTGCGCCTCTACGTGTTCCGCAAGGACCGCACCGAGCGTCCCATCTCGCTGGTCCTGGTCGAGCACGAGATCGTCTTCGACCTGTGGGACGAGGTCTACGTGCTGAGGACCCACGGGCCGCTCGGCAAGCGCGAGCTGCGCTACCGCAGCCGGCAGCAGGCGGTGCGCGCGATGACCGAGCTCGACCACATGCCGATCGCGCCGCTCGACCGGATCGCCATCGGGCCGCACCACTTCCTCGCCGCGGTCATCGAGCTCAACCCGATCTCGCCCGAGCTCCTGGCCGAGATGCGGCGCTGGCTCAGCCGGCCGGCGGGCGAGTCGCTCGACTCGAGCTCGTCCTTCTTCGGCTCCTTCGTCTCGGTGTTCGTCAATCCCAAGCTCGATCGGGCCGACCGCACGATGCGCATCCGCTCCCAGCCCTTCTACCGGACCCCGCGATGAAAACCCGGCGAACCATCTCGGTCGGCCTGTCGCTCAAGGTCACCCTCCTGCTCCTCACCGTGGGGCTGGCGCCGCTCCTGGTCTCGGCGCTGCTCATCGACAAGATGGCGGTGGCGGCGCAGAACTTCGCGTCGAACGAGGCGGCGCGGCTCCGGGTCAGGCTGGAGGAGGCGCACGGCGCCTACCGGATCGCGGTGGAGACCAAGAAGCGCTCGTACGGCTACCTGGCCGACGAGATGGCGGAAGCCGCCAAGACGGCGGAGGACCGCTACGCGCGCCCCTCGCCTCCGGCCGGATGGAACGAGCGAGCCGAGCCGGCGATGCGGGCCGAGCTCGACGGGGTGGTGGGCCGGCTGTTCGAGGCCGAGCCGGATCTCCTGGCCGTCGTGGTGCGGGTCGGCGCGTTCGCGCCGTTCGAGCGCTCGCGCCCGGCGCCAGGGCGCGGCGGCCCCACCCGCTTCCGCATCCGCACGGTCGAGCGGCGAAACGGCGAGGTGGCGCTGCGCTTCGCGGCCGACGAGGATCTACAGAAGGCGAGCGAGGACCTCGGCAAGACGCTGGCCGAGGCCCCGGTCATCGGCGAGTTCCGCGCCGGCCTGCCCGACTACTACCGCAACCTGTTCCTGCTGCTGGTCGGCGGCGTGGTGCTGGTCGCCACCGCGGGAGGCATCTTCCTGGCCCGCCGCTTCACCGCGCGCATCGCGCGGCTGGTGGCCGGGACCCGCACGGTGGCGGCCGGCAACCTCAGCGCCCGGGTGCAGGTGGCTGGACGCGACGAGCTGGGCGAGCTGGCCGGCGCCTTCAACCGGATGGTCGAGGACATCGAGCGCGACCGCCAGCACATCCTCTACTTGCAGCGGATCGGCGCCTGGCAGGACGTGGCCCGCCGGCTCGCCCACGAGATCAAGAACCCGCTCACGCCCATCCAGCTCGCCGTGCAGGAGGTGGTCTCGAGCTACCAGGGGGACGACCCGCGCCACAAGAAGATGCTGGCCGACGCCGCCGAGATCGTCGGCGAGGAGATCGCCAGCCTGCGCCGGCTGGTCGACGCGTTCAGCGCGCTCGGGCGGCTGCCGCCCGCCGAGCCGAAGCCGCTCGACCTCGCGGTGGTGGCCGACGACCTCGGCAAGGACCCGCAGTGGACCGGCAAGCTGGCGGTCGAGCCGCCCGAGCAGCCGGTCACGGTGTCGGGCGACCGGCTGCTCCTGCGCCGGCTGCTCGCCAACCTGGTCGAGAACGGCGTCCACGCGGGAAATCGCGTGGTCCTGTCCTGGCGTGCCGACCCGGCGGCCGGCGTCGCGCGCATCTCGGTCGACGACGAGGGGCCCGGCGTCTCCGCGGCCGAGCGCGAGCGCATCTTCGAACCGTACGTCACCAGCAAGGAGACCGGCACCGGGCTCGGCCTCGCCATCGCCAAGAAGATCGCGCTCGATCACCGGGGCGATCTGGCGGTGTCGTCCGAGCCGGCGCCGAGTGGCGGCGCCCGCTTCGTCCTCACCGTGCCGCTCGCCGGCGAATAGCGTGGAGCTGGCCGCCGGCGCGCAAGGCGAAGACGCCCGGCGCGGTCTCGGCGACCCGCTCGGCGAGGACGTAATAGGCCGGCGTGGTGATGCGCGCGGTCAGCGCGCCGCCGCGCACCCGGCAGTAGAGCGCGCCTCCGGCGCCGAGCTCGATGGTGGCCGGGTCGAGCTCCTCCTCGCTCTCGTCGTTCAGGACCAGGACGGCGCGCTCGCCTGCCCAGCGCGCCGACAGCGCCAGGAGGTCGGCGTCCTCGACCTCGACGTAGGCGTAGCGCTTCTCGTCGAGCCGCAGGATCGCGCGCCCATCGGGCAGGCGGTCGAGCCAGCGAAGCAGCGCGCGCCGGAAACCCGGATGGGTCACCTCGGCTCCTTCGTGCCAGAACCGCCCCTCGCGATCGAGCCGGATCCCGGTCTGCCGGAACCGCTCGATCTGCTCGGGCGTGAGCTTGAAGTCCTCGCTCATGTGGAACCGCCAAAACCGCCAAAGCCGCCAAACCAGAACTTGTTGGGTTCGCCCCGAACGAAACGGAGCCCACTCCAATCAAATTTTGGCGCGTTTGGCGCCTTTGGCGGTTCCAAAAAAGGGAGCCTCGCGCGAGGACGCGCGGCTTCCGCGACGAGAGTGACTCAACCTTCGAGGGCGCGGATGCGGTCCTTGGTGGCGAGCTTCATCTTCTTGAGCTGCGCGTACTCGACTTGTTCGGCGGAGGTGAGCGAGATGTGGCGGTCGAGCTGGCGGAGCCGCGCCTTGATGGCGCGATGCTCCTCCGTCAGCTGGCTGAGGAGATCTTCCTTCGACGCAACCATGGCCATGTGCTCCACCTTCTCACCTCCAGTTGCGAAAACGCGCAGCAGCTGCCTCGACGATATCAAATCCGTTCGTCGCGACAACGAAGAATCGCCCCGTCAGGTCTTGCCGGAGCGGTGGCCACCCCGGTTGCCATCGGGGAATTTCACCTCGGCCTCCGAGGGTCTGATGTAGACCGGCGTACCCACCTTGAGCGCATCGGAGCGGTCACCGAGCGCGGCGAGCCTGCCGACCGAGCGCGCCGACGGAGTGGTGCGCGCGCCCGCCACCACCTCACCGGCGGCGGCCAGGGCGGCGGCATGGCTTCCGCCGGTGTCGCCGAGCAAGATGGCACGAGTGGACGCGGTTCGTGACAGCGCATCGGCCACCGCGGCGGCGACATCGGCGACCGGGATCACGGCGTCGGGCGCGACCGCGATCACGCGCCCGCCGCCCTTCCGGTAGAGGCCGGCAAAGACCTCGTCGCGCCGGGCGTCGATGAGCGGGACGAACAGCGCTTCCGCAGTCTCCTCCGGCGGATCGGCGGCGGCCAGCGTGTCGACCCCGTCGAGCGCGAGCGCCGCCAGCGACGACACCGGCCAGAGCGGGAGCGCGCTGGCGAAGCAGAGTCCCTTGGCCGTGGCCATCGCGATGCGCAGCCCGGTGAACGATCCCGGGCCGGCGCCGACCGCGATCCCGTCCAGGTCGGCGAGCTTGAGCCCGGCGTCGGCCAGCGCACGGTCGATGAGCGCGACCAGGTCGTCCGAATGGCTGCCCACCGCGTGGTCGATCTCCACCTCGCGAACGCCGCCCAGCACCGCCACGCTCGCGGTCCGGGTCGAGGTATCGAGCGCCAGGATTCGCATGACCCGCCTCACATGATGTATCGAACGAGATCGTTGCGCAGCGCCAGAACGGCGATCAGGCCGACGATCCCGAGACCGACCAGAGTGATTCGGTCGCGTGCGCGGGTGGAGAGCGGTTCGCCGCGAATCGCCTCGACCGCGAACACCAGGATGTGCCCGCCGTCGAGCACCGGCACCGGCAGGAGATTGATGAGGCCGACCGAGATCGAGACCAGGGCGATCATGAAGAAGAGCGCCTCCCAGCCCTGCCGGCCGGAGGCGGCGGCCACCTGGAACATCATGATCGGCCCGCCGACCTCGCTCGGGTTCTTGCCGCGCAAGATCGAGCCGAGGCCGCTCGCCATCACGCCGATCGCCTCGAACGTGCGCTCCACCGAACGGGTCGCGGCGTAGCGCAGGCGGCCGTCGATCTCGATCATCTCGCCGCGGCCGCGGTCGAAGCTGGGAGCGGCGCCGAAGACCAGGGTGTCGGACAGGTTGCCGTACTCGTCCTTGCGCGTGCGGTGCTCCTGGCGGACCTCGGCGCCCAGCTCGCCGTCGACCCCGGCGCGCCGCCAGCCGACCCGGAATCCGTGCTCCGGGCGGCCGCGCATCCTGCGCTCGAGCACCAGCCAGTGCTGGATCGGCTCGCCGTCGAGCGAGGAGAGGAGGTCGCCCGGCCGGATGCCGGCGCGGGCGGCGGGCGATCCCGGCTCGACGCGATCGACGAAGAGATCGACCGGGTAGAGGCCGTGCTCGACCCGCGTCCCGCCCGGGCCGAAGGTCTGCTCCGAGGCGAGGCTGGTCTGCACCGGCTGGTAGAGCTTGATGCCGAGGCCGGGCACCGGGCGGGCGCGGAAGTAGGCCACCCGCATGACGCGGGGCGCGCCGCCGAGCTCGCGGCGGAGCTTGCTCCAGGTCTCGATCCGGTGGCCGTCGATGCCGGCGATCATGTCGCCGGTCCTCAGGTGGGCGAGCCCGGCGGGCGAGCCGGGGTCGAGCACGCCGACCTGGGGCGGGAACGGCGAGTGGGTGATGCCGATCCAGCCCTCGCGCGCCGGCTTACCGTCTCCCGCGCGGCCGGCGATCTCGACGGGCGCGACGTCGCGCTCGAGGGCGCGGGTGCCGCGGCGCAGGCGAAAGCGCAGCTGGCGGCCGACGCGGCGATCGACGATGGCCTCGACGTCCTCCCAGTAGCGCACCGGCTCGCCGTCGATCGACGTGATGCGGTCACCCGGCTCGAAGCCGGCGCGCGCCGCCGGCGATCCCGGCACCACGTCGCCGATGACCGCGGCGGGCAGCTCGGTGTGGCCGGCGAACGAGACGAAGTAGATGACGACCGGCAGGAGGAAGTTGGCCGCCGGGCCGGCGAACACGACCACCAGGCGCTGCCACAGCGGCTTGATCTTGAAGGCGCGCCGCGCGTCCTCGGGTGGGATGTCGTCGGTCGGATCCTCACCGAGGATCCGCACGTAGCCGCCGACCGGGATGAGGGCGATCTGGTACTCGGTCTCGCCGCGCCGGACGCGCACCAGCGGTTGACCGAAACCGATCGAGAAACGCGTGACCTTGAAGTCCAGGAGCTTGGCGGCAACGAAGTGGCCGAACTCGTGGATGGCCACGAGCACGCCGACCAGCACCAGGAAGTAGAGAACGGCCATCAGGCGGTCACTCGGGCTCCTATCATGTCTGGTACGCTTGGAAAAGACCCGTGGCGCTGAGCTCGGATTTCAAGAAGACGCAGCCGGTCGAGGACATGGAAGAGGTCCTCGACGCGCTCGAGAAGCTCCTGGATCGAACGAAGATCATGTACGAGCAGTACTTCATGGGGATCCAGAAGGTGGCGCCCATGCAGCTCCACCGCGACGTGGAGCGCAAGGTCCGCGAGCTCACGCAGCAGCAGATCCGGAACACGGGCCTCAGGTTCCGCTTCACCACGATGTGCCAGAAGTTCGGGGCCTACAACACCTACTGGAAGCGGACGCTGCGCGAGATCGAGCAGGGCCGCTACGTGCGAGATCTGGTGAGGGCGAAGCGCCGGGTGGATCAGTCCGGCGATGAGCTGCCCGAGGAGCTCCTGGTCAAGCTGCCCAAGCTGGTGCAGGACCGGATCCGACGCGACCGCGCGCGGCTGGCGAAGACCCGGGGCGACGAGGCCGACCTGGCGGCGCTCGAGCGGTCGCCCATGGCGGGGTCCGGGCCGCAGGCGCGCGTGCACGAGATCAGCGAGGAGGACACGCTCTTCGACGACCTGGACATCGACAACCTTTTCGGCGCCATTCGCGAGCAGTCGGTGTCCGAGCCGCTGCCGGTGGCGCCGGAGCCGCCGCCGCTGGCGAAGCCGCTCGAGCCGCCGCCGCTGGCGAAGCCGCCCGAGCCGCCGCCGCTGGCGAAGCCGCCCGAGCCGCCGCCGCTGGCGAAGCCGCCGCCCAGGCCGATCGGGCCGATCGTCCCGGCCAGCGTGACCTCGAAGATGAAGAGCCTCTCGCAGCCGGCCGCGCCCGCCGGCAAGGCGCCCTCGCCGCTGGTCCCGCCGCCGCTCAAGTCGGCCGCGCCGGTCCCCAGGCCGGCCGCGCCGCCCGCACCGGTCCCGAGGCCGGCCGCGCCGCCTGCGCCGAGGCCGGCCGCCGCCCCCGCGCCGGCCGCCAGCCCGGCGCCCCGGCCCGCGGCGTCGTCCCCGCTGCCCCCCGGCATGAGCGAGAAGCAGTGCCGCGAGCTCCACGCCCGCTACGCCAAGGCGCGTCAGCTGGTCGGCGACCGCACCGAGGTCTCCTACGACAAGCTCCTCACCACCCTCAACAAGCAAGCGCCGGCGATCATGAAGGAGCACGGCGCGCGCGGCGTCGACTTCCAGGTGGTCGTCCGCGGCGACAAGGTCATCCTCAAGGCGAAGCCGGTCAAGTGAGGGGTCCGCCGCCCCGGACGAGTCGTGGGGCAGGCGCGCGAAGCGCGCTCAGGGGTAGCACCCGCGACGAGTCCGAAAATAGGGCGAGGGGAAAACAATGACCTACCGGGCCGTGTTCCGCTGCATCGCCGGATGCGCCGGCGATCACCCGCTCGACGCGGTCCTCTACCGCTGTCCGCGCTGCGGCGATCTGCTCGAGGTCGCCCACGACATGCAGGCGCTGGCCGCCTCGAGCGCCGGCGAGTGGACGAAGCTGTTCGACGATCGCTTCATGCGCACCCAGTGGCCCTACGGCTCGGGCGTGTGGGGCAAGAAGGAATGGGTCGCGCCGCACATCCGCGACGAGAACGTGGTGTCGATGTTCGAGGGCGGGACCAACCTCCTCTGGGCCGAGCGCTACGGGCGCGAGCTCGGGCTCGACGACCTCTGGGTCAAGCAGTGCGGCAACTCGCACACCGGCTCGTTCAAGGACCTCGGCATGACGGTCCTGGTCTCGGCGGTCAAGCAGATGATCCAGGACGGCGCCCGCATCCCGGCGATCGCCTGCGCGTCGACCGGCGACACCTCCGCCGCGCTCGCCGCCTACGCCGCCGCCGCCGGGCTGCGCGCGGTGGTGCTCCTGCCGCGCGGCAAGGTGTCGACCGCGCAGCTGGTCCAGCCGCTGGCCAACGGCGCGCTGGTCCTCGCCATCGACTCCGACTTCGACGGCTGCATGCGCATCGTGGCCGAGCTGGCCGACCGGGACGGCGTCTACCTGGCCAACTCGATGAACTCGCTCCGCCTCGAGGGGCAGAAGACCGTCGCCATCGAGATCGCCCAGCAGTTCGACTGGCAGGTGCCCGACTGGGTCTTCATCCCGGGCGGCAACCTCGGCAACGTCTCGGCGCTGGTCGCCGGCTTCTCGATGATGCGCGACCTCGGGCTGTGCCGCCGCATCCCGCGGGTCTGCGTCGCGCAGGCCGAGCGGGCCAACCCGCTCTTCCGCAGCTTCGAGAGCGGCTTCCGCGACTTCGCGCCGGTCGCGGCGCAGCCCACCCTGGCCTCGGCCATCCAGATCGGCAACCCGGTCAGCCGCGACCGCGCCATCCGCGCGCTGGTCAAGTGCGACGGCGTGGTCGAGCAGGCCGGCGAGGCCGAGCTGGCCGACGCGGCCGCGCGCGCCGACCGCACCGGCATGTTCACCTGCCCGCACACCGGGGTGGCGCTGGCTGCCCTCGAGAAGCTGGTGGCGCGCGGCCTGGTCGAGCGCGGCCAGCGCGTGGTGGTGGTCTCCACCGCCAACGGCCTCAAGTTCACGGACTTCAAGGTCCGCTATCACGAGCGCGACCTGCCTGGCGTGCCGGAGCCGAAACATGCGGTCCAGCCGGTGCCGGTGCCCTGCGATTACACCGCGGTGCGCGAGGTGGTGCTCCGACACATCGATTGACCGGCGGACGCCGTCCGGGCTAGCGTCCGCGACCGTGCTCCGCCTCGCAGCAAGCTTCGCCTGTCTGACGCTCCTCCTCGCGATCGGCGCCGACGGCGCGCTGGCCCAGAAGAAGAAGAAAAAGAAGGAGGCGCCGGCCGCGGCCGCGCCGCCGGACGCCGCGGCCCCGCAGCCGTCGGGACCGCCGCCGCCGACCCCGGAGCAGAAGCAGAAGGCGACCGCCGCCTTCCAGGCCGGCCAGGAGGCGGAGAAGGCCGGCAACCTCGACGAGGCGATCGCCAGGTACGAGGAGGCGTTCGGCGTCTATCCCGACCCGGTGCTCCAGCTGGTGCTCGGCGAGGCCCACCGCAAGAAGGGCGACCTGGCCATGCAGGGAGAGGGCTACGCGCAAGCTGTGCCCGAATTCGAGAAGGCGAAGGCGGCGTACGAGAAGTACCTCGAGCTGGCGCCGACCGGCAAGGAGGCCGACGCCGCCAAGAATCGCATCCAGGTGACCGACGCCAGCCTCGACAACGCGCGCAAGGCGCTCGAAAAGCAGAAGGCGGACGAGGCCACCCAGTCCCAGCGCGACGCCGAGGCGCAGAAGAAGGCGGAGGAGGAGCGCCGGCGCGAGCAGGAGGCCGCCACCGGCATGCAGGTCGCGCTCGACGGCCTCCTCATCGCCGGCATCGACCAGGACGTCACCGCGCTGGCCCGGTTCATGCCGGGCGGGATGCTCGGCTGGGGCCACTTCGCCATCGAAGGCCATCTCTCGTTCGAGGGCTTCCTGCGCATCTCCAACGACAAGGGCGTCTCCGCCCGCTCGGTCTCGCTCGACCTCGGCGCCCGCTACGGCTTCAAGAGCAACCGCTTCGTCGGCCTGTTCGTCTCCGGCGGCGCCGGCTTCGGCCTGTTCGGCGGTGAGCCGCGCGAGCGCAAGCTGGACGGCGACATGGAGACCTGCGACCGCTTCGAGGGCGGCCAGTGCGCCTTCGCGGTCGACAAGAACATCTCGACCCGGCTCGGGCTCGGCTACGGGTTCGAGGCCAACCGCGACACCACCGTGGCGGTCCGCCTCGACGGCATGTACTGGCTGTTCAGCGTCGACAACGAGCAGGACATGGGCGCCCCGGCGGCGGGCGAGGTCGAGAAGCCGCAGACCGCGATGGCCGTGCTGCTCGGCCTCGAGTTCCTCCACTGGCCGTAGCCGGCGAGTAAGCCGGGGAGTAGACCGCTCGGCTCCGCCGTGCGTCAGGGTGGCCGAATAGGCTGCCCCTGTGGTGCTCCCGGACAACACGCGTCGCCGCATTCAGACGATCCTGTCGCTCTACTGTGCCGAGCGGGTGCCGCCGAAGTTGCGTCACGAGATCAAGGTCGCCTACCGGGTGCGCACCACGACCGTCACGCTGTACCAGGAACGGCTTGCGGATCCTGGGCGATGGATCAAGCTGGTCATCGCGCAGCTCCGCTACAATCCCGACCTGCACCACTGGAAGCTGTACTGCACCGACCGTGGATCCCTGGGCAGATGGCACCGCTACGACCTGACGCCCCCGGCGCACTCGATCGAGCCGCTCTTGGCCGAGATCGACCACGACCCGACCGGCGTCTTCTGGGGTTGAGCCTCTCGCGGCGATGGTCACGCTGACCGAAGCGGTGCGGGCGCGCGAGGCGCTCGCCGGACGGCTGCCGCTGGTCGTGCACGTGGCGCGGGCGGCGCGGGTGCTGGCGCGAACGCGCGGCGGATCGCTCGGCGCCGACGACATCCTGATCGACGGCGGCGCCACCGTGGTGCTGGGCGCGCGGCCGGCCGACGGCGCGGCGGGTTCCAGGCTCGAGCCGGCCACTCTCGGGCCGAGCGCCGGCGAGGAAGCGGAAGCAGACGAGGAGGATGGCGCGACCGTGACCGAGTCGCCCGAGCGAGCCGCGGTCCAGTCGCTCGGGGCGCTCCTCCACTTCGTCCTGGCCGGCGCGTTCCCCGGCCCGGAGCCTCTGGCCGAGCTGGCCGCCGGCGCGCCCGCGCCCCTCGTCGCGGTGGCGGAGCGCGCGCTCGGCCGCGAGAAGGGCGCGGTGTACGTCGGCCCCGCCGAGCTGGCCGACGATCTCGAGCGACACATCGTGCCGAGCCGGGTGTCAGCCCCGGCGGTGGCCGATCCAAGAGCGGCGCGCCGGCGGCGCATCGCGCTCATCGCCGCCGCGTCGGTCGCCGCGCTCTTGCTCGCCGGCATCGGCCTGGCCTGGCAGCGCGAGCGGCGGCTGCGCGACAGCGCGGTCACCGCGGCCGAGGCCGCGCGCGCGGCCCGGCGCCAGGACTCGTTCGTGGTGGCGCAGGCCTACGCCGACAAGGCGGCCGCGCTGGCCGCCGACGGCGTCGTGCTCTCGGCCGCCATCTATTCCGCCGCCGTGCTCGACAAGGTGCCGGCCAGCGACTCGCGGCCGCAGGCGCGCGCCCTGCGCCAGGTGGCGGAGGGGCACATCCTGGCCGCCCGGCTCGCCCTGGTGCAGGGCATCGACGGCGACCGCGACGCCGGCGGCGGCCCGGTCACCGCGATGGCCGCGGTGCCCCGCCTGGTCGCCACCTCCACCGGCCGCGGCATCAAGCTGTGGCGCGAGAAGGGCGAGCCGGCCGGCGTCATCACCGGCCACGCCGACGCCATCGTCGCGCTGGCGCTGGCGCCCAACGGCGCGGTACTGGCGACCGGCAGCCGCACCGGCGCCATCCGCCTGTGGGACACGCTCGAGCGGCGGCAGCTGAGCGAGCTGCGCGCCGGCGGCGATCCGGTGGCCGATCTCGCGGTCGCGCCGGTCACCAGCGGCCTGGTCGCCGCCGCCGAGCGCGGCGGTGCCGTCACCCTGTTCGCGCTGGGCGGCGGCGCCGGAACCACCACCCGGTCGCTCCCCGCCCACCGGGTCGACGCCACGGCGGTCGCGTTCTCACCCGATGGCGACCTCCTGGCCACCGGCGCGCGCGACGGCTCACTCGCCCTGTGGAACCCGGCCAGCGGCGCCCTGGTCGGCCGGCTCGGCGGGCACAACGCGGCCATCCTCGACCTCGCGTTCGCCCCGGACGGCCACCTCCTGGCCTCCGCCGCCGCCGACGGCTCGATCCGCCTGTGGTCGCCGACCGAGCGGGCGCTGGTCGCCGGGCTGACCGGTCACCGCGCCGCGGTCACCTCGCTCGGCTTCTCCCCGGACGGGACCATGCTGCTGTCCGCCGCGGCCGACGGTTCGGTGCGCGGCTGGTTCGCCGCCGATGGCCAGCCGGCGCTGGCGCTCGACGGCCACCCGCGCGGCGCCGCCTTCGCCGCGGTCACCGCCGCCGGCCTGGTCGTCACCGCCGGCGCCGACGGCCACCTGTGCACCTGGCGCCTCGGCGGCGCCCGCGCGCTGATGGCGCCGGCCGAGCTGACCGGCGCCATCGCCTTCGCACCCGATGGCTCGGTGGTCGCCGCCGCCGCGGTCGATCACAAGGTCCACGCCTTCCGGGTCGAGTCGGGCCAGCCGCGGCCGGCCCTGGTCGGCCACACGAGCGACATCGGCGCCATCGCCTTCTCGCCCGACGGCACGCTCGTCGCCACCGCCGGCGACGACGGCACCGCGCGCCTGTGGCGAGCCGCCGACGGCCAGCCGCTCTCCTCGCTGGTCGGGCACAAGGGCCCGGTCGAGGCGGTCGCCTTCGCGCCCAGCGGCGTGATCGTCGCCACCGCCGGCGACGATCACACGGTGCGGCTGTGGTCTTCGCAGGGCGGGCAGACCCTCGGAGTCCTCGACGAGCACCAGGACCGCGTGGTCGACGTCGCGTTCTCGCCCGACGGCAAGCGGCTGGCGGCGGTCGGCTGGGACGGCCTCGTCCAGCTGTGGACCATGCAGAAGAAGAGCGCGGTGCCCGAGCGCGGCATGCCGGGCAAGGGGCGCTGGTTCTCGGTCGACTTCGCCCCCGACGGCGCGCACCTGGTGGCGGCCGGCGAGCGCGGGGTGGTCGTGTTCCGCGCCGCCGACGGCTCCGAGGCCGTCACCCTCGAGGGCGCCGGCGAGTCCCCGGTCGAGGCCCGCTTCACGCCGGACGGCAAGATGATCGCCAGCGCCGGAAGCGACGGTATCCTCCGCCTGCACGCGTTTCCCGGCGGCCGCGCCATCCTCGCGATCCCTGCCGACCCGCCGATCGTCGCCTTCGCCCGCGGGGTCGATGCGACTCTCCTCGCCTGGGGCGACGGCCCGCGCATCCGCCTCGCCCCGCTCGACCTCGGGGCGCAGGACCGGCCGCCCGCCGAGCTCCTGCGCGCCGCCCAGACCGCCGCAGCCCTGGAGCTGCGCGGCTTTGCGCTCATCCACCGCTGAGCCAGCCGAGACTGTCGGTCCGTCCCCGCTTGAGCTAAGTTCACGCGCCATGCGGTTCCGCCTGTCCCTCCCCTGTCTTCCCCTCCTGGTCGCGGCCGGCGCGGGCGGCCTTGGCGGCCTGGCCTGCGGCGGCGACGACGACGTCGGCGGAGTCGATGCCAGCCCGCCGGTCACCCTCGATCACTGCGAGTACCAGGCGGTGCCGCCGACCACCGGCGCGGGCGGCGACGTCACCGACGGATCGCTCACGGCCGGCGTCGCCGAGGCCGTCATCGACGTGCCGGTCGGCACCGCGCTCGGCGCCTACACCGCGCGCGCCGGTTTCCTCGGCTCGGCCGGCACGGTGGATCGCCGGACGCCCGCCATCTCCGGCGGCTTCAACGCCTCCATCGGGGTCGAGCTGGCGCCGCGCATCAAGGTGCTCGCGCTCGGCGCCGGCGGCGAGACGGTCGTCATCGTCAAGCTCGACCTCGGCCTGGTCTACGAGGGGATGCTGTTCGACATCGAAGAGCGGCTCGACCTCTCCGGCAAGGTCCTGCTGGCCGCCTCCCACAGTCACTCGGCCTGGGCCCAGCAGACCGGCAGTCACGTGTTCAAGGTCGGCCTCGGCGAGTTCCGCCAGCTGGTCTACCAGCGCTACCTCGATCAGATCGAGACCGTCGCGCGCGCCGCG
>Ga0207428_10001948_pt1 | contig 20939 bp, 19 predicted proteins | sample RhiMethybrSRZTD1_FD_187600 | JGI IMG/M metagenome (GOLD analysis project Ga0207428, IMG submission 187600) | Populus rhizosphere microbial communities from Tennessee, USA - Rhizosphere MetaG P. TD hybrid SRZTD1 (SPAdes) (version 3) | ecosystem: Host-associated > Plants > Roots > Rhizosphere >...
ATTCGCGACAACAGGTTCAAGACAGCATCCGCCTGCCGGCGGCCGAGAAGCCGTACTTCACGCCCGGCTTCCCGCTGTCGCTGCCGCTGCGCCACGGTTCGCGCATCGCCTCGCTGGACGGGGAGCTCACGAAGAAGGTTGAACTCAGCGAAGCCGATCCAATAGTTTCAGACACCGGTGAATTGGTCTGGTCCGTGGCGCCGGAGATAGGCGGAGCCGTCACCGTTGACGCCGAGCGCACGCAGGCGGTCATAGGCTTTGTTAAAGCGCGGGGCAAGCAGTTGCGCCATCTCGCGCCGGAGATCGACAACCGCTTCGCCTGTCTGATCTTGAGCGCGCTCGACGCCAAAACCATTGCGCGTTCCAGCCGCATGCTGCTAACGTCTGGCGCAGCTGTGACCAATACCGGCGCGGAGTGGAACGAGACCAGATCGGTATTAAAACAATGGGGAACGTCGCCAACGCTGATCGAGCCAGTGACCGGACAGTTGACTCTTCGCAACCTCGAGGGAGCGCGGGGCGTGACGGTGTCCGCTCTGGACGGGCGCGGGCAATGCATCGGCGCGCCGGTCGCGGCGACAAGAACCCCGGAAGGCTGGCGGCTTCAACTCGGCGAACATGTCACGACCTGGTATGAGATTAGGGTTGAGAGATAGTTAGGCGCAAACCGAATTACTACTCGAATGGATGAGAGGCAATGATGCACGATCCAGAATTGAGCAACTGGATTCAGGACGCAATCAGACGCTACGCCCATCCCACCTCGGATGAGCCTGAATATTTGAAACACTACGCAACCCTGTACAACCTGTTACCGATCTATCCTGACTGGACACATTGTTATGGACTGCGGGCCGACGGAACAGTTTTTCTGTTTTCGACCGAAGACGAGGAAAAGACAATTCATGTGGAAACGGACGAGAGACTTCGGAATTTCGCTCTTTTCATGGGGTCGAAAAAGTATCCCGAATTGAAATCGCTTGCCCCTGTTCGTTCTGCAGATGCGATTGATTGTCCCTTCTGCAATGGGCTTGGGAAAATTGAAGTTCCGGGTATTGGACCGGACAACATTGTTTGTTACTGCGGCGGTCTTGGCTGGCTGCCATTCGGAACCAAAATACCTGGTTACTGACAGATCTGCTGCGCTGCGAAAATGGCACACACAAACATGTCTGATCAAACAACAATTCGCGTCATTCTCGTAGACGATCACCCTGTGGTGCGCTTCGGGCTGGCTGCGATCATCGGCTTACAACCGGACATGGCCGTGGTCGCGGAAGCGGGATCGGGAGAGGAGGCCTGCGCGGTATGCGCAAAGCGCGCCGCCGATGTCGTGCTGATGGATCTGCGACTGCCGGGCCTGAGCGGCGTGGAAGCGATTCGAGCCATTCGCAAGGAGCGTCCGAAGCTGCGCTTCATCGTTCTCACGACCTACGACGGCGACGAGGACATCCACAGGGCGCTCGAAGCCGGCGCGCAGGCGTACATTTTGAAAGGCATGTCGCACGGCGAGTTAGTCAACGCGATACGCACGGTTCACTCAGGCTTGAAGTACATTCCTCCATCGGTCTCCAAGAGTCTGGCGGAACGCCCGCCGCATTCGGAGCTGAGCGCGCGCGAGATGGAAGTGCTGGAACTTATCGTCAAGGGCCGCAGCAATCGGGAGATCGGCGAAGCTCTCGGCATCAGCGAGGCGACGGTCAAATGGCACATCAACATCATTCTCAGCCGTCTCAACGTCAGCGACCGCACGCAGGCCACCGTCGCGGCCTTGCAGCGCGGCATCGTGCATTTGCCGTAGTACGAACCGTCGCAATTCCTATTGGGATTCCGGCTCGGTTTCTTCGCCGCTGCGGCGGCGGAGGGAGCGGCGCCGCGATCAAACGTGAAGTTGCGGGTAAGGAGGCCCTGCTATGCGACGATGCGGACTTCTTACAATCCTAGTTCTACTTGGCTGCGTCGATTCGACCGCGTCCGAGACCGCGCCGCCGGACGCCCTCGCCTACAGCCGCCGCGTTTGGCGCAGCGCGGACGGCCTGCCCGAAGACTTCGCGCAATCTCTGGCGCAGACTCAGGACGGTTACCTGTGGATAGGCACGAGCGGCGGGCTGGCGCGCTTCGACGGCGTGTCGTTCGTGGTATTCAACCGTGAGAACATGTCCGCTTTTCTCGACGACAGCGTCTATTCGCTGCTGGTCACGAAGGATGGGACGCTGTGGGCGGGCACGGAGGGCGGCGGCCTTGTCCGGTACAAGGACGGGCGCTTCCGCGCATTCGGCGCCTCTGAAGGACTCACCAACGGCTTCGTCCGCGTAATCTACGAAGATAGGAACAGCCGACTCTGGGTCGGGACCGACGCCGGTCTCTTTCGCATGCAGAATGAATCGCTGATCCGCGTCGACGGCCGCGACGGCGCGCCTGAAATGAACGTGCATACCATTTGCGAAGACAGCGCTGGACGCCTGCTGGTCGGTGGTTGGGGACTGCTGGTTTTGCGAGGGAAGGAAGTGAACTACTACACTTCCAATGAAAGCCTGGCCGACAACAGTATTCGGACAATCCGCCAGACGGCGGACGGGGCTATTTGGATTGGCGCGATCTCCGGTCTCCGCAGACTCGACCTGGGACTCACCGGCGATCCATTCAAGGCCGGCAAAATTCTGAGCGGCGTCAACATCAGCGCGCTGCTCGAAAGTCGCGGCGGCGCAGTATGGATCGGCGCCTACGGTCAAGGGTTGATGCGGTATCGGGCGGGCCGGATCGTCAGGTTTACGGCGCCGTCTACGCTCCCGCACAACAACGTGCTAGCCCTCTTCGAGGACGGGGAAGACAACGTCTGGGTCGGAGCCCAGGGCGGCCTGCTCCGCCTGAGTCCGAGCGCAGCCGGCGTGATCACCACGGCTGACGGCGCCCCGCAGAGTATCAACACCATCTATCAGGACCCGCGCGGAGAACTCTTCGTGACGGCGCTGAACGGCAAACTGTTTCGCGTCGCGCGCAATACGCTCGCGCCCGTACGGCTTCCGGCCCCGCTCGGCCGGATGTCGGTGCGCAATCTCTTCCGCGACAGCCGCGGGGCGCTGTGGGTCGGGACGGATGGGCAAGGAGTCGCTCGAATTGACGCGGGCGGGGTCGTCCAGTACACATGGAAACAGGGGCTGGTCAACGATTTCATTCGCGCCTTTTGCGAAGACCGCGACGGCGCCCTCTGGATAGGCACGGACGGCGGGCTGAGCCGCTTCCATAAAGACGGGCGCGGCGCGTTTCAGAATTTCAAAGTCAAGGACGGCCTGGCTTATGACAGTATCAGGGCGCTGTTGCTGGATCGCGCCGGCGACCTGTGGGTGGCGACCGACGGAGGACTGAGCTGGTGGCGCGCCGGACGCTTCGTCGATGATCCGGCGCTCGAACGCCTGCGCGGGCAAAAGGTCTGGTCGCTGCGCGAAGACGCCGAGGGCAAGCTCTGGATCGGCACGCACGGCGCCGGGCTGTTCCTGCTCAAAGACGGGGCGCTGACGCGGTTCACGACCAAAGACGGATTGCCCAGCAACAAGATTCACTTCATCGTCGAAGACGCGCAGGGCAGCCTTTGGATGAGCGGCCCGAGCGGCGTCGTCGCGGTCTCCCGGCGCGAGATTGAATCTCTCTCCAGGCTGGGAGCCGGCCAGTTGGCGGTGCGCGTTTACAGCACGGCCGAAGGTCTGAGCACGAATCAGATGAACGGTGGCGTTCAGCCGGCGGGCGCGCTACTCGCGTCCGGCGAGATGTGGTTCCCCAGCGCGAAAGGCGCCGTCCACATCAGGCAAAACGGCTCGGATCACAGAAGCGCCCCGCCGGCGCTGATCGAGCAGGTGCTGGCCGACGACCGCGCTGTCCCTTTTTCTCAAAGCCTCGCGCTCGATCCGGGCCGAGGCAAACTCGAAATCCATTACACGGCGATTCGTCTGCGGTCGCCTGACCGGATCAGGTTCAAGTTTCGGATGGAAGGCTTCGATCAGGATTGGACGGACGCCGGGCAGCGGCGCGTCGCGTATTACACCAACCTGCCGGCGGGCAAGTACCGCTTTCGCGTGGTGGCGTATGAAATTGACGATCCGCGCAGCGCGACGGAGCGAGTCCTGAGCATCGAGTGGCGGCCCCATTTTTACAAGACGGCGTGGTTCCCGGCACTCTGCGGGTTGGCGGCGCTGGCCGCGGTCTGGGTTTGGTACCGGCTGCACGTGCGCAACCTGCGGCAGCGATTCGCCGCAGTGCTCGATGAGCGAAACCGGTTGGCCAGGGAGATGCACGACACCTTGATCCAGGGCTGCGCCGGCGTTTCGGCGCTGCTCGAAGCGGCGTCGAGCGCTCGTGAAGTATCGCCAAGCATCAGCGACGAATTGCTCGACCGCGCGCGCAACGAAGTTCGGGCGACCGTGGACGAGGCGAGATTGGCGGTGTGGAATCTAAGACAGAACGCCGGCGAAGGACTGGCGCCGGCTATTTCACAACTGACCCGCCGGCTCAGTCTGGAGACCGGCATTCCGATCAGCTTCGAGAGCAACGGCTCGGCGCCCGACCTCGGCGCCGAAAACGAGAGGAGTTTGCTGATGATCGTTCGCGAGGCGTTGCAGAATGCCCTCCGGCATGCGGCCCCGGATCATGTTTCAGTCGCGCTAAGCTCCGACCGAAGCAGCCTGCGAGTGGAAATCGAAGACGACGGGCGCGGCTTCGACCCCTCCGTCATCAACTCGTCGAATGGGCGACACTACGGCCTGGTCGGGATGCGCGAGCGCGCCGAGAAGCTGGGAGGGCAGCTCTCGTTGACGAGTTCCCCTGGCAAAGGCACACGGGTGCGGCTGAGTGTCCCAAAAGTGGAAGGGAATCTCAGCCACGAATGAACACGAATGAACACTCCGTAAACTAAGTTTTTTGGCATTCGTTTAAATCAGAACAAGTGAGATTGGTACAGTACCGCGCGCGTAAGCAAGCGGCCGTTTCATAAGTCAGCCGCTTGCTTACGCGCGCGGTACTGTACATGCGCCCTTGATAATACAACCCTCCGTCGCTATTCGTGTTCATTCGTGTTCATTCGTGGCTGAGATTCCGCAGGTCTCCGGGAATAAAATTCAATCACACGCTCCGCGCGATCAACAAACTTCCGCCACAACTCCTTCGGCTCGAGAACTTCAATCTGATCGCCGAATCCCAGCAGGCATTCGCAGGCGTCGTCTTCAAAATGAAAGCAGAGCGAAACCTGTCTCCATCCATTTTCATCCGGCGGGTCAATGTGTTCGACGCGCGAGAACCTGCCAATAATGTAGAGCCGGTTGACCGCTTCCGGATGGACACGGGCCGTCACCGGATAGCGCGGAAGTTTGGATTTGAATTCGACGGCGGATTGGCGCCAGTGTGCGACGAGGTCGAAGGCTTCGGGACGGACGAAGGCCTGATCCGTCACTTCGGCCTCGATCACGCGCGATACCCGGTAATTGCGAATGTCGCCGTCAATCGCTGCGACCAGATACCAGACGCCGCCTTTGGCCACCAGCCCCAAAGGCCCCACTTCGCGCACGACCGCGCAATCGTCGCCGCGTTGATACTTGAATCTTACTGCGCGATCCTTCAAAACTGCATCCTGCAAGAACGGGAGTAGCGGCGCGGATTCTTCGCTCTGATTCCACCCGGCGCCGTCGACGTAAATCCGCTGGCTCGCCGATTCGGCGTCGCGACGCATCGCAGGCGGAACCGCGGCGAAGAGCTTGATGAACGCGGCTTCGGCGGCCTTGCCCAACCCGAGGTCGTCGAGCAGGCGCGGCGAGCGCGCCAGAAAAAGCGCCTGAATCTCGGCCTCGTTCAGCCCGGTCAGATTGGTTCGGTACTCGCCCATCAGCGACCACCCGCCGCCGGCCCCGCGCTCAGCGACTACGGGAACGCCGGCCGCGCTCAAGGACTCCATATCGCGATGAATCGTCCTCTCGGAGACTTCCAGGCGATTCGCCAGGTCGTGCGCGGTCATCCGCCGGTAGGTTTGCAACAGCAACATAATCGAAAGCAGCCGATCAGCGCGCATACATTTCCTCGCTTCCAAAACTTTTTCCACCTATGAGAATGAGTCAGTACCGCGAGCGGTAGCGAGCGAGGCTCCGTCATTAAGTCCTTTGCGAAAGCCTCGCTCGCTACCGCTCGCGGTACTGATTCGAAGGTCGTCCGTGCAGGTCGAACTTTTTCACCTGGCAAGACCCGAAATATGACACAAGGTGTCAGGAATGATCGCATAAGCTCGCGACATCTCCTACGCCGAGACCGCGCGTCAGGAGGAAAGGAGAAAATATGAGAAAGGTAGTCTATTCACTTACGAACAGCCTCGACAATTTCATCGCCCGCGCGGACGGCGCCTACGACTGGATTTTGATGGACGACGAAATTATGAGCGAGTTTCCCAAGCTTTACGCCTCGTTCGACACCGTCTTGATCGGGCGAAAAACCTACGATCAAACTCTGCTGCAATCCCCCGAAACAGGCCAGGAGACGGCCGGTTATATGGATATGAAGACCTACGTCTTCTCACGCGCCATGAAAGAGAGTCCAAATGTGGGCGTGGAGATAATTTCGGACAACGCGGGCGAATTTGTCAGGAGTTTGAAGAATGAGAGCGGCAAAGACATCTGGCTGATGGGCGGCGGAATTCTGGCCGCGTCTTTATTGAGGGAGCGTCTGGTTGACGAGATAGGGGTGGCGATTCAACCGATACTCCTCGGCTCGGGCATACCGCTCTTTCCCGACATCGGCCTGCAGGTCGATCTGCAACTGCTCGAATGCAAGACCTACAAGAACGGGATCGTGGGCCTCAAATATCTTGTGAAACATTGATAGGAGACAAACTATGGCGACTATGAAACGACCTTCGAAAAAGACTCTGGTCGGCCAGGAAACGGGACCGGAGGCGAGCCGCCCTCATATGCCCGGCTACGGCGTGCCTAAAGACAGAAAGGGATTGCTTCCGTGGTCTCATGTGACCGAGCGGATGGCCGAGGCGCAGAACTATTGGATCTGCACGGTCAGCTCCGACGGGCAGCCGCATTCGACGCCGGTCTGGGGCTTGTGGCTGGATGATCGGCTCTATTTCGGCGGCGGCCCTCAGACCCGTCGCAACCGCAACCTGGCCGAGAATCCGGCGGTGTGCGTACATCTGGAGAGCGGCTCCGACGTGGTCATCCTGCACGGCGACGCGCAAGTGTTGCGAGAGCCGGATCTGTCGTTGGTCACCCGATTGATCGAGATTTCTAAAAAGAAGTACGGATATGCGCCGAAGCCTGAAGACTATGCAGTCCCCGGGACGTATGTGTTACGGCCCCGCTGGGCAATGGCCTGGAAGCAATTTCCGAAGGACGCCACGCGCTGGCGTTTTCAGGAAGGCGATTGAGGAAGCCCTGACCAGCGGATGGTCATTATCGTCAAATCATCCCCCTTGGGCGCCCCGCCGCCGAACGTCTTCAGATCCTCCAGGCAGGCGCTGATCATTGCCCGGGGCGACGACGCGCGAATGACGGCCACCAGTTTCGTCAAGCGCTCTATACCATATTCGGCGCCGGCGACGTCGCGCGCCTCTGAAAGCCCGTCAGTGTAAAGGAGCAGTGAGTCGCCGGGTTGCAAGCGCAGGGTGTGAGACGAAAATTGTTGTTCGCAAAACACGCCGACGGGAAGGCCGGTAGAGTCAATAGTCTTGACATCGCCGCCGTTCAGCCAGAGAACCGGCAGGTGTCCGGCGTTGCATACCTCGACGGCGCCCGTGGCGTCCGCCTTGCCGCAAACCAGAGTGGCGTATTGTGTGGGCAGCGAGCTTTCACATAACAGGCGGCTCGCCCGCTCGACTATTTGCGTGAGAGGGAGGCCAACCGATTTCAACGAGCGGAACATCGCGTGCAGTTGGGTCATCAGCATCGCCGCGGCGACGCCTTTGCCGGAGACGTCTCCCAGCATGAAAAAGAGACTTCCGTTCCCGTCAGGGGCCAGATCGCAATAATCGCCGCTGACCGGCCCCGCTGCTTCGTAGTGGCGCGCGACCTGCCAGGGGCCGAAAGCGGAATCCGGTTGCGGCAAAAGCTCAGCCTGTATCCGCGCCGCCATTTCGAGGTCTCGTTCAAGCATCCGCTGTTCGTGGGGGGACAGATGGTCCAGACAGAATCGCGCCAGCGGATCAGCGATCAACCGTTCTGTTTCGACCGGGTCATGACAGACCTCGCATAAGCCGTATGCGCCGGCGCCTAACCTGTCCAGAGCCGCGTCCACCTCTTGCAGCAATTGGCGCAGCCCTCCCGATTCACTGAATTTGACGAGCGCCGTTTCAAGCTTTTGGCGGCGCTCCAATAACTGGCCGCGTACAATAGTCTCGACCTGATTTATCATTTTTCTCTCCCCGGAAAATAGACAGGATTTACAAGATTTACAGGATTTTGTGATCGATCTCAATCCTGTAAATCTTGTAAATCCTGTCTATTTCATTGTTTCAGTACGTCGCTCATTGCAACACGAACGACTCCTTTGACGACGTATCTTGCCGAACGAAGCGCAGGGGCGCCAGGTTCCACCTCGTCAACCGTAGCGCAAACATTCCTGTTTGCGCTACGGTTTTTCATGCCGATTTTCTGCGCCATACGAACCACTTCCAAGGTCTGTAAAGGCCGTGCAAATCTTCTGGCGGCGGGTCTGAACTCAGGATACCATCAACGCGTATTTACGTCCGACTGCAGATTTAATGGAGACCAACATGCATTGCCTGAATTGCGGAGCCCAAGCTTCGGAAAGACAAAAATTCTGCCGCGCTTGTGGGTTGAGTCTGGCGCCTGATATCGAGGATGAGGATGTGGCGCGAGCCAGGAGGCGATTGCGCCAATTAGAGAGCGGGGCAAAGCTCACCGGCTGGATCGTCGGGTTGGGCCTGTGGTTGTTCCTGTCGAGCGTGATTGTCGGAATTGGCGTCAACGCGATTATCAACAGCGGCAACATCGTGTTTGGCGTCATTCTGCTGGGGATGGGGGTCGGGTCCATTGCGGTTGAAAGTTTGCTGGTCTATTACGCTTCTCTGCACGCAAAGGTCTCGACTCAACAGCGCAGCCGACCGGCGGCGCCTGCGGAAACCATCAACAAGCTCCAGCCCGAACACCACGCGCAGAGCGCAATGAGCGCGATAGAGCAAACGACCGCGCGACTGGACGAGAAGTTCGAACCGCGCCGTTGAGAGGAATGGCGTTTCAAGGAGACCAATATGCATTGCCCGGATTGCGGAACGAAAGCTTCAGCGGGGCAGAAATTCTGCCGAGGCTGCGGATTCAGTTTAGAGAAGGTCGAACAGTTGATTGTCGATCAGAAGGCCGCCGTCACGGAGCAAACCACGCTGGCGACCGCCGGTCTTTCGGATAACTGGTTTCGCGGGCTCGGAAAATGGGCCAGAGGCGCGATTTTCCTGCTGTGCGGCAGTCTCGGTGGTCTGATGCTCTCGGGCCTCATAGCCATATCCAAGTCGTCGATTGAGAAAGGCAATATATTCCAGGGCATCATGATGTGGATGATTTTGGCAGCGGCCGCATTGGGTCTGGTCCTGGCGTACCTGGACTCAGCGCGTAAAAAGTCGGCCTCTGCCCGATCGAATCAACAGCATCGCCTGCCGCAGGCGCAAGAGACTGCGAAGATGCTGTCGGAGCCGAACGCCGAAATGGCTGCCAGCGTGACGGAACAGACGACAACGCGTTTGGAAGAGAAGCTTGAATCTCGAAGATAAAAAACATCGGTTTAAGGAGGCATTCTATGCATTGCCCGAACTGCGGAACCGAAGCTTCGGCAAGACAAAAATTCTGCCGCGCGTGTGGATTGAGTCTGGACCGCTTTGCGCAATTACTCGCGGAACTGCTGCCGGATGGTGAAGATGAGAATGTAGCGCAAGCCAGGCGACGATTGCGTCAGTTAGAGAAAGCGGTAAAGATCGCCGGGTGGACTATCGGGTCGGCCTTGGGAATCCTGTTTGCCTTTTTTGGCGCTTATATTCTGATAAAAACACATGACGGCGGGGCCATTATTCCATTGCTGTCTGGAGTTGGGATTATTGCGGCAATGTTCCTCATAAGCTATGGATCCTCTCTGAAAAAAAAGGCCTCCGAGCGCTTCCATTCGCAGCCAAAGCTGCCGCCGACGGAGACCGTCAACAAGCTCCTGCTTGAAGATATGCATTTGACCGCGATGAGTGTGACGGAGCAGACGACGGCGAGACTGGACGAGAAGATCGAACCGCCTCGTTGAGAGGAACGGCGTTTCAAGGAGGCCAATATGCATTGCCCGGATTGCGGAACGAAAGCTTCAGCGGGGCAGAAATTCTGCCGAGCCTGCGGATTCAGTTTAGAGAAGGTCGAACAGTTGATTGCCGAACAGCATGTCGCCGCCACGGAGCAAACCACGAAGGCGACCGCCGGTCTTTCGGATGACTGGTTGCGCAGGCTCGAAAAATGGGCCGCGCGCGCGCTTTTCGCGCTGGGCGGCATTCTCGGCGGTCTGATGCTCTGGGCCATCATAGCCAAGGTGATGATTGAAAAAGGCAGGATATTCCAGGGCAGCGTAGTGTTGATGATCTTGGCCGCGGCCGCCCTGGTTATGTTCCTGGCATATCTGGACTCAGAGCGCAAAAAGCCGGCCTCTGCCCGATCGAATCAACAGCATCGCCTGCCGCAGGCGCAAGAGACTGCGAAGATGCTGTCTGAGGCGAACGCCGAAATGGCGGTCAGCGTGACGGAACAGACGACGGCGCGTTTGGAAGAGAAGCTTGAATCTTGAAGCTAAAAAACATCGGCTTAAGGAGGCGTTCTATGCATTGTCCGAATTGCGGATCTGAGGCCCCAATGGAACAGAAATTCTGCCGCTCTTGTGGTTTCGGTTTGGGCAAGGTCGCGCAGTTGATCGCCGAACAGCCCCCTGACGAGAACCTCGATTCGGCTTCCGGCCCCAAGGAAGGGCCATCGATGGGGTTCCGAGGCTGTCTTCTTTTTTTCATCATTATATTTCTGCCATTCAGCTATTATTTTATCCCTCCCGGGAGAGGCGGGGTTTTTGTGAGTGTTGTTTTCATCTCCCTCCTTTTGGCCATGCTAGCTTTTGGAACCCATATCGAATTTGGGCGCAAGAGGGCAGGCGGACAGAAGTCGCCCCAACCGGAGCCTGCAACCAAAGCGCCGACGACAAAAAAACTGCCACCCCAACCGGATCAAGAAATGAACGCGAGCGTGACCGAGCAAACCACGGCCAATCTGGCGGAGAGAAATGAACGCGAGCGTGACCGAGCAAACCACGGCCAATCTGGCGGAGAGAAATGAGCGCCGAGCGGCGGATTTATCAGCGATTGGGCGATTGAGGCGCCGCCAGATTCAACACGGCCGCCCCCAGCACGCGGCGATGATCGCGCTCCTGCACAAATACAACAACGCGCAGATCGTCGCGCTTCCAGCCGTCGGCAATCGCAATGGCTTTCTCAGAATCAAAAGTCTTCGTCGCCGGATCAACACGGCCGAGCGCGCGCATCTCGCGCACGACCGCGGTATGAGCCAGCTTGCGCCCCGAATTTTCTCCGCGCGTAACGTTCGACGAGAGCTTGTCCTCGGTGAGTGCGAGGATCACTTCGGCCACGTCGCCCCGATCGACGGGCGGGACGTTTTTGACGCTGACGTTGAATCTGATCTCTTGATTGTCTTTCTGAGTCTTTGTTTCCGGGATGACGATTCGCACATCGGCTTTCGGCGAGCGCGCGGCTTTCGCAATCGCCTCGAGGGCTTTATTCATAGCGCTTCCGTTGAATTCGGTCTGCCCGTCAACGATTATTTGCGGAGTGTAGACGCGATCCTGTTGTCCGAGCGCCCGGGCGTAGGTTTCTTGCCGCGCGCCGAACGCCGCCGAAGAGAATGGGTCGGACCAGCCAATGTAATTCCAGTAATCGACGTGCTCGCCGAGAGCGATCACTTCCGCGCCGGCAACCGGCTGTGTTTGTTGCAACCGCTCCAGCACGCCGTCGGCCGGAGGACAACTCGAACAGCCTTCGGAGGTGAAAAGCTCCACGATCACTGGCGAACGAACCCCGTCAGCGCGTTCAAGCGCCGGCGTCGAGGTCATAGTCCCGCGCCGCATCATAAAGGCGGTGAAGACCACGGCGCAGAGCAACGTCGTCAAAGCAGAGATCAAAAATTTCATTTTAATGATCCTCCTGGATCAGTACCGCGAGCGATAGCGAGCGGCCGTTAGCGACGTCTCCGCTCGCTAACGCTCGCGGTACTGACTCGCCGCCTCAATCCATATCTCGGCGCCCCCAACGTATAGAGGCGCCCCAACCGGAACAACCAGGAGTGGGACAGATTTTAGTCTGTATGTCTCCATTTATGCGACGTACAGACTAAAGTCTGTCCCACTCTTACCTGCTTTGATTTAAAAACGGAACGTCACCCCGACTTGGACGGCCAGGACGTCCGTTCGTGAAGAGAAGACGTCGAAGAATACCAGTCCATTCACCTCTCGGATAGAGCCTTTCCTGAGATATTCGGCCCGCGCCCCTCTCAAATAGCGAACGCCCGTGTCCAACAGAATCCTCGCCTCAGGACCTTTCGTGAGCGGAATCTGCAAGCCGCCTCCGAAACCGTAGCTCAAGGCAGTATCGCTCAGATCGGTGCTGCTCGCGATAGTCTCGTCGTCGGACAGGTCCGAGATCGATGTTTGGGTAAACAGGTGTTTCAACCCGATCAGTCCGTCGAAGTAGGGGCGAACAGGGCCCGTGCGCGGTTGCGCCCGCAACACGAAATGCGAGAAGAAGATGTTGTTAGTTGTACGAACTCTGACCTGAAGATTAGGGATGGTTGTGCTTATCGGCTCTCTGCGGCTTTCGGAGCCGTATACTGCGATTCCGAGGTCGCCGCCCGCCAGAAAAGGGCTCCCGCCCAGCCGGACGAGAATTTGTCCGCTGACGCCGTAGCCGTTATTGGTGACGTTCTCGCTGAACTCGCCGTGCGGAACGACTGTCGTGAAATAGACGCCGGCCTGGCGCTCCTGGGCGCGAGCGATTGTCGCGCCCCCGATAAATAAAGCCAGGAAACAGACCGAGAGTACACGGGTGGCTTTCGCCGCGAACAAGCATGTCGTTTTCATGGGGAGTACCTATGGTCTTAGCCATTGACGGAAAGTATGGGTTGGAGGTGGCGTCATTCTCCATTTCCGTTCTGCGCTTGTCAATTTTTATTTTTCGTTGCGGAAATTGCGGGGCTACCTGCAATGACAAAGGAAGGAAGTCGTTGGAAGTGGTAACAGCGCTTTAGGTATCGCGCGACCGATAAACCTCCGGGTAATCAGCTTCTTCAATAACTCAGTTGGACTCATTGGCGTTTTAGCGGTTTCCGGCTTTTGAGGGCGCGTCTGCGCGTTGTGTCAGGAGAAACTCCTTCGCGACATCCCGCTGAAATTTGTCGTCAAGGGCACGAATCGCTATTGAGTTGTATCCTTCCACGAATCCCCATCTCCATGAACCAACCTTTGTGGAGTTGGGATAATCCACTTTCACCCCATACTTTTCATTTAACTTTTGAGCTTGCTCCTTCAGTGATTCAGTTTCAGGGCGTCGCGCTTTGATCCTGTAATTTTCCATGAAGCTGTCCCACCGGGCCACGCCCTTCCCTGCCCAGGAGCCAGCATTAGTTAGCGGAGGCCTAAGTAAATCTCGTGGCGATTTGAGAATGCCGGGAAGATCAAAACCGAATTTTGGGAGCAGGGCTAGTGAAAGGAGTAATAAAGACAAGGCCCCGCCGGCAAAATGTAATTTGTGACGCGCGTTGAATTTCCTCACAGGGACCTCTGTCGACATGGGTCAGCCGATCAATGCTGGTTCCAGCAGGTATTCCTGCAAATTGAACTCCTTCTCCTCGGCGGTTCTGGGGCGTTCGTAAGACCCGTTCATTTGCAACCAGCGCATTTTTACGTTGTCGGAGAGGGAGGGCTCCAGGATCTCGCGGGCGATGCGTTCTTTGATCCGCTCGTCTTCGATCGGGAAGAGGACTTCGACGCGGCGGTCGAGGTTGCGGTTCATGACGTCGGCGCTGCCCAGGTAAATCTCTTCATTGCCGCCGTTGATAAAGCGATAGACGCGGGAATGTTCGAGGAAGCGCCCGACAATGCTGCCGACGCGGATCGACTCGCTGCGGCCGGGCCAGCCGGGGCGCAGGCAGCAGATGCCGCGGACGATCAAGTCGATGGGTACGCCCTCGCGCGAGGCCGCGTACATCTCCTCGATCATAGACGTGTCGGTCATGCTGTTAAACTTGGCGACTATTCCGGCGGGCCGCCCGGCCTGGAGGTGCGTGACTTCGCGGCGAATCATCTCGGTGATCGATTTGCGCAGGTTGACCGGAGCGACCAGCAGCTTGCGGTACTGCTCCTGGCGCGAGTATCCGGTCAGGTAGTTGAACAGTTCAGAAACGTCTTTGCCGAAATCCTCGTCGGCGGTGAAGAGTCCGAGGTCGGTGTAGATGCGCGCCGTGACCGGGTTGTAATTACCCGTGCCGAGATGGACGTAGCGGCGCAGCTTGTTCTTCTCCTGGCGCACGACGAGGGCGATCTTGGCGTGGGTCTTCAACCCGACCAGACCGTAGATGACGTGGACGCCGGCTTTTTCAAGTCGCTTCGCCCACTGGATGTTCGCCTCTTCGTCGAAGCGCGCCTTGAGTTCGACCAGGACCGCGACCTGTTTGCCGTTCTCGGCGGCTTCGATCAGCGATTCGACTATGGGCGAATCCTTGCCCACGCGGTAGAGCGTCTGTTTGATCGCCAGCACGTTTGGGTCGCGCGCGGCCTGTCGCAGGAATTCGACCACAGGCGCGAACGACTCGTAAGGGTGGTGAAGCAGGATGTCCTGATGGCGTATGGCGTCGAAGATGTTTTCTCCCGAGCGCAGCGCCGCCGGCGTAGTCGGCGAGAAAGGCTCGTCTTTCAACTGCGGCAGGTCGAGCTTATAGAGCGCCATCAGGTCGGGGATGTTCAAGGGGCCGTCAACCGTGTAAACATCCTGCTCTTCCATCTCCAGCGAATGGCGTAGGAGCTTGACCATGTGCGGGCTCATTCCGGCGGCGATCTCCAGCCGCACGCCGAAGCCGAAGCGTCGGTTGCGCACCTGCTGCTCGACCGTCTTGAGCAGGTCGCCGGCCTCGTCCTCTTCGATCTCGATGTCGGCGTCGCGCGTGATGCGGAAGGGCTGGCATTCGATGATGCGCATTCCCGGGAAGAGCGAATCGATGTGCGCCGACATCACCTCCTCGAGCATCGTGAAGCAATAGCCCTCGCCGGTGACCGGAATCAGCCTGGGGACGTTCGGCGAAAGCGGCAACTTGACGCGAGCGAAGCGGGCCTCATGCTCGCCCTCTTCCGGATTCTCCGGCACGACCAGTATCCCCAGGTTCATGCTGATGTTCGAGATGTAGGGGAATGGGTGGCTCGGGTCTACGGACAGTGGCGTGAGGATGGGAAAAACGCGCTCGTAGAAAAAGTCGCGCAGTTCCCCGCGCTGAACCTTGTTCAACCTGCCGTACGGGAGGATCCGCACGTTGTATTGTTCCAGGCCCGGCAGAATCTGTTTGAGCAGGCAGCGCATCTGCACTTCGAGCAGCGGGCGCAGGCGTTCCGCGATGAGCCTCAACTGAGTGGCCGCCGAAAGCCCGTCGGGGGAGAGCAGCAGCGGGTTGGCGTCGAGTTGCTCCTGAAGGCCCGAAACGCGGACCATAAAAAACTCGTCGAGGTTGGTCGAAAAGATCGAGAGGAATTTCAGCCGTTCCAGCAGCGGCTGCGACGGGTCGAGCGCCTCGTCGAGCACGCGGCTGTTGAACTCTATCCAACTGAGCTCGCGGTTGAGCAGCGGGTTTTCGGCAATATTGCCAGTGCTTCTTCGTTCGGGCGCGAGAGTCAAGGTTTCCATAATTAATTTGCCTCATTAAACCTGCGTTTACCGCAGCCAGTTCCGTGGTGGGCGGGACCTGTAAATTCTATTTGAGAGGCTTGCGCGGCGTCAATTTTTTACCGATACTTCGCGCGCGCGCGATTGAAAACCTCAAGCGTGGCCCGAATCCATTAGTCGCGCGGCGCGGATAATTCTCAGGGGAACTCATGTCAGGCGACCACAACCAATCACCTTCTCTATCGCCGGCGCCGGGCGGCAAACTCAAAGGGCGGTACATGATCGAACGCGAGCTCGGGCGCGGCGGGGTCGGCGTGGTGTTTCTGGCGCGCGACGAGCGGTTGCACGGGATGCCGGTAGTAATTAAATTTCTGCTCGAAGACGCCGGGCGGAACAGTTGGCTGATCGGGAAATTCTCGCAAGAGGCCGAAGCCCTGACCCGCATTAACCATCCCGGCGTCGTGCGCGTCATTGACCGCGACCTTTCGGACGACGGACGTCCATTCTTCGTGATGGAGTTCATCAAGGGTCGGCCTCTGCGCGACGTAATGGGCCATGGACAGTTGGACCTGGCTTATATTGCGCATCTGGCGCGGCAAACCGGGAGCGCGCTACACGCGGCGCACCAGCAAGGCGTTTTTCACCGGGACCTCAAGCCGGAAAACATCATGCTAGAACAGTTGAGCGGCGGCGACGAGCAGGTCAAGCTGATCGATTTCGGCATTGCGAAGGTCGTCAATCCGCAGGCGGGCAATGAAACAGAGGTGGCCGTCGTCGCCGGCTCGCGGCAGTACATCGCGCCCGAGCAATTGCTGTCACAGACGGCCTCGCCGGCGACCGACGTCTACGCTCTGGCGATCATCGTTTATGAAATGGTGACCGGACGGCTGCCTTTCAATCCGGAGGGGCCGACCCAATTTCTGGTCTTGCAGGAATTGATGCGGCTCCAGAAGGGCGAAAGCTTCGTCACGCCGCGCACGTTTCGCCCCGACCTGCCGGAAGCTGCGCAGATACTGCTTCTCAACGCGCTCTCGTTCGACCCGGGACGCCGTCCCCAGAACTCGCGCATCTTCACCGAGGATTTGGCCCAGGCCCTGGTGGGAAAAATCAGCGCTTCCGACGCCCGCGCGACCATAGCCGTTCCGGCGCCGGTTCCCGGTTCCGCTCACGCCGCTGGCGAGCCGCTGGCGACGCAGATCGACCCGATCGACACGATCGAAAATCCGATTCACGCGAGGGAGACGGTCCCAAACGTCGGCGCCCAAACTTCCGCGCCGAAATCGCCGCGAAGCGAGACCACGCCTATCAAAGACGGCCGGAAAGCCAGCGCGAAGCCCAAGGGCGGCAAATTCCCAATCATCGCCGGGCTGATCATCGCCATCGGCGTCGCCGCGGCTGCAGGCGTCGTCGGGGTTCCGCGGCTTTACGCCTGGTTGAACACGAACGTTACTCCGTCTCCGACTCCACTAACGGCGACGCCAAGCCCGGCGGCGCCAGTGGCCGAGCGATCGTTCAGTTATTGGATTACGGTGCGGAAAGACCCGAAACTTTATCCTAACGACGCCCCGTTTCAGCTCCCCGGAGAAATAGTCTTCGCGCCCGGCGACCAAATACACATCTCATTCATCAGCCCGCAGCGCGGCTATCTCTACCTCATCAACGAAAGCCCGTCGGTCGCAGGACAGGCTACGAGTATCAACACTCTGTTCCCCACTCCGACCGCCAATCAGGGTTCGGCGCTACTTTCGGCGGGCCAGACTTTCCGCATTCCCGATCACGACAAAGGGTTCGTCTTCGACAAAGAGCGAGGGGCGGAAAAACTCTGGCTGATCTGGGCCGCCGGCGAACTGACCGAGTTGGAAAACCTCAAAAGCTGGATCAACACTACTGATAAAGGAGAAATCAAAGACGCCGCTCAGGTAGAGAGCCTGCGCAAGTTCCTGGCCACGCGCTCAGCGGCGAAACCTGAGGTCACACTCGACGAGACGAGCAAGCAGACAAGGGTTAAAATAAATGGCGACATTCTGGTCAAGCTCGTCAATCTGCAACATTACTGAAAATTCGTTTTCTCTACGACAGCCTGAAACCTCGGGTCGTCGCGGACAAAGTCGTACCTGGCAAAAAACCTGATGCCGGCGAGTGTGGGGTCTCTCTCCTGCAATGATCGCTCAAGCCAGCGAAGTGTTTGCTCCCGATCTTTAACGACCGCAGCCCGGGATGCGACAAAGAAAGCTGGAACATTTCTGCCCTGTGTTTCTCCAGTCGAAGAAATACGGACTGTCTCTTTTGCCCTGATCGCTTCGTCGAGCCAGAATCGGTTCGCGGCGCTGATTCCAATCGCATCTCTCTGCTCGCGCAACTTTGCCGCTAATTCTTTGCCACCTTCTATCTCCAGGGCCTTGAGATCCGCTTCGAAGGCCTTTTCCATGTCGCCAACAGCTTCGTACGCAATGCTGAGCAGCCGCCTTGGAAGGGAAAAATGCGGATTTTCAGCCGCTGTTTTCTCCAACTGGCTGATGGCCTGGGGATACCGCCTGGCGCAAAGATAAGTCATACCGATGTTGTTTTGAACGATGTTTGAAAACGGATTGAGTTCGCACGCCTTCTCAGCTTTTTGCAAAGACTCATCAAATCTGCCCAGTTGCATTAGGAAATAAGCATAACGGTGGTATGCGTCAGCATTATTCGGATTCAGCGCAATTGCCCGCTCAAGACTCTTTTCGGCTTCGGCCCAGTTATGATCGATCAGAAACTGGATAAGAGCATGCGACATATGGGCGCGCGACAAATCCGGATCGAGCTGTAACGCGCGATTTACCGATTCACGAGCCTGCAGTATCGTCTCCTCGGCCGGACGAGCGCCGAAATTAAACAGGATGATATGCGCGTCAGCGATATCGGCGTAAGCCTCGGCGAAATTCGGATCGAGAGCAATCGCCTGTTCATAAAACTCTATGCTCCGATTCAAGCTGCTCGGTGTGCTCTGGCTTTGGTGGAACCGTCCGCGAAGATATTTTTCGTAGGCTTCGGTGTTGTCGGTTCCGCGTCGTACGAACAGTTTGTTTTCTGCGTGGGTTAATTCAAAAGCCAGCGTTTTGGCGATCTTGTTGGAAAGAGCGTCCTGCAAAGCGAATATCTCATTCGTCGGTTCGTCGAATTTTTCCGCCCAGAACTGCATGCCGCTGTCCGTTCTTATCAATCGGGCATTGATGCGCAATCGGCCTTCCGACTCTTGTATAGTGCCTTCGAGCACGGCATCGACGCCTAACTTCCTGCCTATTTCTATGGAGTCTGCCGGCGCGTCGGTAAACCGCGCAACGGCGCTCGTGGGGCGCACAACGATTTGTTTCAAACTTCCGAGTTTGGTTATAAGCGCGTCCGCTAAACCCAGGCCGAGAACTTTATTACGCTCCTCAGTGGTCAACGGCCTTAGAGGCAAGACGGCGATCGATTTTATTTTTTCAGTCGGCGACGCAGTTTCCCGGCTTAAATGCAAAAAGCTTAAGCCTTCCTGTGGGCGGCGCTCTAAGATGGGCGGTTCCTCCGCTACGGGAATTGTAAGCCGCAGATCGGCTGAGAAGCGATAGCCGTGCTTCGGCAGGGTTTCAATAAATTGTTCTCCATCCGAATTGAGAATTTTCCTTAGGCGAGAAATCTGCTTTGCAAGGTTACTTTCCTCGACGAATGAATCCCGCCAGAGAGCCCCCATCATTTCTTCCTTTGACAATGCCTTGCGGTTATTCTCCACAAGCAGCAAAAGGGTCTCGAATTCCTTTGCGGGAAGGTGAATTGGCTTTCCATCGGAGAATAAAGTCTTTCCCTTGGGGTCAAGAACAAACTTCCCGAATTCATAGACAAATCCTTTATTCTCTACCTTCTCCATAAAGTCAAAAAAAAGTCAAAAATATTCCGGAAAAACCTCAAGCCTTTTCCCGCCGATTCGAACATGATCGGACTGCAAGATGATACGGCTACTCAACCTGCTGCAAAGCGGCGGGGCGCCTAGGCCGGCGTTTATGGTCTTTGGAAAAATAATGCGCTCAGGCTCCGTTAACGCCATTGCGAGAGTTGTTTACAGGAGTCGTCCTCAGCCGAAGTGGCGAGAGTAAAAAGTTAGCAAGGCGTCAGGCGCATCTATTCCCAAAGAGTATTAACGCCGGCGCCGCTAATCATCCCTCTTGCGTCATAAATTGTGATGCCTGAATCCAACCGTCGCATAACGACGGTTGGATTCTTTTGCCAATACTTAGCCAGCGTTGAAACGCCGAGCTAATCTCACGGCTCCGCTACTCGGAGAGCAAACCATGCCGTTTGATTCTATAGGACTTCAATTTGCAAGCTCTTCGCTTAAATTGCCTAGATCAGTTTCCGATTGCGCGTACGGGAAGGCGCGCTGGATCAGTACCGCGAGCGGTAGCGAGCGCGACTCAGGGTGAAGCGCGCTCGCTACCGCTCGCGGTACTGATCCGTACGCCCATTTCAGTATGCCGTAAATTGATCTGCAATTCGATCTAAACACGGCGACTTTAACGCAGCTTTTTTGACGGCACAAGAAATAGTAGCCGAAAGGATTGAAAAATCCGGCCAGCTAAGGGCGGCGGCGTAACTCCTATGCTTCCACCCTTCACTTTCTAAGTAAAAGGCCATGCCAAACACCAGATTTCATTTCAAATCACACAGCCACATTCGCATCCTTACTTCGCTGCTGATCTTCGCGCTCGCCTCGCCTCCGTTGGGTTATGCGCAGCAGCCGCAAACGCCGCAGCAGCGGATCCTCACGCAGGAAGACACGAAGACGAACGCCGACAAAACGGCGCCCTCAGGGCCCCGCGCCGCGCGTCCCGAACTGGTTTTGCAGACCGGCGTCACCGCTCCGGCGTACAACGCCATTTTCAGTCCGGACGGGCAATTGCTGGCCTCGATGGATTTTATGGCCGGCTCGATCAAACTATGGGAGGTCGCGTCGTGGCGCGAGTTGATTGCGATCAACCTGGGCGCG
>Ga0207428_10001953_pt1 | contig 20927 bp, 14 predicted proteins | sample RhiMethybrSRZTD1_FD_187600 | JGI IMG/M metagenome (GOLD analysis project Ga0207428, IMG submission 187600) | Populus rhizosphere microbial communities from Tennessee, USA - Rhizosphere MetaG P. TD hybrid SRZTD1 (SPAdes) (version 3) | ecosystem: Host-associated > Plants > Roots > Rhizosphere >...
CGTTTGCCGCAAACCGCTCTCGGCAGCCTCGTGGCACATGTCCCCGGCAAAGGCCACCACCGGGCAGCTGTCGCCCGGATTGTCCCGGCTTTCGCTGGACAGGTACGTTTCGACTATGGCTCGGTGGGCGGCGTCCTTGCTGTCATGGTCGGCCACCCGCGCCTGCCAGCGTTGCGCGGCCTGCTCGAAAGCCCGGCCACTGGCCTCTTGCGCCAGGGCTTCCCTGGATTCGAAGTGTCCGTAGAAACCGCCGTGGGTCAGTCCCGCGGCGGCCATCACATCGACAACACTGATCCCGTGCAGGCCGCGTTCACGAAACAGTCGCGTGGCGGCCTCGACGATGGTCTCGCGGTTGAGGTCGGCTTGTTTGCGGGAAACTCGGGGCATGGGTCACTCTCAGGTCTACAGGTTGAACATCAGAGGGCGTACTGGGCAATCCCGTTGCCGAACGACCAGTTCTCTTTTTTGACTTCCACCAGATTGATGAAAACATCCTCCAGGCGCACCGCGAGTTCTGCATGAAGGCTTTCGGCAATGGTTTTGTAGAGGAGCTTTTTCTGCTCGACGGTTCGTCCTTCGCTCATGGTGATCTGGATCACCACCAGTTGGTCCGTGCGGCTGATGCCCAGGTAACCGGGGTCAAAGATGAAATGCTGCTCATCGTGTTCGGCAAGTATCTGGAAATTATCGTTCTGCGGCACACCAATGGTGTCGTGCATGGCGGCGTAGATCAGTTGGCCAATGCGTTTGGCGCGGGTGGGGTCCTGATGTTTTTTGATGTCGACGCGAACCAATGGCATGGGAAGACTCCAGAAGGAATGCAGGTCGGTTAAAAATACATGACGCTAGACCTTTATCAAGTAGCAAACGCCATCTTGCGATGAAGCACAGGATCTGAAAACCGCACAAATCCCTGTGGGAGCGGGCTTGCTCGCGAAGACGGCGGCAAATTCAGCATTGATGTGTCTGACACACCGCTTTCGCGAGCAAGCATAGGGTTCCATTATTTGTTGGCACGAGCGCTCCGAGTATATGGGCGTAGAGAGCGCAAGCTTTCATTCACTTTGGTTAATTTTTTCAAGAAAATTGGTACAGGCTTTTGATGTAGTATTTTTGTTTGGTACGCCGGAGCATTCGATCGCTTCGATGCGATTTTCTGATAAGTTGAGAGCCGAAACTAACTTCTCATCGCTATCGCAAGTTTTAAACTTTTGGAGGTTGATACCCCAAGAAGTCGCGACGTGAAGGGAGAGCTGAAAAAATTCTGTGAGGAAGGAGAGCGCGCTGAACCTTGATCATGAGAGCGGATGTTGATGATCATGGTGTCGGTGAAATATCCCAGAAAGCATTTGATTTCTGATTATCCCAGGTTTGGAACAAGTTATACTTTTGAATCCGATAGGCCGTAGAGTTTAATTATGAGTCTTCGGAACGGAAGGCGTATAGAAAAGGATGATACCTCGCATGCTCTTCTCTGTTACTAAAAGTTGATACTTGTGGGCTGATATAAAAGATTTTTTTACAGTCTTGAGTGCGGAGTCGTTCAACCGGTTTTGAATCTATAACCGGAAAAAAATTGCTAATCAGCATTTTTTTTAGAGCGAAGCTCATCGATTTGTTTGAGTGAGACGAGCCCTGGATTTTTTGCCGGATGAAACATGGAATCATCTAGAATTAATTTTTTGCTTGAGATTAGCTGTCTAAAATAGCCTCGGGGGACATTTAGTATTGCCGCGGCCATTCCATAAGGGACATAGTTTTTTAGAATTTTGCATGCTTTTTTACCGTTTTTTTCTGTGATGTGCCTACCGGTTCGAAATGTTTTGTAAGGAATTAGCCCGTTATTTATAAAGTATACATAAAACATATTTTTTGAAATTGAAAATTTTTTGCAGATTGTGTTTATGCTTACACAGAACTCAGAGCTTAAATCTGTTGTATCAAATCGAGGTTTTGGTGGCTGTGCTGTTGCTTGTTGATGTTTTATTAGGGAATTTAAGGTGCGGGCGGAAATTCCGGTTCTGCTGTAGAAATGGTTTTTTCCAGAGTTTACCAAAGGGCCGTGTATTGGCATTATTCCAGCAGATGAAAGGAGTCGTGAGACTCCCATAGGAGATATATTTAGCTGTTTTGATAGTTCTGAAATGCGCAGATATTTTCTGGGGAAGTCTAACGCATCTTGCTTAGAAATAAGATAGCGCCCTTTGCTACCCTTACAATGACAGGGGATGATTCGTTCTCTGATTAAATTCATTATTTCCCGTACAGTAATACCTAGCAATTTAGCGCATTCTGAATTTGTTAAGTAGTCTGAAGCTTTTGTCGGTGCTATTCGAGAGAGATTAAGTCGTTTCGCGCAATGAGTAGAGCAGGGGGGGCTTTGTTTTAAGATGGAGAAAACTCGCTGTGAAAATGATTTATTAATGATGATGGTCTCCTTAATGAGGTCGCATTCTTTGAGTTGAAGGTGGTGCGTTGATATTGCATCATTGATCTCGCAGATTGGAATATTCCATTCGCGTGATAGATAGTGACTGCATACGTAACGCTGGTTAAAAGCATCAATCCTGGCTCGGCCAAATAGCAGGTCTGAACCTTGTTGTACTTGCCGGATATAGCGCTTTTTTAGACCCAAAAGGTTCGTGCTTAGCGCCAATATTTTAATCGACTGTTCCGGGATGTCAGTCATGCATTTAACTGCGCTGATTGATAAAACGTGTTTGCGACGCAAATCTAAGGTCTTCTTACCAAGGTCGTCTTGAGGTTGTTGGTCGGCAGTTACGGTTTTCTTCAACTGTATTGCTTCTTTGAGGCTGATTTTTGCTGCTCGGCCATTTCCTTTAAATAAACAATACTGGTGTTTTAATGGATACCAAGCCCTTGCTGAGATCCCGATATATTTTATTAGGTTTTTTATAGTTAGTGTGATTTTTGCTACAGAGGCTTTCTGTTCAAATGTTGTCAAAAGTAATTGCTGGCGGAGTGTAATCGCGATATTCTCGCTGACTTCGGCTTTTATAAAAAATAAGATAAAATCAATTTCTTCTGCAGTACTACTCGGTAGGCAGCTATGGATTGCATTTATTATATTTTCCACGTCTCCATGGCTTAGCGCTATCGCTAAAGCGCGTCGAGTACATTTCACATTATCGTCGCAAGTGGAAGTTTCAAGCTCCAAATACGTAAGAATTCGCTGGATGGTAGCTACTTGCTCGGTGTCACCTAATTGAAATATTTTCAGTAAATAATTGTTGAGGCTATTTTCCGAGTTTGACAATTTCGGGCTAATCAAGCGTTCGCCGCATTTGCAAACGTCTGAGAGCTGAATTTTCCATTTTATTCTGTTGCCGCAAGACGGGCAGTTAAATAAGAAAGCACAATTGTGGAATGGGCAGCCTGAGAATAGCTTTATGTCCTTCGGGAATTTTTCATACCCCTCCTTCCAGCAGTGAGTACAGAGTGCAGAACCTTCGAACCTTAAATTTGAATATCGAATCTCTATTCCATTGATTATCGCGTTTGAATGCTTGAGAAGTGGGTGTATTGGTGTGTAAAAATTGGCACTAATCTGCTCAGCATATTTCGGTGCGCAGGATTGAAGCGTCCTAGATATTACAGAGTTAGCCAGCAACATATTACCGTGAGGTGATTGGTGTGTCGCTTTTTTTAGGTAGGACAGTAGAGCCTGGCAATTTTTGAACCCGTTTACCTTGGCGGTACGCTGAATGGTGCTGATGGGGCTTTCATAGGGCAATGGAAATGGTATGAAGGAAAGATAGGAAATTTTCATTTGTCGCCGCTCGTTATTTCGACCAGGCTATTTTTGGTAACCTCAAAAGGATTTCCCGCCGGCAAAATACAATTGTCATGCCGTGTGATTTCAAAAGCATATGCAAAATCTTCACGCCGCAAGATCGCGTCTCCTCGATACAGTGAGAAGGAAAACGCATTCGACAAATGCAGCCTTATATCTTCCAATATTCCTCCGGATGCAGCAAATAATGGAAGCGCAATTTCAGGCTCATGCAAATGGACGCCTTTCTCCAAGTGCCCGATTTCATACATTTTTTTATCAAGTCCACGCAACACAATTTGAAAGTCAGAATTTAGATCTGTAAGTTCGAGTTGGAGGGGGTCGAGGCGGGCAAAAAAAGGAAATCGGCGCCGAAGTATGCCTTTTTTGTAAAAAAAACTTTCAATTTCTGGCGTGCCAAGTATGACGAACGGGATGCCGGTACGATCAACAAGTCGTGCGACACAATTCATTACATCAGTACGTGCCTGTTCTGCTTTTTTGTCTGCAAGCATTTGAAATTCATCTAAAAATGCGACTTCCACCTTCTGTAGTAGGATCTGTCGGAGAGCGCGTTGAGTCAGCTCAAACGCATCCCCGGAATATGCTTCAAATTCCAGGGATTGCAATAGAGCTTTGGCGAATGATTTGATCGTAGCTTTGGTAGGAAGCCCACAGTACATTGTAGGTCGACTATTCCATATCCCGCGATGATCTTTTCCCGTACTCTGCGGGGGGTAAGTTGACATGATTTGGTGCGCCAATGTGCTCTTTCCACATCCAGACTCTCCTACAAGTACTACGCAAGACGGGATACCTCGCATTTGCGTGGCTTGAATAGATCGCATGACAGTCATGTAAGCAAGATTATAGGCCCTGTAATTGATGATCTGAGCCTCGAAAGCCTTTAGTTGCTCGCTAATATCAATCATTTTTCATAACCTCGGAGATGTCGCCTACAGCGGGTGCGGCGTACATACCAAAGAACTTCTCGATATCGGTGGTAGGGAGATGATCTCCAATGGACGGAGCAGCGCGAGTGGTATCTGACGCAGGGCGTGCCTGACCAATTTTTTCGTCCGTTTGCGCGGCTTTACGGCGCGCTCGTTTGTGCTCGTAATCGTAGCGCTCCTGCATCATGCGAGTTCTGTGCTCGCGTGCTTCTCTGAAGTCGAATTCCTTAGCCTGCTTATTTTGCGCGGCGTTTAGAAGAAGATGCAGGTCCAGAGTAAGACCGTCCTGATAACTCATGTCACAGCCTTTGGCATGAAATACCTTATCGGGATAATCAGGGTGGGTAACCAAAACCTGACCCAGGTCGCTTGCATCGTAGAAAATGGTGAGAAGCTGCTCCTTGACGCCAAGATCTTTGAGATTTTTCAGTTCACCGCAGCTCCACTGAAGGTTTTTATAACGAACTCTGCCTTCAACGAGTTTGGAGCTGGTCCGGCTCAGGAAGAGGCGGGACATGTCTTCGGAGGCGATTCGTCGTAAAGGTGGCTGTTGGTTTTCTAGCTTGGCCCACATTTTGTTGGGCGACGTTGCAATCCCCCGATGCCGACGCTTGTGGTAGACGTTTTCCAGCCAATCAGCGAAGCGCTGCTTGATCACGTCAACGGTGTAAATCGCCTTTTTCTCTGAACGGTAATCGCCACATTCGCGAGGGTTCGAGAACGTAGTACCGCGCAGTCGGTGGGTGAGCCCGGTGGTCAACGTCTTGAACCAGCGCTCCACGTAAGGTTTTTCGTTGGGACGCCGCACCCGGCAGTATTTGATATTGGGACCCAGCAAAGGGAACAGTCCGTCGAGTGCGTCTTTCTTGGTGTTTTCCGGACCATTGTCGAGCCGGTACTCTTCGCCAATACCTACCCGGTGGATTGAATTCTTAAGCGCGCGGATTGTTTTTTGTGCCGAGGGAGGGTTGATCGAGATGTCCCAGCCGATTACTCGCCGGGATGCGACGTCTAGCAGGATGGTGAGAGCGGCTTTGCCAATGGTGTCCCCACACTCATTGACTAGTTCGATATCCAAAGTATGGGTATCCCCTTCAATCCGTTGCAGGAGACGATATTGAGGCCTGAGCTTCACGCTCCAACGGCTGGCCTTGATTGCTTCCTCCTCACCTTTTTGTTTCAGCAGACGGCGAAACTCACCATTTTCTTTGATCCTTCGACGGAGGGTACTGTCGGACGGCACGACGATCTGATCAGTCAGCGGTCGAAGGGTGTTGTATTTTTCAAGCGCGGACTTGATCGCCCCGATAATATCGCTGACCGGATCCGGCTCGTTTTTGTAGTAGTACTTCTCCAGGCAGTCCTCGATAGTTTCGCGTGTGATTTCCGGCAGTCGCTCCCATTGATCCTTATGCAGCTTTTTTAAGGGAATCAATGCGGTCACCGATTCATTATGCTCCAGATACCGTTGCACCCAATTGCGCAGCGTGTTGAAGCACGGTGGGCGACCGTCACCAATCAAATCCTTTATTTCGGCGATCAGCGCTTTGCAGCCTTCCCTTGGCAATCGACTATTAAACCGTTCGACGGCTGCGCGCACGTATTCAATGCGGCGATCAAGTGCCGCACGACTCTCCTGATCAAGGGCGGCCACAATTTGGTGATGTCGACCGGAGAAGGGGGCCTCACTCACCTGAACAAACCGTTTGCGTTTGGCTGCCTGCTCCAGACGCTCGAGCGTCTGCAGGCGCATATTTGATGGATGTGTGGTGCTGTGCAACTCAACGAATCCGCGCGAGACACTTGCGATCACGTAGACATGCCCGTTGTAGCGATATTCTTCGCCAGCGATCAGCTCCAGCTCACCCGCTTCACTGTTCATGGCCGCACCTCGGGCAAGGTAATGCGCGACGTGCGGGTAAGAGGAAGACGCAGGTCAGCATTCGCTTTGCCGTAGAACAACTGGTAGGCAATGTCGCTGAAATCCGTACCGTCGTTCAGGAGATCCTGGATCGTGCAGCTGCCGTGCTGCTTAAGGACTTCCAGCGTCAGGCTGGAGCTGGAGTTGTGTGCCTTGGAGCGGAATGAATAGCTGTAGAGGTAGCGCCATTGCAGCAGTTCGCAGTAGCTGATGTTCGCGCACGGTTCATAAGCACAGAAGAGATAACCCATCTCATCAAACCAGTCTTCATGACGAGCGAGCTGATCCTCATACCCTTCCGACATAAACCGGAGGGTTTCGATAAAGACCAGCCCAACCTCGTTGCCGTAAGCGCACACGGACGGAGTGTAACGAAACTTTCGGCTCGGCTGAATCAGGGTGTAAGGGGTGGGTTGGTAGTAACGAATGTCGCGTCTACGTTCGAGCATGAGGCAGAAGTCCAGCAGGCTGGGTGAGAGCCTGAGGCAAGCGTTATTCTTCCTCGACTGGATCACCACCAACTGCTGAAACGGCGATCCGCAGCGCCGTGGTTTGATCAGGCGCACTTCCACGTCGCGGACCGACTCGGGTTGTCGAAAGAACAGTTCGCTCTTCACTGTTTGATCCTCGTCGAGGAAAAACGCATCACCTGGCTTCGTTGCTAATTCTGTCAACGCAACTCAGGCAGAAACAGGATAAGCGCAGTGAACTGCGTGCCTGTCCTGATTACTGCCCATCGGGCTTACAGCAGCAGAAGGCTGCATGGCCGTTTCAACAACTCGATCGCTCGGAATGGGGGCTGCGGATGTCCCATGGCGCTATAAACAAAGCCCAGTCATTCAGTGAGCACAGCGCACAGCATAGGCAGGTAGGTTTTGTTTGATCCGATCTTTCGGCGCCTACCTGGCCACATGCCCCCAGTCGTAAGAGATGCGCAGTTTGAACGGTGGTTATTGATCAAGTTCTGGCGGCGACTGTTTTGCGATAGAAATTACCTGGCGATCAAACGGCTTGCTGTCGACGACAGCGAACTTCTTGATGATCCAGCGTCTGGCAGCGAGCCCCTGGGACAGCGCATAAAGGAAATACTCGTCGATGAACCAACACAGTGTCCTGAGCGACGGAATTTTCAGTTGGTCATCGGCCGGGCGAGAGAGATTGATAGCCTGAATTTCCGCCTGCATTCGTCTGCTCAATTCAGTTTTGGTCATGTTTGCGCTGAGGTACATCGTCTCGGCGTAATAGCCGACAAGGCGTTGAATGTCGGATGGCTGGCGCGCAAGGGACGCGCGAGATTTGGGCAGATACGGGCCTTGAAACGGTTGAGCGCGTGTCCAGGCTGAAGTTTCCGTCTGGCGCTCTACGGGGCGCTGATTTGAAGGAAGGGCATCATTATGTGAAGTGACATTGGCTGCGAGTTGCATCGATCCAATTGGCCGCAACCAGACGCGGCCATTGTGAATGACACACACCTCGTGGCGGACACCGTGGTACTGGTACCAGCGCTTGAGATGGCACCCGCTGGAACTGCAGGTGGAATCGGTTGAGGACTTCGACAGCATTTCCGGCGACCTGATCGTCGCCTTGGCCAGCGTCCCATCATACGAGAGGCGTTGGTCAATTGGACGGTCGTGCACCAGATCCCATGCCGTCGAGATGAAACAGCGCAGGTCAGGAAAGTCGTTAGCTTTTTCCAAGTGTGAAGTGATCTGTCTTGTCTCGATGAGAATAGTGGCAGATCGGCTGTGTTTGCCAGTGTTATGTAAGCTCATGATGCGAGGACTCCTTATATGAGGGAACCTACCCATGTTCTTGGCTGATAAAAGCGCAGCCGTCGCTGTTGTGTCCCGCAGCACTCCCGCCGGGCGTGCCGTGAAGCGACCGTCTAGAGTCAGCTCAGTACGCCAATTATGGCCAGGCATCAGCCAATGATGGACACGCTGCAGGTGCTGCTCACTGCTAAGTTCGTTTTCGAACTTCCGGTGCCATCATTCGGAGGCTCCGGAGAGTCACTCTCGCTGCATTGTTTCATCCCGACGGCATAGGATCTGCTACATGACGGTCCTATTCGTTCCGCATCGCTTTGGATGCTGTGGCGACATTATGCAACTGCTAATACCGCTCTTCGATTGCCCTAACCAGATCAGTAGTTTTATTCCTGAATCTATTTCTCGAGCTAAAACAATGGTTTGCGTTAAGAAGGCGCGAGAAAAAATTTCGCATGCGGACGAAATGTGGGTAGCGAGGGATGCACCTCGACCCACCCCATTATCGGGTGTTGAAATTTACTACACTAAAGCGACAGACCTATTTTTCCGGTGATCCCTTGTTCGCCTTCAAAGTGTCGACACCTGTCGCTAAGGTACGGGGAAGGGTGTTCATGTCGGCATTGGTTCAGACAGTTCATTGCTTGCGGAAGGGTTACGCTCTGGCTGCTTGGCAGGCGCACGGCGAACCTGACATTTTCGCCGGTGAACCGGTGCCACATGGCTACATTCAAGCCTGGACCGCACGGGTCCATGGGGCGCGAATGAATGTGCACACTCGGCAATGGATCTACAGCAGGTTGCCTGAGTTGAAGGGGGTCTACGAAGACATACTGTGGAAGGTACTCGATCCGAACACGAAGCCGGATGTATTTGATGCCGAACTGGAGAGACTGCGCCTTAATGGCAAAGCACTGCCACTTTGGTCGGTTGCAGCCTTAGAGGAATTGTGTGGATGCCCGAACTGGCAGCGTTTGGGTTACCTACTGATCGTCCTACGCAGTAAGTCCATACACTACCTCTTGGCGCGAATGTGGGTCCAAAAAAACTTCACCCTGTATTGTGCTCAAGCATGTGTGATGTGTCCTTGGCGCGGTTCAGCACTATTGCTTTTTGACCTGCTGGATCAGATCTGGCGCAAATATCCGGACGCAAGACCATTTGCTTGGCCAGCTAGCCGCCGGGCTTACGCACGTTACCTAGCCTATTACCAGAGCCTAGGGCGGGCGGTGATTCGGCAGGGCTGGGCGGAGGGCTGGAATCGCCACTGTGTAATGTGGCTGTGGCACCTGATTCATCGTGATAATTCGTGCGTATTAAAGAGTTTGAGAGCGAATGACCGGATAGGGCATCGAATAGCACCGCCGAGCCGGTTGGCGGGTCGTGTGTTGCGGGCTTTAATTACAGACCAGAGAACAGAAGTATGCCTAATGGCGCCATTTTGACAGATCAGGGCCTAGCGAGACTGTGGGTGTCACAACAGTCGCGGTTCGTCCGGCCCCGTCTGCGGCTCTAGAGTCGCGGTGGCAGCATTTGCCCAAGGTTTGTCTGGGCTGATCTGGAGGTTTTGAGGCGGCATACGTCGGCTACCGCCTGTACCGAAATTCTGATAGGAGCCGGCGGATGTTGATCTTCAGGGATGAACGGTACTTATTACTGCCCCTGCAAATAACTCTTAAAGGCATACAAAATCGACGGTAAACGCCCACGCCGAAAGGCAAATAAGAAGAGGGCAGCATGATAAGGGACCACTAGGGACTCTCTCTAAGTCGCGGGCTAACTCGAAGCCAGTACCTTTGGGGCGTAGGTGGGCCAGGAAGTGGACGGAGCGTGGCACGCACGGCGTTCAATCGGGTGCGGTCGGCGCTGAACGAGTCAAGCGCTCCACCAGCGTTTGTAGCTGGCTGATCTGGAGTGCCCGCGCCCGCAGTTCGCGCTGAGTCTGTCGCTGTTTGAGCAACTGCTGCTTGGTTTTCTCGCGCAAGGCCGTGAGCTGGTGGGCAACGGTCTGCAACTGGCGAAGATCGCTCTTATGTTCGTTGTCGGCCGCCTGCACCTGCTCTTCGGCCGATTGCAGCGCCTGTTCCAGGCGGCGCGTCTCTTGGTTCTGGCGCAGCTGTTCGCCGCTCATACGCTCCAGATCACGGTACAGCTGGCTTAATTCTTCCTGTTTGTTGAGTAATTGGTCGCGGTTTGTCCGTGCTTCACGCTGCAATTGCTGGAGTTGCTGATCATGACGTTGGACTTCCTGTTCGCGCTGCAGCAGGTGCTGTTCCCGATAGTGGTCCAGGGCCTCCTGAGTCAGGCGGTGTTTGCCCTCCAGGGAAACGATCTGCCCCGCCCGGTCCTCCAGCAGGCGCAGTTGTTGCTCATGGGCCTCCTGCAACCGCTGGCGTTCCAGCTCACACGCCTGTAACTGGCCGCTTAGGGCCTGTTCGTGGACCAGGCCTGCCTGTCGGGCTTGAACCAGGGCAGCGTGGGCCTGTTGCAGATGCTCCAGATGGGCCGTTTCCACCTCCCGTTGTTGCCGGGCCGCCAGTTGCTGGCGGTCGAAGGCCGCTCGATCGGTCGCCAGAGTCTCTTCGGCTCGCTGTTGGACGCGCGCGGCTAGACTGGCGATATAGCGGGTGAGCTCTTCATCCAGCGGCATCTCCGGCGCAGGCGCCTCGGCCTCCCCGAGTTCCTTGAGATAGCGCTGGATGGTGGTCTTCGAGCCGGTATTGCCCAGCTCCACGCGCACGGCGTCGATGCTGGGGTGCAGGCCGCGGGCGAGCAGGGCGTTGCGCGCGATCTGGACCACCGCCTTATTGATGCCGCCGCGTGCCATGGCCAGTCTCCTACGATTTCGTAGTGTTTTACGCAGTATGGAAGTACAGGTGTACAAATGCCCGGAATGCAACGGGCGGGGCGACGAAGTAGCTCTGGAGAATGCTGATTTCTCCAGAGTTATAGGGCACTTTTTCACGATGGGGCATTTTCGCGGTACGCGAGGAGGGGAATCCCATGACAGACCCGGCGAATCGTTATCTGAGGTCCGTGCAGCGTGACAGCACCCAACGGCGCTATCAGGGCGTGCTGAGATATTTCGAACAGGGTTGGGGCGGTTGCTTGCCAGCGTCCAGCGAAACGGTGGTGCGGTATCTGGGTGAGCATGCACAAACCCTGTCCAGCAGCACTCTGGGCCTGCACCTGGCCGCGCTCGCGCAGTGGCATCACAGCCAGGGCTTTGACGATCCCACCAAAAGCGCAAAGGTACGTCAGGTGCTGCGCAACATCCGGGCGCAACATCCACGACTGGTCAAACAGGCCGAGCCTCTGCCATTGGCGGAGCTGGAGCGCTGTGTCGCAGGCCTGCAGCAACTGATCGCCAGTGATAACCCGGTGGCACGCCTGCGGGCCTACCGTGATCGGGCGCTGATTTTGATGGGCTTTTGGCGGGCATTTCGCGCCGACGAGTTGTGTCGACTGCGGGTGGAGCACAATGCGCTAAGCAGAGGAAAACAGCTGAGGGTGTTTCTGGCCAGCAGCAAGACTGATCGAGAATACCGAGGGCAAGTTGTCCTGTTGCCGGCATTGAAGCGTTTGTGTCCGGTGCAGGCCTACGAGGACTGGCTTTCGATCAGCGCACTGCAGGCGGGGCCGGTATTTCGTCCCATCAACCAGTGGGGGCAAATCAGCACGCAAGCGCTCAAGCCCGATGGCGTGACCTATGTGCTGCGGGAGGCGTTTGCTTGCAGCGGTCTGGATGGTGAGGCCTACACTGGGCATTCATTGCGACGTGGATTTGCTACCTGGGCGAACAGCGACAACTGGACCACCAAGCAATTGATGGACTATGTCGGCTGGCGGGATGTGAAGTCGGCCATGCGATACATTGATACCACCGCTCCCTTTGGAGAACTGCGTCGTTAGAGGTTTAGGTGGTTGGGGCTATGCGACGACGACAAACGCACCGATCAGCGCAGTGGTGTATGACTTCAGCCCCGGCCGCTCGGGCGAGTATGCCCGCAACTTCCTCGGCGACTGGAAAGGCAAGTTGGTCTGTGACGACTACGGCGGCTAAAAAGCCAGTTTTGCACTCGGCGTCACGGAAATCGGCTGCATGACCCACGCCCGCCGCAAGTTCTACGACTTGCACATCACTGGCAAAAGCGTGCTTGCCGAGCAAGCACTGCGTTACATCGCGGCCCTATATGAAGTTGAACGCGAAGTCCGCGATTTAGAACCGGATGTCCGACGACGAATACGTCAGGAAAAAGCAGCGCCTCTGATGGACGCGTTTCATGCCTGGATGATCGCCCAGCGCGAGCTTGTGCATGAAGGTTTGGGGATTACCAAAGCCTTGGATCACAGCCTCAAACGCTGGATGGCGTTGAGTCGTTATCTGGATGACGGCGCGCTGCCGATAGCCGCGTCATTGCATGAGTTTCAGCTGCGGTTTCTTCATCATCTGAAGGGGCTTGGCCTTGAGACTTGGCAGCTTGCTCTCGCTTCGTCTGCTTTGTTCGCAGGTCACTTACAATTGCCCGCAACATCTGTTCGGCATGATCTCGCAGAGCTTCACTATCGAGGTCCGCACCCGGCGTCTCGATGGTTCTGGCGAAATCTTCCCAGGCCTGCAGAATCGGCTCAAGGTTCTCAAGAATGAAATCGGACAGGCGCATGTCGGTGATCCTAATGGGAGGCGATGCAGAGGCCGGAAGGGAAGCGAGGCTGCGCAGATACGGTGTGAGCGGGTGTTCAGCAGTGTAGGAGGTTATAGCTTTAAAGCTCAGTGCGTATGAGGCCCCCTTTGTCGATACGCATGATCAAGGCGTCGCCAGCTTTGACACTGACCCTGATCTCTTGCGTCCATTGCCTAGAGCACCCCTCCGAAGTTCGCGCCGAGAGGGTGTGTGATCCGAACGTGAGCCCGAAATGGGCTACTTCTGCGCCGAAAAAGTCAGCGGCCGGCTTTTCGTCTATTGAAATACGGATCGCGCAATCATTTCCTAATAAGGTCGCGGCCAAGATGGCGAGATGGGTATCAGATGTTTTTGTAAAACCAAAAAGCCGCTCTTGGGGAACAGTGGTGATCTCTTCCGGAACGGGTGCCGTTTTGCAGCCTGCTATTAGAGCAAGTGTTAAAAGTGTCGCTCAACCCGGCTCAACCAAAAAGCGTCCACGAGCAATCGGACCAAAGCCCCCTTGGCGTCCCCGATATCACTGTCGACATCCTTGTTATTGGCGCTGGGTCGGCGGGCATCGGCGTCGTGGCCAGCCTGCTCAAGCGGGTTCCGGATCTACGGATCACGTTGATCGAGCTCAATGAGCAGCATCACTACCAACCGGCGTGGACGCTGGTGGGCGGTGGAGCCTATGACGTGCGCAAGACCGCCAGGCCCATGTCGCAAGTCATTCCGCGCGGCGCCACCTGGATCAAGGCCGCTGTGGTCGAGGTCCTGCCGGACAGTAAACGCCTGAAGCTGAGCAACGGTCAAAGCGTCGCCTATCAAAACCTCATCGTCTGCCCAGGGCTGAGGCTGGCCTGGGAGAAGATAGAAGGGCTGGAAGAATACCTGGGCAAGCATGGGGTGACGTCCAACTATCGCTATGATCTTTGCGCCTACACCTGGCAGTTGGTGCAGGGCTTGCGCTGCGGCAAAGCGCTGTTTTCCCAGCCCGCTATGCCGATCAGATGTGCCGGCGCCCCGCAAAAGGCGCTCTACCTGTCCTGTGATCACTGGCAAAAGTCAGGTGTCTTGCAGGACGTGGACGTCGAATTCAATCTCGCTGGCGTAACCCTGTTCGGGGCTGCCGCCTTCGTCCCGCCTCTGATGAAGTACATCGACAAATACCAAGCGCAGCTGGTGTTCGGCTCGAACCTGGTCAAAGTCGACGGACCGGGCAAAACCGCATGGTTCGAAAGCAGGGACGAGCACGGCACCCTCAGCCGGCACGCCAAACGTTTCGACATGCTTCACGTGGTGCCGCCGCAGGTAGCCCCCGACTTCATTCGCTTAAGCCCCCTGGCGGACGCCGCCGGCTGGTGCGAGGTGGATCCGGGGACGCTGCAACACAGCCGCTACCCTGAAGTATTCGCCCTGGGTGATATCTGCTCCACCAGCAATGACAAAACTGCTGCCGCCGCCCGCAAGCAAATCGTCGTCGTGGCCGAGAACCTCCTAGCGGTGCGTCGCCATCAGCCCATGCCGCTGTGCTACGACGGGTACGGGTCGTGCCCACTCACGGTGGAAAAAGGCAAGGTGGTGCTGGCTGAGTTCGGCTACGGCGGCAAACTGCTGCCTTCCTTTCCCCTGGAGCCGCACTGGCAACACAAAAACTGCATGCTCAACCCGCAGACCGGTCGCCTGCGCTGGACCCTGGAATGCTCGACCACCCTGACCATCGTCGGCTCAGTCTCAGGGCTGCTCACGGGGATGCTCGGCTTGGGTGGAGGGTTCTTGATCGTACCTGCATTCCAACAACCGACTGACATCAGGATGCATGGCATCGTGGCCACTTCGCTCATGGCCATTGCCCTGATCTCTGCCTCGGCGGTGGCAGGAGCATTTGTTCGCCTGTGCCCACATCACCGCGACCGGCGGCATGTTTATCGCCGCCAGTGTGGTCGGTATGCTACTGGGCAGAATCCTCTCCCCGAGGGCGCCCGCCAAAGTCATTCAACAGGGCTTCTGCGCCGTGTGCGTTGTGGTTGCCAGCTACCTGATGCTCAAAACCTGGATGTAGAAAGCATACCGGGGTTAGCCCTGTTCAACCCTTTAGAGCGTTCGAGTGTTGAACCGCAACCAGGTCTTGTCCTTGCTGCTTCCCATCTTTTTCCCAAAGCCGGTATGCGGCTTCTCGAGTTTTTGCTCATCCATTGTCGAATTCCTCCATTTTTAATTGAATGATTTCGGGCGAAACCGGAGAAGCAGTGTCACCTCCAGTTCCGTGGCTGGGACATTTACCGCTTTGCGCCAGTACCTAGGCAGGTTGGTAAATATGGAAGGCAGGCTCATCGAAGAGAAAATCGGCCTGGCGTTAGCGCATTTTCATTTTTGACATGTAAGTTTCATTTCTGCAATTCATTCCATGAAAGCTCTTTAATAGCAACCAGCAAGCTGATAATATCGGTATCAAGTTCCGCATAGCGGAATATTGTTCGATAAGCAGATATTGAGGTTCAGATGAATTCCAGCGTGAACTATGAGCGTCAAGATCAAATTGCTCTTATTACCCTGAAAAACCCTCCGGTTAACGCGCTCGGTCAAGCCCAGCGTGAAGGTTTACTCCGCGCCTTTCACACGGCACAGAGCGATTCCCAGGTCAAAGTTCTGGTGTTGCTGTGCGACGGCCGAACCTTTATTGCTGGCGCGGACATCAAGGAGTTTGGCAATCCGCCACAGGCACCGAGCCTTCCGGACGTTGTTAACGCCTATGAGCAAAGTGTCAAACCCTGCGTCGCGGTGATTCACGGTACGGCCTTGGGTGGCGGTCTCGAGATGGCGCTAGGTTGTCACTACAGGATTGCCCGAAGCGATTCCCGGGTCGGTCTGCCGGAGGTCAAGCTAGGGCTGCTGCCAGGGGCGGGCGGGACACAACGATTGCCGCGTCTGGCAGGGGTGGAAAAGGCACTGGACATGATCGTCTCCGGCGCGCCCATCGATGCTGTTCAGGCCCGAGATTTCCACATTGTCGATGAATTGTTTGAAGGCGATCCGCGTGCGGCCGGGATCGCGTTTGCCCGGCGGATGCTCGAGGAGTCCATGGGCGTGCGGCGCACGGGCGAACAGACCGTTGCACTGGATGGCGCTGATAACACCGCGCTGATCGCGGTCAAACGTGCCGAAGTAGCAAAGCGCACGCCGGGGGCTTTTTCTCCACCACGTTGCGTTGCCGCCGTTGAAGCGGCGGCCCTTCTCCCTTTGACCGAGGGCTTGGAGCGTGAGCGAGAACTGTTCCAGGAGTGCCTCGTTTCTGAGCAACGTGCGGCGTTGGTACACGCTTTTTTCGCCGAGCGTCAATGTGCTCACATCGAAGACTTGCCGAAAGAAACCGCAGTGCGCGTCATCGACCGCGTGGGTGTGGTAGGCGGCGGGACCATGGGCGTTGGCATTGCGTTGAGCTTTGTCAGTAGTGGCATTGCGGTGAAACTGCTGGAGGTCAACGCACAAGCCCTGCAAAGGGCCCTGCAACGGGCACGCGAGACCTGCGCGGCTAGTGTCGACCGTGGCAGCCTTAGCCCTGAGGTGATGGAGCAACGCTTGGCGCTGCTGCACGGCGTGCTGGATTACAACGAACTGGCCGAAGCAGATTTGGTCATCGAGGCGGTGTTCGAGAGTCTGGAAGCCAAACGCGAGGTATTCGAGCGTCTGGATCAAGTCTGCAAGCCAGGCGCGATTCTGGCTAGCAATACCTCCTCACTGGACCTGAACGTCATCGCCGGTTTCACTTCGCGGGCTCAGGACGTGGTCGGTTTGCACTTTTTTAGCCCGGCCAACGTCATGCGTCTGTTGGAAGTGGTACGCGGTCGGGACACCAGCTTGGAAGTGTTGGCCACCGTGTTGCACCTTGGCAAAACCCTCAACAAGATCGCGGTGGTAGTGGGCGTCTGTGATGGTTTTGTCGGTAACCGAATGATCTTTCAATATGGCCGCGAGGCCGAGTTCCTATTGGAGGAGGGCGCCACTCCTGAGCAGGTGGATGCTGCCCTGCGCCACTTTGGCCTGGCCATGGGGCCAAATGCCATGCGCGACCTTTCTGGACTGGACATCGGCTGGGGCATTCGTAAGCGTCAGCGGGAAAGCCTGCCTTCGCACTATCCATTGCCCGGCGTGCTCGACAAGCTTTGCGAGGCTGGCATGCTCGGGCAGAAGACTGGCAAGGGATTCTATTGCTATGCCCCTGGTTCGCGCCGCCCCGAGCCGAACCCGCAGTTGTTGCCATTGTTGGAGGCGGTCTCACGAGAGAAAGGCATCGAGCGACGTGGCATCAGTGATCAATACATCGTCGAGCGTTGCATTTTCGCCCTGATCAACGAGGGAGCGAAGATCCTCGAAGAGGGCATTGCCCAGCGCAGCAGCGACATCGACGTGATCTACCTTAATGGCTACGGTTTTGCCGCATGGCGCGGCGGTCCGATGTTCTATGCCGACAGCCTGGGCCTGGACAAGGTGCTGGCCCGCGTTCGCGAGTTCCACCAACGCTTTGGCGCCTGGTGGGAGCCGGCTTCGCTGCTGGAAGAACTGGCCGCGCAAGGCCGGCGCTTCGCTGACTGGAAACACGATTAACGGCACGCATCACGGTCTCTCAATGGCTTGGAGGAAGACAATGGATATTCATTTTACGGCGCAAGAATTAGCGTTTCGCGATGAGGTCAGGGCGTTTCTGAAGAGTAAGTTGCCCAAGGACCTGGCGGATAAGGTGCGCCTGAGCAAACACTTGTCCAAAGCCGACCACCTGCGCTGGCAAGCGATTCAGAATGAACAGGGCTGGTATGCAACTCACTGGCCGGTGGCATTTGGCGGCACCGGCTGGGGGCCGGTACAAAAGCATATTTACGAAGAGGAATGCGCCCGGATGGGGGCGCCGCGCACTATTCCGTTCGGAGTCAGCATGGTCGCTCCGGTGTTGATCAAATTCGGCACGCAACAACAACAGGATTATTACCTGCCACGTATCCTCAACGGCACGGACTGGTGGTGCCAGGGCTACTCCGAACCCGGTGCAGGGTCCGACCTGGCTTCACTCAAAACCCGGGCGGTGCGAGAGAACGATCATTACATCGTCAACGGCCAGAAGACGTGGACCACCCTGGGTCAACACGCCAACATGATTTTCTGCCTGGTGCGCACCGACCCGCAGGCGCAGAAGCAGCGCGGTATTTCCTTTCTGCTTATCGACATGAACAGCCCCGGTATCAGCGTGCGCCCGATCATCACCCTCGATGGCGAACATGAAGTCAACGAGGTGTTTTTCGACAACGTGAAAGTCCCGGTCGAGAATTTGGTCGGCGTGGAAAACCAGGGTTGGACCTGCGCAAAGTACTTGCTCACCTACGAGCGTACCGGACTCGCGGGGATCGGCGCGTCCAAGGCGGCGTTGGCGCACCTCAAGCGTATTGCCCGCCTGCAAATGAGCGAAGGCAAACCCCTACTCGACGATTCGCTGTTCCGGGCGCAGGTCGCGGAGGTGGAAATGCAGCTTATGGCCGCTGAGATGAGTACCTTGCGCACCCTTGCCGCAGCCAAGGAAGGCGGCGTACCCGGTGCCGAAAGTTCGATCCTCAAGGTCAAGGGCACTGAGATACGCCAAGCCATCAGTCACCTGCTGCGAAAGGTCATCGGTCCTTATGCCTTGCCTTTTCTGCAGGAGGAGCTGGACCTGGACTACCCGGACGAACCGCTGCACGCTGATTACAGCGTGGCGTTGGCCAGCCAGTATTTCAACCTGCGTAAGCTGTCGATCTTTGGCGGCTCCAACGAAATTCAGAAAAACATCGTCTCGAAGATGATTCTTGAGCTGTAACGGGGGCTAATCATGGAATTCAAACTGACAGCAGAGCAGCAAATGTTGCAAGACACGGCGACTCGTCTGGTGCGTGACGCATACAGCTTCGAGGCCCGCGAGCTGTACGCCGCCAGCAAAGAAGGTTTCAGCTACACATTCTGGCAACAGCTCGGTGAACTGGGTCTAACGGCTGTGCCCTTCCCGCAAGAGCTCGGTGGTTTTGGCGGCAGTGGCGTGGATACGATGCTACTAATGACCGAGCTGGGTCGCGGCCTGTGCCTGGAACCCTATTTGCAATCGGTGATTCACGCGGGCGGGTTGATCATGCAACTCGGTAATCCGACGCAGCAGCAAGATCTGTTGCCACGCGTGGCCAGTGGACAATTGATACTCGCTACTGCCTTTCAGGAGCCTCAGAGTCACTACCACTTGAACGATGTGCAGACCCGTGCCTGCCAAGACACACAAGGCTGGACGCTGACCGGCAAAAAAGCAGTGGTGATCGGTGGACATAAGGCCGGGTTGATACTGGTCAGCGCCAGGGTCAGTGGTGACAGTCGTGACGACCTGGGAATTGGCCTGTTCCTGATCGACCCGCAAGCCTCTGGCGTCGAACGTCGCACTTACCAAACCGTGGATGGCCGCACAGGCTGCGACCTATACCTGGACAAGGTGCGGGTATGCGCAGAGTACGTACTCGGCGATCCGGCCAATGCATTGTCGGCGTTGCGTTACCAGCAAGGTCGGGCGATTGCAGCGCAGTGTGCCGAAGCGCTGGGCAGCATGCAGGAAGCTTGTCGCCTGACCCTGGACTACCTGAAAACCCGTCAGCAGTTCGGTGTAGCAATTGGTCAGTTCCAAGTATTGCAACACCGAATGGTGGACATGCGCACCGAGTTGGACCAGGCCACCAGCATGGCGATTCTGGCCGCGTACTGCGCCGATGAAGCTGACAGTGATGAGCGCAGCCGGACCTTGGCGGCCGCCAAATTCATTGTCACCCGTGCCGCGCGCAGCATTGCCGAACAAGCGATCCAACTGCATGGCGGGATCGGTATGACTTGGGAATACGCTCTGGCGCACCACGCCAAGCGCCTGGTGATGCTCAGCCATGAGTTTGGTGACGATGATCATCACCTGCAGGCCTATTCAGCTCTGCTCGACGCAGCCTGACCCTGTTCTATAAACACAGATCAAGGTGAGAGCGGGTTTGCCGGCGCTAGCAATGGTTCAATCAACGATGATGTTGAGTGTGCTAACGCTATCGGGCAAGCCCGTTTCAAATGGATATGTTGGCCTTAGGTTCTGGGTGCCCCCCAGACGCAGGTTTCACAGTTTTAAAATTCGGAGGTATTGAATGAAAGTCCTCGTAGCCGTCAAACGCGTGGTCGACTTCAACGTCAAGGTGCGCGTTAATGCGGACAATTCCGGCGTCGATCTTGCCAATGTCAAGATGTCGATGAACCCGTTCTGCGAGATCGCCGTGGAAGAAGCCGTACGCCTGAAAGAAAAGGGTGTTGCGACTGAAATCGTCGTCGTCTCCGTCGGCCCGTCTACCGCTCAAGAGCAACTGCGCACCGCGCTGGCTCTGGGTGCCGACCGCGCCATCCTCGTCGAGTCCGCCGAAGACCTGACTTCCCTGGCCGTTGCCAAACTGCTGAAGGCTGTTGTCGACAAGGAACAGCCTCAGCTGGTGATCCTTGGCAAACAAGCCATCGACAGCGACAACAACCAGACCGGCCAGATGCTGGCTGCACTGAGCGGCTACGGTCAGGGTACATTCGCGTCCAAGGTCGAGATCAGCGGCGACAGCGTTGCCGTGACTCGCGAAATCGACGGCGGCGCGCAGACAGTTTCCCTGAAACTGCCGGCCATCGTCACCACCGACCTGCGTTTGAACGAGCCGCGCTACGCGTCCCTGCCAAACATCATGAAAGCCAAGAAGAAGCCTCTCGAAGTGCTGACTCCGGACGCTTTGGGCGTTTCCACCGCCTCCACCAACA
>Ga0207428_10001954_pt1 | contig 20925 bp, 18 predicted proteins | sample RhiMethybrSRZTD1_FD_187600 | JGI IMG/M metagenome (GOLD analysis project Ga0207428, IMG submission 187600) | Populus rhizosphere microbial communities from Tennessee, USA - Rhizosphere MetaG P. TD hybrid SRZTD1 (SPAdes) (version 3) | ecosystem: Host-associated > Plants > Roots > Rhizosphere >...
TAGTAAGAGGTTTCGATGTATTCGGATCGAGAGGTGAGAAATCGTTGTTCCATTTTGTGAACAGGGGAGAGATTGTCTAATCCACAGATTACGCAGATTTCATAGACTAAGAAGAAGAAATGAGGAGCGAGTTCAGCTGATACTTCCCGGCTCTCGTCTCAAGCATGAATAATTTCTCACAGGTTCTTAATCTGCGTAATCTGCGGACGTTCTTGCTGTGACGAACGAGGACGCCATCAGAGTTTATCGATGTGATGCCGCGACAGGTAATCGCCAAATCTCGGCTCGCCGCGCAGCGGATCCAGATCAGGATCGAACTTAAGCCGCGCCAGTACGAACGGGACCGGATCAATCTTGTCGAGCAAATCAAAAGCAGTTTCTTTATCGCCAGCCAGGCCGTACAGGGCCACGACGTTAAGCGGACCTATGCGCCCGGGACTTTCCTTATCCAGCTTCGACAATTCCTGCCGCATCGCGTCGCGCTTTTTCGAGTTAGCATAGACATAGGCGCGGCCCAGCGTGCTCAAGATCCGATCCTTCTCACCAATGCGATCGAATTCGGCCATGGCCTCTTTGAACATATGCTTCTGCGCGTAGACATTCGCAATGTTGTAACGCGCGACGACCTGATCGGGCTGAAGCTCGAGCGCTTTGGTGTATTGCGCGGCCGCGCCCTCGTTGTCGCGAGACATTGACAGCATGAACCCATAAGAAATGTGGGCCACCGGCGAGATGGGATCGAGTTCGACGGCCCGCCTGGCGTGCGCCACCGCTTCTTCCAGCTTGCGCTGATTGAACAGGAATTGAGCATAGCGCATGTGACCTATGCCCTGATTTGGATTCAGCTCGAGCGCGCGCCGGTATTCGCGATCGGCTCCCTCGGGATCCATTCGCATCAGTCCGGCTTTAGTCACGTGGGCGGCGGCAATATTTTCGTTTAGCTGCAAAGCCTTATTTATCGCGGCGTTCGCTTTTACCAAAGCATCGTTTGGCGGCACCAAATCGTAGCCGTCGGCATAACTCAGGAAGTAAACGTCGCCGAGCAGGGCGTAAGCCTGCGCATAGTTCGGGTCCTTTTTGGTTGCGAGCTCAAAATACTCGGCAGACTTTTGCAGGCTTTCTTTTGAGCGCTGATTCCAAAAATACAGGCCCGTCAGATAGGCTTCGTAAGCCTCCTGATTCGCGGGGCTGCGGTTGTCGGTGTGGTCAGTTTCATGCGCCGACAACTTCGGAATCAGAGAAGCAGCCAACTGTTCAGAGATAGCGTCCTGCAAAGCAAACAGATCGCGATAGTCCTGTTTGACGTTGGCGGTCCAGATTGATTTCCCGTCCGCCAGCCTGATCAGCTGGGCCGTGATGCGAACCTGATCTCCTTCCCGCTGCACCGTCCCATCCAGCACCGCTTCGACTCCCAGGTCCTTTCCGATCTCGACAGCGCCCTTGTCGCGATTGGTATAGCGCGACACTGAACTGGTCGGCAGCACAGTGGTTTGATTCAGATGACTCAGTCTGATGATTAAAGCATCGGCCATTCCCAGGCCCAGGACATCGGTCTTCTCAGCGTTGCCAATTGTTTTGAATGGGAGAATAGCGATACTCGCCGGGGCGATGCGGTTCGCCGTCGCACGCTTTCGATAGGTCACATACGCTGCCGCTATCCCCACGATCAGAATCAACCCGACGACGGTCGCGGCAATGAGCCTGTAGCGAGTCAGCACGCTGGCGGAGCGTTGCGCAATGGCCGCCGGTGCCGGAGCATCGCTGACCTCTTCTTCGATCTGGGCAGCAATCATCAGTTGCGTGCTGATACTCTGTTGCGTCGTGGTTTCGTGCGTGTCGATTGACAAACGCCGCACGTCAGCGACAAAGCGATAGCCGCGCTTCGGAATTGTTTCGATGTACTTGTGAGCGCCCGGGGCTTCGTCGAGGGCCCGCCTCAGCAGCGAAATGTTTTGCGTCAGACTGCTTTCTTCGACAAAGGTGTCCGGCCACAGCCGGCTGATCAGATCATCTTTAGCCAGAACGTGTCCGCTGTGCTCGACCAGAACCAGCAGCGTTTCAAACACCTTTGGTGTGAGCGACACCAATTCATCATTCTTTTCGAGCACACGCTCAGCCACATTCACGCGGAACGGCCCGAACTCGTAAAACAATGATGGTTCGTCATTCATGATCAACTCCCTGAATCAACCTATCAAAGTTTTGGCTGAAGCAAACGGTTAGTTTGCGCGCAAGTTAAACCTTAGCCTTGCGTCAAAACTGGGACGACCCGGTTCTGACGCCAAAATACGAAACGCCCCGGAAGCCGTCTCAGTTCGATTTTGGGACTGAGTCTCGACCCCAGGACTTTCTAAGAATCGGATGTCAAAGGATCGGGTCGTCAGGGTAATCAGTTTCGAAACCGAATAACTCTGACCTCACCAAAAGCGGGAAACATTCCCGCCGCTACTTCCGATTCTCTACTAGTTGTGGTTGCGGAAACCTTTTGACCGGGCGTCTCAAACGGGACCAAGTGCGCCGCGCGACCGCCCAATCAAGACAATTCACCAAGACTGTCAAATAACTAAGAATTCAATTTACGACGAAAGGTTGGCTTCACGTTCCGTTAAGTTGTTAAGATTTGTAAAGAAAGTTTTCGATCAAATGGTAGCACCTGCAAAAATTTGTAAGTGTCATAAGCGAGTCGGCGCAGCAATTAACTTGCAGATAGGGTCTGATGATCCCGTCGCTACCGCCCGGGGTTCTGACACAATGCAAGTGGGGAGAGTGCCCGATGATTCTCGAGCACTCTCCCCGGTCGGGTTTGGCCGCCCTCATCAGCGATGCTGTCAACTAAAGTTCGACAGCATTTAGAACGTGAACTTCGCCCCAAAGCGGAACGCCGAAGGAGACTGCACGATTTGTGCCGATCCATAAAACGGATTGGCAACCGCGGGCACTCCGGTCACGCCGCTGTTGATCGAGAAGGTCTGATCGAGAGTGATGGCTCGCTGGCTGTTGAAGACATTGAACCAGTCACCACTAAGACGAATCTCCTTGTTTTCACCAATCTTGATTGGATAATAAACACCCAGGTCAAGATTCATGGTGGTAGGTGTCCGAGTCGAACCCACACTCTCAACCCGGTTCGGGAAGCCAGGCTCAGTTGCAGTTACGATCGGCACCACAGCTGTACCGCGCGTCACACCGATACCCTGGTTATTTCCATAGACCACGTGTGGCACCAGCATGTTGAACGGCGTACCGGACTGCACGTAGTAGTTGCCGCTAATCATTAGCCGCCACGGAGTTCGATAGCTGCCGTTGAATTTGAACTGATGCGGACGATCATTCGGCAGACGCCCATAGGTGTTATCCAGGAGGCTCTGGAGGTCGAACAACGAAGTGATGTTCGGATCGGCCTGGCCGTTATCGTTTCGGAAGAGTCCTTCATAGTTACCGGTCAAACTCGAGAAAACGTACGAAGCGATAAACTGATAGTTATTGGTAAATCGCTTGGTCGCAGTCAGCTCGAGCGCACGGTAGAAACGCGCCGCGCTGCCGAAGCAACGAGGCAGGCGTCCCGTTACCGGATCCCCCTCGCAGGCCGCCCTTTCCGTTGTCCCCGGTTCGTTTCGTCCCGGATTGAACAGGAAATAGGTATTGCCGTCGTCGAACGAGCCGTCCTCGATCACATTTCTCATGTGACGATAGACTCCGCGCGCGCCCACGATGAGATCTTTGGCGATCTCGTACTCCAGGCCCATGCTGTATTCACCGACGCTCTGAGGTTTCAGCCCCGGATCAAGCGGCGTTGGATCGGCTCCCAGATTTGTCGGCCCGAAGCCAGCCGCGATGGTGGCGTTGGCCGGTGCATTGAGGCGGTTGACGTTGAAGTTCTTGTCGGTTTGCACATCACCACCACCGGCGCGAACGTTAACATCCAATGGCAACGGCACCTCGATGAAGGTCGCGTAGTTGGCGAACAACTTCCCTTTGCCCTGACCGGTAAAGTCCCAGGTCAAGCCGATGCGCGGCGCGGCGTTGTCCCAGAAGTTATTGAACTTCGCATAGGCCGTGCCATCGTTGCTGTAAGCCTGCTGGTAATCCCAGCGCACGCCCATGCTGACCTGCCAATTGGTTGCGAACTTGTAATCATCCTGAATGTAGAACGCCTCCGAGTTCGTGTTGGTGGAGCCAACCAATCTGAAGTCACGCACGCGCGTGGTGTTCCTCAGCAGGAATGGGTTGTTCGAGACTTCGACCGTACTGACAGCTCCCGTTGGGCCAACCGTCAGGCCCAGTGAAGCGAGCGTAGCGGCCGGAATGGCCGATGCGCGTTGAGTACCCGCGGCACTGGGACAAATGATCTGGCTGGTACGAACGGTACAAACCAACCAGTTGTTGGTAATGCGCGAACCCTGCGTTTGGTTGACGTCTGCGCCGTTGGTGAATGCCAGGCCCAACGGATTCGCGTAGGTAATGTCCTGACCGCTGGAAACGGTATTGATATTGTACTTGTTTGTGAACCACTCAAAGCCCCACTTGATGGTGTGCTTGCCCGCGAGGTTCTGCATGTGTGAATTGAACTCGTAACGGTTGCGATCCTGCGCGGTGTACAAGCCGAAGCCCGGACCACGACTGAAGTTGCGCTGCAAAGAACCGCCGCGGCCATCGACGAAATCGATGAAGCCCGTGGTGTTTACGACGCCATTCGCATTCGCGACGGTTTGAAAGTCAACGCCGGTCTGGACCGGAGTCAAAACCGATCCGCTTCTCAGCACCGCAAAGTTATCGAGGATGAGCGGATCAGAAACCCCTCTCGGAATGACGTTGTTTCGTTGAAAGTGCAAACCAGCGGAAAACTCGGCGATAAAATTATTCCTGATCGTCGAGTTCAAACGAAATGCGTAGTTTTGGCCGCCCGATTCCTGCGTTCCCAAAAACGCGTCGATGTTGTCGCCAAATCCGTTAACGTTAGTCAGGACGTTGGCGAGCGAATACGTGGCCAGGAATCCTTCAGCCTTCGTGTAATCGCCAAAGGTTGATCCCGTCAACGTGTTCTTGCTGTTCAACGCCCAGGTGATCTTGCCGGCGTAGAACGGAATCGAAACCTTGTTGTCGACGGGTGCGTGGAAAGTCTGCGTCAGGAAAAAATTGGAACGACGCTGCGGATTGAAAGCGCCAAAGAACCAAAGTTTGTCCTTGATGATCGGGCCGCCGATGTCGCCACCGATGTCTACTTCAGAAAAACCGTTGGCAGCCGATCCGGTAAACGGAAAGTTCTTTACTGAGCGCACCAGTCCTTTGGTGGTGCCATAACCAAAAATGTCGCCGTGAAATTCATTGCCGCCGCTTTTGGTGATGACATTGAAAATGCCGCCGGTAGCTTTGCCGTACTCAGCGCCGTAAGCGCCGGTCTTGATTTCGACCTCCTGGACGAACTCGAACGGCAGGTTCGCGCCTGATCCGCCAAAAGCCGGATCGGTCGTGTTCACGCCATCGAGAATATAGTTGTTCTCGGGTCCGGATGATCCCGCCACCGAGGGATCTCGGTCGCGTCCGGTCGCGTCGCGCAAGCCTGAACGCGTAACTGATGGCGCGATCGTGTACAGACCCTGGACCGTACGCTGAGTTGGGAAATTGGAAAACTGCTCGGTCGAAACATTGGATCCACTCGTATTCTGAGCAGTGTCGACTAAGGCGCTCCCGGTGACCGTGACACTCGCAGTCGCCGTTCCCAATTGGAGTTGGGCATCTAGACTGGCAGTCCGGCCCAAATTTACGCCGATGTCGCTTTGTTCGAACTTGCCAAAACCTGATGCTTCGACCGCGACTTTGTAAGTGCCCGGCGGCAAAGCCAGAATCTGATAATGACCATCGTCATCGGTGGTCGCAGTCTTTGCCGAAATCAAATTCTTGCTGCTCACAGATACCGTGGCGCCACGCACCGCAGCGCCATTTGGATCAGTGACCCTTCCTTCGATCGACCCCGTGGTCGATGTTTGGCCCGCGACCTGGCCGGCCCACGCCAGCACCAGCCCGAGCAACGAAGCATAAAAAAATCGAAATGCATGTCTCATTGTTCTTCTCACCCTTTCTGCTCTATTCAACGACTCATCGGCCCTGTTCTGTTGACGGAACACCCAAACCGAATTCACCTGGCCGCGGTTTTCTAAAGCGCAAGGGTCGTGCCGATTAGGACTGTCGATCGAGTGCACGCGACGAGGTTCAACATTCTTCGCAGTCGAAATTGGGAAACTGCGACCCGAGCGCGTTTGCGAATTGGTTTCCTGCGGATTGACGTCTTGCGAGTTTTGAAGATTGAACGGAACCGCGGATGGATTTTGTGATCGTGATGTTCCGAATTACGAACGAGGTGGACGTCGAGGTATTCGTAACTCTGCAACAGTTAGTCAATGGAAAAGACCACGGGAGGACGAATAGTTGAAATTGGAGCCGTGTGCGTTAAGGATCTTGCGCGGCATGAGGCCACCGCCGCGATGGCTCGGCCACTCTGATGCGCGGCAAGTCTAAGACTTGCCGGCGAGTACCACGACTAACCTAACGGTCTATGACCGCGCTGGGTCGGAGACTCTGGAAAAAGGAAATGCAGGGCCGGCAAGTCAGAGACTTGCCGCGCATCGAGTGGCAGAGCCAATAAGAGAAGGCGTCATTGAGATGCCAGCCTTTTCGGTTACAAACCAAAACCGTTCTGGATTTGGCTCGACTTAAAACTTAAGCTCAATTCTCTCCGGTGACGTGAATCTCCGGAGATGATTGGGTGGGAGTTCTCTCTGTTTCGAACCTCGCTTCGACGAGCTCAAGCGACGTGCGCACAGCCTCGGCCGCGGATGGTTCATGCCCACTGGTTATGTCGCCACTAGCTGTGTCGTGCAAGCCGTAACGGCGAATCTTTGAGTGCAGTGTCGTGACTTTCATGCCCAGGAGTTTGGCGGCCCGACGCTGACGGCCGCCGGTCATGATCAACGCGCTGCGAATCAGTTCGGCTTCAAAGTGCTGCACTTCAGTTTGCAAATCGAATTTCTCCGAGCGAGCTGTTTCGCCGCCAACGCCCTCGAGTTCTCGCAGCAAGGTCAGGGTTAGCACCTTGAGCAATTTGAGCCGAATACTCTCGGCCAGTCGATCGCTACGCGCGTACGAGTCGTGCGTAAAGTCCGGCGACTGGCCTTCCTGACTCAACTCACGTTCCAGCTCGTCGCGATCGAGATAACCGTGGATCTGTGGCCGGCCGTGATAAAACGAGGTTGCCTTTCCCGGATTCATGATTGGTCCTCGCTAGCCCAGCCGATAAGTTTTGATCTTGGAATTCAGCGTCGAGCGCTTCAGCCTGAGTATGCTCGCGGCTTTGTTCTGCGCACCGGCGGTGTGTTTCAAAGCGCGCTGGATCAAACTCATCTCGAACTTGCGGACCTCGGCGTAGAAGTCGAGCCCATTCTCAATCGAAGGAACAGTCGGCTCGTCGAGTGTCTCCACCGCCGCCGAAAGTTGCGCGACCAAACGATTCAGCGAATCGATCCCATCGTGCAGCATCCCCTGCGCGTCCAGACTTCGCTCGACAGTGGTGTGCTCATCAGGGATAGGTTCATTACCAAGACTGAACATCCCGCCTTTATAGTGTCGGATAACTTCAAGATTTTGACTCATGCTGAAATGCCTCCCTCCTTATTCCCGTCTAAAGCTTTGACAAATCTCAAATGTACCGCAGGCTGTCCAGCCTGCGGAGACTGTGGTGAAGCAAGCCCGCAGACTAGACAGTCGCGGTACAGAGCCTCACGTGCGCTTGATTTCGAACCCGGCCAGACGCGCCGGCGCCACGGTAAGTAGCCCGACATTCTGGTCGCCCGCCCAATCCTTCATTAGAGACGCCGGGCAGACCATCACCCCCTCCGGCCCGTCAGTGAAATGAATCCGGCCCGCTTCCACCAGGCGGTAAATAGCTCGCGTAGGTTGAAAGCAAACCGTCGCGGCCAACTCCGGCGGCATCATAGCCATGGGGGTCGCACACTCGACGCACCATTGATGTCCTGAACCTCTGAGCGGAGCGGGCCCGTTGGCGAGCGCATTCCCCTCGCCATTTTTGAGGTCATAGTCGGAATTACCGCCCTCCGAATAAACCCGTGACGTCCTGGTGGAGGTCGAAGTCGTAGTAAAGGTCTGGCTCAGGACCGCGACGAATTTGGTTCTTCTGGTTTTCATTTCACCTCTGCTTCTGTCGGAATAAACCGGGTGAATCTGGCAACGTTCGATGCGGAGTCTACGAATCCCGTCCGCTAAATGTCATAACAAATAGCTGATAGATGTCGTAACAAATAGCTGATAGAGTTCTGATAACGAATCATCAGCAAAAGGGCCCTAATTTACGGCCCTGGTGCAAGTACTTGACCCAGGAAAGCCTTCGCGATTTCGTCGGAGTATCATTAGCGAGAGCAACTTCACAGGAATGTTTCGAACGCGGTTGGCCCATCAGGTCCCAATTGACCAGACAGAAAGGATGACGACTATGCAAAACGATGGATGTTGCGGCATCAGGTTGGTAGGAGTTTACAAAGCGCTGATCCTGGCAGCGTTCGTTTGCGGAGTCATCCAGGGTTCGAGTGCCGCCGCTCAAGAAACAGTCCGGAACTCGTCCGCGCCCGCCCAGGCCGCGCCTAAAAATGACGATATTGATCAGCTGCGCAAAACCGTGCGACAACTCGGCGCCGAGGTTAGTCGCCTAAAGGCTGAGAACGCCAAGCTCGAAAAGTATCGTCAGGTTGATTACCTGCGCGAGCAGTTATTGAAAGAGGAACACCGGGTAGAGACCCTGCAGAAAGAGTTAGGGGACATCGGCGCCAGGGAAACCTCGCTGCAAAACCGGCTCGATGAGATTGAACTGCAACTGCGTCCGGACCAAATCGAACAGGCTCGCGCCGGCGTCGGATCAATGCGGCCGGAGGAAGATCGCGAGGCCATGAAACAGAGACTGACGAACGAGAAACGAAGAATTCAGACTCAACTGGATCAGTTGCAGCAGAATCGTGTGCGAATCCAGAGCTCAATCAGTTCCGCCGAAGCATCCATCATAACGCTTCGTCAACGACTCAAAGGTGCTGTTCGAGCAGCGGGTATTCCTAATACCGTGATGAACTAAGCCACCTCGGTGGACGATAGTAGGGGCGTCTCTCCGTGGGCGCCCCATCACTCGAGTACGAGCAGCATCACGCAAAGCGGGCGCCCACGGAGAGACGCCCCTACTACCTTTCCGATGCTTTTGACCGGGCATAGTTAGCTACATAACCTGGAGGCTCTATGTCAGCCACCAAACGTGGATCTGAAATCGGCTGTCCGGGCAGGATGCGCAACGGAAGGACTCCAGCCCAAACTTCCATATCGTAATCCTCTTCATCATCGAGCGGCGGACCGGTGCGAATCTTCGCAGAGGCTTCATCGATTGGCAGCGAGAGCACCGTTGTCTGCCGCAGTTCGCTCGCATTCGGCCCGCGCACGTCCGGCCAACGATCGCGAATGATGTGTTCAGATAAAGCGAACAACGCAGACATCTTCTCGGTTCGATCCTCAACTGGTGTTGCCCGGCCAAAGATAACGACCGACCGATAGTTCATTGAATGATGAAAAGCTGATCGCGCCAATACCAGGCCGTCGAGTAGGGTAACGGTGACGCAAACTTCTATTCCCTCGCTCAATGTGCGCAACATGCGGCTGGCCTTCGAGCCATGAATCAGCAAATTATCTTCGACGCGGGCGTAACCGGTGGGGATCACGAAAGGTCTACCTTCAACCGCGAACCCGACATGACAGATAAAACCTTCATCCAGAATCGAGTTGATTACTTCGCGATCGTAGCTGCCGCGTTTGGGCAAACGCTTCAGGGTGGTCCGCGGGGTTTCGGGAATTCTGCTACCTTCAGTCTCTTCCATGCGATCAGAATAGTTTAGTAGCTAAGAAGCGAACAAGTTCACGCCGAAAAAAAACGCGCCGAAGCACATGGCTTCGACGCGTGAACGCTGGGGTGTTGGGCGCGTCCCCGTATTGGGAGCCCGCGCACGGACACGTTATGACTATTCACCTGAAACGGTGATCTGGTTATCGACTGACTTCACTCCTTTAACGTTGCGGACAACTCGCTCTACGAGACTCTTATCCGCAGCATTCTGGACTGAGCCCATCAGTGTGACTTTTCCATTCATGACGGTAGCTGTAACTCCGAGCGCCGACAGCTTGGGATCGTCGCTGAACTTCTTGTCAACCGCGGTTTGAATCATCGAATCATCGGACCCGCTGGTAGTAGTGCTGCCGGCAGGTGGCGCTGGTTGTCCATTAATAATCACCGGCGCTGGCTGAGTCGCGGGAGCAGGCTGTTGCACGATGATCGGCGGCTGTTGTTGTGCAGGTTGCTGAACAATAGTTTGCGGCGGCTGTTGTTGTTGCGCCGTCATATTGTCATTAACTGCAGTTTGCTGTTGATTGAGAACAAAAAGAACAATGATGGCTGCGAGTGCCACAACCCCGATCACGATCGCCGCCAGGGCCGCGCTCGAAACGCCACCTCTGCGCTCAGGGTAATGAACTGCTTCTGAGTGCACTTCTTCCCGTCTCGCGGTCGGTGTCTCTACCACTATGCGTCGATGTTCTGATTCCTGGTTAGTCATTTCTTACTCCTTTATCTCGTTTCGGTCACGAGTTCCGATCTGAATCTGAATTGCGCGAATTAGTCGTCGCTTCGGTGGCAGTGCAATAGCCATTCCAAATGTTGTTGAGACCGGTCTCATGCGCCCGTTCGTACGAAATCGTTGGAGTTTTTCGATCGCCAGCACTGTCAACTCTGATACATGGAGGTGGCTTGTTAATTACAACTTACGTATGATTTTGGTTCGCATTGCATTAGAGCAAGGCGTCCGCGAATAGCTAACCGCTTGACGTGAGGAACTGGCGAGGAGTAGTTTCCGCTTATCCGGACTAATGTTTCGCATGAGAAGCCTGCCCGCAAGGAGGGCTTCATAAATCAGGCAACAGGAGATGAATTATCGATGAACGCTTCCGAACGACAAGAACTTATGAACCAATTCAAAGATGGATATGACGAAGTCGCCAAAGCACTGCAAGGCTTTCCGGCTCAACAGCTCTTCGCGCACCCGATCGAGAACAAATGGAGCGCCGCCGAGATCATCCACCATCTCGCCGACAGTGAAACCACCAGCGGATTAAGGTTCCGCCGGCTGCTGGTCGAAGATCATCCTCTGATTCAAGGTTACGATCAGGACGTGTATGCCAATTCGCTAAATTACAACCGGCGTGACATTGCGCCTTCGCTTGAGGCGTTTCGCTCGGCGCGGGCGACCACAGCGCAGCTGTTTGAATTCATGACTGAGTCGGACTGGCAAAAAGAAGGCACTCACTCAGAAAGTGGTTCCTACAGTTTAGAAGACTGGCTGAAGATTTATGCCGCGCATGCGCATAATCACGCCACGCAAATTCGCAGACTGCGTGAAGCGCTGGGCGAGAGCGCTGCAGCGACGGCCTAGTGTCACCACGCGGTTGATCGCTGGCTCGCAAGAGCCGAAGGTAAACACCACTCAACCGATCGATCTTGATTTCGCAATCAAATCGATCGGTTTTATTTTGCCCGTTTTCTTGACAGCGCACGAGCGAATGAGCAAGATGTCGCTTCACTTAAATTCAACTTGAAAGAACGTTCTGATGCCCTCTGCAGCTCCGGTTCTGGAAACCACTTTTACCGATCTCAAACTCTTACGCCGCGGCAAAGTGCGCGATGTTTACGAAGTCGACAATCAGCGTTTGCTGATCGTCGCCACCGATCGCATCTCGGCTTTTGACAGCGTTTCTCCAACACCAATCGAACGAAAAGGCGAAGTGCTGACGGCGCTATCGCGCTTCTGGTTCGCTAAGCTTGGACACATCGTCCCGCATCATCTGATCACGACTGAGCTTGACGAAATGCCGGATGTGGTTCGGGCGCACGCGGACGAGTTGCGCGGCCGTTCGATGCTGGTCAAGCGCACCGAAGTTTTTCCAGTTGAGTGTGTTGTCCGCGGTTATTTGTCCGGCTCAGGCTGGAAGGACTACCAACGGACCGGGCAGGTTTGCGGGCATCAACTGCCCGCAGGTTTACGTGATTCTGAGAAACTGGCGACATCCATTTTCACCCCGGCAACAAAGGCCGAAACCGGTCACGACGAAAACATCAGCGAAGAGCAGATGGCCGAAATCGTCGGTCGCGATGCGATGGAAAAACTGCGTGAAGTATCGCTGCGTCTCTATACCGAGGCCAGCGACTATGCCCGCGGTCGCGGGATCATTATTGCGGATACGAAATTTGAATTTGGCCGTGACCAGGCCGGCACGATTACGCTGATTGATGAGGTGCTGACACCGGATTCATCAAGATTTTGGCCGGTCGACAGCTACGAAGTTGGCAAGTCGCAGGCTTCGTTTGATAAGCAGTACGTACGCGACTATCTCGAAAGCATTAAGTGGGACAAACAGCCGCCTTGCCCGGAATTACCTGACGAAATCGCCCAGGCGACGACCGCGCGCTACCTGGAAGCGTACGAATTGATCACCGGCGAAAAGCTCTGATTTTGGAATGCGCGTGTCGTCGTCCCTGACGAACTCATACGTTTAGATTATGTAAGGACTGTTGACCGATGCAGATACGCCCCCGCCTGGAAGCTGTCATTGAAGACATGCTCGACGGCCACATATTGCTTGACGAAGCACTCGAAGAATTCGAGAAGCTCTATATTCAAAAAGCGTTCACGCGCAACAAGAAACGGATCACTCACACCGCGGCCGCGCTCGGCGCACACCGTAACACGATCTCCAAACGCGTCAACTCTTACCGCGCTCAGGAGCGAAAGACCGAAAGACGAACAGAAACCCGCAAAGTCAGAAACAAAAATCATTAGCGCGCATAAAGCCTGGCCGTCCGCACCTCGGCAATTGCACCCTGCACACTCGCTTCTATTGCACTGAGAGAAAAGGGCTTCGCAAAGAAAGCGAAAGCACCCATCTCGAGTACTTTTTCCTGATACTCATCCGGACGGCCCGAAATTACTATCACCGGCGTTGCGCTGTCATGTTGCCGGACCCGTTGCAAGACCTCGACGCCACCCAGACCCGGCATGGAAACATCCGTGATCACAACGTCATAATCCTGGACCTCCAGAAACTGCAACGCCTGTTCCGCCCGGTCCGCGGTATGGCACTCATGCGATTCCGAAAACAGCATCTCCAGTAAATCGCGGACGGCCGGATCGTCATCAATTAGAAGTAATGTGGCCATGATTTCCCTGCGTCATTTCGCCAAGTTGTTTTTCGGGACTCAAACCCTCTTTATCGCTCAAAGGGTTTTGGCTATCCAGCACTGAACGAGTTTTGAACGCCAGTGCGTCCGGAGAGAACGGCTTCTGAATAAAGAATACGTCATCATCAAGCACCCCATGTCGGACGATCGCATCGTCTGTGAAACCGGACATGTAAAGGACGCGTGTCTCCGGCCGGGTGATGGCGAGCTGTTCAGCGAGCTCACGGCCGCTCATTCGCGGCATTACCACATCGGTGATCAGCAGATCGATGCGACCACTAAATTCCCGGCACAATCGCAAACCTTCAGGGCCATTGGCGGCCGAAAGCACTTTGTAACCATGCTTCTCCAAAATTTCAGAGGACAAAGCGCGCACAATTTCTTCGTCTTCAACTACCAGGATTGTTTCGCGGCCACCCGGGACTGGCTGCAACTGCCTGGCCTGCTCGGATGTTAGCGCTACGTCGTCAACTCTTGGCAGATAGATCTTAAAGGTGGTGCCTTTGCCGACCTCGCTGTAAACCCAAACCGCACCCTCGCTCTGTTTCACAATTCCATAAACCGTTGACAGCCCGAGCCCGGTCCCCTTTCCCAATTCTTTGGTTGTGAAGAACGGTTCGAAGATGCGTGCCTGCGTCTCAGCGTCCATACCACAGCCATTGTCCGAGACTGAAAGCATGACGTAGTGACCGGCGCGAATGAGAACCTGCTGATTCCGATACGGCTGATCGAGACTGACGTTGGTGGTCTCAATCGTCAACCGCCCTCCGTCGGGCATGGCATCGCGGGCATTCACGCTGAGATTAAGCACGATCTGTTCGATTTGACCGGGGTCAGCTTTTACCTGGCCGAGCGCACTTTCCAGCACCGTGTCCAGCACGATGTTTTCTCCGATCAGTCTCCGGAGCATCTTTTCCATTTCGGGAATTACCGCGTTGAGGTCGAGTACCTTCGGCTGGAGGATTTGCTTCCGACTGAATGCCAGCAACTGGCGAGTTAAAGAAGCTGCCCGATCACCGGCTTTCTTGATCTCAGTTAATTTGGGATACAGGGGATTATGCGTGTCGAGACCGCGTAGCCCGAGCTCGCTGTAACCCGTAATAGCGGTCAGCAGATTATTGAAATCGTGCGCAATGCCGCCCGCGAGTTGCCCCACTGCTTCCATCTTTTGTGACTGTCTCAGCTGTTCTTCCTTGGCTTGCTCGCGCTCGATAAGGCTCACATTCTCGACGGCCGTCGCCGCCAGGTTCGCCGCCATTCGCATTGCAGTCGCGTGTTCCTGGCGATAGCTGTCGGGTGCTTGCGCCTGCACTTCGATGCAGCCAACAGTGCGACCCATGACCGTCATCGGCGCCGACAACGCCGAGTGCGGCATCTGATCGCCGGCGACCTCACCAACTAAGTTACCGCTCTTTCTCAAGTCGCGATCGAGGTTGTTATCGATCTCCACGGTTCCGGATTTGATTGCGCGACCGGTCATCCCGTCGCTTACCGGCACTTCTGCAACTTCTTTGGGATCGAACTCGCGCTCTTCAGCCCAACAATAGGCGGCGCGACGCGTCTCTCTGCCGTGATCGTAAAGCGAAATTACCAATCCATCGCACGGCACCGACACCACTGCGAAATCCCGCAAGGAACGAAAGATGGTCTTCAGCTCGCGCGCATTTCCCAGCGTCTGACCAAGCGCGGCGATTCTTTCGACCAATTGTTCGTAGTCTTTCAATGCCCGCTGGTTCGCTTCGAAAAGTGACTCTTCCGCGTGAACTCGCTTGGTTACGTCGTGGACACAAGTGTCAAAAAAGGCGGTGTCGCCAGAATCATCAGCTATAGATTTGGCGTTAAGATGAACCCAGATTGGACTGCCGTCCTTCTTTTTCCAAAGAATCTCCAGCCCGTCCGCAGAACCGGATGGAAAGCGTTCCGCGATCAACTGCTCTCTTTGGTCGGGATAGAAGTAAACGTCGCGCTGCATGTCGCATCCCAGAACTTCATCGACAGAGTCGTAGCCAAGCATATTCGCAAATGCATCATTCGCTTTTACCAATTTGCCTTCGACAGTCGACCGATAAATCCCCATCGTCGCATTATCGAAAATGCTGCGGTGTTCTCTCTCGGAGTAGAGCAGTGCCTCTTCCGCCACCTTGCGGTCCGCAATTTCTTTTTCCAGTCCCTGATTGATACTCAACACTTCCGCGGTGCGTTCAGCCACACGCAGTTCCAGACTCTGATTAAGATCGGCGGTTTGCGCCGATCGCACAGCCATGTCCCACATCTCGGTAACACTGCGCCGGATCGCCACAAACAGCACCGCATCCTCAAACAGGACCCAACCCGCGTGCTCAAGCCAGCGCCAATTACTCGCAAAAAGAACTCCATAGACCGACTGAGGCCAAAATACTCCGCGCAGAATATGGTCCAGCGCCACCACAACCGTGGCGGGAATCAGCACATTCCGGTCGCGGTAAAATGCCAGGAAAGCCAGCGAACCAAAGACGTGAAAGTGAGTTTCAATCCGGCCGCCGGTCAAATGGATGAGCAGCGCTGACATCAGCATTTGCGCCGTCGCGATCACATAGCGGGTCGTGGTCTTACCCGGATTCTTAACTGCCAGCACGATCGGGAAAAGGGTGATAGCACCACCCAGAAAAACGGCCGCCCAAACATTCGTTGAAGTCTGACTAACTGAACCGGCCCAGGTCCGTGGCGAGATCCACAACGCCGCAGCTATGCCGGCGATCCACTGCACCGCCATCAGAACCGCAAACATGCGATCCGTATCCTGATAGATCGCCTGTTGATGCGACGCAAAATTGTCTTTCGCGCGCTCGAAAATTCCTGGTGACACGATGGGACTATCTGTTGAGTGTGGCATCTTTCGGTCTTCGACATTCAGAATCGGGATCAAATAACGGGCATCCAAACACGACCGTTTGATCGCATTCTGATGTTCCCTGATTTACGATTGTTTCGATTGCGGCCCGTCCGGCGTTGTCACCCACCTGACCACGCGATTCAGTTATGCCGCCATGAAAGAGCAGATTTCCTTTTCCGTCATAAAGCGCCACCTGGCCCGACACGTGAGCATCAAAGCGGTCAGCTTCCAATCCGTCATCGTCCGTTAACACCTTGACACCGGGAATTGCCGACGCACTGTTCCAGAGATCGGTTTGGTTCCAATCGGCCGGTGCTCCCTTCGGTCTGACGAACAGAACATAAGCGTTCAGCTTACCGCTGGTATGAGCTAATAATTTTGAGAGCTCTTCGATGGTCGCGCGCGTGCACGGGCACTTAGGGTGCGCCAGCAGCACGAGCGTGAATCGATCTTCAGCCAGCGGGATCCGACTGTCTGCGGGCCAGCGGCTCGGTGTGTTCGCGGCTTCGCCCGGCCGGTGGTTGTAGGACCACATGAAGGCCATGCCGCAGGCCACGGCCGACAACCATGCGACCAGCAGGAGAGCAAACAGAATTCGACGTGTCATTTAGATTCGGGAGCTTATGTGAGTAAATCGGGGGTAAGGGCAAGGTTGGTGGCTCGTAACTCTCAAATTGCTGCAAACCTGACGGCCACCCCAGGCTCATTCATCATACGAAATCAGCTCTCTGCGTGCCAAGCCTTTTTTTCTTCGTCACGTAGTGTTCAGAAGCATGGTTTAAGAGACTCTTGCCCAGACGTAGACAAGGTCTCAAACTTGACGAACACGTACTAACTTCACTGCTGTTGAGAGTCAACGACCAACTTCGCGACCTTCGCGATTACGCCCTCGCGCGTCGCTTCGTCGGCCGGCGAATCCGACACGAATACGGCGATTGCCAAATGCTTCCCATTTGGCAGCGTTATGATTCCGATGTCATTTGTCGCCGCGGTGACGCCCTCCCGAGCCCCGGACGTTCCGGTCTTGTGCGCGACCGTTGTGCCGGCCGGCAATAGGCCCTTCAAACGCTTCGCGCCGGGTGTCGATTCGACCAGGTATTTCAGGATGATCGCCTGACTCGATTCCGACATCCCGCGTTTTTCATGCAATGCGCGGAGCAAAGCTACGGCCGCGTCAGGCGTGCTAAAATTGCGATATTGCACCTGCCAATCCTGTCCGATTTCCTTTTCAGTATTGAGCACGATCAGATCGTTGACCGGGAGGTCGGTAAGATACTTCTGCACCGCTTGCGACCCACCGGCCAGTTTCATCAAGACATCAGACGCCGTCCCGTCGCTCTCCGCAATCGCAAACCGTATTAGTTCGCTAACGGTAATTTCGGCTCCGTCAGGATTGCGATCGCGAATCGGACTGTGCTGGCCGGCTCTGACGAAATCACTTTTCGTCACCGCAACTTTCTGCTCAAGCTTGATCTTCCCGGCGTCAACCTGCTGCATCACGGCCATACTAATCGGCAGTTTATAGACGCTCTGCATCGGAAAGTGATCGCGTGGATTGAGGGCCGCGACCGTCTCTGCAGTTTCGAGAATCATCGCAGAGACACCGACGGGGCCTTTGGCGAGCGCGGCGATTTGAATGACCGAGTCACGCAAGTTCTCAAACCGCGCCGGCTCCGGCTTCGAGAGCGTTGATTGGACCACTGTCTTCTTCGAACAGGAAGCCAGCGTCAGAAACAAAACAAGCACCAGACTGATATTTGTCCTGAAAGCCATAGATTATTAAGACCTATCGAAATATCGAGATCGCGAAATAGTATCAAGCTGGCGATGCCAGGAGTGAGTTCAGAGGGTAAACACCTCGACCTGAACGCGAAACGTGGGTGGCCACACTGGGCCGAAAGAAATGAAGCCGGTCCCCGCCCCTAAAGCAAACGATCAACAGCCCGGTTCTCACCTGGATAAGGAGCAACTTGGTCGTCAGCCCGGCCAGCCAAGGGCCAGGAAACCATCGAACGAAAGGCGTATGGGAAGGTGCGGTTGACAACCTCACTGGCCGTTAATTATATTTCCTAGCACTCATAACTCCAGATTGCCAAAAGCTGGGAAGTTAAAGAGCAGTTCTTATTCGCAATGTTGTGTCTAAATTCATCAAACCTTGAGAGGAGCTAAAGAAGTATGGCAGTCAATATCAGGCCGCTTCATGACCGTGTGATTGTGCGGCGCATTGAAGAAGGCGAACAGGTTCGTGGAGGGATCATTATTCCCGATACCGCGAAAGAGAAGCCCCAGGAGGGCGAGGTCGTGGCAGCCGGCGAAGGCAAGTATCGCGAAGACGGCAGCCGCCAGACCCTGGACGTGAAAGTCGGCGACCGGGTGCTGTTCGGAAAGTACAGCGGATCCGAAGTCAAAATCGACAATGAAGAGCTTTTGATCATGCGCGAAGACGAGATTCTGGGAATCATTCAACGCGCTGCGGCAGGAAAGAAGGCTGGCAAATAGTCCGGAGCGCTTCGCTTCCTTCTTTTCAGCCAGAAAATCTAATTAGGAGAAGAAACAAAAATGGCAAAGCAAGTAGTTCATGGCGAGGAATCGCGTTCAGCAATACTGCGCGGCATTAACCAGCTCGCCGATGCAGTGAAGATTACGCTGGGGCCCAAAGGCCGCAACGTCGTAATCGATAAAAAATTCGGTTCGCCGACGATCACCAAAGATGGCGTCACCGTGGCGAAGGAAATCGAACTCAAAGACAACCTCGAAAATATGGGTGCCCAGATGGTGCGCGAAGTCGCTTCCAAGACTTCAGACGTGGCCGGCGACGGTACGACGACCGCGACAGTTCTGGCGCAATCAATTTTCAAGGAAGGCGTGAAGACGGTTGCCGCCGGCGCAAATCCGATGGCCCTCAAGCGCGGTATCGATAAGGCTGTTGAGCGCGCCACCGAAGAAATTCATCGTCTGGCGAAGCCGGTTAAAGGCGATATGATCGCTCAGGTGGGCACCGTTTCCGCCAACGGCGACGCGACCATCGGCGGTATCATCGCGAAAGCGATGGATCAAGTCGGCAAAGACGGCGTCATCACCGTTGAAGAGTCGCGCACAATGGAGACTTCGCTGGAAGTCGTCGAAGGAATGCAGTTTGACCGTGGCTATCTCAGCCCCTACTTCGTGACTGATGCAGAGAGAATGGAAGCGAGTCTGGAAAACGCTCTGATTCTGATTCATGAGAAGAAGATCAGCTCGATGAAGGACCTGCTGCCGTTGCTCGAGCAGATCGCCAAGATGGGCAAGCCGCTGCTGATCATCGCGGAAGATGTTGAAGGTGAAGCGCTGGCCACCCTGGTGGTGAATAAACTGCGTGGCACGCTCAACGTTGCGGCGGTGAAAGCCCCCGGCTTCGGTGATCGTCGCAAGGCGATGCTCGAAGACATTGCAACCCTGACCGGTGGCAAAACGATCAGTGAAGATCTGGGCATCAAACTCGAAAGCGTTCAGGTTGCAGATCTCGGCCGTGCCAAGAAGGTAACGATCGACAAAGACAACACGACCATTGTCGAAGGCGCCGGCAAGCAAGCTGACATCGAAGGTCGCGTGAAGACGATTCGCGCTCAGATCGAGGAAACAACCTCTGACTACGATCGCGAGAAACTGCAGGAACGTCTCGCGAAGTTGGTTGGCGGCGTGGCCGTCATCAAAGTTGGCGCGGCTACCGAGACCGAGATGAAAGAAAAGAAAGCTCGTGTCGAAGACGCCATGCATGCGACCCGGGCGGCCGTGGAAGAAGGTATTGTTCCCGGTGGCGGTGTTGCATTAGTAAGAGCCGCAAGAGTGTTGGAAGACACGAAGGCGATTATCGGACGAGGAGGCGACCCTGACGAACAGATTGGCGTCTCGATTGTACGTCGCGCTTTGGAAGAGCCTCTCCGCCAGATTGTTCAGAATGCCGGCAAAGAAGGCGCAGTCGTTGTCGAGAAAGTACGCAACGATAAGAACGACAATTATGGCTTCAATGCTGCGACTGAGCAGTACGAAGACCTGGTGAAAGCCGGCGTCATCGATCCGGCCAAGGTCACGCGCACGGCGTTGCAGAATGCGGCTTCGATTGCCGGGCTCATGCTAACCACCGAAGCAATGGTTTCGGAGATTCCTGAAGAGGATAAGGCTCCGATGCCAGGCGGTATGGGCGGTATGGGCGGCGGCATGGGGATGTAACGCAAGTTGTTAACTTGTGCTATCCATCCGTAGCTCAGCAAGTTGGGCTAAGACAAAAGCGGCTTCGAAGATTTCTTCGAAGCCGCTTTTCTTTGGTCAAAAAAGCGTGTGCCAGCTCGAAGGTAGCGATCACGGGGGGCGCGATTCGGCGGCCGAGCTGGCACTGGCGGGTAGTATCGATGTTCAAGTGTCGAATGACTCTTACAACCGGCTGACTTTGGTGTCAACCCACCCGACGCCGAGAATTATACTCCTCCCTTGTTATCCGTCAACGGATTTTTGCATAGGCTTTGCTAACGTAATTTTGACGGATTGTAGGGATCAGGCAGCCCCTGATTCCTGTCCGGAAGTCCTTATTTTATCGGCAATTTGACACGATAAGGCTCCCTTCCTATACTGCCAATTCCTCAATCCGACGGCCAGGTAGCTCAGTTGGTAGAGCGCGGCCCTGAAAAGGCCGGCGTCGGCGGTTCGATTCCGTCCCTGGCCACCATTCTTTTCAACAACTTACAGACAG
>Ga0207428_10001958_pt1 | contig 20908 bp, 18 predicted proteins | sample RhiMethybrSRZTD1_FD_187600 | JGI IMG/M metagenome (GOLD analysis project Ga0207428, IMG submission 187600) | Populus rhizosphere microbial communities from Tennessee, USA - Rhizosphere MetaG P. TD hybrid SRZTD1 (SPAdes) (version 3) | ecosystem: Host-associated > Plants > Roots > Rhizosphere >...
GGATCACCGTCGAAGGACACGTAGCCGGAGCCGCGGAGCAGGCCGGCCGCCTCGACGAGCAGCGCGGCCTGCCGGGCGACGAACGGGCTGAGGCCGCGGACGAAGCCCTGGTACGTCACGCCCTCGGGCCACTCGACGTTGAGCGCCTGCGCGGTCAGCTGCAGGCGCTTCAGCCGGTCCGGCTCGGGCGGCGGCACCGTCCGCAGGACCCCGACGTGCCCGCCGAGCATCAGCTCCGCGGCGGCCATTCCGGTCAGCAGCGAGATCTGCGCGTTCCAGCCCTCGACTGGCAGCGGTGCCCTGAAGCGCAGGCCGTAGTGCTGCTCGTCGTGCGTGACCAGCTGCTCCGGGAGCGCGAGGCTCACGCCGCCGCGCCGGGTCTCGCGCTGCTCGCGGAGGATCCCGATCTCGCGCAGCAGGCGGAGCTGCTCGGCCGCCGACCCGTCGTCGAGCGCGGTCTGGGCGCTGACGTAGTCGAGCTTCGCGCGGCTGCGGACGAGCGCTCGGTGGACGTGGACGGCGGTGCCCTCGCCGGTCTCGTCGACGTCCATCGTCCACACGAGGGCCGGCCGGGTCTCGTCCGGCAGGAGGCTGCCGGCGCCTTCCGAGAGCACGGGCGGGTACAGACGCACGTTGAGGTCGGGGGCGTAGAGAGTCGTGCCGCGCTCGTGCGCCTCGACGTCCATCGGCCCGCCCGCCTCGACGAACGCAGCCACGTCCGCGATCGCGTACTTCACCCGGTAGCCGTCGCCACGCCGCTCGAGATGGAACGCCTGGTCGAGGTCCATCGAGCCCTCCGGATCGAGGGTCACGAACGGCGTCTCGGTCTCGTCCGCGTCGGGCAGCCGTGGTGACCGCGCGGCGTGCTCGGCCTCCGCGAGCACCTCGGGCGGGAACTCGGACGGGACGCGAAGCTGCCGTCTGAGCTCCGTGAAGGCGGCCTTGACCTCGGGGGTGTCGGTCGTCAGCCGGTACGAGCGGGTCGGCACCGGCGCAGCGTACGCGTGCAGACTGTCGCGGACGACGGGAGGTGGAGGTGGACGAGCGCGAGTTCGACGTGGTCGTGATCGGTGCCGGCGCGCCGGGCGAGGTGATCGCGGGGAGGCTCGGCGAGGCGGGCGTCTCCGTCGCGATCGTCGAGGAGCGGCTCGTCGGCGGAGAGTGCTCCTTCTACGCGTGCATGCCCTCGAAGGCGCTGCTCCGGCCACTCGAGATCCGGGCCGAGGCGGCGCGGGTGAAGGGGGTCGAGGTCGGCGGGCTCGACGTTTTCGCCGTGCTCGCGCGCCGTGACGAGGTCGTGCACGACCTCGACGACTCGTCCCAGCTCCCGTGGCTCACGGACCGGGGCGTCACCCTCGTGCGCGGGCACGGGCGGCTTGCCGGGGAGCGGCGCGTCACGGTCGGCGACGAGACGCTCGTCGCGCGGAAGGCGGTCGTCGTGGCGACGGGCAGCTCCGGGACGATCCCTCCCGTTCCCGGGCTCGCCGAAGCGCGGCCGTGGACGAACGTCGAGGCGACGACCGCGAAGCAGGTGCCGGGCCGTCTCGCGATTTGCGGGGGCGGCGTAGTCGGCGTCGAGATGGCGCAGGCGTGGGCGTCGCTCGGCTCGCAGGTGACGCTCATCCACAGAGGCACGCGCCTGATCGAGCGCGAGGAGCCGTTCGCGGGCGAGCAGGTTGCGGACGCGCTGCGCGAGTACGGGGTCGATCTTCGGTTCGAGACGAGTATGGCATCGGTCTCGCGGAACGGCGTGGTGCGGCTCGAGCTCGAGGGTGGCGGCTCGCTCGAGGCCGACGAGCTCCTCGTCGCGACCGGCCGCACGCCGCGCACGGCCGACATCGGGCTCGAGACCGCCGGGCTCGAGCCGGGGAAGTACGTGGCCGTCGACGAGTCGCTGCGCGTGCCCGGCCTCGACTGGCTCTACGCAGTCGGCGACGTGAACGGCCGCGCGCTCCTCACGCACATGGGCAAGTACCAGGCGCGCCTCGCGGCGGACGCGATCATGGGGAAGGAGGTGCGCCTCCGCTCGGACGGCGGCGCCTCGCCGCGCGTGATCTTCACCGACCCGCAGGTCGGCGCCGTCGGGCTGACGCTCGCGGCCGCGGAGGAGGCGGGGCTGCGGGTGCGGGCGCTCGAGGTCGACACCGGCGGCAACGCGGGCGGCTCCTTCGTCGGCAAGGGCGCTGTGGGCACGGCGCGCCTCGTCGTCGACGAGGACCGGCGCGTGGTGGTCGGCGCGACGATCACGGGCCCCGAGGTGGCCGAGGCGCTCCACGCCGCGACGATCGCGGTGATCGGAGAGACGGTGCTCGACGACCTCTGGCACGCGGTGCCCGCGTTCCCCACACGCTCGGAGCTCTGGCTCCGCCTGCTCGAGTCGTACGGCCTCTGACCGGCGATATCCCTCTTCCGAGGGATGGTCGTCGCGGGCCCGTTTGATCACAACGTGACAACACCTCAGGGGATTGGGGGAGATCGATGGGGGAAGGGGGGAAGCGATGGCTTCCGCTTCGCTCGAACGGAGCGAGCCAGCCGAGCTCGGCCGTATCCATCGGTGGCGCCTGGACGAGCTGCTCCGCGCCGGATACGCGCTGCCCGATGCGCTGGAGATCGCGGTCCACACCGAGGTCGACCTGCACGAGGCGACGAGCCTCGTGGAGCAGGGCTGCCCGAGCTCCACGGCGGTGCGGATAGTCATCTAGCCGACGGCCGCCCGGGCGTTGGGGCGCCCGGGCGGCCATGAGCGAGCCTGATGGTCGGGTGACGTACTCGCTCATCGGACGCCGCTGCATCGCCGCGGGGCGCCTGCCGGCCGACAGCGCTGCGCTGCTCGACGTGCCGACGTAAGCCGCGACCGCCGGCGTGCGGATACTTCTGGAATGAAGCTCCTCGACGGTCGTACCTGGCTCTCGCCCTCCGACGTGACGGCGTACCTCGCGTGTGAGCACCTGACCGCGCTCTCACTCCAGGTCGCGCGCGACGAGCTGCCCGCGCCGCCGCCGCCTGGCGACCAGGCCGAGCTCGTCTTTCGGAAGGGCCTCGAGCACGAGCGCGCTCACCTCCAGCAGCTCCGTGAGCGAGGGCTGACCGTCGCCGAGATCGAGCTCGAGGACGGCGACTGGGAGCGCGCCCGCGAGGAGACGCTCGCTGCGCTGCGCACGGGCGTCGACGTCGTCTACCAGGCGGCGCTCGTCGGCGACGGGTGGCGCGGCGTCGCGGACTTCCTGATGCGGGTGGAGACGCCGTCGGCGCTCGGCGCGTGGTCGTACGAGGCGCTCGACACGAAGCTCGCCCGACACGCGAAGCCGGCGTACGTGCTGCAGCTCTGCTTCTACAGCGAGCGGCTGGCCGCCCTTCAGGGCTTCGAGCCCGAGTGGATCCACGTGCTGCTCGGGAACCAGACGACGGAGTCGTTCCGGCCGCGGGAGTTCGCCGCCTACCAGCGGCGCGTCGAGCGGCGGCTCGAGAGCTTCGTCGCCGATCCGCCCCTGACCGAGCCGTTCCCCGTCGATCGCTGCGGGATCTGCGAGTTCAAGCCGCGCTGCGACGCACACTGGGACGCGGTCGATCACCTCTGCCGCGTCGCAGGGATCCAGCGGCGGCAGATCGAGCGGCTCGGCGAGACGGGAGTCTCGACGCTCGCCGGGCTCGCCCGCGCAGGCGACGTGGCTCGTCCCTCGGGGATGGCCGACGAGACGTTCGCGAAGCTGCGCGGCCAGGCGCGCCTCCAGCTGATCGCGCGCGAGCTCGGCCGCGACGAGTACGAGCTCCTTCCGCTCACGGCCGAGGCGGGCTTCGCGCTGCTGCCCGACCCCTCGCCGGGAGACCTCTTCTTCGACTTCGAGGGCAACCCGTTCTGGGACCACGAGGGCAGCCTCGAGTACCTCTGGGGCCAGACCGATGTCGCCGACGAGTTCACGGTTCGCTGGGCGACCGACCACGACGAGGAGCGCGCCGCCTTCGAGGCGTTCGTCGACGAGGTGCACGCACGGCTCGCCGTCCACCCGAACCTGCACGTCTACCACTACGCGCAGTACGAGATCACGGCGCTCCGGCGGATGATGGGCCGCTACGGGACGCGCGAGGCCGAGCTCGACGACCTGCTCCGCCGCGAAGTCTTCGTCGACCTGTACAGGGTCGTGAAGGGTGGGCTCCGCATCTCGCGCCCGGGGTACGGGCTCAAGGAGATCGAGCACCTGCTCGGGTTCGAGCGGACGGCCGACATCCGCGAGGGCGGGACGTCGATCGTCGAGTTCGAGCGCTGGATGGTCGAGCGCGACGACGCGATCCTCGCCGAGATCGCCGCGTACAACCGCGAGGACTGCATCGCGACGCGCGTCCTGCGCGACTGGCTGCTCGAGCGGCGGGCCGAGGCGCTCGAGCGGTTCGGATCGTTCCCCGCCCCCGAGCCGGTCGAGGCGAAGCCGCTCAAGCCCGAGAAGGAGGCGCGGAGGATCCTGCGCGAGGCGCTGCTCGACAGCGGCGAGCCGCTGAGCGAGCTCGCCGCGCAGCTGCTCGACTACCACGACCGCGAGCGAAAGCCGTTCTGGTGGGCCTTCTTCGACCGGCTCGACCAGACCGCCGAGGAGCTCGTCGAGGACGCCGAGGCGATCGGCGGTCTCGTGCCCGTCGGCGAGCCCCGCCCCGAGAAGAAGTCGACCGTCTTCGCGTTCACGTACCCGCCGCAGCAGCAGAAGCTCGGGTCCTCGCCGTTCGACCCGTCGACGAGGTCGCGGGCCGGCGAGATCGTCGGTCACGATCCCGACGGGCGCACCCTGGAGCTGAAGCGCGGGCCGGTGCTGGAGGACGTGCCGCTCCCGGTCGCGTTGATCCCCGGGGACGTCTATTCGACGAAGGCGCAGGAGGCGGCGCTCGAGCGGTTCGGCCGCTCGCTCCTCGAGGGGGGCGGGGCGTACCCCGTGCTCGAGTCGATCCTGCGGCGCGACCCGTTCGGCCGCGACGTGCAGACGACTGACCTCGACGAGATGGCGGAGCTGCTGCTCTCGATCGGGCCGCGTCACCTGGTGATCCAGGGCCCGCCCGGCTCGGGCAAGACGTGGACCGCGGGGAGGCTGATCGCGCGGCTCGTCGCGGAGGGAAAGAGCGTCGGCGTGGCCTCGACGAGCCACCGTGCGATCCACAAGCTGCTCGCCGAAGTGGAGGCCGCTGCGGCGGAGCGCGGCGTCTCGTTCCGGGGGGTCAAGAAGGCGAGCCGTGGGAATGCCGAGTCGGAGTTCGACGGCCGCCTCGTCGAAAACGTCTTCGACAATGCCGACTGCGCCGACGGGGACGTGGTCGGCGGCACCGCATGGCTGTTCGCCGACGACCGGCACGAGCGGCGCTTCGACTACCTCTTCGTCGACGAGGCCGGCCAGGTGTCGCTCGCGGACGCCTGCGCGATGGCGACGTCCGCGCGGAGCGTCGTGCTCGTGGGCGACCCGCAGCAGCTCGACCAGGTGCTCCAGGGCTCCCATCCCGGGGGCAGCGAGCTCTCGGTGCTGCGTCACCTGATGGGCGAGCACGCGACGATCCCTCCCGACCGCGGCATCTTCCTCGAGCGCACCTTCCGGCTGCACCCGGACGTGTGCGACTTCGTCTCGGAGGAGTTCTACGAGGGACGCCTGCGACCGGCTGCGGTCGCGGCGGCGAGGACGACGCCGTTGGGGACCGGTCTCCGCTGGATCCCGGTGCCGCATGCCGGGAACCGCCAGGACTCCCGCGAGGAGGCCGACGCGGTGCGCGCGGAGATCGCGCGGCTCCTGTCGGCGGGCGTCGAGCCGGGCGAGATCAAGGTCGTCGCGCCGTTCAACGCCCAGGTCGACCTCCTCGAGTCGCTCCTCCCGGAGGGAATCGAGGTCGGGACGGTCGACAAGTTCCAGGGCCAGGAGGCGCGGGTCGTCCTCTACTCGATGGCGTCCTCGAGCGGCGAGGACGTGCCGCGCGGGCTGGACTTCCTCCTCTCGCGGAACCGCTTCAACGTCGCGGTCTCCCGTGCCCAGTGCCTCGCGTACCTCGTCTGCTCGCCGCGGCTCCTCGAGGTCGACTGCCGCACGATCGAGCACATGCGGCTCGCGAATGCGCTGTGCCGCTTCGTCGAGCTCGCGGTGCCGCTGACCCCCCGACCGTAGGATCGGCGGGTGGATCCGTCGCTGCCACGGCCCACGAGTGGGCGGACGTTTGCGGCGCGCCGGCGGATCCGGCTCGCGGACATGGACGAGCGCGGCCGCTTGCGCCTCGACGCGGTCGCCCGGTTCCTCCAGGACGTCGCGATCGAGGACGTGTCGGAGACGGGGTGGGGCACGCCCGAGCACCTCTGGTTCATCCGGCGGATCCGGCTCGAGGTGCGCGAGCCGTTTCTCCTCGACCGCGAGGTCGAACTCGTCACCTGGTGCAGCGGCCTCGCCGCGATCGCCGCGGGACGCCGCTGGTCGGTCTCCGGCGACGCGGGCGGGCGAATCGAGGTCGACAGCGTCTGGATCCACCTCGATGCCGACCAGCGGCCGGCCCGCATCGAGGGGTTCGACGTCTACGCGGAGGCGACCGGGGGCCGCGGCGTCTCGACGCGGCTCGAGCTGACCGCCCCCGGGGACGGGGCGGAGAGACGCCCGTGGGCGCTCCGCTCCAGCGACGTCGACCTGCACGGGCACGTCAACAACGCGGTCCACTGGCAGGCGGTCGAGGACGGGCTGCGGGACTCGTCCGTCGATGCATACCTCCCGCTCGTCGCGGAGCTGGACTACCGCGACCCGATCGACCTCGCGGACGACGTCGAGCTCCTCGTCGGTGGCGACGCGCAGGCGCTCTGCGTCGGCTTCCGGGTCGGCGAGGCGATGCGCGCCGTGGCTCGAGTCGCGGCCGGGCGTCCACCGGGATCGCGATGATCGCGGCAGATGTACGGCCTGCGAACGGAGCAGCACGAGCTTCTCAGGCGCCACCGAGAGGAGGCGTTCGAGCTGCTCCTCGTCGCCTCCGCGGTGTACACGGGCGCGACCCCGCTGCGTGAGCTTCCCGAGGGCAAGGCTCTCCTGCGGGAGCCGGTCGAGCGCCTTGTCCCGGTCGCCATCTCGGCCGCCGCGGCGGCGGTCGAGCGGCGCAGGCTCCAGCAGGACGCCGCCGACAGCGACCGCGAGGTCACCTTCGAGGCGGCGGACTCGTTCCCGGTGGAGGTGCTCGACGCCCTGAAGCGGCGGCGTCTGCCGTTCACCGGCGACGACGTCGAGCTCCTGCTCGACCTCGGGACGACGACGATGCGGCCCGACCGGATCCTCGGCCGCTCGTACGAGACGCTGTCGTTCGGCCTCGCGGCGGCGCGGCACCTGCTCGAGCGCGAGCCCGGGTCACCTCCCGTCTTCGCCGCTCTCGGCCGCGCCGGCCCCGCCCTCGACGGTCTTGCGCTCTCGAACCAGGGAGGGCAGCTACGCCGTCGCATCCGCTCGCTCGTCGCGGCGCACTCACCCGGCGGGCTGCTCGACCTCTCCGTCGTCGACAAGCGAGATGGCTGGGCAGAGCCGGCGAGCGCGGCGCTCCGGCGGCATGCGGCCGTGTGGCCGGACGCGCAGCAGCTCGTCGCGCTGCTCTCCCATGCGACCGGGCCGCGGCCGACGACCGCGTGGCGGCGGCGCTCGGCCCAGCTCGCGGCGTCGTACAACGGGTACGGGAAGCTCCTGCGCGAGCTCCTCGAGCCGCTCCTGTGGGTGGAGCTGGTCTCCTCCGGCGTGCCCTGGCCGCCGGCGTGGCTCGTCGCGCCGCCGAACGAGCCGTTCGTGCGCGGCGCCGCCTGGGCGACGGCCGACGTCGACGAGCCGTGGGTCGTCGGGCTGCTCGGGCGGCTGGCGCTGCGCGGCGCGGCCCCCTCGCCGCATCCGAAGGTCACGACCGCGCTCTGCCACGCAGTCGCGGGCGCGTCGATCGAGGCGCTCGCGGCGATCGACACTCCCGGCGCGCACGCGGAGTTGCGGACGCTGCTCGGGGAGATGCGCCGGCGTGACCTGCTCAAGCGCGTCGCCGCGGTGCTCGGCGAGCCGCTCGAGACGACACTCGCCAGGGACGACCGGGTCCGTCGCGAGAAGCGTCGGCTCGTCCACGCCACCGCCGATCCCGAGCCGAAGGAGCGCCAACGCGCCGCGGCGCAGTTCGTGCGCCGCGAGCTCGCGCCCACGCTCCGCGCGGCCGGGTTCGACGACTCGGCGGGACGGACGTTCTGGCGGCGGCTGGACGATCGCGTCGAGAGGCTTCACGCCAAGCCGCACAAGGGCGGCCTCACCCTCGAGCTGGGCATCTGGTTCCGGTTCGTCCCGCGGCCGTACGCAGTGCCCGAACGCGACGGCCGCGAGCGCCCGGGCGAGCTCTACTGCGACCTCCGCGGGAACGTCCACGCGTGGAGCGGCGACCTCGAGTCGGCGGGTCGCGCGTCGGCGCTCTGGTTTGCCCGGTGGCGACCGCTGCCCGTCGTGCTGAGCTGGCTGCGCGAGGGCACACAGGCCGACGACGTGTTCGGGTTCGGCGCACCCGGATCTCCCCACCACCGCGTGCTCACGGGCTACGTCGCCCGGGCCGTCGGCGACCTCGACGTGGCCAGGGGCCAGCTGTCGCTCGCCGCGGCCTACTATCGCACCCAGCTCGAGGAGCGGGCCACGGAGAGCGCGCGCGATCCGGCGTGGATCGCGTGGGTCGATCGGCTCGGGGCCGACGCCGCGAGGTTGTAGTCGCCGCAGGGCCTACCCGCGCTCGCAGCCGATGCCGTCTCCTCCGCCGTCGAAGTGGTGCGGGTCGGGGGGACGCACGCGGAAGCGGCGGTACGGAATGTCCGAGCAGTCGAGGTCGGGCGGTGGCGGCGCGATGCAAAGGGTCGGGTACGACGGATCACAACGGCCGCCGACCGCGGTTCGCGGAGTCGTGGCCCGCGCGGTCCTGCCCGAGCCGGGGCCGGTCGTGGCGGCCCGGGAAGGATCCCAAATCGCGTTCGGACACGCGCCCCAGAGACCGCGGCGTGCGCTCCGTGCGGCCCGGCCGGCCGCGAGCAGCGCTCCCGAGTACCGTCCCCGCTCGCCGTCGTAGAACCAGACCGTCGCCGAGCCGTCACGGACGAGCGCGAGGTTGAGGTTCCGCCCTGCACGGTGCACGTAGCGGAGGAGCCGTCCGTAGCGATCGACCTGGTCGAGCGCGGGGTCGGCCTCGAGCGTCACGACAGCCCCGGCGGGGAGCATCCGGCGAAGGTCGCGTCCCGCGGCGCGCGAGTAGCACTCGGCCGTCCCGGGCTCCGGCGTGTCGATCTGGACCAACCGAACCCGCGAGCCCCCGGCGAGCACGACCGTGTCGCCGTCGACGACGCGCTCCACGCGGGCGAGCGAGGTCGAGGGGCGAGCGACGGTGTCTGACACCGGGCCGGCGAGGCCGGCGACGAGGGCGACGAGGACGATTCCCGCGCGAGCAGCCATTTGTCACATCATGATCGACGCGACCGGACATGTCTGTTCAGTGCCGTCGAGGGCGGAGGGCTGCGAAGGGGTCGGTGATGGCGAGCTGCGCGTCGCGGAAGCGGAAGACCTCGGCCGGGCGGCCCCCGGCACGGCCCGAGGGCCGGCGCTCGCCGGTCGGCCCGATCACCGCGCGGCGCTCGAGCACGCGCCGCAGGTTCGTTGCCGAGACGTCGTGACCGAGCGCGGCCACGTAGACCTCGCGCAGCTCCGCGAGCGTGAACGTGGGCGGCGCGAGCGCGAACCCGGCGTTCGAGTACGAGAGCTTCCCGCGGAGCCGCTCGCGGCCCGCGAGCACGATCTCGCCGTGGTCGAAGGCGGTCGGCGGCAGCTCGTCGACCGGGTGCCACTGCGTGTCGGCGGGGACGCCCGGGTCGAGCCCGAGCTGGACGAGCCCGAGGTAGGCGGTCGCGAGCTCCCAGCCGCGCGGGTCGCGAGCGGGATCGCTGTAGGTGCCGAGCTGCTCGAGGTGCGAGACCTCGCGGACGTCGACCTTGGCCGCCAGGTGACGCCGGATCGACGCCTCGAGCGTCTCGCCCGGGGAGAGGACCCCGCCGGGGAGCGCCCAGGCGCCGCGGAACGGCTCGCGGGCGCGTTGCCAGAGGAGCGCCTGCAGGCGGCCGTCCCGCACCTGGAAGACGACGGCGAGGCTGCCGTGCCGTGGTCTGGTAGACTCGCCGACAGGTTTACGACTCATAGGCAAAAACTAGCAACAGGAGACTTTCCCCATGGCGACACGCACTTCACGTTGGGCTGCGCTCGGGCTCGTCGCCGTCGTGGCGGCGGTCGCGGCAGGGTGTGGCGGCAGCGACGAGACGTCCTCCAGCACGACCACGACGTCGACCGAGACCACGCCGAGCACGGCGCTCAAGGTGGGGCTGGTCGCCGACGCGGGCGAGCTCAACGACAACGGCTTCAACGAGCTCGCCTACAACGGCCTGAAGCGGGCCGAGCGGGAGCTCGGGATCAAGGGCCGGGTCGTGGAGGCCAACTCCGCCGCCGATTACGTGCCGAACATGACGACGCTCGCGCGGCAGGGCTACGACCTGATCATCGGCGTCGGATTCGCGCAGGGCGACGCGATCGCCGCGGCCGCAAAGCGCTTCCCGGACACGAACTTCGCGATCGTCGACGTCGACCAGGTGTCGCTCAAGGGCAAGCCCGCCAACGTGCAGGGCCTGCTGTTCCGGGAGCAGCAGGTCGGCTACCTCGTCGGCTACCTGGCCGCGCTCACGGCGAGGCGTGCCGGCGCCGAGTCGATCAGCGCGGTCGGCGGCTTCAAGGAGCCGCCCGTCGACCGCTACATCGCCGGCTACCGCGCGGGCGCCGATGCGGCCGTGCCCGGCACCAAGGTGACCTGGGGCTACTCGCAGGACTGGGAGGACCAGGCCAAGTGCAAGGAGATGGCGCTGAACCAGATCGCCGCCGGCTCGAAGGTGGTGTTCCAGGTGGCGGGCGGCTGCGGGTTGGGCGCCCTCTCGGCTGCGCAGGACGAGAGGGTCTGGGGGATCGGCGTCGACGCAGACCAGTCGTTCCTCGGCCCGCACGTGCTGACGAGCGCGCTGAAGGGCGTCGACAGCGCGGTCTTCCTGACGATCAAGGCGCTCCAGGACGGGACCTTCCAGGGCGGGAAGAACGTCGACTTCGGGATCGACCAGGACGGCGTCGGCCTCGGCAAGGTGAGCCCGAAGGCGAACAAGCAGGACGTCGCGGCGACCCAGAAGGTCGAGCAGAAGCTCGCCGACGGCGAGATCACCGACATTCCGACGACTCTCAACTAGGCGGTGCGCACGGAGTAGATCGGCGGCAGGTGGTCGCCGACCTGCGCCCAGGTGGCGCCGGCGTCGCCCGAGCCGAACACCTCGCCGTTCGTGGCGCCGAAGTACAGCTCGAGGCGCTCGCCCTCGCCCTTCGTGTCGAACGCCTCACGCAGGATCGTCAGGTAGGCGTCCTTCTCGGGGAGCCCGTCGCCGCGCGGCTGCCACGAGTCGCCGGCGTCGCGCGTCTCCCAGACGCGCACCGTGCCGCCGGGCGTCGTCCGGTCCTCTGCCCCGATCAACGGGATCACGTAGGCGCTGTCCGGGTCGGCGGGGTCGACGGCGATCGGGAAGCCGAAGTCGGACGGCAGGCCCTTGTCGGTACCGATGTCGATCCACGTCGCGCCGGCGTCGTCCGAGCGGTAGATCCCGTCGTGGAACTGCATGAACAGCCGCTCGGGTCGCGTCGGCGCGCGGCGGACGTTGTGAACGCAGTGCTGGGGCTTCTCGGCCGTCGCGGCTCGCGCCTCCTCGGGGAGGTAGCGGAGCACGATGCCCTCGTTCGAGTGGCGCCACGACGCGCCGCCGTCGTCGGTCAGCCACACGCCGACCGCGGAGATCGCGAGCGTGAGCTTCGACGGGTCGCCCGGCCACGTGACGATCGTGTGGAGACACAGGCCGCCGGCGCCCGGGTTCCACTCGGGCCTCGTCGGGTGATCCCACAGGCCGCGGTTCAACGACCAGTTGAGCCCGCCGTCGCGGCTCTCGAAGAGCGGGCCGGGGTCGCCTCCGGCGTAGAGGACGCCGTCCTCCTCGCCCGGGACGATCACCCAGAGCCGGTTCAGCGCGCCCTTGTATGCGTCTGCCGGGTCGCCGCTGAACTCCGCCGCGGGGTCGACCTCGTCGTCGCCGGGCAGCACCGTGCCCTTCGCCTGCTCCCACTCGCCCGTCGGGTCGTCCGTGACCCAGATCCGCGGGCCGTAGAACCACGACGTGACGGACGCGAGGTAGCGGCCCGTGCGCGGGTCGCGCATCGCGTACTCGACGCTCTGGCCCGGGAACGCGCGCGCAGTGATCTCCAACCCGTCCGCGGGGTCGCCCTCGAGCCGGAACATCCCCTTCTTGGTGCCAACCAGCAGCTCTGTCATCGAACGCTCAGCCTCCCGTGATCGCGGGGAGCACGTGGACGCGGTCGTCGCCGGCGACCGGTGTCCGCTCCTCCCCGTGGATGCCGTTCACGAACACGTTGACGTGCTCGCGGATCCGTCCCTGCTCGTCGAGCACCCAGCCGGCGATCGGTGGATGCTCCCGCTCGAGGGCGACGAGCACCTCGCCCACGGTCGCGCCGGCGATCGCGTGCGTCCGCCCGCCACAGAGCTCGGAGAGCGGAGCGCGGAGCATCACCTGCGCCATCGGGCCATCCTAGGACGCATCTCAGAGAGATAGACGTACGGCTGGCACGAGAATCATCGGCGGAACAGGAGATTGAGGATGATCGTCCCGACGATCGAGACGACGATCATCAAGCCGATCGGCACGAAGACCGTGACGCCGCCGCGCGCGGACTTCCAGCGGAGCGTCCCGGGCAGCCCCTCGACGCCGAGCCGCGAGAGCACGAGCGCGCCGATCCCGAGGATCGCGAGCACGGCGGCACCCGCGAGCAGGAGCTTCCCGGCGGTCTGCACGCGAGAAGCGTAGAGCGCCCGGCCGTCGTCAGACGGGCTCGAGCTCGAGCACGCCGTGGGGCGAGCCGTACTCCGCGAGCTTCTCGAGGAACGGCGCCGCGGGGAACGCCTCGGGCCCGTGGACGCCCGTCCCCGACCACGTGCCCGACGCGAGGAGCTCGAGCGCGACGACCGGGTTGAGGGCCGTCTGCCAGACGACCGCCTGCGCGCCGTACTCGCGCATCGACCAGTCGTTGTCGACGACGTGGTACAGGTAGGTCCGCCGGCGCCGCCCGTCCGCGCCGGTGCCTGTCACGAGCGTGCCGGCGCAGGTCTTGCCCGACATCCGCTCGCCGAGCGTCGCGGGGTCCGGGAGGCTCGCCGCGACGACGTCGCGCGGAGCGACGTCGACACCCTTCACGCGGATCGGCTCCTTCCCGTCCAGACCCAGCTTGTGAAGGGTCTTCAGCACCTCGATGAACTCGTCGCCGAGGCCGTACTTGAACGTGGCGCGCCGGCAGTCGATGTAGCGCGGGACGAGCAGCACCTCCTCGTGCTCGACGTTCACGCACTCGATCGGCCCGATCCCCTCGGGGAAGTCGAAGACCTCGGGCTCCGAGAAGGGCGCGGTCGTGAACCAGCCGCGATCGCGTTCCCAGACGACCGGCGGGTTGAGGCACTCCTCGATCGTCGTCCAGATCGAGAACGTCGGCGCGAAGTCGTACCCCTCGACCTCGAGGCTCGCGCCGTCGCGGACGCCGACCTCGTCGATCTCGGTGAACAGCTCGTCGGCCGCATGCCGCGCGAAGACGTCGGAGAGCCCGGGCTCGACCCCGATCCCCACGAGCGCCAGCCGGCCCCGCTCCTCCCACGCGGCCGCGCGCTCGAACTGGTAGTCGCCGAGCTTCACGCCGGTCAGCTCGTAGGGCCGCTCGGGATGCGGCTCCGAGAGCGTCATCGCCATGTCGAGGTAGGCGACGCCCGCGTCGAGACACGCGTCGAAGATGGGCTCGTTGAAGCGCGGGTCGACGGCGTTGAGCACGACGTCGGCGGAGGTCGCGCGGACGACGTCGGCGACAGCCTCGCGGCTTGAGGCGTCGACGGCGTGGGCGGAGAAGCGGCCGTCGTCGGTCGCGGCGACGACGGCCTCGGCGCGCGCGACGTCGTAGTCCGCGAGCGCGCAGTGGTCGAAGAACTCACGGCGACGCGCGATCCCGGCGAACGCCGAGCCGACACCGCCCGTGCCGATGACGAGGATCCTCATCGCGGGGTGCAAGATACTGTCGTCGCAGGAGTCGACCCCGCGGAGGAGCCCGATGAGCGTTTCAGTCGCCCAGCAGAAGATGTTCGTCGACGGGGAGTTCGTCGACGCGTTGTCCGGCGAGACGATGGAGGTGCTGAACCCGGCCACCGGCGAGGTGATCGCCGAGGTGCCCCGGGCAGGCGAGGAGGACGTCGACCGCGCGGTCGCCGCCGCCGAGCGGGCGTGGGAGAGCTGGCGCGAGAAGACCCCGAAGGACCGCATGAAGCTGCTCCTCGGGCTCGCGGACGTGATCGACGACAACGCCGAGGAGCTCGCGCGGCTCGAGTCGCTCAACGTCGGCAAACCGTGGTGGGTCGCGGTCGACGAGCCGGGGATGATGTCCGACAACCTTCGGTTCTTCGCGGGCGCCGCGCGCAACCTCGAGGGCAAGGCGGCGGCCGAGTACGCCGAGGGCTACACGTCGATGATCCGCCGCGAGCCGCTGGGGGTCGTCGCCGGCATCGCCCCGTGGAACTACCCGCTGTTCATGGTGATCTGGAAGATGGGCCCGGCGCTCGCCGCCGGGAACGTCCAGATCATCAAGCCGGCCGAGCAGACGCCGCTCACGGTCCTCCGCTTCGTCGAGCTCGCGCAGGAGATCCTCCCGAGCGGGGTGCTCCAGGTCGTGACGGGCGACGGGGTGCCCGCGGGCGACCGCCTCGTCAGGCACCCGTCCGTGCGGCTCGTCTCGCTGACCGGCGACACCGCGACCGGGAAGCTGATCGCGAAGAACGCGGCGGACACCGTCAAGCGCGTCCACCTCGAGCTCGGCGGCAAGGCGCCGATGGTCGTGCTCGACGACGCCGACCCCGCGACCGTCGCGGAGGCCATCAAGGTCGGCGGGTACTTCAACTCCGGCCAGGACTGCACCGCGTCCTCGCGGATCCTCGTCTCCGAGCGGATCTGGGACGACGTGCTCTCCTCGACGGTGACCGCGGTCGAGGGGATGACCGTCGGCGACCCCGGGAGCGACGACGAGATCGTGATGGGCCCCGTTATCTCCGCCGAGCAGCAGGAGCGGGTGCTCGGCTTCGTCGAGCGCGCGGCCGCCGCGAAGGCAACGGTCGTCACGGGCGGGGGCTCGGTCGGCGAGCGCGGCTTCTTCGTCGCGCCGACGGTGGTGACGGACGTCGCGCAGGACAGCGAGATCGTGCAGAACGAGGTCTTCGGCCCGGTCGTCACGATGCAGCGGTTCGCGTCGGACGAGGAGGCGGTCGCGATGGCGAACGACGTCCGCTACGGGCTCGCCGCCTCGGTGTTCTCGGAGAACGTCGGCCGCGCGATGAAGGTCGCCGGCCGCCTCGACTTCGGCACCGTCTGGGTGAACGAGCACCTCTTCCCGCTGACCCCCGAGATGCCGCACGGCGGCTTCAAGGAGTCGGGCTACGGCAAGGACATGTCGCTCTACTCGATGGAGGAGTACACCCGGATCAAGCACGTCTGCGTGAAGCTCGCCTGACCCGCGTTCCGCCGACGCGGACGCATCGCGTTGACGGAATGCGTGGGAGCATGGTAGGAACACCCTCGCATTGCGCAGCAGAACCCAGCCGCGACGCCCGCAGAGGGGTCAGACGGTCCGGCCCGCGCGGGGCCCCGTGTCGCGGGCGCCCGAGCTCGACCACGTCGACCGCGGGATCATCGAGGCGCTCCAGTCGAACGGCCGGGAGTCGTTCCGGCGGATCGCGGTGTCCGTCGGGGTCTCGGAGGCGACCGTCCGGGCCCGCTACGCCCGGCTCTGCGAGGAGGGGATCCTCCAGGTCACCGGGGTCACGAACCCGCTCGGGCTCGGCTTCGAGTCGTCGGCGATGGTGGGGATCCGCACCGCCGGCGCGCCGGAGCTCGTCGCCGACGAGCTCGCGCGCTGGGAGGAGGCCGACTACGTGGTGGTCACCGCGGGGCGGTTCGACCTGCTGGTCGAGGTCGTCTGCGCCGACCGGCGGGCGCTCCTCGACGTGACCAATCGGATCCGCGGGCTGCCCGGCGTCGTCTCGACGGAGAGCTTCCTCTACCTGGAGCTCTGGAAGCAGCTCTACGACTGGGGAGCCGGCGGGCACGGCGCGAACGGGGACCCCGGATGAGCCAGTCGACGATGCCGCCCGACGTCCGGCTCGTCGACGTCGTCAAGGAGTTCGCGGAGGTGCGTGCGGTCGACGGCATCTCGCTCGAGATCCCGCGCGGCTCGTTCTTCGCGCTGCTCGGCCCCTCGGGCTGCGGCAAGACGACGACGCTGCGGATGATCGGCGGCTTCGAGGAGCCGTCCGAGGGGCGGATCTTCCTCGGCGACCGCGACGTGGTGGGGCTGCCGCCGTACAAGCGCGACGTGAACACCGTCTTCCAGAGCTACGCGCTCTTCCCGCACATGACCGTCACGCAGAACGTCGCCTTCGGGCTCGAGCGTCGCAAGATCGGCAAGACCGAGGTGCGCGCACGCGTGCGCGAGGTGCTCGAGCTCGTCGACCTGGCAGGGCGGGGGGAGCGCAAGCCGAGGCAGCTCTCGGGCGGTCAGCAGCAGCGCGTCGCGCTCGCGCGGGCGATCGTCAACAACCCACGCGTGCTGCTCCTCGACGAGCCGCTCGGCGCGCTCGACCTGAAGCTCCGCAAGCAGATGCAGCTCGAGCTGAAGCGGATCCAGAACGAGGTCGGGATCACGTTCGTCCACGTCACGCACGACCAGGAGGAGGCGATGACGATGGCGGACACGATCGCGGTGATGAACAGCGGGCGCATCGAGCAGCTCGGCACGCCGGCGGATCTCTACGAGCGGCCGCAGACGGCGTTCGTCGCGGGGTTCCTCGGCAAGTCGAACCTGCTCGACGCGACCGTCTCGGGCGAGGGGGTCGTCCAGCTGCTCGACGGCTCCGAGCTGCGCGCCCGGACGAACGGCAATCGCGGGCCGGTGGCGATCGGCGTCCGGCCCGAGAAGATCCGGTTGGGGGATGCAGGCGTCAACCGGCTCTCCGGCACGGTCAAGGAGTCGGCGTACATCGGCGTGGCGACCGAGGTCGTGGTGGCGACTTCCGTCGGCGAGTTGACCGTGTTCCACCAGAACGTCGAGACGGGCGGCGGCGCGCCCGCCCCGGGAAGCCCGGTAACGCTGTCCTGGGAGCCCGATGCAACCTTCGTCGTCGATCGGGAGAAGGAGACCCCTGAATGACCATGCGGATGACCCGTCGTCAGCTCGTCCAGCGCGGTGCAGCGGGCGCCACGCTCCTGAGCCTGCCGAACCTCCTCGCCGCCTGCGGCGGCGGTGGGGGCGGCGGCGGGGGCGGCGAGCTCGCCGACACGCTGCGGTTCTCGAACTGGCCCCTCTACATCGACTTCGACGAGAAGACCAAGCAGCATCCGACGCTCGACGAGTTCACCGCGAAGACCGGGATCAAGGTCGACTACTTCGAGGACATCAACTCGAACGCCGAGTACTTCGGGAAGATCCAGCGCCCGCTCTCGCAGGGGAACTCGATCGACCGCGACATCATCGTCCTGACCGACAACGAGCGCTTCCTCGGGCTGATGATCGACAAGGGCTGGGTCGAGGAGCTCGACAAGGACCTGATCCCGAACATCTCCAACCTGATCGACGCGCAGAAGAGCCCGCCGTTCGATCCCGACCGCACGTACTCGCTCCCGTGGCAGTCCGGGATGACCGGCATCGCCTGGAACGAGAAGGAGACCGGCCCCGTCACCTCGATCACGCAGCTGTTCGAGGATCCCAAGCTGAAGGGGAAGGTGACGGCCCTGAACGGGATGGGCGACACGCCGCCGCTCGTGATGCTCGACAACGGCGACGACCCCGCGAGCGTCACCGATGCGACCTGGACCGCCGCCATCGACCGGATCCAGGCCGCCGTCGACTCCGGCCAGATCCGCCGCTTCACCGGCAACGACTACGCGCAGCCGCTCTCCCAGGGCGACCTCGCCGCGGCGATCGCCTGGTCGGGCGACATCTACCAGCTGCTCTCGTCGAACCCGAGCCTCAGGTGGGCGCTGCCGACGAAGGGCGGCGTCATCTGGACCGACAACATGATCATCCCGACCGGCGGGAGCGCCCCGACGGCGTCGACGTTCATGAACTTCGTCTACGACCCGAAGATCGCGGCGCAGATCGCCGCGTACGTGGCGTACGTGCCCCCGGTCAAGGGCACGCAGGAGATCCTCGCGAAGACAGACCCGAAGATGGCGAGCTCCGAGCTCGTGTTCCCGTCGGACGCGACGCTCGCCAACGCGCACCAGTTCGACTCGAAGGCGCTCAACAACCAGACGTACGTCGAGCAGTGGCAGAAGGTGCTCGGCGCATAGGGCGGCGCCTGGTCGTGCAGTGAGCTTCCTCCACCGCCACAAGGGGCTGACGCCGTACCTCCTGCTCCTGCCTGGGATCGTCTGGCTGATGCTGTTCTTCGTCGCCCCGCTGGGGTTCCTCGGCTACCAGTCGCTCCAGACCGGCACGTTCGACACCGGGTACACGTTCGACTGGGCGTTCTCGAACTACTGGGACGCGATCAGCGACTACCACGAGCAGTTCGTGCGGTCGTTCGTGTACGCCGGGATCGCGACGATCCTCGCGCTCCTCGTCTCGTACCCGCTCGTCTACTGGATCGCCTTCCGGGCGGGTCGCTGGAAGAACGTCTGCCTGATCCTGATCGTGGCGCCGCTCTTCGTGACGTACCTCGTGCGCACGCTCGCCTGGCTGAACATCCTCGCCGACGAGGGGCCGGTGGTCGGCTTCCTGCGCGACATCCACGTGCTCGGCCCCGACGGGCGCCTGCTCGCCACCTCGGTCGCCGTCGTTGCGGGGATCACCTACAACTTCCTGCCCTTCATGGCGCTGCCGGTGTACGTGTCGCTCGAGCAGATCGACGCGCGGCTGCTCGAGGCGGCCGAGGACCTCTACGCCAGCAAGCGGCAGGCGTTCCTCCGGGTCACGCTGCCACTCTCCGCCCCGGGGATCGTGGCGGGCACGCTGCTCACGTTCATCCCCGCCGCGGGCGACTTCATCAACGCGCAGCTGCTCGGCACGCCGAACCAGTACATGGTCGGCAACGTGATCCAGTCGAAGTTCCTCGACGTGCTCGACTACCCCTCGGCAGCGGCGCTCTCGTTCATCCTGATGGCCCTGATCCTGGTGGGGCTGCTCGGCTACGCGCGCGCCGTCGGCACCGAGAGGCTGACCGGCTGATGCGCTGGGTGAAGCGCCACCTGCTCCCGGCGTACGCGGTCCTCGCGTTCTGCTACCTGCTCCTGCCCATCGCCGTCGTGATCGCCTTCTCCTTCAACGCGCCGAGCGGCCGCTTCAACTACGTGTGGGAGGGCTTCACGCTCGACAACTGGGTCAACTGGGACGCGCCGCCGGGCATCCAGTCCGCGGTCGTCAAGTCGCTCGAGATCGGCATGCTCTCGACGATCCTGGCGACCGCCCTGGGGACGCTGCTCGCCCTCGCGATCGTGCGGCACCAGTTCCGCGGCCGCGGCGCGACGAACATGCTGATCTTCCTGCCGATGTCGACGCCCGAGATCGTGCTCGGCGCGTCGCTCCTGACGCTGTTCCTCAACCGGCAGGTGGTGACGGGGTTCGGGACGATCTTCATCGCCCACGTGATGTTCATCGTCAGCTACGTGGTCGTCACGGTGAAGGCGCGGTTGATCGACTTCGACCGGCATCTCGAGGAGGCCGCCATGGACCTCGGCGCCAACGAGTGGGTGACGTTCCGGAAGGTGACGCTGCCGCTGCTCGCGCCCGCGATCCTGAGCGCGGCGCTGCTCGGGTTCGCGCTCTCGATCGACGACTTCGTGATCACGTACTTCGTCTCGGGGCCGACGCAGACGTTCCCGCTGTTCGTCTGGGGCGCGGCGCGCGTCGCCGTGCCGCCCCAGGTGAACGTGGTCGCGAGCGCGATCTTCCTGGTCGCGGTGCTGATCATGATCGGAAACGTGATCTGGGGCCTCCGGGGGCGCCGCGCCCGCGAGGAGTCGATGCCCCCCGCCGTCCCGCTGCCCGAGCAGCTCCACCAACCGGAGGCCGCATGACCGAGACAGCCGTCGACCTGCAACAGCTCGCCAAGGAGCACCTGTGGATGCACTTCACCCGGATGGCGGGCTACCGCGACACCGAGGTGCCGATCATCGTGCGCGGCGACGGCTGCTACCTCGAGGACGCCTCGGGCAAGCGCTACCTCGACGCGCTCGCCGGCCTGTTCTCGGTGAACGTCGGCTACTCGTTCGGCGAGGAGATGGGACAGGCGGCGCTCGACCAGATGCGCGAGCTGCCCTTCTACACGAACTGGACGTATGCGCACCCGCGCGCGATCGAGCTGGCGAGCGAGGTCGCCTCGCTCGCCCCGGGCGATTTGAACCGCGTGTTCTTCGTCTCGGGCGGCTCGGAGGCGGTGGAGTCCGCGTGGAAGCTCGCGCGGCAGTACTACCTCGCGCGCGGGGAGAAGCGGCTGCAGACATACACCGGCTCGACGCCCGAGCGGGACCATGACGCGATCGCCGCGAACCTCCGCACGCCGAGCCGTCGCTTCAAGGCGATCACGCGCCAGACGGCGTACCACGGCACGACGTTCGGCGCGCTCTCGCTGACGGGGATCCCGGCGATCCGGGTGCCGTTCGAGCCGCTCGTGCCCGAGGTGCGGAACGTCCGCAACACGAATCGCTTCCGTCGCCCCGCCGGCGAGACGGAGGAGGAGTTCACGGCCCTGCTGCTCGACGAGC
>Ga0207428_10001959_pt1 | contig 20897 bp, 16 predicted proteins | sample RhiMethybrSRZTD1_FD_187600 | JGI IMG/M metagenome (GOLD analysis project Ga0207428, IMG submission 187600) | Populus rhizosphere microbial communities from Tennessee, USA - Rhizosphere MetaG P. TD hybrid SRZTD1 (SPAdes) (version 3) | ecosystem: Host-associated > Plants > Roots > Rhizosphere >...
TCAGACGTCCACCGTTCTTGCCGCACCAACGGGCCAGGTCTTCTTGACATCCCGTGAGCTGAACACGATCCCTGTTGGTCGCACGCCAGCACGTATCGCGGAATTTGCTCCGGGGCTGACCGACAACACGCCAAACGTCGGGCAGGTGACGATCTCCGGTGGCTTCGCGTACGACAACGTATTCCTGGTCGATGGCGTCGACGTGAACGACAACCTGTTCGGCACGGCGAACAACGTGTTCATCGAGGACGCCATCGACGAGACGCAGGTTCTGACATCCGGCATTTCTGCCGAGTACGGCCGCTTCTCCGGTGGCGTGATCAACATGGTCACCAAGCGGGGCGGCAACACCTTCTCTGGCAGCATCCGCCTCAACCTGTCAAACCCGGCCTGGAACAACGAGTCGCCGCTCGAGAAGTCCCGCACCCCCCCGATCCAGCATCCCGATCTGCTCTCCAAATTCCTCGAGGGCACGTTGGGCGGTCCCGTCATGCGCGACCGCGTCTGGTTCTTCTTTGCGGGGCGCCGGGAGCGGTCGAACGCGAACAATCTGACCGCGCTCACGTCGATGCCGTTCACGACAGGGACAAGCAACGATCGTTACGAGATTAAGGTCACCGGCACGGCAGCGGCCAATCACACGATCCAGGGCAGCTTCGTCGACAACAAGACAGAGCAGTCGGATCTCGCGAGCCTGAATCTCGGCTTGTCGCTCGACAAAGAGGTGCTGGTTACCCGCCAGACGCCCAACCGTCTGTTCGTCACCAACTACAACGGCGTGCTCGGGTCGCGCACCTACATCAGCGGACAGTACTCGAAAAAGAAGTTCGGCTTTCGCAACACCGGCGGCACGAGCACCGCGCTGGCTGACTCTCCGTTCAGAGCGCGCGGCGTCGCCCCCGGCACGACCTCGGGTCAGCATTACCACGCACCGTTCTTCTCCGCGTTCGATCCGGAAGATCGTGACAACACGCAATATGCCGGCAGCGTCACGTACTTCCTGACGACGAGCAGCACGGGCACTCACAACTTGAAAGCCGGCGCCGAGCACTTCACGTCGAGCCGCATGGGCGGCAACTCGCAAAGCGCGACGAACTACGTGTTCCAATCGGACTACTTGATCACTGGAGGGGTTCCGGCGCTCGACGCGCAGGGCCGCCTGATCCCGCTGTACGTGCCCGGCACGTCCCGCCTGCAGAACTGGCTGCCGACGCCCGGCGCCACCATGGACATCACCACGCAGTCGTTCTATGTGCAGGATCACTGGGCGGCATCCGCTCGCTTCTCGTTCGATCTCGGCGTTCGCTTCGAAAAGGCTGACAGCGAGGCCACCGGCGACATCGTCGGCGCCGACACGCACAGCATCGTCCCCCGTCTCGGCGTGTCGTTCGATCCGCTCGGCGACGGCAGATGGACGATGCAGGCCACATACGGGCATTACTCGGGCAAGTACAGCGACGTCCAGTTCGCGAGGAACACCGTCGTCGGGTCCCCGAGTCAGATCGTTTACCAATACTCGGGGCCCGCTGGGCAGGGATTCGATTTCGCACCTGGTATGGACCTCGCCAACTACACGACAATCATCGGCGGCAACTTTCCAACGGCGAACGTCTTCCTGGCCGATGGTCTCGAATCCCCCCTCACGAAGGAATTTACGCTGTCTGTAGGGCGGCAATTCAGGAAGGGCTATGGACGCGTGTTGTATTCGTGGCGGCGCGCGTCGAACTTCATCGAGGATTTCATCGACGATCCATCACCCGCGGGAAAGATCACGGTGGTTCGCGACGGGGTGAACTTCGGCACTTTCGACCGTCTCGAATTCCGCAACAGCGACGACGTCGAACGCAAGTACCAGGGCATGCAGTTCATTGGCCGCTACGACCTGCGGAGCAACCTGTACTTGAGCGGACACTACACGCTGCAATTGAAGAACGAAGGCAACTTCGAGGGTGAGGCCGCGAACCAGCCGGCGAATCCCTCTGATTTCGCCGATTACCCCGAGGTCCTAACTCCGCGGAACTACCCGTACGGAACGCTCAACGATTTTCAGAGGAGCAAGCTGCGTCTCTGGGCGGTGTACAACCAGAGCCTCGGTGCGGCCGGCAACGTCACAATCGGTCCGGTCTGGCGGTTCAACTCGGCGCAGACCTACTCGCTGATCGCGAGTGGTGTGCCGCTCAGCGCCATCCAGCTCGCTCGATGGCAGCAGGCGGGGTACGCAAGAATGCCGGGAAGCGGTTCTCAGACGCTGTATTTCGGGGAGCGAGGATCCGAGGAGTTCGAAGGCTACGGCCTGGTGGACGTTGCCCTCACCTACGACATCGCGATCTGGAAGACGGTGCGTCCCTGGATCAAGTTCGAGCTGTACAACATCCTCGACACCAACACGCTGATTGGCTGGAACAATGCGGTGACGCCAGACCCGGCCAGCCCGCTCGACGCCAACGGTCTGCCCACCGGCTACATCAAGCCTAGCAACTTTGGTACGGCACGGGCCAATTCGGATTTCCCGCGGCCCATCCCCGGGATCGACGGCGGACGTACGTTCCTCGGGTCCTTCGGCATGCGCTTCTAGCGCAACCCCACTGCCGCGCCTTGGGCGCTATGCGGGGCAGGGCTGCACATCCTTAGATGAAAGCCACAAGGGGCCGGTCCAAAACAGGGCCGGCCCTTCGTGCGTACGCACGCGTAGCCGACGCGGGACACTACGTACTGCTATTCAGTGCGTCGAGGATCGCCTGAGGCTTTTCGGATGAAATCACCAGACGGTTGCGCGTCGCGAGATAGCTGTAGCGCACGTTGATGCGCGCCTCGGCGATCCGTTGAAAGACGCGCGCCGCCGCGCCCGCTTCATCGGCGACCGGCACGAGCGCCACCTGCTGCTCCTGCACCACCCGGAACCCCGCAGCGTGCAGGCATCTGCGCGCCGCCTCGAGGTCCGTCGTCAACACGTGGACGACGCCGGCGATCTCGATGTAGCCGTCGATGTTGATGCCTGCTCCGCTGACGGCGCCAATCGCTTTCGCCAGCTCACCGGGCCGATCGTCGGTCAACGAGACGGCGAGATCCGTTGCAAGGTGCGGTTCCATCACCACCCCTCCTGATCGGCGGGTCTAAAAGACCCGCCTCTACGACGCATCTAAGCGAACGATGTAGAGGCGGGTCTTCAGACCCGTCGTGATCTACCTCGCGATCGAATCCAATGCCGCCTTGCAACACTGTCCGTCTTGTTCGGACGTGCCACCAGAGACGCCCAGGCCGCCGATGATCTTGCCGTCGACGACGATCGGTACGCCGCCCTCGACGAAGCTCGCGCCGCGCAGTCCCATCACGCGCAGGAACACGCCGCCCTTCTCGACCGAATCTTGAAATGCTTTCGTCGGCCGCTTGAACATCGCCGCCGATCGCGCCTTGTCGATCGCGATGCGCGGACTTGCGTGCTGCGTATCGTCGATCTTCTCGAAGTACACGAGAATGCCCGCCGGGTCGACGACGGCAGCGCCCATCGTCCATCCGTTGGCGCGCGCTTCGGTCAACGCCGCCGCGGCCAGCTTCTTTGCCAGTTCTGTCGTTATGGGAACACCGTACGACGCCATCGATTCACCTCGCGCACGAAGTGGAACAGTGGAAATGTGCACTTTCACGCTTCCAGTGCTTCCACCTTTCCACTTCTTCCACTTTCAACCGAGGGCCCGCTTTTCGCAGTACCCACTCGGGGCTTGGGCCATTTCGCCTGCCTGAGCCACCAAAACTGTATGACGATTCGGGTCGCAGTGTGATCCGAAGCGGTTGAAAGGGGTAGGAATGCAGATCTGGACTGAATTCAAGAATACGATTCTGCCCTGGATGCTTGCGGGCGGCGTGGTTGCATTCTTGATCATGGAGCACCGGCGGACGACCGACGCGTTGCTGCAAGCCAATCAGCGGCTGTCGAACGCGGTCGAACAGCAAGGCAAGGCGCTGGACGGCGTTCGCGGGCTGCTCGCGTCGCAGGGGTACACCATGCCCCCTTTAGCCGTAAAGCAGTGATTCAGGGGCTTCGGGTGCCCGTGCACCTGACGACTCGTGACTCACTGCAGATGTTCGATCTCGCGGATGTGTGGGCGACCCGCACTGGTGAGGAGGTACGACTCGTGTCGGCCAACGACCACGTGCACACCCGCAATTCCGCGCATTACGACGGCGAGGCGCTCGACTTCCATTCGTCCGACCCGGACGGGTTGTCCGAGACCTTCAAGCTCGCCGGCTACCGCGTGCTGTGGCGAGTGCCGGGGCACTACACCCACGTGCACGTCGAGAAGTCGCAGCCCGGCGAGCGCGATGCTCCCGAGCCGTCGTTGCGTCAGTCGCGGCAAGCACTCAAGCACGCCAAGACGATGCGAGCGCGGACGGGCGGATAACCGAGGAATCAGGACTCAGTCGGGCCTGGCCCAAAAACTGATTCCTGATTCCTGATTCCTGATTCCTAGCTTTTCAGTACAGCCATCGGATCGACGCGGGCCGCGCGCAGCGCGGGCACGAGCGCGCCGATCATCGCGACCGCGCCAAGCAGCACCACCATCACGCCGAAGGTCATCGGGTCGGTCGGCGACGTCGCATAGAGCAGCGCGGCGATCGCACGCGACAGCGCGAGTGCGGCAACCCCACCGATCGTGATGCCCAACAGCGTCATCTTCAGCGTGTCGCGGAGGATGTGCGTCCGAACGTCGGCGCCGGTCGCACCGAGGGCCATCCGCAGGCCGAACTCGGTCATGCGCTGATTGACGCCGTACGACACGACGCCGTAAATGCCCAGACACGCGAGCACGACGGCAAGCAGCGAGAACCCACCGAGCAGCGACACGACGAGACGGCGTGGAGAGATCGATGTCTCGACCAGATCGCGAATCAGCCGGACGTCAGTCGCCAGTAGACGCGGGTCGACCTCTGCCATCGTCCGGCGCACCATCGGCACCACCGATGATTCCGGGAGCGACGAACGTACGACCAACTGGAGACCCGAGCCGCCACCCTGGGCCCAGGCAAGGTACATCTGGGGCTCGGGCGTCTCGTCCAGGCGGCTCTGCCGGACATCGGCGACCACGCCGACAATCGTCAGCGGTGAGTTGCCGGTCACCGCCGGGCGCCCCACTGGATCGACATCCGGATACAGCCTGCGTGCGAGCGTTTCGTTGACAATCGCGGCGCGTGGCGTCGTGGGTCCCGCGCCAGCGACGTCTTGCTCGGTGAAGTCGCGTCCCGCTTTCATCTGAATCCCCATCGCCGCGAGATAGCCTGGGCCGACCACGTACAGGAACGTTGCCGGACGCAGATTGTTGGGATACTGCACACCCGGCACGCCGACGTTCCAGGATCGATTCCGATCGAGCGGCAGCGCGTCGGTGACACCGGCGGCATCGACGCCTGGCCGCTCGCGCAGGCGCCGCGCTAATTCGCTCGTCACCGCCAGCACCTGCTGCTGCGTGACCCGGCTGGCAAACTCGATTCGCGCCGACACGACATGCTCGGGTCGAAAACCCGGATCGGCGCTGATCAATCTGATGAAGCTTTGCGACAGCAGGCCAGCGCCCACCAGCAGAACGGCTGCCAATGCGATCTCGGCGACGACCAGCCCTCGCCGCACGAGTGCCTGACGCTTGGAATCGACCGTGCCGCGGCCGTGTTCTTGTAGCGCATCCTGCGGCGCGCGCGCCGACACCCGCACGGCCGGCACGGCCGCAAACAGCAGTCCGGTCAACACGGCGAGTCCACCGACCACGGCAAACGCGGTGGCGTCCAGCTGGACGTACCGCAACAGCGGAAGACTGAGCCTGTCGTTGGTGGTCAGCCACCTCGTGACCATCCACGCCAGCGGAATCGACAACGCCGCACCCGCGAGCGCAAGCAGCACGCCTTCGGTCAGCACTTGTGTGACGAGGCGCGTGCGTTGAGCGCCGAGTGCCATTCGTACCGCAAACTCACGGCCGCGTGCCGAGGCCCGCGCCAACAGCAGGTTCGCCAGGTTGGCGCACACGATCAGGAGCACGAACCCGACCGAGGACCACAGCACCAGCAGCGGCCGCCGCAGTGAACCGCTCACGTGCGCTTGCAGCGAGCTGATCGACGACCCCCACGTCCGCCAGTCGCCATGTTCCTCGCGCAGCCGCGTCCACAGCGTTGCCATCTCTTCTCGTGCAACATCTATGGTCACATCGGGCCGCAGCCGTCCGACGACCGACAAGGTGTTGCCCATCCGACGCACGAAGTCGAGGTCGACGGGCGTGAAGAGATCCACGCGCGTCCCTGGCGTGAACACCGATGAGAAGTCGAAGTCGGCCGGAAGAACGCCGACGACCGTCACTGCCTCGCCGTTCAGCGTGAGCGTGGATCCGATGACGTCCGGCGCGGCAGCGAGCCGGCGCTGCCAGAAGGCGTGAGTGAGGATGGCCGCACGCGGTCCACCCACGTGGTGCTCGGCCTCGACGAACAGTCGCCCGCGCGCAGGGGGCACGCCGAGCACTTCGAAGAAACGTGGCGCGACGTCGACCCCGCTCAAGCGCTCGGGATCGCCTCGTCCAGTGAGCGTCGTGCTCAGAAAGTCGAAGAACGCGAAATAGCCACTGATCCCCTGGAACGAGCTCGCGTTGTCGCGCAGCGACGCGAAGACGTCCGAGCGGTACGCTTGCCCGCTCAAGCCAGTACCGCCGGTGTTTTCAATCCAGACGAGCTGCTTTGCGTCCGGGAACGGCAACGAGCGCAGCAGCAGCGGATTGACGATGCTGAAGACGGCGGTGTTGGCGCCGATGCCGAGCGCCAGGATGAGCACGGCGATCGCCGCGTGCGACGGTTCGCGACGAAAGCCCCGCACCGCATAGACGACATCCCGCGTGAACACGTCGAAGGTCATATCGAGCTCATTAGACGTGCTCGCGCAAGGCGACGTTGGCGCGGCTAGGTGATTCGCAGCAACCGGCTCGCGTTGCCGCCGAGCATCGCGGTCTTGTCGGCGTCGCTCAGGAACTTGGCGTTCAGCACGAAGTCGATCCCGACCGGCCAGTCGAACGGATAGTCCGTACCGTAGACGATCTGACCAACGCCGGCTTCCGCCACGAGGTGGCGCAGCCCATCCTCGCGGAAGATCATCGTGTCGACGAACAGCTCGTGCCTGAAGTACTCGCTCGGCTTCTTTTTCAGCGCCCTGCAGTCGTCGCCGTTGCCTCCTGCCCGGCCGCAGAGCGCATCGGACCGCCCCAGGTACGACGTGAGATAGCCGCCGGCATGTGCGGCACAAATCCGGAGACCCGGGAACCGATCGAGTGTGCCCTCGAAGATCAGATGCGACAGAAACACCGTCGTCTCGAGCGGGTTGCCGATGGTGTTGTTGAGGACGCCCTTGCCTTGAAGGCGCATGTTCTGCGTCGTGCCCGGCGCCGGCTGCGGGTGCATGAACAGCACGATGCCGAGCTCCTCCGCCTTGGCCCAGAACGGATCGAACTTGCGATCGGACAACTCCTGTCCCTCGACGCTGCCGCCGATGGCCGCGCCGCGAAGCCCCAGCTTCTTGACCGCGTGCTCGAGTTGTTCGGCGGCCAGCTCCGGATGCTGCAGTGCCAATGACGCCATGCCGACGAAGCGATCCGGATGCTTGGCGCACCACTGCGCGATCTTCTCGTTCTGAAGCGCGATCAGATCACGCGCCAGCGCGCGTTCGGCGTTATAGCCCCACGCGTTGATGTTGATCGCCTGGTAGTCGATCCCCTGGGCGTCCATGTCGATCAGCCGCTGCGGGTTGCCGAGCGCGAGGTTGCCGGTCAGGTTCGGCTTCGCGGCGGCCGCGAGCGGTGTGTCTTTGACGAGGTCCCAGACCTCAGGCACGAAACAATGCGCGTGGAGATCGACGGTTCTCACGCGACGGCCGCCGATGGACACTTCGCGACGTTTGCCTGGCTTGGCGCCGACCTGCCGAGCGAGCCCGGCAATGGCAGGCCGATAACCGCTCGTGAGCACCCCGACGGCCGCACCTGCGGTGTATGCGAGGAAGTCTCTGCGGTTGGGCATGTCTCCTCCTCCGCCGCTCCAGCGCGCGATCGTGCGTGGGGGCGCGACGTCGAGTGCGGCCGATTATACGGCCGGCCGAGGCACGAGCGTTGCTCCTGCCTTGGATCGGAGGACATCGTATGAACCGCGACCGTACGGACGGCGAGTCGAGCGACCGCCAAATCCCGGAGTCTGATCCCGAAGCGACGCCGGAGCTCGAGGGGATCAGCCCGCTGAACCCACGTACGTTCCCGCGCGCCGAAGACGACGAGGACACGTTCGCCCACAGTCCGGAATTCCACGATCTGCCGGATCCTGGCCCGAACGTCGGGCGCGGCAACAAGCGACAGCCGATGTAGAAGGCCGTGCTATGAAATAGGAATGACTACCGGCGACACGACCACCAGGGAGACGCTCGGCTTTCAGGCCGAGGTCGCGCAGCTCCTCCACCTGATGATCCACTCCTTGTACGGCAACAAGGAGATCTTTCTGCGGGAATTGGTCTCGAATGCCTCTGATGCCGCCGACAAGCTCCGCTTCGAGGCGATGCGCGACCAGGCGCTCTTCGAAGCCGATCCCGACCCGAAGATTCGCGTCAGCTACGACGCGCACGCGCGGACGATCACGGTCTCGGACAACGGCATCGGCATGTCGCGGCAGGAGGTCATCGAGCAGATCGGCACCATCGCCAAGTCGGGCACGCGCGAGTTCCTCGCCCAGTTGACCTCTGACGATGCGAAGAACGCCGCGCTCATCGGCCAGTTTGGCGTCGGCTTCTACTCGTCGTTCATCGTGGCCGATCGCGTCACGCTGATCACGCGGCGCGGCGGGCTGACGGCCGAGCACGGTGTGCGATGGGAAAGCAGCGGCGAGGGCAATTACACCGTCGAGACCATCAACAAAGACACGCGCGGCACGGACGTGGTGCTGCATCTCCGGCCCGAGGAGGACGAGCTGCTGTCGGGCACGAGACTTCGCGAGATCCTGCGCAAATACTCCGATCACATCACCGTTCCGATCCTGATGAAGCAGGAACGTTGGGATTCGACCGCGCGCGCCAACGTCCTCACCGACGAAGACGAGCAGATCAATCAGGCCTCGGCGCTGTGGGCGCGCCCGAAGTCGGAGATCACCGAAGAGCAGTACCACGAATGCTACAAGCACGTGGCCCACGACTTCGAGCCGCCGCTCGCCTACGTGCACGCCAAGGTCGAGGGGCGGCAGGAATTCACGCAGCTCTTCTTCATTCCACGACAGGCGCCGTTCGACATCTGGGACCGCACGCATCGCCACGGCATCAAGCTCTATGTCCGTCGCGTCTTCATCATGGACGATGCCGAGCAGCTGATGCCGACCTACCTGCGCTTCGTGCGCGGCATCGTCGACTCGAACGATCTGCCGCTCAACGTCTCGCGCGAGATCCTGCAGCAGTCGCGCGACGTGCAGACCATTCGTGCTGCGTCGGTCAAGCGCGTGCTCGGTCTGCTCGAGGATCTCGCCGAGCATCACGCGGACAAGTACTCCACCTTCTGGAAAGAGTTCGGCCGCGTGCTCAAGGAAGGCGCGGCCGAGGACGCATCGAACCGCGAGCGGGTCGCGACACTGCTGCGGTTTTCGTCCACACACGCAGACACCGAAGAACAGACCGTCTCGCTGTCCGAGTACGTGTCACGGATGAAAGACGGTCAGGAGGCGATCTATTACCTCACCGCCGACAGCTTCGCCGCCGCACGGAGCAGCCCGCACCTGGAAATCTTCCGGAAGCTTGGCGTCGAAGTGCTGCTGATGTTCGACCGCGTCGATGAATGGATCGTCTCGATGCTGACCGAATTCGACGGCAAGCCGCTTCGGTCGGTCACGAAGGGCGGCCTGGATCTGAGTAAGGTGGGCGGCCAGGCGGCAACCGAGCAGGAGACCGCATCGGACGCGCACAAGGGCCTCGTCGAGCGGATGCAGCGTGCTTTGTCGGACCGCGCCAGCTCGGTGCGCGTGACCAATCGACTCACCGACTCTCCCGCCTGCCTCGTCAGCGACGAGCACGGCATGAGCACCCACCTCGAGCGGATGCTCAAGGCCGCCGGTCAGAACGTCCCGACACCACGACCCGTGTTGGAGATCAACCCGAGCCATCCGCTGGTGCAGCGGCTTGGCGAAGAAACCGACGACGCACGCTTCTCCGATTGGACACACATCCTGTTCGACCAGGCGACGCTCGCCGAAGGCGGTCAGCTCGACGATCCCGCTGCGTTCGTGCGGCGGCTCAATGAGGTGATGCTGGGTCTCGCAGGGAAGACGGCGTCACGCATCTGGACCCCGTGAGAACGGAGAAAGCGGAGATAACGGAGTAAGGATCAACACGGAGCAACGGCGATAACGGAGGACGAACCGAAACGCCACGCCGGTGGCAGTCCATTCGCGACGGGAATCACACGCGAATGGACTGCCACCGGTGTGGCGATCAGGATCCGATCACCGTTCCCACCGTTTCTCCGTGTTAACCCCACTCCGTTTCCTCCGTCCCCTCCGTTCCCCCAATTGCAATTTCGATAAACCCAACAGCAGATTCGTATCCTCCATCCATCGCGACGCCGGGCCGAAGCGTTCCCTGGTGTGCACCTGTGCGCAGTTCATACCCCGTGGCCTGCCTGGTCATGGCTTTGCTCTGGCCCCGACGATCGGCGTGTCCGCTACCCCCCGGACGGTCCTCGCATGCGCACGCTTCTTCGTCATCCGGACGTTGTCACGGTCGCGTCAGTCGCGGTGGCGGCCGGCGTGTTGCTCGGCTTCGTCGGATGGCCCGCGGCCGATCGCAATTTCGAGTTCTTCGCCCTGATTCTCACCGCGGCCTTCGTGTCGGCCGTCGCCACACCACATCCGTCGATCGAGGACGCCGGCACGATGCCGCTGTCGTTCATCGTCGACTTCACCGCGCTGCTGCTGCTCGGGCCGCACGCGACGATGCTGGTGGCGGCGGCGAGCGCAGCGACCCGCGGACTGATCGACGCCCATCACCCCCAGCGCATTCTCGGAAGCGCGGCCGTCGCGATGCTCGCCATCCAGATGGCGGGTCTCGTGTTCCGGCTGCTGGGCGGCGCGTCCGGACAGTTCGGGTGGCCCTGGCAGGCCATCCCGATCGGTGCGGCGATCGTCGCCTATACGATCGTCTCGCGCTGGTCGACGAACGTCCTCGCCGCGCTGCTGATGCACAAGCGCGGCCCCAAGCTCGATCCGTTTTCGGGCTGGCCGGCGTACGTCGTCGGCGGGAGCATCGCCGCCGGACTGTCGCTGCTGCTCGAATACCGGCTGTGGCCGGCGCTGCCGGTCGTGGCGATTCCGCTGTTCATTGCGTCGAAGGCCTACGCGGACTACGCCACGCGACTCGAGGACGAACGCCGGCGCCACGAAGTGATCGAGTCGCTCGATCAGGGCATGGCGGTCGTCGACGGCACCGGCATCGTGACGCTGTGGAACGACGCGCTCGAGCGTATCGTCGCCTGCCCTCGGCACTACGCGATCGGCCGTCGGATCATCGAGGTTCTGCCGGCGCTGCGCTCGACCGACCTCCCCGCCGCCATCCAGGAAGCGCTGCGCGACGCGAATCCACGAACACTGAGCCATCTCGGCCTCGCGACGGCGGATGGTCGGCGCGTGCTGCAGGTCAAGATCATTCCGGTCGTGGATGGCTTGACGCTGCTGTGGCAGGACGTTGCGGAACGCACGCGCGCGGAACAGGCGATGAAGCGCACCGAAGAGCGGCTGGCACTGGCGGCCGAGGGCGCCAATGACGGCCTCTGGGAATGGGATCTGCGCAGCAACGAGTTCTACTTCTCGAGCCGGTGGAAGGCGATGATCGGCCTGCGCACGCCGGCCGGCATCGGCCGCCCCGAAGAGTGGATCAACCGCGTCCACGACGACGACATCGTGTCGCTGCGCGAGGCGCTCGAGGCGTACGTGTCGGGCAAGACGGAACACTTCGAGCACGAGCACCGGATCCGGCACGAAGACGGCACCTATCGCCGCTTCCTCAGCCGCGGCGTCGCCGTCCGCGGCACCGACCGGCGTCCGATGCGAATCGCCGGCTCGCTGACGGACACGACCGACCGGGCCAAGGAACAGGAGCAGCTGCGGAGCGCCGGTTTCCGCGACCCTCTGACCGGACTCTGCAACCGCGTCGTGTTCGTCGAGCGGCTCGGGCGCCGGCTCACGGAGTTCAAGCAGCGCCGAGGCGACCGCTTTGCGGTGCTCTACCTCGACCTCGATCGCTTCAAGATCGTCAATGACAGCCTGGGTCATCTCGTCGGCGACGAGCTGCTCATCGCGGTGTCGCGGCGCTTGGAGTCCTGTCTGCGTCCACGCGACTCGCTGGCCCGTCTGGGCGGCGACGAGTTCGCGATCCTGTTGAACGGCCTGGTGGACGAACAGCAGGCCAACGCGATCGCGTTCCGGATCCAGGAGGCGCTGAGCGCGCCGTTCTCGGTCGGCGGCCGCGAAGTGTTCAGCACCGCCAGCATCGGCATCGCCCCCGGGCTGCACGAGTACACGCACCCGGAAGAGATCATGCGCGACGCCGACACGGCGATGTACCACGCCAAGGGACGCGGCAAGGCGCGGCACGAGCTGTTCGATGCCGACATGCACGCGCGGGCGCGCGACCGTCTCGGCCTCGAGAACGACCTGCGCCACGCCGTCAGCAACCAGGACTTCGAGGTGCACTATCAGCCGATCGTGGCGCTGGGGTCGGGCATGTGCATCGGCTTCGAGTCGCTGGTGCGCTGGACGCGCAACGGCGAGCCGATTCCGCCGATCAGCTTCATCCCGATCGCCGAGGAGCTCGGACTGATCGAGGCGATCGGCACGTGGGTGATGCAGCAGGCGTGCCACAGCTTCGCTCTCTGGCAGCGGCGCTTCCCCCAGGCCGGTCTGCAGTGGATCACGGTCAACGTCTCGAGCCGTCAGCTGATGCAGCAGAATTTTCTGCGCATCGTCGAAGAGGCCGTCGAGGAGTCGGGGCTCAAGCCGGCCGACCTCCGGGTCGAGATCACGGAGACCGCGCTGATGGATAGCCCGCATCTCGTCGCCGAGGTGCTGCGAGAGCTGCGGAATTTCGGCGTGAAGATCTATCTCGACGACTTCGGCACCGGCTTCTCGTCGCTGAGCCACTTGCACAGGCTGCCGGTGGACGCGCTGAAGATCGATCGGTCGTTCGTGAAAAGCCTGCTCGTGCCGGATCGCCCTGCAACCGTCGAGAGCATCCTGGCGCTGGCCCGCACGCTGAACACCAGTGTCGTCGCCGAAGGAATCGAGACGGAGATGCAGGCGCGCGAGCTGGAGCGTCTGGGCTGCACACACGCGCAAGGATTCCTGTTCGCGCGGCCGATGTCGACGCAGGCGGTCGAGTCGATGCTGATCGCCAACAAGCCGCTCGGCCCGCGGCGCACGCAGGCGGTGTCGGCGTCCTCCTCGGTGCGCAAGGATCCCGACCTCTTCTTCGCATCGAAGCCATTCGAGTGGCCCGATGATTTGGCGGCGCGCCGCTAAAAACTGGCCATTCTGCCGAAAACCCACACCGTAGGACCTAGCGCCAAGGACCAAGCACGGACCAAGAACCAAGAACCAAGTACTAAGGACTACTTCTTCGGGTCCTTGAGTTCCTGCTGTCTCAGCTTCTCCAGTTCGACGAGCTCGAGGTTGTTCGTGCAGTAGAACTCGTACATCTCACCGTTGCCGAGCGTCCAGCGGCGCGGCGCCGACTTCCACGGCTTCTGCAGCACTTTCGGATCCTCGACCATGATCTCGACGATCAGATAGTTCATCGACGGCCGGGTATAACGCTCGGTCACACGCAGTTGGTCGCTGTGGAACCAGCCGTTCGGCTGGACATAGGTGCGATCGTCGAAGCCGATCGACTCGACGACCAGCGTGTCGCCGTCCCACCGCGCAGCGCTGTTGCCATGGAAGAACGGCTCCGGGTTCTTCGGCAGCGGCCGTCCATCGAGGTGAATCAGGCGCCAGTTGTTGAGCACTTCGTAGAGCTGCGCCATCACGCCGGGCTTGTGCATGATGTAAGTCGTGTAGGGGTTCTGCAACCAGATCGCCGGCAGGCCACGCGGCATGCAGTTGACCGACGACTTCGACAGCTCGAGCTCGGTCGGCGTCATCGACTTGATCTTCTCGAGCGCCCATTGCTGAAACGCGGGCCGCTCCTCGGGTGTCACCTTGGGATCGAACTGACGCGTTGCCGCGGGATCGACGCCGAAGCGGCCCGAGACGCCCTGCCCGGCGCCGTTTGGAAACCAGTGGCCGCTGAAATCGGGATGCCCGTCAGGCAGCCGCGGCGTCGGCCCGCCCGGCGGCAGCAGGTTGATTTCGTACTTTTTCGGAGAGTTGCTTTGTGTCTGACCGAAGACATGGCTCGACAGGCCACCCGCCAAGCACAGGATCATTCCGCCGTAGAGCGCAGGCTTCAGCCAGCGCGACAATCGCGTCGCCATCGCCTTAGTCCTGCAGCTGCCCGACCTGGCGCAGCACTCCATCCGCGAACTTGAGCGTGCCCGCCGCGGCGGCGTGCGCCTTCCCGGTCTTCGAGAGGCAGCCGCGGATCCACACCTCTTTGTTGATGTTGTCGAGGAACACCTGCCGGTCGGTGCCGTTGCGCCTGAGTGTCACGGGCGAATACGCCTGGAACGACCATTCCTCGACTTTGCCGCCGGGCTCCTTGACGTCGACGAAGAAGTACGGATGTGGATTCTGCCAATCGAGCTTCTTCAACGTGCCGGTGAATTCACGGCACTTGGTCGAGTCCCATTCGGCCGCAAAAGAGTGATGCGCTGAGGCAACCGACGGGACGAGCGTCAACCCGCCGGCGACCGCGATTGCGCGAAAAAGCCGTCGTGTCGTCATGGCGGCAAGTGTAACCTTTCCCGCTTCCCACTGTTTTCTAGGGTGCTGACCGTGACCGACGAGGCCCTGATGACGGCTGTCCGCGACGGCGATCTCGCGAAACTGGGGCTCCTGTTCGAGCGCCACCACGCCGGGCTCTTCGATTTCCTCAGCTGGATGACCGGCGACCGCACCGCCGCAGAGGATCTCGTGCAGGACATCTTTGTTCGCATCCTGAAATACCGGTCGACGTATCGCGATGGTGGCAGCTTCGAGACGTGGCTCTACCGGATCGCTCGAAACGCCAGAGCCGACTACTTCCGCACGCGCCAGCCGCTGGAACCGCTCGCCGCCGAAGCGTTCGAGCGGCCGGAGCCGGGTGCCAACCCGATGCGCCTGCTCGAAGCCGATCGCGACCGGCTGCGGCTGAAGCGGGCGATGCTGCAGCTCCGTGAGGACAAGCGCGAACTGCTCGTCCTGACCCGCTTTCGCGGCATGTCACACGAGCAAATCGCTGGCCTGCTCGGCATCGAAATCGGCGCCGTCAAGGTCCGCATCCATCGCGCGGTCAAGGAACTGCGCGACATCTTTCTGTGCCTCTCCGACGGGAACCCATCATGCGATGTGAAGAGATCCACCCGCACCTTGCAGATCATCTAGCCGGCACGCTGCTGCCGGACGTCGCCGAGCAGGTGGCTGAGCACCTCCGCACCTGCCGCGCGTGCGCGGCCGAGATCGAGGGCCTCGACGAGACCTGGCAGCTGCTCGGCACGATCCCGCCGCACGAGGCCGACTCCCCCGCGATGCGGGCGCGGTTCGATGCGGCGCTCGACGGATTTCGCAGCGGCTTCACCAACACCGCGAAGACCGGCCGCCCGGGCCTGCTGACCTATTCGTGGCTCGGCCTCGCCGCCGCGGCGGTGCTGGTGGCCGGCGTCGCCCTCGGACGGCAGACCGCGCCGACACCGGAGGTCGATCCGCAGTTGACGATGCTGCGCGACGAGCTCCGGGAGATGCGTCAGATGGTGACGCTGTCGCTGCTCCAGCAGCAGTCGGCGAGCGAACGCCTGCGCGGCGTCAGCTTCACGAGCCAGATCGACCAGCCGGACAGCGAAGTCACCGTTGCGCTGCTCGAGACGTTGATGCACGACCCGAACGTCAACGTCCGGCTCGCGACCATCGACGCGCTCAAACGCCTGTCGACACGTGACGTCGTGCGCCGCGGCGTCATCGACGCGTTGCCACGCCAGACATCTCCGCTCGTGCAGATCGCGCTCATCGACTTCATCGTCGAGAAGAGCGGCCGCGAAGCCGCCGAGACGCTGCGGCGGTTCTCGATGGACGAGATGCTCGATCAAGCCGTCCGGGCGCGGGCGGTTCAAGGGCTGCAGCAGATTGGGTGACGCGATGTGGGTATTTCTTCTGTCAGTCGTGTCGACCGCGGCGGTGGCCGCGCTCGTACTCCAGCCGACGGTGGCCACTCAGGACGAACGAGGCGTCCGCGAGTTTCACGTGCGCGATGAGAGCACCATCTCGCGCACACTCCGGTTCGACGGCACCGGCGAGCACGTCCTCGATGTGCGGGCGATCAATGGATCGATCCGTGTCATTGGCGCCGACCGGCCGGACGTCCAGTTCGACGTCCTCAGAGTCGTGCGAGCCGAAACCGACGAGGATCTCGAAACCGCCGCCGATCAGATCGTGCTCGACATCGCCGACGGCGCCGCCCGCATCGAGGCGATCGTTCGCGAACAGAATCAGGATGTGTGCGGGGAACCGACGACGCGCCGGCATGGTTCGTGGGAGCGCCCGCGCTATGTCGTGTCGCACGATTTCGCCATCCGGGTTCCGCGCGACACCCGACTGCGCCTGTGCACCATCAATGGACGCGAGGTGCTGGTCGACGGCACGAGCGGCGGCTTCGACGTCACGAACGTCAACGGCCGGATCACGATGCCGAATATGCGCGGCAGTGGACAGGCGCACACGGTGAACGGACCGATCGTCGCGTCGTTCGCCGAGCCGCCGCACGAGGCGTCGGTCTTCAAGACGACCAATGGCGACGTCATCGTCGGCTTCCCGATGGAGCTGGCGGCCAATCTCAAGATGAAGACCTTCAACGGCGGTCTGTTCACCGATTTCGACGTGCGGGCGCTGCCGCAGCCGGTGGCGGTCGCCGAGCGGCGTGACGGCCGATTCGTCTACCGCTCCAATCAGTTCGCCCTGGTGCGCGCCGGAAACGGCGGGCCCGAGCTGACCTTCGAAACGTTCAACGGAAGTGTGCGCGTGCTCCGAACCGCGCCCTGAAAGGATCCCATGCGAGCCATCAGAATCGTGTTGCCCGTGCTGACGCTGCCGGTGTTGTGCGCCTGCGCGATGAGCGTCGCCGAGGCCCGACAGAACACGGCGTCGAGTTCGGCGCAGGCGGCGACCCAGACCCCACAGCAGGTCACCGTGCCGCTGAGCGACCCGTCGCGCCCTGCCACGTTGAGGGTCAATCTGATGTGGGGCGGCGTCACCATCCGGGGGAGCAATCGCAAAGACGTGCTGATCGAGGCCCAGTCAGCGACCGAGCGGCGAGGGCGAGGCCTGGTCTACACGGACGGCGGGGGCCTGATCGTGCTGGGAGGACGCGGGCGCGGCGTCGGGCGTGGTGACAGCAGCGATACGACCGGACTCCGGAGACTGACCCAGCCAGGGGGATTCACGATTGAAGAGAACAACAACGAAATCGTGCTGGCGTCTGGCTGGAACAATCGCGGCCTCGACTTCACGATCGAGATGCCCGCACGAGCGAACCTGAAGCTGTCGACGTTGAACGCCGGACCTATCGTCGTGGAGAACATCGACGGCGACATCGAGGTCAACAATCAGAACGAATCGATCACGTTGACGAACGTCGCCGGTTCGGTCGTCGCCAACGCGCACAACGGACGGCTGAAGGTCGAGATGACGCGCGTCTCACCGGACAAGCCGATGGCGTTCACCACGTTCAACGGTCCCGTCGAGGTGACGTTGCCATCGACGCTCAAGGCCAATCTCAGGCTGCGCAGCGAGCATGGCGAGATCTTGTCCGACTTCGACATCCAGGTTCGTCCGGTGAGTGCTTCGCCATCCCAGAACGTGCGCGGCCCCGACGGCAGAATCCGGATCGAGGTCAACCAATCGATTCAGGGCACGGTGAACGGCGGCGGCCCCGAATTCGAGTTCCGGTCGTTCAACGGCAACATCATCGTGCGGAAGGGCAAATAGCGGCGCGCGTGCGCGTGCGCAGGAATCAGGATTCAGGAATCAGGAATCAGTTGTGGGCGAGCCCTGAGGAATGAGGACCTGATTCCGAGCAGGAACGAGCCCTGATTCCTGGCCCAGGGCTGATTCCTGATTCCTGATTCCTGATTCCTGTCAGGCGAGAGAGGTCCTCATGCTCGCGCACGACATTCGTTACGCGTGTCGGCTGCTGCGCCGCTCGCCCGCCTTCACCGCGGTCGCCGTGCTTACGCTCGCGCTCGGCATCGGCGCGAACACGGCGATCTTCTCGATCGTCAACGGCGTGATCCTGCGGCCGCTCAGGTATCCGGCCCCGGATCAGTTGATGTACTTCACCACGCGATTCGGGGTCCCTGGCCCGCAGGCGCGTGAATTCTGGATCTCGCCACCCGAGTACCTGGAGTTCCGCGAAATCAATCGCTCGTTCTCGGAAGTGGGCGCGTTCACGACGGGCGAGGTCAATCTCACCGCTGGCGATCGGCCCCTTCGCGCCCGATCGGCGCAGGTCGATGAACACCTGCTCGAGGCGCTCGGCGTGCGGCCCGCGCAGGGACGCCTGTTTGGCACGGGCGAGACCGACGTGACCGGGCCGCCGCAGCTGCCGGGGCAGCCACCGCCGCTGCCACCCGCGGTGACGATTCTCTCGCACGAATTGTGGCAGTCGGCATTCGGCGGGCAGCCGATGATCGGACGCACCGTCGACGTCGACGGACGGCCGCGTGAAGTCATCGGCATCATGCCGCCGGCGATCGACCTCATAGACAGCCGAACCGAGATCTGGTTGCCCCTCGGACTCAATCCCGGTAATCGACTGAACCGCGGCGGCCATTTCCTGAATGCGATCGGACGCCTCAGAAGCGGCGTCTCACTTCAGGCGGCGCAAGAAGAACTGAACGGCCTGATGACCAACTGGGCCGCGCGCGCCGGCGTCACGCCTGGACCGGGTGCCGCCAGTCACTTCTTCGAGCTGCCCTGGCACGTTCTTCAGATGAAACCGCTGCAACAGCAGACACTCGGCGGCGCCAGTCGGTCGATCTGGGTGCTGCAGGCGTCGGTCGGCGTCGTCTTGCTGATCGCGTGCGCGAACCTCGCCAGCCTGCTGCTGGCGCGAGCGCAGGCGCGCCGTCGCGAGTTGGCGGTTCGGACGGCGCTCGGCGCGGGCCAGGGCCGGCTGCTGCGTCAGTTCGTCACCGAGGGCGTGCTGCTGTCGATCGCCGGCGGCGTCGTTGGAGTCGTGCTCGCTCGCATCGGCGTGCGCGCGCTGATCCGCGCATATCCCGACGCGCTGCCGCGCGCGAGCGAAGTCGCGATCGATCCGCTGGTGCTGATGTGGACGCTGGTGGTCGCCGTGGCGACGGGCCTGGTGTTCGGCCTCGCTCCGTTGATGCACACGCGGATCGAGGGGCTCGTGGCCGCACTCAAGGAAGGCGGATCCAAGGGCGCGATCGGACCCGCGCGACACCGGGTCCGCCGCACGCTGGTCATGGCTGAAATTGCACTGGCAGTGATGCTGGTCATCGGCGCCGGTCTGCTGGTGCGCACGGTCTACAACCTCGCAACGGTTGACGCGGGGTTCGATCGGTCGCGCCTCGTCACGTTCTCGATGACACTCCCGCCTGCGAACTATCCGCGACCGACCGCACGGGTCCAGCTGTTTCAACGGCTGCTCGACAATCTCCGCGCCGTGCCGGGGGTACAGGCGGCATCGGCGATGTCAGGTCTGCCGCCGAATCGTCCACTCAATGCGAACGACACGGACATCGACAACTACACGGCGCCGAAAGGTGGGCCGTACGAGAACGTCGACTACTACCAGAACGTGATGTCCGACTACTTCGAGACCATGGGCATCCCGATCGTGCAAGGACGCAGTTTCCAGAACACCGACGGCGGCCAGTCAGGTCTGATCGCCGTCGTCAACGAAACGATGGCCAAGACGTTCTGGCCCGACCAGAGTCCGATCGGACGGCGTGTGCGGATCTGCTGCGGGCAAAACCCGTGGTTCACCATCGTCGGCGTCGCCAAGGACGTCAAACAGGGCGGCGTCGATCAGAAGACCGGAACCGAGTTCTACTTCTTCGTCGATCAGACCGCGAGCGTGCAGCCGCCGGGACCCGGCCTGAACCTCGCCGGCTTCGGAACGATGAATCTCGTCTTGCGCACGACGTTGCCGCCGGCGAGTCTCTCGTCAACGATCGAACGCATCGTCCGGGACGCCGATCGCACGGTTCCGATCGTGCGGCTGCGCGACATGGACGGCGTGTTCGCAGAGTCGATTCGCCGCCCGCGGCTGCTCGCACAGCTGCTCGGGCTGTTTGCGGGGCTCGCCCTCTTGCTCGCCGTGATCGGCGTCTACGCCATGCTGGCCCACATGGTGGCAGAGCGCCGGCGCGAGATCGGCATACGGCTGGCGCTCGGCGCCGAACGCTCGAACGTCCTCGGGGACATCATGCGGCAAGGCCTCACCCTGACGGCCATTGGCGTCGCCGGCGGGCTTGCGGCTGCGCTCGCTTTGAGCCGAGTGCTGGCGTCGCTGCTGTTCGGCATCACTCCCACCGACACGACGACGATCGCCGGGGTGGTCGCAACGATGACGCTCGTCACGATCGCTGCGTGCTGGCTGCCGGCGTGGCGCGCCTCGCGACTGGATCCAATCGTGGTACTGAGAGACGAATAGGAATCAGGAATCAGGAATCAGGAATCAGGAATCAGGAATCAGGAATCAGGAATCAGGA
>Ga0207428_10001960_pt1 | contig 20895 bp, 18 predicted proteins | sample RhiMethybrSRZTD1_FD_187600 | JGI IMG/M metagenome (GOLD analysis project Ga0207428, IMG submission 187600) | Populus rhizosphere microbial communities from Tennessee, USA - Rhizosphere MetaG P. TD hybrid SRZTD1 (SPAdes) (version 3) | ecosystem: Host-associated > Plants > Roots > Rhizosphere >...
ACAACATACACACCACCCTTCTCCGTCGCATCTATCTGTGGATATGATGCCGTAGCTGTTTGATTTGGAGCTACGTTCCTGTTTAGGCGTACACTCCGATCAAAACTTTTTCCATTGTCATTGCTGCCCCTAAATACAATATTGCTGTCTCCTGTATCATTATTTTTATCAACCCATACAACATACACACCACCCTTCTCCGTCGCATCTATCTGCGGTGAAATTGCGAGTGTATTATTGGCGCTTAGAGCAATCGGACTACTAAATGTGGTGCCGTTCTCATGAGTAGCGCTAAAGTAAATAGTATTATTTTTATCAACCCAAACAGCATATGCATACTCTCCTTCTACAGACGATATCTGTCCTTTGGTAAAAGATGACGAGACGTTCCCACTATTAATTACTATAGTATTGCCAAAATAAAGACCAAAGACCTGATGGCTTAAATTGTATTGATGAATAAAAAACAGAAGCAACAAAAAAATTAAAATAAGCGCTGTTAGATTCAATCTGGGATTTTTAATGAAGCTAAAAATTATTACACCTCTCAAGAATCATTCAACTATTTCTGTGGAACGAATATTTTGATATTATGTTCTCCGCGATCAGTAATATAAATATTATCTGATCGATCAAGTTCAAGATCTTCAAAACTAGACGATGTAGTGTTGTCAATTATTTGAAGTAAAAACCTCTTAATAAAGGCGCCATCTTTTGTAAATATTTCGACACTTGGTCTTTGTATGTCTAGAGAATAGATATTATCAGAAGAGTCTATACCGATTCCAAGGGGAAGAAGGAACTGTCCGTCACCCGTTCCCTTGGTTCCCCATTTCGCAATAAATTTTCCATCAGCAGAAAATTTCTGAATTCTATGGTTATTCATATCTGACACGTAAACATTTCCTATTGAATCAATTACACTGCTATGCGGTTCATTAAATTGCCCATTACCAGAACCTTTCGAGCCCCATTTCGCAATAAATTTTCCATCAGCAGAAAATTTTTGTATGTTATGATTAAATCTATCTGTTACATAGGCATTATCAGTAGAGTCAAATGTTATATCATGAACATGCCTTGAGAATTGGCCATCAGCTTTCCCTCGGGTTCCCCATTTTGCAATAAATTTTCCATCAGCAGAGAATTTCTCAATTCGTGAATTACCAGTATCAGTAACATAAACATTTCCCGAAGAATCTATATTAATCCCCTCTGGCGAGAGAAATTGCCCGTCACTGGCTCCCTTGGTTCCCCATTTTGCAATAAATTTTCCATCAGCAGAAAATTTCTGAATTCTATGGTTATTTGTGTCTGTTACGTAAACATTTTCAAATCTGTCAAGGGCCACGGAGTGAGGTACATTGAACTGACCGTCTCCCGCTCCAGAAGAGCCCAATTCTTTTAAAAAAATATAGTCATTAATATTATCTGAAAAGGACAAATTCCAAGGGCAGGCAGCGGTCATGCTTGCAAATAAAATTGCCAGAATATAAAGACTGACTTTATTGAACACCGACGAAACGATGTCACTCACTCTGAACGGCAACTTATATGTTTCAATGATAATCTTCAATAAACTAGATTAATGCAAGTTTGTTAAAGATAAAAAACAAATAAACCACATTTTAATTCTATTTTAGTGGCACCACTGATAAATTCTAATTTACTTATGATGAAAATTAAATCTACTAAGATAGCAAAATCCAGAAGAATTTATTGTCTATTCTTAAACGAAGTTCACTGAAAATCTATCTTGTTTATTATGCCACTTATAGTCGTATTAATTTTCATGTGTGAATATCAATATTTTTGGGAGTCCTATTTAGGAACTATTCTAAATATGGCCCCTCCAGGGGTACCGTACGATAGAACATAGAGGTAACCGTCAGGACCAATTTCTAAGTCAGTAACTCCTATTCCGGAAGATAAATCCTGTGAAAATATGACATCACGTAGTTCGTCATCGTCGTTTGCGACTTTATCCTCAAGCTCACCTTTTAGTGCGAGTCCATCCCTTTCTTTATTGAGATCAAAGTGATATATATCGCCCTTGTATGTCCCTACAAACATGTCATTTTCGTACTCCTTGCCCATCTTATCTGAGTTAAAAAATTTAATAGCCGTAACTCCTACTGTTTGATTCCAAATAAATTCTGGGTAGCTGTAATTTCCTTTTCCATTGAAATTTATAAGGTTATGAATAGTTCGGTCCTTATTGGAATCTTCTGATAAGTAACCTTTTGGTAATCCTGGAGAGGGATTATTGGCTAGCTCGCCATAATTCTTAATGGGCCATTTCCCTTGGACTTGTGGCCATCCACTATTAAATCCTGGTTTGACTAGATTTAGTTCATCTCCAAAAGTAGGACCATTTTCAGTATCCCATAAATTTCCAGTTATAGGATCAATGTCTAATCCATAGCTATTACGAATTCCATATGCGAATTGTTGAAAGATATTATTGGAAGTAACATTGTAATTGCCTTCATTTCCGCCTTCTGTTAAGTAGTAGTAAATACCACCAACTTTTTTTAATCCGCTTGAATCGAGCAAATTGGAGCTTTTGAGACTACAATCGTCGTATTCACACCCCCTTCCATCACCAGAAGTAAAGTATAACTTGTTATTTTCGGGGTTGATTGTAATTGCTCCCCCAATATGTTGAATGCTCTCATTACTATAAAGAGGTACATTGAATAGTAACTTGGGATTTACAAGTTTACCGTTTCTATATTCATACAAATACACACTTTGAACAAAACTTCCGTTTGAATCGCATATTCGCTGCAGGCAGTTGGTTTTATCAAGATGAATGTCATTTACACTCCTTGTATACAGTAGATAAACCTTGAGACCGTTGGGATAGTTTTCAATTTCCTCGGTCTGTTTTTCTTGAGAAATTTCAATCCCTAAAAGTCCCCTTTCACCAGTACTATTTAGAAAAGGTGTAAGATCTAATGCAGTACTGTTAATAGTAGATTTATGATCTAACTTGTAGGGATGCGAAATATCATTAACAGCAATCCTCTGTACTTTTCCTAGCTGTTGTGCAACCAAAATTTCACTTTGGCTTAAAAATACCATGCTGGTAGGGCGGTTTAGGCCCTTGACTACTAATTGAGCCTTTAAATCTGAATCTTTAATATGCTTAACTGCGGTGATAAAGCTGTTATTACAAATCAAAGACAAAAATGAGATTGATAACATTAAAAAAAGTAGAAACTTCAAGATCTCCAAGAATAAATTAAATTGTATGATTTATGACTATATTATTTTTACTGGAACTTTTATTAAATGGTGCTGTCAAAGTGTATTATGCAATCAATGAAAAGAAATCTTATTTATCTAATATGTTTAATTACGTTAGTAACGATAATTCCGAATTTTACACAATCCATGTTAACGAGCTTAACAGTGTTTGCGTCAAACTCATTAACTGAGCCAATTTTAATTCAGCTTTCACCGATGTGGACAAAGGGTGCTGACATGATTACCCCTAGAACAGATTTTACTGGTACTGCATTAAATGATAAAATTTACATTATTGGAGGGTTTAACAATAAGGGCAATAATGTAGCTACAGTAGAATTCTACGATCCAAATGCAGACATTTGGCACAGTTCGTCTCCTTTACCAGAGGAACTAGACCATCCTGCAGCAGCTGCTTATAATGGCACGCTTTATGTACTTGGGGGTTACAAGAGTGATAGAAGTCCGACCAGTAAGTTGTTCATATATCATCCTTCAATTGACAAGTGGGACGAAGGTAAATCAATGCCAAAAGCTAGGGGTGCTCTAACGGCCAATTTCATTAATGGAACCTTATATGCTGTTGGGGGAGTAGATGATTCTGGAGCAACCAACAGTATTACTGCATATCATCCGATGAATAATTCTTGGACAGAAAAAACACCAATGCCGACTGCTAGAGAACACTTGGCGTCTGCGGTGGTTGACGGAAAGTTGTATGTTATGGGCGGAAGAGTTGGAGGTTTGAAGAGTAACCTTGACGCTAATGAGGTATACAATCCAGAAACCGATAGTTGGACCAGTTTAGAGCCAATGCCATCCAAAAGAGGCGGCTTGGCCGCGACCTCATATGCTGACGCAGACATCTATGTTTTCGGAGGTGAGGAACACGCTGGCACATTTAACAATAATGAGAGATACAATCCAAGCATCAACAAATGGACTAATGAATCACCAATGCCCACTGCTCGTCACGGTTTATCGGCTATAACTATAGGTGACAGGATCTACGTGATAGGCGGAGGGCCAGAACCTGGTTTGATTGTGAGTGGAGTAAATGAAATATTTCATCCAGGCGACGACATTATTCGATAAAAGTATCTTTCAGTAATATTGTGCCTTATTCGAGGAACTGATATTACCTGGAATCTTTTCCCTGACTATTGCCGCTATACTAATTTCAGTACAAAAGCCGAATAAATCAATAAATTTCGTTTAGAATAATAACACCAACGATTATTCTATCGATTATAATGTGTAGAATGGTAATAGCTTTTATTGTATTGACGCTAATACTGCTTCTAGGAATCCTTATCATGATGAAACCTGATGTATTTGTCTTAAAATCCCCGACAAACGAAAAATTTACTGTTAATAAAACCTTGACTGGCAGCATTGAACTCAAAAAAATAATTATATTGGCTTCAACATTTATTATAGTTGGTATAGTGGGACTTTGTGTTCTTGGATTCAGAATATTTAAAGAATTGGGATTGAATGACAGCCAGAAAAATGCTTGAATATTACCAATTGTGGAAACAAAACCATATACCTATTTGACATCCAAAAGATATCCAATTGATAGACGAGTGAAAACACGATATCATATTTCCAGTACAAAAAGTATCAATGACGCTCTAACAGTGAATTTCTAACGTTGATCTCAATTTTCAATTATCAATAAGATTAAAAGTAGTTTGATTGCATGAAGAGTTAATTTGACTTTGACATTAACTTTGATTTTGGGTCCTACGATTTTTGCAGTGTTACTCGTAATCTACTTTACGGGTAATCCTTTTGCGCAGGCTATTGAGATGGATGTTAAATGTACTGTGTATGAGCATAGCGATGATGTAAATGGTAACAACGTGGATGTCCGTATACTTGTCATGGGACTAGAACCAAATAACAAATACACAGCTAAAGTCATCCCAGACCATAATCCTCCTACAACAGTAACCACAAAAACTGATTATGACGGCATTTTCTGGGTAATTGCCAAGATACCAAATGGTGAGAAAAGCATTCTATTCAACGTAGATGTATATGAAGGAAAGAGCACAAATGGACAATTGGTCTCTTCTGGAGATGATGACGCGCCTTGTTACGGTATTGCTTCTCGCTCCACTTCCTCTGATACCAAGCCTCATTGAAATGGGCTATGCCGACATACGAAAAGAACTCGATCCTTTTTAGCTTTTTTTCAGCATTGTTTATAAAGGTCATGATGCTGTACCTGTTTTTATGTTCTTGACAGGAAAAGGGTTTTCCCCTTTAAATAAATATTCATTAATTATTTATTCAATAATCATTCCAATTTTGTTCTTAACCCTGGTGTATTGTGCTTATTCAGCTCAACATCATCCCATTTTCGCAAAAGAATCAAAACCATATCGCCAATTCCAGGCACCAGTGGGAACGCATCCACATGATGTTGCGGTGGATCAAGCAAAGAATGGACCTATCTGGTTTACGGCTCAGGGGACGGGTGAACTTGGCAAATTGGATCCAAAAACGGGTAACAAAACCTTCATTAAATTAGGAAATGTTTCCGGATCTCACATGAACGGTTCAGCACCACACGGTATTATAATAGGACCTGATGGTGGACTGTGGATTACAGATGAGTTCTTGAAAGGCATCGTACGCGTTGACCCAAAGACGGAAGAAATAAAGTTATTCCCAATTCCAGCAAATATTACTAATAACAAGCTAAATACTGCTACCTTTGATAAGAATGGAGTCTTGTGGTTTACTGACAGGAGTGGATATTATGGTAAATTGGACCCAGCTGAGGGAAAGGTTCATGTCTGGGCTGCGCCTCGTGGACAGGGTCCGTATGGTATCGTGACTACACCTGATGGTTCTGTGTACTTTAACTCTTGGACAGGAAATTATACGGCTAAAATTGATTTGAAAACAGGAAATCTCACTATTTTGGAGCCACCAACTAAAGATTCCCAGCCGCGTAGAATATGGACGGATTCCAAGGGGCATCTTTGGATAACCGAATGGGCTACAGGAAAGCTGGGCCAATACAGTCCAGACACTAAAAAATGGCAGGAATGGAAGTTACCTGGTGAGAAACCAAAACCATATTCGGTATATGTTGATGAGAAGGATAAGGTGTGGGTCAGTGATTTTGGACTTCAAAACGGTACTCAATCTATGCTTCGCTTTGATCCCGATAATGAAAAATTTGAAGTTTTCCCATTGCCTTCAGACCACTCAGATATAAGGCAAATGAATGGACGTCCGGGACAAGTTTGGGGAGCAGAGTCCGGTCTTGACAGGATAATTGTTTTTTCAACTGGCAATAGGACTTCATAAATCTACAAGACCACTGACGGTCTTCCTCTAATATTTTAGAGTAATTATGTCCAGATTAAACTTGATTCTTCAAGGAGACCAATTTGTCCATCATCCATGCGCTAAAATAACTATTAGAAATTTTTTATGCTATTCAAGGGTATTTTTTGAAATTACCTTAAATATTTTTCCGGTATATGAAAGAACATAAAGGTAGCCGTCAGGCCCTAATTGCATGTCCGTTATTGTATCCAGCCCCTTCGCAATAATCAAATCCCGGTCTTCCAAATCGCTATTTGCTATTTTATCCTTCAATGATCCTGTTAGATTTAGTCCCGTTCTATTTTGATTTAGGTCATAGTGATAAATCCTTCCGTAAGCATCTCCCACTAAAATATCGTTCTTATATTGTTCACCATATCTGTCCGTGTCAAGGAACTTTATTGAAGTAACGCCTATGCTGGCATTCCAAGTAAATTCAGGTTCACTATACTGTCCTTTTCCACCAAAGGATTCCAATTTATGCTTATTCAATGATGGGCTATTATGTAAATGAATTCCTCTATCTGTAGAGTTAAAATGCAAAAACGTATAGTTGATAACAGGCCATGTGCCCTGAATCTTAGCCCAACCGCTGTTAAAGCCGGGTTTAACAAGATTTATCTCATCACCAAAGTGGGGACCATTTTCAGTATCCCACAAATTTCCTGTTAATGGGTCAAAATCAAGTCCAAAGCTATTGCGGATACCGTAGGCGTAGTAATATCTTTGGGGATATTGGTCTCCGATTATTCCTCTATTGCCAACCGCTTTTCCATCTGCAGTTACTCGTAGTATTCCGCCCATTCCCACGGGTTCGGTACCGTTTATTTTATTTGCGCTCTTTATGGATAGAAAGCCATTCTTGATGCTCCGATAGCAGCCGTCCTTGTTAAGGCAACCACCACCGTCGCCTGTAACAAGATACACATTGTTGTCAGGTCCCATAACAAGTTTGCCGCTTTGGTGAATTCCCTCGCGCAATGGATAGTGTCTCCAGTCATCATCTCCTTTAAGGATATCAGAATATGCCATAGGATAGACTCGATTGTTCCAATAAATTGGTATATCTATTAGAAGTTTTGGATTTACTAACTTGTTATCCTTGTACTCATATCTGTATAGGCGATTACTGAATTGGTTTTCAGGACATGCTTCTTGTGTCTTGCATTCAGTACCATTAATAGAAACATCATGGGTGGAGTTTCGTCTATTTGTTGGTTCTGAGTAAAATAAAAAGACATAATTTGGTTTAGTTCCCTCGCTTTCTCCAATTGCGTTTGATTTTTTCTGAAGTACCATCCCCAATAGCCCTCTTTCATATAAGTGGTCAACGTCAAGTGACAAAACTGTATTCTTTGAGATATCTCCGTTTACTACGCGGACGACTTTGCCTTCATCCTTCTCTAAAACTAAAATCTCATCTGGATTCAAAAAAGCCATTGCAGTTGGATACTTGAGTCCTTGTGCTACTGTTTCTATACCAAAATGGGGATCGTTGACTGTAACTACCGCACGTGAATTGGTTATACAGTAGGGAACTATTGCTAGTAAAACCAAAGCTGCAAGCAGGAAAGACCTTAAACCGTAATGGAAAGAATTATCCAGATGCAAACTCACATCGACCATTCCATTTTTGACTGTTATTTATTCGAGTCGTCACTATTGCTATGTTTATTCTTTAAATTAAAAATTTCATTAGTGTCTAAAGCAAGAAGACCGGTTTTAGGATTAAAAATTTGACCGCCCATGACATAAATTTTGTTATTACCACCTACAGCCTCCAACCCAATTCGCACCGATGGCATAGAGGGTTCATGTATCCACCTATTGGTAACTGGATCATATTTTTCAACGCTGGCCAAATTATCCTTAACACCTTCTCCTCCAAAGACGTATATCTGGCCATTTGTAGATGTGGCTGCAAACCCGCTCCTCTCCTCTAGCATGGGTTTTTTGACTGTCCATGTATCCGTTTGGGGATCATACATTTCATTCCTGTTAAAATCGGTTAATGATTCGCGCATATCTTCTGAGGCAACTCCATCTCCCAATATTCTTCCTCCTAAAACATACAGTTTTCCATCAATTACGACTGATTCTAAGTGATGCCTTGCAGTTGGCATTGGCTTTTTAGTTATCCAGGTATCAGTTTTGGGGTCATAAGCTTCCATTGTATTCACAGGAACCTGGGATGAATTCACACCTCCAACAATGTATAACGTTCCATTGATAAATTGTGCTGTTAACGCTCCCCTTGGTGACAGCAACGATTTACCTTGGTGCCATTTATTTGTCGTCACATCATAAATAAACAACTTGTCAGTTGGAATCTTTCCCTTGGCAAATCCTCCAGGAACGTATATCTTGCCATTGTACGCTACTGCAGCACCATGGTCTATCCTCTGAGGCATTGGTTTTGCACTAGTATTCCACTCATTTTTAATGGTATCATATACTTCAACTTTGTTGAATTGGGTATTTTTTGAATAATCCACACCGCCAATAACGTAGATCTTGTCATTTACAATTTCTGCCATAAGTTCAGTTCTAGGGGTGGGCATCTTTTCGCCTTCCGTCCAAACTGATGAATTTTGAGAACTCAACGCGAATGTGGGCGTCATCGATAACACTTCCACTACATAGATTATTGAGATACTAAGAAGCATAAAAACTAAAATAAACTCCATATTTTGGAAATTAAACAAAAATCCATCACACTTATTGCACTTGTGCATTAGATTTAGAAGTATTCTTTATCATAATATATACCGTTGTCGACTGAGAAATCCGCAATTAATACTCGGAGCGAGTATGCATCCAGGTTCGATAATACCTGAATCCTTACGACTATGGATGGCTTAAAAAATTCGAACCCTTAAGCATTTCCCAAGTTACATTCAAAGTGCGTGACGCATTGAAACAGGAGTATGAACTCGATGTCAGTTAGATAATCAAGTTTGATTTTAATGCCTGACTGGCAAGATGCAATTATGACATATTTGTTAATTTTACTTCCTTTGTTATGGTTCAAAGTAACGTCTTGTTTCATCCATTTATGGTACTGTTATCCGTAATTAGAGTTAGTTCAGCGATAACTTAATGTGAATCATATTCTTCAGTGTATGATTTGCCATGGAGAACGACACAAATGAAAGGTATTATCGTCACATTCAAAGAATAAAAGGACGTCCAAATATAAGTATGACAAAAGTGATGTAGGTGCCCAGAAAATTGCAGAGCTTTGGATCAAACAATAAATCATTCATAGTGCTGCTAGCTATACCATTAGTAATATCTGCTTTTACTCATATTTGGAATCCTATTGGATTTCCTTCATTTCATGTAGATGAAGGACATTATATGCGCAGAGCCATGCAAGTAATTGAAGGCCTTGGTCCTCAGGAATCTAAGGAAACATACGATTACGGTTATGACCATCCATTTTTTGGTCAGATATTTCTTGCTGCCTCTTTATCCATGGTCAATTTTCCAGATTCTCTTAATCCAACTGTCAATTTACATTCTATTGAGATGCTCTATCTGGTACCAAGGATACTGATGGGAATCCTTGCAGTAGTTGATACATTTCTTGTTTATAAAATTGCAGAAACAAGATACAATAGAAAGGTGGCCTTTATCTCTGCTACATTATTTGCGGTAATGCCTCTGAGCAGTATCTTGAGAGAAATACTTCTTGATTCAATCGAGTTACCATTTATTCTGTTATCCATACTGTTTGCCGTTTACTACGCAAAATATGAGAGTCAAAATGGCGCTAACAACAATGATAAAAAATTTCTACTAGTCCTAATTTCAGGTATATTTCTAGGTCTTGCAATCTTTACCAAGGTTCCTGTATTTATTTTGATTCCCTTATTGGCTTTCATCATATTGCAAAGTAATAAAAAAGGTATGTTTTGGAACGTTAGCAGAGGCAAAGGGCTTAAGACACTAGCTATATGGTTTGTTCCAGTTGTTTTGATACCTGTGATTTGGCCCTCTTATGCTTTGTCCGTTGGGCAATTTGGTGAGTGGTTAGATGGAGTGATATATCAAACAGGCAGACAGGGAGGCAGAGATCTCGCTTATTCTCTAGTAATGGTAACACAGATAGACCCATTTCTGGTAGTCCTCGGCCTAGCAGGGGTAATTTATTGTGCCGTAAAAAGGGATTATTTTGTTATCCTGTGGACTGTTCCATATCTAGTATTTTTGTATTTAATCGGCTGGGTGGTTTATTTTCATTGGAGTATACTGGTACCTATACTCTGCATTGGATCAGGTATACTCATAGAAGATCTAAGAAAAAGATATATCGCTCACAAATTTATAGGGATATTACCATACGCTATGCTGTCAGGTATTGCAATATTTGGATTTTTCAGCATCGCTCTTCTTACTGCAACAGATCTGAATGCCTCCTATAATGAAGTATACCTGTTTGTTACTCAGGAGTTAAAACAAAATCAAGTGAAGGATAACCACCAAAATGATAATTATGATTATGGAACAACATTGATTGGAAGTCATCGTATTAGAGCTTTATTTTGGATACCAAAATATGTTTTTAATTATAACGTTACTTTTAGAGATACTGACCTTCCTAATGATAATTTTACGAAACCTATAGAAACTAAAAAATTCCTTCTAGTAGCTGATGGTAATTTACTTACAAGGCTAACCGAATTAATACAGCATCCAAAATATGCTCATATTAGTCAATTATATTACAATAACTCTGAAACAATAGCAACTTTTATTGATAAGGAAGCCAGAGATAAATATAATTTGCTTAATATACGTGAAAATCATGGTTTTGGACCATTCGTTGAAGTTAAATCCAATTATTAAAAGTGGCTGATCGATTCGCCGCTCCTAGGGTAGGGTATAACAGCTATGGCTAAATATTGTTACCAAGAAGAAGCTATAAGTCATATATTCATAATCAATTGAATTGAAAAATCCTCTAATCTAATACTAATACAAAGATATTATCGGTGGCAGATTTGTAATCCATCTATTCGATTAGGTAATTATTTAATATTTTTAGATCTTTAAATCACAAATCACACATGCATTATTTGTTACTGATTATTTTGAATTTGAGCCTCTTAGGTATCCAGATAGCCACTTATAGTTGCTAAAATTAAACTTGCAAAAGTAGTAACATTTGCCGATAAAGTGAGTATTTTCATTAAGGGTAAATCGTCTCCATTTTTTATTGCAATAGAGGGAACATCTCCAGGCAATTTTAATGCCTCCGTCTTTTGACCTGTACTGCCAATCATATCCACCCAATCTAAATATGATATGTAGTTGCTTCTAATCCCCTTCGGTAGTGTTCATTATAGTCATCTGTAAAGGCTAATCTTGTCTTGAAGCTACCTTGAAAGTCTAATTTGACTCCGTCATTCAAAGCACCACTCCCAGCAAGGTACCCGTCAAAATATGAGTTTTTAATTCTAGTATGACCCTCGACTGATATTCCTGGATTTTTCAAAGTCATTGGCACGAACTTTACTGGTGCGATAGACTTGACATCGTAAAACTCTACTTTCGAATTGTTACTAATGAATAGAGAATTAATATTACGTTCATTGTGAGACATGACTTTAATATTACTCTCTCCCTGTGGATACAAACGAAAAGTCATATTAAAATGACTGGGTAATGTGAAGTTCAAGTATTTATTATCCGATCCCAAATCTGGTAATTTCAACATCCCTGTATGATTTATCAATACCTGATAACTACCGCTAGACAAGATATTTTTTATCAGGAGATTATCAAAAACAAGGGGCGAATGTTTACTACCGTTACTTATTACCATCTTCGATACATTTACTGGATAATGATGACCATTGTCTTCATAAACAAGGGATATAGATGTGCTGTGCTGTTTAGCGTAATCTTGCCGTATGCATCCATTTTTCCAACAAAACCTTTCATTGGCAGTGATGTATACTCTGATGGCATCATATCAGTTCCGTCAAGCGTAAATATACGTGAAATGTTTGACAAGCTAGAAAAGTACTGATTTGATGAGGCTGATACGGCGTTAAAGTATCCTTTCGCATTTACCAAGACAATCTTACCTTTTGAAAGAGTCTTCTCGATACTAAAAGGAGCAACTATCTGATTATCGGAGTTTCTGTACCATGCATTTACACTGATGTCTGGAGATGGTTCTAGTTCTAATCTACTTACCAATCCAGGTATATTTATTGATATATCTTGTGTCATATTCGAATCTATAGTCGTGAATGGTACTTCATCTGTGTGACTAGGTCTAATTGAGAATAGTCGGCTAAATGTTCCATTCAAATTACTGCCTGAATTAAAAGCTACCACCGTTCCACCTGAACGTACAAATTCTAAATATCTATTGACCACGTCATGATTTAGAACAGAATGATCGGATATGAAAATTATGTCATTTGAAAATATTGTTCATCCAGATTTTTTTTATTTCATTTTTGTATAAGAATTGAATCTATCATCTCTCTCAACCCTTCATTAATCGCTGTTTTGGGAACAAACTTCAAGATTTCCTCTGCTTTTGTCACATCTGCATAGCTATGCAGGATAACTTTATTTTCTACTTTTTCTCGATCATATATAGGTTCAAGGTCAAGACCAAATATTTTGATCAACTTTTTAGCAAGTTGATTCATGCTTGTTGGTATACCAGTTCCTATGTTAAATATCATGTCTAAATCTAAATCATTGTTACCTCTGAGTATAACTTTCGAATTCAATCTTATAGATGATAACATAGCACGAACTACATCGTGCACTGAAATAAAATCCCTCGTATGAAGGCCATCACCATAAATTACGGGTGGCAATCCTCTTGACAGTCTCGCAACAAACCTACTTATCACATCCATCTCACTGGCTTGCCCGTTTCCGTATACATTGAAAATCCTAAGTATTACCACATTTTCAATTTTCTTCAATTTCCTGTACAGGGACACATATTCTTCTGCAAGCATCTTGCTAACTCCGTATGGAGATAATGGACGTAAAGCGTGGTTTTCAGAAATTGGTAGTTCTTTCACGGCACCATATACGGCAGCAGACGATGCGAAGATAAAATTCTCAACTTTGCTATTGTGACAAGCAGAAAGAACATTCAGCGTTCCTTTAGAGTTAATTTCCATAGTTTCACTCGAATTCCTAGTTGAATCTGATACCCTGGTCTTTGCCGCAAGATGAATACATGTTTGAGGTTTTTCTTTTGAAAATATATCAGAAATCTGGTTTCTATTTCTAATATCGCAAGTATAGCAATTGAACTTCGTTCCATTTGGCCAATCTCTATCCATAAAATATTTTTCATTAAAGTTTGACCTATTGGAAATAATTGCGATAGAAGACGGGTTATGGGACCTTAACTCTTTTATTAGGTGTCTGCCGATAAATCCATTACCTCCTGTTATAAGAACGCGGTCCAAGAGAGATCCAACATTATATTCAACTTTCATATATAATCTAATTCCTTATGTGGTTACACTGGTTAAACTAAGTATTATCCCCGACGCTAGGATTAAGTCAAGCTATATTTCTTAGTTCTAGGTCAATACTCAGGACGGGATACATGTTTGGAAATGTTGTAGTTATTTAGGTAGAGTATTGCTGCGCTTTAAGCTCTAAAGCCACTTTGTGAATCTGAAAGTCCGCTGTATGAAGCGTTTTGTGTAAGTTTTGTTATTGTTTTTATGCCAAAGGTTCTGTATCTTGGTACCTTTTCAATATCCTCTTTATTCAGAAATCGCGAGCCAATTACAATATCGAAGTTTTGTGCTCTAAGTGGTTCCAAAAGACGAGGTATTTGATCTGGATTGTGCTGTCCATCAGAATCAAGGGTAATCATTATATCTGCATTCTGTTCCTTTGCTACCTGAAACAAAGCCTAATTGCAGTACCATATCCAGTATTTGTGGGACTCCTAATTACCCTCGCACCAGCACTTACTGCAAGATCGTACGTACTATCCGTTGATCCATCATCATACACTATAACTCCACTCGCGTATTTCTTTGACCTGTTTATAATTTCTACAATGGTTTTGGCCTCGTTAAAAGCCGGTATACATACTAGTATAGTGAGATTATTACTCGGACTCATGACAGACCCTAACTTATTTTACCCATTCAAGACCTTTAAAAACAATACAAGAAATAATTGAACGGATGATTAAATACTAACCCATAACTAACAAATACACTTTGAATATGCTTCAATCTTACTTTACGTAATTAGTTTTTGTCATATTGTAATCTTTATCAAAATCCTTCTAAGAATTTTGCCACAAGGTATTTCAAAAATTGCATAAGTTGACATGACTCTTCTTAGAAAATCTCTAATTTCAGAATCTTCAACAATAGTTCTATTGCCAAGATTAGCCATAGCGCGTTCTAACCATTGTATCTTTTCATCACTTTTCACTGAATACATGTAATACCTATCAGGAATTCCTAACAAGAAATTAGCGAGTGAGGGATTCAATATTCTTTCAAGACTATCAAATGACTTGGATATGTCGGTGGCAAGTATGTATTTTTGGCCCTGCATCAAGTAATTTAACTGCCCTTGAATAACACCTGCTGTCGAATCGTTCAAATTCCAGATAACGGACGGTTGAATGGAAACCATTTTAATGCTTTTTACTTTTTCCTCATCGCATGTGTGTCTAGCTTGCATGGTCATGTCGTAACCAATATTACGTACACCATCGAATGCGAATTGATTGCATCTTTTGCAGACGTAACCAGTAAGTCCTCGAATTTCACTATTCGGAATAATCCAATTACCCGACTTTAAAGTTGCAATTTCACGCTCATACATTGCAATTTTATTCTTGTCATATAGATTGGTTTGATGTGAAAGGACTGAATTATAATTTTCTGATAATTTGGTCAGCTTAGATAACCGTTCTAAGCTCTTGTCAAAAGGTGTCGTTGGAGTTTGTCTGTCTACTTCATCATTGCCATCGAATTCAGAATAGCCCATTTGCCCTACACTGTTGCCAAAAGTCGGAGGTTTCCTAATATTTTTTTCATGTACATTGTGTATATCCTCCATATGTTTCCTCATATTTGCTGCCCTTGTGAATTTAGTGAAACATATTCTACAAGTGGGTTTACCTTTCATATGCCTCACCTAGAAAGCAACTCCAGTAGCTGTTTTAGTCCAATCAAGATGTTAAATTGAATTTTGTTTTTCAAATAAATAAACATAGGGATCATTTCAAAAGCTTCAGGTGGCATGACCACTGAATATGACGGCTTTTGAGACTTTCAAGAGATTATGTAACAATTTCAAAAGCCGTCAACAGTGAGGCTTGAGATACATTCTATTTATATAGCAGAGGTACATTGTTATGTACGATTCAAAGCTTGACATTTACTTCACAAAGTGCAGACCTAACATCATTAAATTCCACGGTTGTGACTGCGGCTGCAGAAAGCAAATATCCTCCAGTTCTAGAAGCTCAGCAAGCGAAATATTCTATTTCTGTGATAATTCCCGTTTATAACGAAGAATCAAAAATACACTCCCTCTTGGCTCATATTAAGGAAATCCTAAGCGAAACGTTACTAGAATATGAGCTTATTCTCATAAATGATGGGAGTACTGATAATTCCGAACACGTCATCTCAGAGGAAGGAAAACTAGACAAGAGGGTCAAAGTCTTATCATATAAAGAAAATAAAGGCAAAGGTCACGCTGTAAAAATGGGCGTCCTTAACTCAAAAGGAGATGTAGTATCTTTCTTAGACGGTGACCTTGACATTTCTCCGGCTCAAATTAAAAACTATATCAGAGAACTCGAAGGATGTGATTTAGTGATTGCTTCTAAAGCCCACCCACTCTCGATTATAACTGCTCCGTTTGTCAGAAAAATGCTAAGTAAAATGTTTAGTGTACTTGTACGTGTTGCAGTTGGCATCAATATAAAAGATACTCAGTCGGGTTTGAAGATCGGTAATGGCAACGCATTAAGAAAAATATTTAATGTCATGCTGGTGAAGCGCTACGCATTTGATGTTGAGATGCTGGCGATTGCAAGTAAACTTAATCTAAAAATCAAGGAATCTCCTATCGAGATAACTCTTGACTGTTCATTTAATATCCGAGAAATGGTTAAAATGTTTATAGACGTTTTAGGAATCTCGTACAGGATAAGAATTATACGGTCCTATCAGAAAAGTTGGATGTAGATACCATAAATTCAAAAAGATAGATATATCATAACATCCTCCTAGAAATTAGCACAACATCCATCTATAAATCAGTCAGATAAGTTTTGTTTAACTTGGATTCTGATGGCTTTACCCGCAAAAAAAATTAGTGAAAAAAATTTTCAATTCTTCTAAAACCAGTCCCTAGTACCCAAAGCTTTGATAGTTACCACAGCTTAGTACTTTTATTTTATTTATTTCTTAATTATACTTGCAAGAGTCTATTTAGAGACTCTGATCCATCCAATTGGAAACAAATGACTTTATTTTTTCATTAAAAGATTGTGGCGAAAACATTTTTGCGGCTTCGCGTAATCTTTGCGCTTGTCTGGGGTTCCATGACGACAGAGCATCGCTAACAGCTCTGGTGGCTCCGTCAGTATCAGTATATCGAAATTTTTGCTCTACAAGACCATCTTCCTTTGCAGCGCCCGAGTCGTGCGTCACTGGGGTTATACCAGCACTCTTAGCCTCGACTATCCCAATGCCGAAATGCTCGCCTACAAAACCGTGCAGCAAAACTTTGGATTTCTTTAGAACATGTAATTTCTCTTCCATAGTAGCATTTATATGAAATTTGACATTTTTAGTGGCAATTTTCATCAATTTATTGGAATAAGAATCCCTGTCTTGATTTGCGCTACCAACGAGCTCAAACTGTACATCTGGTATTCTACGTGCGACCTCTAATATCATGTCATATCCTTTTTCTGGGACCAATCTAGCTAAAGAGCAGACAACATCTTCCCTCTTATGACTCAACGAAAATGAATATTGAGGACATGGAGGATATATTACTGTAGCATCTTTTCGCCAAACAAGCTGTATCAAATTTTTTTCATAAATGCTGCTTGTAAGTAATGTTGCTTTGTTGATATTGGAAATAAATTGCCACGATTTGATCTGAATTTTTTTCAATCTGCTGTCTAAATCGGATTGTCGGGCCGTAAATAACCCAACAGGGAAGTATACGTAAACCAGAGTTTTTTTCGCCATATCTCTAGGAATCAAGGTAGGCACTCCAGTCACGAGCAGGAAATTTGGCTTATGCCGTTTTATCAGTTTCTTAACAGAGAAGTATGAATAAATCATCATCTGGTATGGTTCGAGAAACGGAGGAATATCGTGTCTACTAACACCCTTCACAAAACCACTTATAGAATTACTAACGTCTATCCCCAGCCTCTTTGAAGTTATATTTGCGTCTGGATAAGTACTTGCACATAGGTAAATTTTGATACCCATCTCATCCAATGCCTTGATAGTCTGTAAACCAACATGTTCACCACTTACGGGAATTTTGATAATTCTCTCCGTAGGTTTCCATGTTGAAGTGTACTATTCCGGCATTGATACTCCTATTTGCCAGCGTCGTCAACCGGATGTATTAGTTAAGATTAGGTAATAAAATGTAGCGAAATGACATTGTTATGATGACAGTTCAAATGGCCCAGGCGTAATATCTTTCCCGTTCGGAAATTTTGGACATCATTAAGATTTTATAGATTACTTGTATTTTGCCACATCAGTTTTTGTCGCTACGCCGGTAAATGGTGCAGAAAGCTCTCCCTTTCGAATTCTGAATGAAAAGGATTATCTCCAGCATTATTAAATTAAAAAGTTATCTATTTTCTAACTATCAGTTTAATTGATAAATTAGAATAATCGTTCTAACATCTATAATTCAAGCTAATATAACTAATGTTTAAAATAGGATCCATTCTTTCTACAATCGGGTTTGGTACTAGAATCAATATCCACATCGTACACTCATTTCGTAAAAATGCTTGGATATGGTAATTCTATTCTATCAATATTAAGCTCTGCTATTCTAGCTTTAGTTACCTTTTTTTATATCCATAGTTTGGGTTCATTCTTTAGAGTAAATATTTACATTTTAGATCATCGAGTGAGTTACAACACCTACTTTGATTTTTTCATAGTTAACAGATATATCGATCACATAATCATTGCGACAGGGATAATTCTGTGGGCTGTGATATCATTACATGGAAAAGCAAGAATTATTATAACCGCAAGCTATGGAATATTAACCTTATTAACAGTAACGATTGGGACTGAAATACTATTTGATATTACAGCAGTAATGGCTATCCCCATGGTTATCTGTACTTTGTTATATAACAGATTGGCATCAAGAAAGATCCTAAACACGTATCCAAATCTATATGTAAATTACATTGCAGTAATCGTTGCTGCTACTAGTATCATCGGAATTATACAATCAGTTGGAGTGCTATTCTCTCTTCCATTGAATCTAATATCTCCAATTCCTAATTACACCTATGAGGTATTCATATTTTTTTCAAGTATTTCTCCAGTTCTTGTGCTTTTACTTGTCAGCTGTTTACCTGTTAAGATACTGATAAAAGAATTCAGGGATGCTATAGGTCGAATTAAAAAATCCAGCAATTGTTCAATTGATATATCTAATGGCAATGAAATAAAATCACGAACAAAAATAATTTGTCTAGTACTTGTTATGTTACTGTCAGCTATACTAGTGCTAATTCCACATCAGCCAATCATTAACAATGATAACCAGCAGGTAGGAGTTGATACTCATTATTATGTTGACTGGGTAGGTGCATTGATACATTCTAGTTCTCCTCAAGATTTTATTTACCAGGCATTTGTTGCGCAGAATGGAGGTGATAGGCCAATTACTCTAATATTTCTATTCGCACTTACTAAAATCATTCCCTTTAATCTTGTCGATACGATAGAATATGTGCCTTTAATATTAGCACCCGCGTTAATTCTTGTTGTATATCTATTAACACGAGAGTTAACATCAAATGAGGTAACGGCACTTTTTGCGTCTTTCTTAACTGCGGTCTCCTTTCAGACGTTGATAGGAATTTATGCAGGATTTTATTCAAATTGGTTTGCAATAATAATCGGAGATTTGTCTTTTGTTTTCCTTCTTAAGTTCTTGAAAAAATCAAGTATGCTGAGTTTGTCGTTGTACTCAGTGTCAATAATGTTACTGGTCTTTGTCCACGTTTATACATGGAGCGTATTTTTGATAGTGATTGGTATATTTCTAATGGTTATGCTTAAACTAAATTATTATAGTAAAAAAAATATAATATTACTGTTATCGATACTATTTGTTTCCGTCGTTGTAGATATTACAAAGTTAGCGATTATTGGTTCTTCAAGTGGGATAGTTAAAGATGTAATTATTGCAGGCAGCGGAGGGTTGAGTCTAAAGGAATTTGCTTTAAGATGGAGCAATCTGGTAGATATCGTTCACAATTGGTATGGCACGCAATTTAGCAATTTTATAATTCTCATACTTGGATTGTTTTGGTTGTGGTTCTCCAATCTTAGAAGACAGGTTAATATATTCATTGCAATCTTTTTGTCAATAGGGTTTGCTACCCTCTTTTTTGGCAGTCCGCTCGTTCAGGGCAGAATACTCTATGATATTCCGTTTCAGATTCCTGCAGCATTGTCATTGAGTTATATTAAAAAACAACCTAGCGGACCTCTGGTCTTATTAGCAATTTGTATATTGCTTGTGGGCATCTCGATTCGAGCTGTTATGAATTTCCATTACTAGTAGGACAATTACTCAGCGATAAAAGTGCTTAAATACTAGAGTTTTTACCCGACTCCTCAGTACAAAAGTACCATAAATCTATAAATATACGCACAATTAATAGAGAACGTATCATATGAATAAGATAATCGACTTACTGAGCCAGAAGCGTTCAATAACAATAGTTTTGGCAGCTGGCATTCTCATGCTATATATTTTTCCATTAGACCAGGTTACTTCAATTCCAGGCAATGGACAAGGTAATCCGTATGGACCTCAAGGACGAGGGCCTCCAGAAGGGGTACCTCGCGGACCTAATCAAAATCCGGGAGAACCTCGGGGACCGCCAGATGGGGTACCTCGCGGACCACCAGAAACACCGCCAGGACAAGAACAGAAACAGGGTCTTAACAATGAACAGAAACAGGGTCTTAACAATGAACAGAAACAGGGTCTTAACAATGAACAGAAACAGGG
>Ga0207428_10001965_pt1 | contig 20875 bp, 13 predicted proteins | sample RhiMethybrSRZTD1_FD_187600 | JGI IMG/M metagenome (GOLD analysis project Ga0207428, IMG submission 187600) | Populus rhizosphere microbial communities from Tennessee, USA - Rhizosphere MetaG P. TD hybrid SRZTD1 (SPAdes) (version 3) | ecosystem: Host-associated > Plants > Roots > Rhizosphere >...
AGGCGGCTGCACGAGCGCGACGAATTCGGCGGCGGGGTTGGAGCGGGATTGACCATCGTCAAGAAAATAGTCGAGCGCCACAACGGACGCATTTGGGTCGAATCGCGCGTTGGCGTCGGGACTACGGTTTATTTCACTCTCGGTTGAGCGGGAAAGAGTGGGAGAGTGGGAGAGCGAGAGAGCGAGGGAAATCCCCTTGCTTCTCGCTCTCCCGCTCTCTCGCTCTACCGCTATTGTTCCGATTTAATCGTTATCGCCGTGTGACTTTGGGCGCCGCGGCGGTTCCTGGTCACCTATGGCCGGGCCGCCAGGATTCTTCGGGGCGTCGCCATGCCGGGGAGCTCTCATTAACCCCTCAGCCGCCGTTTCCGGTTTATTGTCTTTCCTTTTCTTCCCTTGGCCGTAATTGCGCTGCTGAGCCGCGCCTCTATCAACGTTCCTTTCGTATCTGGACTTCACCTTCCAAAACTCCTTTCAATCAGGACTCTGTAACTACAACATACGCCTCTGAGTCGCGCGCGACTCAGGCGATTTCGGTGGAGATGTTACTGAACCATCGCGACACGCTTCGGTCTCCTGAAGGACATAAACAACGCGCGCTAACATTAAGTCGCTTTGCGCTGCGCGCTGCGCGTCAAATCACCCGCATACGCCATATGGCGAATACATTCAATCATTTCTCGTTCTGAGGCCGTACACAATGAATGGAATTTATGGAGCCTCTGAGTCTTATTAAATCCCATTCGCATCGGCCCGGAGATTTTCCGCAGGAGTTTTCATGTCGCGCTGCGACGCCCTACAAAGAATGAAAATCGCGGCGCTAGGGTAGGGCAAACTGCCTGGGAGCGCAGGGATCCTTGCCTGCGTTCTTCGGTCAGTCGGTCATTGCCCGAAACCTGGCAGGCAAGGATGGGCGGCGCTCCCAGGCAGTTTGCCCTACCATTTTCCGAGCAGGTATCGGCTCGCGAGAGTTCACACCGGGGACATACGCGCGCGCCGAAAGGGTTGGCCTGCTCTTTGCGTATACCTGGCTTATAGGTCTGAACACACATGAACACGTTTAAACTTGGATTATTCCGAACATTGAGAAAGATGGGATGTGAAATATGAATCAAACGAATAAATCAGCGCTTGTACAAGCTTTGGGTTACGGCCTGGCCGGCGCGGCCGCCGCGACGTTCGCCAGTAAAACGGCAAAACGGGAGCGGCCGAGCTTTTTTCCGCTGGGATTTCTGAGCAGGAAAACACGCCTCCAGAATCTATTTGGAAGAAAGACGCTGGCCGGCGCCCTCTTCTCGACCCCGCTCCTCAGCAATTTAATAGGCGGTAGGAGCGTTAAACGCGATTTGCTTCGGAGCGCCCTGTTGGGCGTAAGCGCCGGAGTTGGATCGCTGGCAATGCCACAACAAAAAAGAGTCTGGGGGGCTCGCGGCGCGCGCGCCGGATCTGGTCTGACGACCATCGGACGGCTTCTTGCCGGCGGCCTCATAGCCGCAGCCGCATCACGACTGCTCAACAGAAAATCACGAGACCGGTATGCCGACGAAGAGCATATTCACGAATCGCATACACGCGGTCGCCAACGTCAGGAGCAATCCGGCCTCTAACCTTCAATCGTCATTCGTCAATCGTCATTGACCTTGCCGCCATTTCCAGGCGAATGGTCAATGACGATTGACCATTGACCGCCCACCGATGACCGACGACAAACTGTTGTGTCCCGCCGTCCAAATCTGTATATTCATTCCTGTCTCTCCACATCCCCTATATCAATCTGTAAGCGAAGGAGATTTCTATTTTGGCGGCGAAACCGAGCCGGGGCCCTGCTAAGGGGCGCGGCGCAACTACTAAAGGCTCCTCGAAATTGAACGTCTGGTCGATCGTCGCTCTTTGCGCAGCTTTGGCGATTATAGGAGTCACTCTCTGGAAGTACTTTTCAGCGACCGGTTCGGAAATTACGACCGGCAGCGGCTTGAAGTATGTTGACGAGGTCGTCGGAACGGGGGAAAGCCCGTCGCCCGGGAAGATTGTGAGTGTTCATTACACCGGCTGGCTCGAAAACGGGACCCAGTTCGACAGCTCCAGGGGTCCCGATCGCGGTCAGCCATTAGAGTTCCCCATCGGCGTCGGGAGAGTGATTAAAGGCTGGGACGAGGGCGTGATGACGATGAAAGTCGGCGGGAAGCGAAAGCTGATCATCCCGCCTGATCTCGGCTACGGAGCGACCGGCGCCGGCCGCGGCCGGATACCCCCAAACTCGACCCTGATCTTCGAGGTAGAGTTGCTCGGCGTGCGCTAGCCATTTAGATAATCGGTCATGGCCCGCTCAGTACCGCTCGTAGTACTGATCCGGTTGCTCACCGTGGGCTAGCCCTTCAAATGATCGCCCGCGTCCAGCTCGGCGCTGGTCCGGCCGAGGGGCCGCGCTATAGCCCTCAAATGACCGGCCCCTCCGCGCGTTAATTTTACCGCCCCGACGCCGGAACAACATCCAATTCCTAAGTTGAAGCGTACATAAAAGGCGACGACAGAAGATATTTTCCTGTCTAACACCCCCTACTTACAAGACATATGAGACCTGACATTGAGCGATACATTTCCGTCTCCGCCAAAATTGACACGTCTGATATTGACTGGGATCAGGCCAGAGAGGCCGGGCTGACCGATGACGAGAAATTCGTTCTCACGTATTTCTCGGATATCGAAAGCCAGACGATCCGCTATATGAAGATGCTTCTCCAGATGAAGATCGCGTTCACCCCTTCGGTATCGGCGTTTCTCACGACTTGGAGTTATGAAGAATTCTTTCACGGTTACGAACTTGGCAGACTGCTGGCTGTCTGCGGCGCCCCTCTCGAAGAGGACCGCATCGAGAGCGTAACTCACAAGGCTAAATTTAACGAATGGCTCGAAGCGTTCTTCACCCCGGTGTTATCGCGCATTTTCTCGAACCAATTCCCCGCAGTCTATCTCTCTTTCGGGGCGATCCAGGAGATGACGACTCTGCGCGGATACGAAAATCTCCACCAATACACTCGCAATCCGGTTCTCAAAATTCTCTGCGAACGGATCGCCAGGCAAGAGCGCAGACATTTCGCATGGTATTTCAATCATGCGCGCGAGTTGCTGCTGGAATCGAGCGGGGCGCGGATTCTGGCGAGAAAGCTGCTCGAATTCAACTGGGTTCCGGTAGGCGCAGGAGTCAAAAGCCCTGAAGAGGTCAAAAGACTTTTCCTGACTCTGTTCCCGCGCGAATCGGCGCGAAAGCTAGTGCGTGAGATAGATTCAAAGATGGGAAGCTTGCCCGGTTTTGAAGGCATCAGGCTTATGGAGCCCTATTTCGAGAGGGCGGGCGCTCTCTGATTGCGGAATGCGGAATGCGGAATGCGGAATGATTGATCCCAAGAATCCTGCTTTGTACTGCATCGCCTCTTGCACGAGGTAAGATGCCGACTATCAATCCGCATTCCGCATTCCGCATTCCGCATTCCTAAAGCGCCTCAGCCAATGATGACGCAGCGTAGCGCTCCTCGGTGTCGGCGGGCACGATCATCCGGGCGCCGTCAGGCGCGTAAGATCGCGCCTTGTCTCCCGGCAGAAAGAACCCTCCGCCAAAAAGCTTTTGGATTTTGGATTCCGTTACCCGGTAAACGGCCTGCGGCTTGTCAACGCGGATGAAGATTTCGCTGATGCGCCCCAGCAGGTCGCCGTCCTCGGTCACGACGTTCGTGCCGATCATCTCTTCGAGGGCCCTGACGCCACCCGCCATCTCGATGGCGCCGACGCCCGCATTCTCGAAAGATTCCCAGGAAGTCATGACTGCGTCCTGCCCTATGATGATGTCGCCAATCCGCAGCCGCAGTTCGTCGTCGTCAGGCGTGCGCACGACGACGCCCATCACGCGGCCTTCGGTCGGCTGAATGATCGCATCGCGTATCTCGCCCAATTTCGCCCCAGTGTCCGCCGCGAGCAGAGACATCCCGCGCAAGTCCCTAGCCACATTCAACGTCCTTACCTCGATTACTCTTCTTGCTTCAGCCATCGCTCCTCCCGCCTGTCGAAGATCGAGGATGGAGGATGGAAAATCGAAGATCGCATTTACGTTCGATACTCGATCTCCTCACCTATGTCCTCAACCCTAGATCTTCTATATTCTATCCTCGATCTTCTATCCTCGATCCTTTACGTATTCGGGACCGCTTGCGATCTGATCCCTGGTAAGATTCACGAACATTTTCGACTCGGTCCAACTGATCCCTTCGATAGACTGCGTCGAAACGATGGTCTTTCGTCCCGAAAGCCAGCCACCGGTCTTGATTACGATGGAGCGGATGGCCCAGTCTCTGTCGTCGATGACGAAATCGTCCACGTGGCCGATTTCCCCGTCGGCGGCCTCGATGTGATACCCCCTCACCTCGTTGACGCTGCGCAGGCGCTCGTCATATGAATCTTCGGACTGCCACCGCCTGGCGGTCGCCGCCGCCGCTATCTGCGACTCGACCGCGGGCGGCATGGCCAACGTCGCGGGGAACGCTGAGTCGCCCCACAAATACGGGCCGCCCCAATAATACGGGTAGCCGTAATAGTCCATAAAAGCTGTTTCGTGCTGGCGCGAGACCGGCTTCTGCGTATCAATGTCGGGGCTGTTTTTCACCTGATCTCTGGTCAGATTGACGATTACCTCATTGTTCGCTTCGTCCACCTTCTCGATTGATATCGGCGAGACCAACACGTCGCGCCTGAAGAGCAATGCGCCGGCTTTGACCACCAAATACCGCGCCGTCCATTTCTCATCATCGAAGTAGAGGTCCTCAACCTCTCCGATCGCGCCATCTCTGGCGATGATGGCCGCCCCTTTCATTTTGTGCGCGTTTATCAACATCACGGCGCCTCGAAGGAAAATCGTTTGAAACTGTTTTGAGTCCCGCCTTCATGCGGCGTCGCTAGATGATCCGATACCGCCGCCTGAAGGTGGGACTCAAAACGTTATCCGGAGCGTCCGGAGGCCAGTAGAGAATACGGAGCCCGACGGAACAGGCCAGTCGGCATTATTTTTTCGGCCTGACCCGTCGCCATTTCCAGAGTTCCATATCCTCAGGCTCTCCGGACGCCAGGCAAAATACTTAGCATCCGGGTATGGGAGCCTGCGGGGGTCGCGGGAAGGTTTGGGTTGCAAACTTTACCGCGACCGAAGCAGGCGCTCGTTTAGTGGTTATTTGTAGATGACCGGGCCAGGCGCCGGGCACGTGGGCTCAACCACGACTGGCGCCGGCTGCGGGCATGTCGGCTGCACGAACTGCACCGGCTGCACGGGCTGCACGCACGTGGGCTGCACGCACGCGGGCACCGGGCACGCCAAACTGATCGGCTGCTGGAAGGCAGCCGTAGTGCAGTACTGACCCGCCAGCTGCTGCAAGTCGGCCTGCAACTCAGTCCACTCGGATATCACTTCCGGGCAGTGACTGCAGGGGTCCATGTAAGCGCTGATGCAATTCGCGAGGGCTAGCACTTCTTGCACATCCCCGGTTATTTCGCACGAATCGCAGTCCTCTCTGTAATGCTTCTTCAAGCGATCGGTCGCCCTTTCGAACTCCTTCACGCTGTCGTAATAGGAATCGTCCGCGCATTCCAGACATTTGACCGAATCTTTGAATTCGCTGCGGAGATGATCCGCGTGCTTCTCGATGCTCCTGACCAGGTCGCAAAGGTCAGCGCAGCAAGCCGTAGTCTGCGCCGCACAAGGCACAGGCTGCGCAACAGGCTGTGCAACAGGCTGCTGTACAAACTCCTCGACAGTCTGTATGACGGTAGGCTGCGGACAAGTTTGCTCTACAGTCTGTTGTATCACGACCGGTTGCGGCGCGACGGGCTGCACGGTCTGCGTGGTACAGGGACACGGACTCTGCCCGAACGCCATCAGCCCGATACTCGCAAAGGCCGTGACCACGAAACTTGTAATGACATTCCTGATTTGTCTTTTCATAACCTCCTCCATGTTTCGAGTTCAAGTCAATTACCAAGGACTACGGCGCGTCGACGTGTCGGGCCGCGTTGCTTGCGCAACTGCGCCAGCGCAAAGGTCATCGGCATGCTTACCACCGACTAACACTCGCGCTGTCCTCCGGCGGGTAGGTCAGCAACGGCGGCGCCAAGATTAGATCAGGGGTTGCCCGCTACGGCTGTTGTCTGCGAGCTATAATATGATTAGTTTCAGATGCAGCGGTCGAAGCCGGCTTCCATAGCCAGTCAAACCCAAATAAAGCCGTAAGTTGTGTGAGCTTAAAAGTCGCCTAAGCCAGTCGCCGCCGAGCGAAGCAAGAGGCAACCCGATGAGGTCTGCGGCGCTTTGGCGCATGTTCGATGTTTGAGTTTTGAAGTTCGGCCCGCCTACATCTTCGGCTGACACTCGGAAAAACAACTACGATTGTCCTGCTCGGCTGGCTGGCCAGAACAATTCAGAGAATCTTTTCAGAGAGAGGAAAATGAAATCAAAACAAATATAGAAAGCCGAGCATCTCGCCGCCGTCACGCGCATGTAGGCGTCGGCTGAACACCTGCGCGACAAGCTGCAAACTCGCCATCCCCGCGTAAATCGAAGCCAGCAGCGCCGACAAGAAAGCGAATTAGGAGCGCTCAACACCGGCCTGATCTTTGCGAAGTCTAAGTATGAAGGGCAATATGAACGGTAAAGAATTATATCTCCGCCACTATCTCCTCCATCGTTGCGATAAATAGATCGGCGTCCGCTTCGGAGAAAGGCATCGGCGGCCTGATCTTGATCACATTGTGGAAAGGCCCGTCCGTTCCCAGCAAAATCCCGGCTTCCCGGAAACGGTTGGAGATAAATGAGGCTTCCTCGGCCGCGGGTTCGAGCGTTTCGCGGTCGCGCACGAGTTCCACGCCGAGAAACAGCCCGGAGCCTCGCACGTCGCCGACGATCTCGTGGCGGTCGGCGAGCCTTCGCAGGCCTTCGAGCAACGTGTGGCCCACGCGCAGCGCATGCGATTGCAGATCCTCTTCGAGCGTCACGGCCAGCGTCGCCAGTCCCACGGCGCACGAAACGGTGTTCCCGCCGAAAGTGCTGAAGAACTCCATGCCGTTGGCGAACGACGCCGCGATCTCAGGCGTCGTGATCACCGCGCCGATCGGATGGCCATTGCCGATCGGTTTGCCGAGCGCGACTATATCGGGCGTCACGCCATGCGATTCAAAAGCGTAAAATCCTGTCCCGATCCGCCCGTATCCGGTCTGTATTTCATCGGCTATGCACACGCCGCCCGCTCCACGAACGGCGGCGTAGATTTCCGCCAGATAACCATCGGGAAAGAATATCTGGCCGCCGACGCTCGGGCAGGTTTCGGCGATGAATCCCGCCAGACCGGCGCCGCTCTCGCGCAACCATTCGACGATCTCGATCACGCGCCGCGCGTATTTCTCGCCGGCCTGCGGATCGTCCCGCCTGTGCGGGCCGCGATATACGTCAGGTATCGGCGCCGTGTGAACCCAGGACGGCGCGCCGGTTCCGCCCGGCCCATCGTGTTTGTAGGGGCTGATGTCGATCATCGTGTTGGTGTGGCCGTGGTACGCCGCTTCGAGCGCGATCATGTCGCGCCGCCCCGTGTGAGCGCGCGCCAGCCGCAAGGCCAACTCGTTCGCCTCGCTGCCCGAGTTGACGAAGAAGAGCACGCTCAAGCTGTCGGGCAAGGTGGCGCAAAGCGCCGCGGCGTATTGGTTGATCAGGTCGTGAAGGTAACGCGTGTTGGTGTTGAGCATGGCCATCTGGCGCCGGCCGGCCTCCACGACGCGCGGGTGACAATGGCCCACGTGCGGCACGTTGTTGTAAGCGTCCAGATAGCGGCGGCCCTCTTCATCGAACAGATACTGCATCCACCCGCGAACGATTTTGACCGGCTCTCTGTACGCGACGCTCAGGTTCTTGCCGAGCGCCCGGCGCCGGGCCGCCAACGTTTCAGCCTTGTCCGGCTCTCGCGCCGGAAAACGGTCCTCGGGTATGCCTAAAATCAGATTCGGGTCGGGCGCGAAGCCATGCCAAACTTCGCGCTGGCTCGCGCGACACACTCCCGGAAAATCGCAATCGGAATCGAGCAGGTCGGTAATGACCTGGAAGTGCAGATGCGGCGTCCATCCGCCGTTTTCGCCGGGGAAGCCGAGGCTGGCGATCTTTTCGCCTTTCGCTACGGGGATGCCTACGCTCAGCCCTTCAAGCGACTCCGCGCTCAGATGGCCGTAGAGCGTGTAGAAGGTGTGGCCGTCCGACGTCCGGTGTCTCAGTATGATTACGTGGCCGTAATCGAGCGGCGCGGGGTTATGAGCGAACGCGTACACCTCGCCCTCGATCGGCGCGAAGACCGGCGCGCCCACTTCGGTGAAAAGATCTATGCCCAGGTGAACCGCGCGTCGCTCGCCGGTTAAGGCGCCGCCGAACGAGAACTGCGGCGAGGCGTATAGCAGCCGCGCCTCATCGTAGCGCCCGACGCCGATCCCGGCTCCCGCATCGGCCATTGCGCCGAAGATGCGTTCGGTCAGCCTCGGCTCCGTGTTCTCGCGCTCGTCGCCGCTGACCAGCGGGCTGCTGACGCTTAAATCCAGGACGAGACAAGGCGCGGCGCGCAGGTCATCGCGCAAAACAGAGGCGAAGGTCCGCGCGTTGGCGCGCAACCATTCAATCACAGGCTCGGCGTCCGGCGCCGGCGGCCAACCGCAAGCATGGCGAAAGACCGCTTCGGCAAACCGAGGGTGGATTTGCGCGAGTTTCGGCAGCGCGTCACGAATGGGCCGCTGGCTGATGGAGAGGTAATCGTCATTGGGGCGCTGGCGACGCTGATGCGCGCCGATGCAGACGCTCATACATAACCGCAGGCGCGCGAGGCCGAAAAGCGCCGCTATCTCGTCTTCGGTGAGCGCGTATTCGGCGTGGTAGCCCTTGACGATTTCAGCCGCGACGGCCAGAGGATCAGGCTTGTTCAAAATGGCGTAAGCGATTGCGACGGCAAGATCGGCCACAGTGAAGCTGTAGACCATATCTCCGAAATCAATCAAACTGACGACGTTCTGGCCGACGACATTCTGGCCGGCGCAGCCCTGGCTCCTCGTCCTGAGACTATCGCCGCCGGCGCATACGACCACGTTGTAATCGTTCGCGTCGTTATGAATCGCGCTCTTGCGAAGCCTTGGCAATACCGGCGCGACGTCACGCTCGAACTCGGCGGCGAACTTGGCTACAAGTCTACGCGTCTCCGCCTCCGCGATCAGCGACTCGTATTCGCGAACCGCGGTCAGACCGTTCGCCAGGTCCCAGTGAAAATCGCGGTGAATGGCCGGATGATCGAAATCCGCGAGCGCGCCATCGATCTGGCCGATGCGCCTCCCGAGATCGCGCAACAGCTCTGGCGAATGATGTTTCAGGTCGCCTAGAGCGACGCCGGGCAGCCAATCGACCATCCATACGAAATGTCTCATCCCGGACGCCGACCGGATTTCGGTCAAAAGATCGCCGGATTGCGTTGGCGCGGTACGCTGCCCCCGAGGCGCGCGCTCGGCGACGCGCGCCATCGCTTCTTGCTGCGCTTCGAGCAGCGCGCGATCTTCCAGCGCGTTCGCGATCTTGAGAACGTACATCCCGCCGGATCGGTCTTTCAACAGAAAGTTCTGATCGCGTTCGCTGGGCAGCGCGGACGCCGACGCGTCGAGGCCGTAAAGACCGCGCGCGAGCGCCGACGCCTCTTCGAGGTTGAAATTGGGAGAATGTTCGAGCAATGACATGGCCGTCAGTATATGGATATCAGCCACGAATGAACACATCCGTGGCTGATATACCTTACGGATGATCGGCGCTTAAACGGAGTTCTCGGACTCTTATTACCGAGATGTCGGTAGGTATGCCGTTATCGACAGAGACCTTGAGCAGGACCTGGAAGTACTTCGGGAAGGCGCCGATGGTACGATGAAACCTTTGATTGAGATCGATCAGATAATTCTCGTCCGTTAAATACTCCACCGCAGCCTGAGTGCCCTCGCTGCGTGTGCCGGCCACTATCATCACAGTTTTTCTTTCGGAAATCCCGGGTTTGACGACGATGAGCGCATAATCTTCTATCAGCTTCCCGGTCTCTTCATCATATTTGGCGACGTATTCCCGCTCATCTCCTGGAAGGAGGTTCTGATCGCTGATGGAAGCGGCTGGACCGGTGGTGAAGCACTTCCTTATAGGGGCGTTGCCAACCCACTCTTTAACCCAACTGTTACCAAACAGGATGGCGTTGTGATTCTTGAGGTCTTCGGCGACCAGCCGGCGGCTCTGCTTGAGCGTGAGATTTTTACCCATCTTATTGAAAAGCCCCGTGAGCCGATAGAGTCCGATGGCCTCACCCAGGCAAACGTATTCGTCATAGGCGAGCATAAGTTGTGACGCCGGCGGGTTATTGACGACGAGTCGCTCGCGGCCGAGCGTATCGCCCATGACCTTGGCCTCTTCGAGGGTCAAATCGACGCGCATTTTGGACAGCGAATTCGGATCGGTTGGATGCCAGAACCTGTAGACCGATGGATTTCCCATAACGAGTAAGGCCGGGTTCCCGTCTTTCAGAAAGGCCCCCCACACCGATTCAAATATTCCGCTCATCTCTCTCGATTGAGCGCTCGCCTTGGTTTGGCGGCGCAACTGCGTGTTGGAATAGGCGAGCGTGATGGTGATGATCACCAAAGATAACACAAGCAGGTTAAGCAGGATTTTCGAGTTATTTTCGACGAAGGCGACCAATGCCGGGGCGTCTGGCGCCCCGTTCGCCGGCTCAGAGCTTTCTTGCGGCAACGCGCGACGGATAAAATTGGGAGCGTAACTTCCATGAGGAATCTCAAGGATAATCTCATCATCCTTCCCTTCCCCTTTATAGTAAGCTTCGAGCCTCTTGCGCAGCCCGTGCGCTCCAACTCGCACGATAGGATCGAGTGCGGGATTATAACTCTCATCCCGATCATAGAGCTCGCATCCGATCATATACTCATTCAATTCGGACGCGCGCCCGTTGAGGTAACATTCACAGATTAGGCGCAGGAATCTTTGCTTCGTCGGCGCATTGACGAAATGCCTGCTGGCGAGAATTCGGCGCATCGTCTCGCGCACCTCAGCTTTAGAGGGCTCCTGTGAGGCAGGTTTGCCCTCGACTGGTTTTGTCTTCATAGTTTTCAAACACCCCTTATGAAACGAGCGAACCTTGCAATCCCAGACTTGAGTTTGATCATTAATCGGCTAACCCGTTGCCCGTGACCATGAAAGTCGCCCAGAAGAACGGATGCCGCCTTTTGACGGATGATGTTTGGAGGAATGAAAGTTGCGCCTGTCGCAACGATTGGCTGAAGGACAACTTATTCACGCGATGCGCAATGTGGAATTTCTCCATCAATCCGGCCGCGCTATCGTCGTCTATATCCCAAAGACTCGCCACCACCGCCGGGACGCCGGCGACCAGGAACGCTTGCGCCAGACCGCCCAGCGCCTCGTTGCGCTTCTCGTCGCCAAGCCCCGAACGACAGCTTGATAGAACGACCAGCCGCGTTCGCTCCGGCTTGAGGTTGTAAACCTCCTGGGCCTGAAGCGCGCCGTCGAGGGTGATCCCATCGATTTTTTTCCCCTCCGCCACCGCCCTCGTAGCAGAATAAGGCTCTTCGGCAAGTACGATTGCGGAGAGCATTGAGGACTGTTTATCGCTAAGCGCGTGGGTGGCCAGATGGACGATCTCGTACTCGCCGATTTGTTTGATGAGAGCGCTTTCGGTGGCCTGCCTTCGGTTGAGGGTCAGGCGATTTGGATAGAGAGATTGGATGCGTTCAAGCTCCTGCTCCGAGGCGGGCAGTGCCTGAAGTCTTGGGAAACGTTGTTGATCGAAGCGAGGATTGCCAAAGCCGAGAAACGGCTCCTGCTCGCTCCTCTGTTTGCGCAGTGATAGGTCGATGGCGCGCGCAAACACGCTCGCGCTCGGGTTGACGACGAGCGCGAAATCTTCGACCAAGTAGCGCTTCGACTCCGGCGATACCAGCGCGGCGAACGGCAAATCCTGCAACACGGCGTCAGGCGCGACACAGAGCGTAAGGTTCGGATCGAGACGCCCGCCTATCGGCGCGATAAGTAATTGATAGAGATCAGAAGCCTGATGGTTGAGTTGTTCGAGTGGCGCGCGCGCGCGCAGCGCTTCGAGATAGGCCGCCACCTTCTTCCGCAAACCGTCCGCTCCTATATTTGACTTCGCGGTGATCACCCGGTCGCGCGTGACTAGCCAGATCATCAATCGATCATCGCTGGCGACGTATTGAGCGAGTTGGGCGTTGGCGGGCAGAGCGCGCTGCGCCTGGTCCAGCGTGAGCGGGGTCGCGCTGCCTGAGAGAATCAGCTTGGCCTGACCGTCATTCACTGTCACGTGACGCGCGCCGGTCAACGCGTCGAGCAGGTCGCGCCCTTTTGCTATCTCGGCATATTTGAACGCCGCCGCCGGATCGCTCTTGTTGAGAAATTGAAAGCTGACCATCGCGCGATAGACGCCCTGCTGGCTGGCGAGAAAAGAGCCCCGGCTCTGCGCGTCGCTGATCTGCCCCCGAGCCTCCTCCGCGAGCCTGATGCTCTCCATGAGTTGCGCCTCGGCATCCGCGTCCTGCCCGTTAGCCAAATAAGCCGTGGCCAGCCCCTGGCGAATGGATGAGAGGTCGAAGCGCCTGTCCGCCCCGCCTATGCTCTCCAGAGCTTGCCGGTAAGTGGCGATGGCTTCGTTGAACTTCTTCTGTTGCAGGTAGAAATCGCCGGACTTTGTGTACATGTCTATCTGCAACTGCAGACGCGCCATCTTATCCGGGAGCGCCTCGGCGCGCGCGACCGCGTCTTTAAGGTAGCGCGTCGCTTCCTCCTGACGCCCCAGCATGCCGTAAGTCAGCCCGAGCCTCTGGATCATAAAGGCCAAGAGCATTGCATTGCCGGATCGCTCACACATTCGCACCGCTTCGTGTTGATAGTGGAGCGCAATAAGGTACTTGCCCCCACGAAAAAGGACGTCACCCATCTCATTGTAAGCCACAGCAGCCAGATTCGGTTTGATCCATGAGTCGCGCGGGAGTGAGAGGGATTCGGAGAGCCACTTGACGGCGGAGTTTTGATCACCCAGGCTATTATATGCGCACCCGACAAATCTCGATCCGTTGATCTCCGTTTCTGCGTCTCCCAACCCTCGCGCGATCTCGACCGCCTGCCGGCTGTGTTCGAGGGCGAGCGAATGTTTCTGCGCCGCCCCTTCGGCGTTTGCCAGGGTGAGCAGCGCTCTGGCGTGTATTTGCAGATGATTGCGACGTTTGCTGTCGCGGATGAGTTTGTCTCTGAGCGTGACAAGTTCCTTGGATTCCCCCTTATTGTTGTTGTAACGGGCGAGGCCCAGAGCAGCCATCTCAGCGTGAGGATAATCTCCTAAACCTTCGGCGACGGAGCGCGCCTTCGCGTAGATATCACGGGCCGCGCCTCTATTACCGCGCGCGTACTCCTGCACGGCCTGCTGTATCATCTTGTGGATGGCTTGCGCCTCCCTTTTAACTGTGAAGTCTCCGCGCGCCACAAAATCGACTGCGTCGGCGACGAAGCGATCTCCCTTGATCTCGCCGATCAACCGCCCGATTCGTTTGAGACTCAGCAGGCGTTGATCGGATTGTCTCTTCTCCCCGGCTATTGCCGCGCTTAGATACTGGTCGAAGAGCTGGTCCATCGCGAGATTCTGCACCGGGACGAAATGACGGGTCACCAATTCGCGGATCCTTATTTCATCGCCAGCGACCTCGGCCGCCTGAAATTCAGTTTGTACAGTTTGCTCGAGTTTCTCCAGGCGCGTCTCGCGTTCGCGCAATTTATCAAGATGCTCGCGCGCCTCTTCCGTCCAGGGCGAATTGCCGTCGAGCGTGAGGTACTGGTTCCAATCGCTCTCCGCCTGCAGGAAGAGATTCATTCGCTCGTAGCAGAGCGCCCGGTTGAACCAGGCTTCGGGCAGTCTAGGATCAGCCTCAATAGCCTTTGACGTGTGCTCTACCGCCTTATCAAACAGATCATTGCCTTCGCTCGCCTCCCTCAGGCTGCGCTCGTAGTAGAGCGCGCCGAGATCGGCCAGTAGCCCGGCGTCGCGCGGGCGGTCCTTCAACGCCAGAAGAAATTGTCGTTCCGCGGGCTCCAGTTCTCCCCGCAATATAAAAAGCCTCCCCAGGTTGTGACGGGCGGCGGCCCTCTGATAAGTGGTGACCTCCTGATTCAATTCCGACAATAGCGCGACACGCTGACTCTCATCGACTCCGGTAAGATCGCCGGAACCGCGCGTCGTCACATATTGTTGGTGGGTGAAGCCGCCCGTCACACGGGCCTGGAGAACTCGGGCGTCGCGGTAAATATCTCGCACGCGCGCGAGCGTGCGTTCTTCCGCAGATTGACGCCAGAAGGAAAGATAAGTGATCAAACCGCCGCCGAGTAACACGACGACGACCAGGGCAGGCGCGAGAACCGGACGGAAGATCTGAAGCCCCTTCCACAAATTCGCCCAGGGAGAGACTCTTTGGCGATCCCACTGTTCCTGCCGCCTGACAATCCTGCGGGCCTGCGCAGCCGCCTGCTCTCCGAGCGGCAATAGCGCCTCCAATTCCCATCGCTTATCTTCGCGTTCACCCGCCGAAGAAATGACCAGGTGAAGCATGGCGGCAAGTTGCGCACAGCAGGACTCACAATCTACACAATGATCCTCTACGACTTCTCTTTCTTCCGACGAACAACCGCCGGTCAAATATGCCACCATCATCCGCCTGGCGAGATGAGCGTCAGTATGACTCCCATTTCCATTAACCGCCTCTCTCATCTTTCCGTCAGGATGGTTTCCATTTCCATTAACATGCTCTTTCATATTGCTCGGATGCGATCTTTAATTTTTCAGGGATGGGATGAGAGTAGCGCAACCCGGACAGTTTGCGTCGCTCATCCATTTAGATCATGAAAGGAACCCGAGAACTGCCGAGTTCGCGTAATTTTCACCGATAGCCGAGCAAGATAGCAACGCAAATTGGGGAGTTCGCGCTACTACTGTTTGATATTTGTCATTGGTCATCGCCGCTCAGAAATCGCCCAATCTTCATTGAACGTTGCCCGAGAGCCTCAAACAACGACCAATGGCAAATACCAAAGACACCTGCCCGACCCCCGAGCTTTCGGGCCGAAAAAATCCCAAAAAAGCGGAAGGAAGCGGAACATGCGGGAAAGGCACTGGCAGATGCTGTGGGGAGTTCTGCGTGTTCCGTCCTTTTCCGCGCGTTCCGCTTTCTCCGCTGAGCAACTACAACCAGATTAAAGACAGGGTTTCCGTAGCCCGCCACCACTGGGGAGTGTAGCTATACTACGCCTGTCACTGTATAAAGACGCAAAACACCTCGCGATTTGCCGATTTCGTTTATTCAAAAAAGAGATTTTTTTTCAGAAACATTTTCCCCCTGTGCGGAAAACCTATAATCGAACCAAAGTGTCTGAATCTACTTCACATAAGCTGATGTATAGATGTAAAACGACAGAACCCGTCTGCTTCCCCCGACCCTGGCGGTTATCTACCTAAAATAAGCGCTTGGGGAAAAGTTTTGCGATATAGAGGCGCCTTGCGAGTCGTTTACTCGCACCCTGGCGCCGGCGCCGCGGGCATGAGTAAACGACTCGCGAGGCGCCTCATTACTTCCGCCCCTACGCTTAATACTCTGGAAACTTAAGTTGTTACGTGTTTTCCAAGCCCGCGAAGCGGGCGGCAGCATAAAGCCCAGAGTGTAGCCGAAGTCGAAACCTAAGGCAGGCTTGGAACGCCATCAAGCACATGAAGCGGCAGACTACCCGGCTGTCACCCACTTCCTGGGCTGCGGAGCGCTTTACTAACGCTCTCCCAGGGCTTACGCCACAGGCTTTATGCTTTCGACTGCTTCGCAGGCTCAAAGCCAAGGTTCTAAAACGAACTCATAGAGAAAATACGAAACAACATAGTTTCCACAGTGCTTAACCCGGCGCGACGACCAGTCGCATTACGCAATCCGATCCTTCGAACCAGGATCCACCTTCCTTAAGGAGAACGACAATGAACACTATTCGATTCAATTTTGACGATCTTTGCGCGTTTTTCAGCCGCTACTCTTCTCGGCTGATGGTAGGCATGATTTCGACTGAAGGCGAAGCGCCCGAACACGTCCACCAACCTCACATCATCATCAAACGGGACGGGGTAGTCGAGCGCGAATACCAAACCTGGGCTGAAATCAACGGCGACATCTGCCTGGAGGTGTTTCCTGAGTGCAAGCCGCTCAGCCGTTACACGCCCGAATCGCTCAGCGATCCGCGTCGCCCGTTCGGCATGCTCGTCGACATCGAGAAGGATCTGCACCCGAAGGAGAAATTGCAGGTCGATCCGAGGTTGTGCCGCGCGCGGATCTACTTCAGGAATGGAGAGCTTTACTCTACTGGCCAGTATATCAACGCGCGCTACGCCGACGTGAAGACTGGTCAGGTGTGTGGTCATGCGCCTACGCAGGTGACGAACAATGGCGGTCTTGACGTCGAGATTCCCGAGAACGGATACGCCAGGCTGCGGTTCTTCAATGGGACCGAGGATTTTACATTCCGAAGCGGGAGTGATTACGAGGTGGAGGTCATTAACCGCGCGGAAGCGATCACTGGGGAACACTTCAAATACTTCTACAACATCGTGCATCCTAAACCTGAACAGATGTGGTATTTCGCAGGAGGGGAGAGACTTGGGTTGCCGGTGGCTGGGAGTAATGGGAGTACGGCTTGTGGAGAAATTTCATTCGGCTCGGTGATTTGGGAATGGCTGATGGGGTTGCTTGGCGAGGATGAATCTTGAGCCTGCTATCCCAATCTAAATCAGACTATGTTTATGATTCACCTTTCCACCTGAAATTCAATATGATGTGTGATTGACAGGCGAGACACTCGGAGTATGGCGAAAAAAAATGCGAATCTAGATGTAAGTTTTTCGCATGCTTCGATATACTTGGCGCCCATCGTGGCTTTTGTCTGCTTCGCGTGTTTCGCTTTTTCCTCTCTCACACTCTTTACTTGCAGGAGTTTGAGCCAATGGAGACACTCTGGAAAGACTTTCGTTACAGCCTGCGAGTAGTGCGCAGCAAGCCGATGTTTACAGTCATCATCGCACTGAGCCTGGCCTTAGGGATCGGCGCGACCAGCGCCATCTTCAGCGTCATCAACGCCGTGACGCTGCGACCTCTCCCTTACCGCGAGCCTGAGCGGCTGGTGACGGTCCAGTGGCAAAATCTCAAATCCGGCGCCCGGAATGATAGAGTTTCACCCGACGTTTTCCACGAATGGAAGAAGTACAACCGCGTCTTTGAAGAGATGGCTGTTTTGGTCGCTCTCGATCAGAAATCCCTTGGTGGCGAGGGAGCCCCCGAACAAGTTGATATCCATCTAGTCTCCGCCAATTTCTTCCCGATGCTCGGAGTCCGGCCCGCGATGGGTCGCCTCTTCTCGGAGAAGGAGGACCTGCCGCAAGCCGCCGGAGAAAAAGAGTTGCCGCACGGCGATCGGGTCGTAATTTTGAGCCATGGCCTGTGGCAGCGGCGGTTCGGCGGCGACCTGGGGATACTCGAAAAGACAATCCGCATCGACGGCGTGGGCCATACCGTGATCGGGGTCATGCCGCCCGGCTTCCGGTTCAATGAACTATCAGCGGACGCGTGGGTCCCGTTGGGACTCGATCCGGCGAAGAGTTATATAGCCGCCGGCTTCGGAGTCTTCTGCAGGACGCTGGCGCGGCTCAAGGCGGGTGTGACGCCCGAACAGGCGCGGGAGGATTTGAAACTTAATACCGATCAATTGCGGCAGAAGTTTCCAGTCATAGTTACGGGCTACGCCCCTCATGTCGTGCCCCTTGATAAGCATGTGATTGGAGATATTGGCAAGACGCTGCATATGCTGCTCGGGGCGGTCGGTTTCGTTCTCCTGATCGCATGCGCCAACGTCGCCAACCTCCGTCTGGCCCATGCCGCCTCCAGAGAGAAGGAGATCGCCGTCCGCGCCTCGCTCGGCGCGAGCCGCCTGCGACTGATCCGATTGTTTCTGATCGAAAACCTCGTCCTGTCCGCGCTGGGCGGCGCCCTCGGCCTGCTGTTGGCATTCCTGCTGGTCAAGCTACTCGTCGCGCTCAGCCCCACAAACATCCCACGCCTGGCGGAGCTTGACGCCTTGCCGGTGGACGGCCGGGTGCTCGGCTTCACGCTTGGCGTTTCGATGCTGGCGGGGCTTATCTCGGGCTTCGCGCCGGCCTGGAGCGCTTCGAAGCTCGATCTCAACGAGACGCTCAAGGAGAACGGGAAGGGGGCGATGTCGGGGGCGCGCGGCGCCCGGTTGCGCGGCGTATTCATCGTCGCGGAGATGGCGCTGGCTCTGGCCCTGCTCGTCGGGGCGGGGCTGATGATCAGAAGTTTTCTGCGATTGCAGACAACCGATCCCGGCTTCAATCCGCAGAACCTGCTGACGATGCGGCTGCTGCTGGTTACAGACAAATACCCTACGTCCAATAAGGTCGGTGATTATAGAAGAAAGGCGGTGGAGTTTTTCCAGGAGGCGGTCAAACGGATAGAGGCGGTTCCCGGAGTGCAACAGGCGAGCAACGTCAGTATGCTGCCACTCAACAGGGGGCGGGCCCTGACCAATTTTGGTATGCCCGTTTTGTTCGATAGCAATCCCGAAGTGGATATATCAAGCAGGCCCAGGGCCGACGTCCGCCTGGTCAACAACGGTTTCTTCAAGACGATGGGCATCCCAATTCTGAAGGGCAGAGATTTCACCGAACGCGAGATCGTTGAGCCCGAAGCCAGGGTGATCATCATCAACGAAACAATGGCCCGACGTTTCTGGCTTAAAGAGAACCCGCTTGGCCGCCGGATTAAGCTCAACCGGTTAGAACCTTGGGATGAGATCATCGGGGTCGTGGGCGACATCAAAACCACCGACCTGGACGGCGAGGTAGAGCCGACCGTCTACTGGCCACATCACAGTTGGGGCTTCGCCTTCGGCGTCCTCGTGACGCGCACGACCGGCGAGCCGGCGAGCCTGGCCCCGGCCATTATGCGTGAGATCCACGCGCTGGACCCGGATGCGGCTATAAGCGACGTTCAACCGATGGAGGAGGTGCTCTGGCGCTCTATCGCCCGGCCCCGCTTTAATACACTGCTTCTTACCGTCCTGGCCCTCGTCGCGCTGGCCCTGGCTGTCGTTGGGATTTACGGCGTGATGTCTTACGCCGTCTCGCAGCGCACACATGAGATCGGCGTCCGCATGGCGCTGGGGGCGAATTCGGGCGACGTGATCAAACTCGTCATCAATCACGGAATGACTCTGACGCTTATCGCCGTCGGCCTCGGGTTGGCGTTGTCCTTCGCGTTGACGCGTCTGCTTTCGGGGTGGCTGGGGTGGTTGTATCAAGTTAAGCCGACCGACCCGGTGACATTCATCGGAGTCCCACTTCTGCTGTCGGCGGTGGCTCTCCTGGCCTGTTACATACCGGCAAGGCGCGCGACAAAACTCGACCCGATGGAAACGCTCAGACATGAGTGAGGAATGCGGAATGCGGAATGCGGAATGCGGATTTATTGAATCCGATGATCTTGCTTTTACTGTTGCGCCTCTTGGGCGAGAAAGGACGCCGCCGATCATTCCGTATTCCGCAATCAAAAGGCATGGAAATTACGAAATCTCTTCATCCCGTAAGCTGCCTGTGCGGTCTATGCGTCGCGCGGCGGTTCGACGGCGTGGGATGGCGCGACCGCAGCGTAATCGCTCGACGGATCGTGGCGGCGTCTTCGGTCGAAGACCTCCGTCGCCTAGCCGTCGAGAGCCTCCATCAATTGCGTGAAGCGTTGAGCCTGGGCTATGCGCCCATAAAGGAGCGTGCGGCGCTCGATAAAATCCTGACTGCGGAATTGCTTGAGAAAATACCGGCGACGGAATTGGTGGTGGTCGAGTATCAGCCAGGAATCGTCATCAAAGGCGCTAAAGATTTCGTAGGGAAGGCGAAATCGCAGCTCGACCAGATCGCCCGCGTCCCCACGGGAGGACGTCTCCTGCGTAGTCTCGCATCTAGGAGGATGAACGTCACGCTCGTTCCCTCATCGAGGACGAACGATGCGCGGCCCGACAACTATCGCGCTGCAGTCGCCCCAGGCAAGTCGCTCAGGTGGAGAGACGAAGCGGGCAGAATGAGAGCGGTCCGCGGCTCCGGCGCCGGCTCGAACACAACCATCAAATACAACCCCGATTTCTCGAGCCTCGGATCAGCCGAGGCCTGGCAGCGGCAGCCGCCCCCCATCTGGCTGGCGCATGAACTGATTCATGCCGACGACGCCGCCTACGGAAGGATGGACCCGGAGATAGTAGACGGCGTCAGGAACTATGAGCGCCAGGCTATCGGACTCCCGCCTTATGAGATGAAGGAATTCACCGAAAACAGGCTGAGGGCGGAGTGGAGCGAGCCGCAACCGCCGCGCCCCAGATATTGAATAAGGATGTCATGACAGCTTTTCGACGAACATCTCTTCGCGAATTTTGTCACGCATTTCGGTCAGAATATGAGATACCGTAGACGGTCTGAGTTCGAAGAGATCGATCTCGGCGATCTCCTGTGGCGTCAAGCCTTCGCGGAAATGCAGGAGAAAGATCAGAATGTTGCGTTTTCTGTTTCTCCCCTTGAAGGCGCGCTTTAAAATTCGGATCACGTCGTTTTCGGCCAACTCATCCGTGTAGTGGCTGATCATCCTTACCCGCCGGCTCCGGAGTTCTTCC
>Ga0207428_10001969_pt1 | contig 20840 bp, 21 predicted proteins | sample RhiMethybrSRZTD1_FD_187600 | JGI IMG/M metagenome (GOLD analysis project Ga0207428, IMG submission 187600) | Populus rhizosphere microbial communities from Tennessee, USA - Rhizosphere MetaG P. TD hybrid SRZTD1 (SPAdes) (version 3) | ecosystem: Host-associated > Plants > Roots > Rhizosphere >...
AATTAAACCTCACTAAAACAAACTTTGCTTTTAGAGATTATTATAAAGGAGCTGTTAGTACCCATAATACATATCTTGGCAATCTAATCATTGCTTCTTGTTGTGGTCTTCCACAGGCGAATATGGCGGTTCCAATTTATTCATCTGAAAATAATACCAATAACCCATCTTTAGTAGGAGTGTGGTATGGCGGCCTGGACCTAGACGTTTTCAATAAATCCCTCCAATCACTCAATCTTACTGACAATGAGCGTATCGTCTATGTTGACCAGCATGGTCAGAAAATAGCTGATTCAGATAAAAAACAATCAATTAATCGAAATGAAACATTTGCTAATCTTCAAAGCTTCAAAAATGCGATAGCTGGAAAGTCGGGGTCTAATATAGAAGAAATTAATGGAACAAAAATGTTAGTATTTTATCATCCAGTTAAAGCTATTCAAGCAAGGTGGGTGATTCTTGACATACAACCTTTAGTGGGACATTAAAGGATGCTCGCTTCAGTTGTCTTGCTGGTCCTTCGTTCATTACACATACCATAGGTAAGCTTTTTCTTATACACTCTTTAATTAAAATTGAGACAAATCATTATCACTGGCTGAAATTCGGCTTCATTGAACCAAAACTAAATTAGTTTCGTTACCCTATTCTTCTCTAAAGTAAAGTTCTCTGCCTATAGAAATTAGAATTTCTAATTCAGACCCATCTGAAATTTCAGATTCATCCCTTCCGACTAAATGAAAGAATATTTTAATATTAGACATAATGAAGAAAGCTGAAGTGAAAAAAAATATCGATTTTAAAACAATAATTATATTCTTAGTATTAGTATCTTTGTCAACACTGGGCTATTTACATGAAGCCAAAGCTTACTCCACAGTTATTGACCCGGGCAGTGGAATTGGTACTATTACTTGTCCTACAGGCGAACAACATGAAGGACCTATTGCTTTTGAAGGATACTCCAGTCCATCCTTTAGAGGAGACTTTGATATTTCAACATCTGATATCCCAGGTTTGAAAGTGGCGTATAAATCAGGTGTTATTAATTACGTCGAGATAAATTCGTTAGGTGAGTTTATACTCAAAGGTAAAGAAACTAGGGATGAAATATGCGGCGGCTTGAGTACTATAGGTTCTATACCAATTACAATAACAGGAGTATGTGATTTTACTTCCAGCGGAGTACCTAGCACGCTAAAATTTATGGCTGCTAATGGAGAAAAAGCAGATTTTCCTTCCTCGTCAACATGTAGTTAGCAGAAGCCAGAAAATATTCACTGTTCCAATTTGTAAAATTATCGTCTGACTAAGTAGTAAATAGCTAAGCTTATCAAATAAATCTCCATTTTTGATTATCAGATGTAAAAATTATTTTGTATAGATGCTTGATCGTGTCCAAATTTATATGTCTAACATTAGAGACCTAAATAAGAACAATTGCCAATTAATCTGTCTTCATTTCGTTACATCAATAGGATTTCAGAATGGTTAGTAACTCTTAGCATCATTTTTGTAGTCGCAACTATGATTACTTTAGTATCAGCTTCATTCATAATCATTTTCGATGACAGCAATGTCTCATTCTTTACCAGAATAGGTGGTATTACTGACACCATTTCCGCCGGTATAGGCTTCATTATAGCAATCATTACATTAGGTTGGTTTTATCGAGCAACCAAAAACGTGCGAACCCTTGGTGCCAAAGAGGTGAGCTCACCAATCATGGCAGTCGTTTGGTGGTTCGTTCCAATATTTCAATTATGGAAACCGTATAAAGTTGCTCAACAAATTTGGAGAGCTAGTAATCCGCTAATTAATTTGATAAATGGTACTGAATGGAGGAATGCTCAAAATTCCAACCTCGTAAAAGTTTGGTGGGTTTCAGGTCTAGTTTATGTTTTCATGATAAGTGGAGGATTAGTGTTAATTATTTTTAGTGATGCCCATTACACTGGATTAGAACGAGGAGACGACGTCCTTACAGCATCCAATGACTATCAATTTTCATCAAACCCTCTCCGAATAATACCTATCCCGTTTCAAGTTGTTTCGGCAATTTTTTACATTCTTGTGATAAATCAGATAGCAACATCACAAAGACTGAAATCAGTCTCCTGAAAACCTGAATAATTTATTGTGCGAATAGTTTGAGCTATTACTTAAATTAGAAACTCTAAATGAGAACAGTCTGAAATTCCAGATTCATCCCTCCAGGCCAGGACCAACGAATTGCTTGGCCCGTTACTAAACTTCGTATTCTAATTGAGTTTACCGCACTTCTGACATTATTACGGCTAACCTATGCATCCACAAATTCATCCTTCGAAGGTAAAAAATAACATATCTCATTGGCTAACTAATTTTCAAATAATATCGTAGCTTTCTCGTTTCCTACCAACAATTCACTGCGAGGAATCTTGAGATGTTTCATTCTGATACGAATATCAACGTATTGAGTAAACCCCTCTCTAAATTTCTTTAAATCTAACGAAAGACAAGAGTCAACACAGCAACCATCGTCCGTCCTAAATGGCACTTGCTCTATGAGTCTTCTTGACAGACGCGACAAAGCAAACCCTTGATGCAATACACGAATTATGGCATCGGAATTTACTACTTTCCATAACAACGATTCAAACTGTGCTATCTTAAACCAGCGATAACCTTCATATGTTGAAGTGCGGGGCGGATCAGGAGGCAGAAAAGCCGAGATGTTAGTATCGATATTGGTATCATCACGTCCAGTGTTATTGCACCAGCCAGATATGGAATCATACGATTCGTCATAATTTACTATCGAATCAACATCTGCCTGAGTCACAATAAGATCGTCGGGCAGGATCATAAAATGAGTATACTCACTTTGCAGAAAGAACTCTCTTGCTTTTTTGTATGCTTCGTCTTGTGGAAAATATTTAATCCATAATTTGGAGATGCCTTTTATCTTTTCGATAGCCTTGTAAAACTCTGGGATACTACGAGGATTGAAGATTACTAATAATGGCTTCATTAATAGCGTCTCTAATCTCTAGCTCAGCCAGGTAATTTTACTATTTCTTGATGTTCGTAGTTGAGATTTAGGCGCTTTTTGTTGCACCATGAAAGTAAAATTTCGGTCAATTGGACTTAAGTTCCAAAATTTAAGACAAAAGTTGGTCGACTTTTTTTGATGAACTGTTCTCGCCTTAGTGGCCTTTTGGTAATGAGAAATAGATATCAACTGATGGGAGGAATTTATAGTTTGAATGAACAAGAACTAACCAATTTCCCACCAGTTGTTTTTTTATTACAATTTGCTGCACTACATACTATATAACGGCTTAAGTAGAATGGTATAAGAACACCTGAATTAGGAACGTTATTCTTTATAAAACTCTAATTGTTTAACTGAATAATCATAGAATTTCTGTGTGCTAGTAAATTTTATATCTCATAATTGGTAGTGTAGTAATATGAATTGTCCTCAATGTGATCATGAGAATTATAGTGAAGACTCAGTTAAAGAACTAGCAGAATGTGCATGTGATTGTCATAGTGAAACCCATTTATTCTAACATTTATAACTTTTTTTGACTAATAAATATACACCAGACTTCAAAATGATAATAATATTAGAAAAACATAACATATCAGAAGACGTCAAGCATAAGTTAATTGGAAAAGGCTTGACTTTGACCGGGATATCCGATAAAGAGAAATATTTACCAAACTAACACGTCACTTCCTTTCTTAGCAAAATTTGCAATGCGTGACTACGATACAAGATCGTTCATCACGAAAGTTCATCAATGTCCTAATGTAATTGTTTACAAACATGAAACATGAAAGCATGCCGTATTTGGACAGCAAGATTGAAGCAAGCAAGCATAAAAGGAATTGTAATAACCCAGTGGCTAAACGCCTCTATATCAGAGATTATGACGACGAGGGTAAGCAGCGATTTGTTTCATGGGGCATGACATGTACCACTTGCGGAGTTATCGTCAAAGAGAATTATGAACTCAATCTCACGCCTGAGCAACTTAAAAGGTTAAAGAGGGATAAGAAACTTGAAGTTTCTAAATATCCTAAGCTGATAGAAGAAGCTTCAGGACACCCCTATAATTGGCAGGAAAGCCTTAAGATGCCCCAGAAACGCAAAGTAGCCAGAAAATTCGAGAGACTACAACGGAAGAAATTGGGGTCTGAGCGTATGTCTCGTAAAGAGGCTGGGCTCCGGACGCGGATAGGACGCCTGAAACAATTCTACGAATTAATGGGCCTTCATTGGGGAGATCTCAATATTGCTTGGGATGATGAGCTTGTAGCACAATTCCTTAACGTACTTCCAAGACCAACGATTAAAGAATTAGCAGAGGTCTTTCAGCCATCCTGGTCAAAGGTAAACGTGGAGTCACAAAAATGGCGAAGGTATAGAAGATATGTTGATGATCCGGAGAAACAAGGATGGCTCAAATCTGACAGAGAGAAATACAAAGAACTCCTAGAGTCTGAAGCACTAAAGCGCCAAGAGATGATGCGAAACCTAATAAAAAGTCGGGCCGCTCAAAGTCAGAAAAAGAAACGAGTGAATTAAAATAAAATGACTAGTAGCTGCCTGCGTTAAAGGGCCCGCCAGTTTTTTATCTTAATAATCTAATGAACTTTTATAAAATCAGAGAAAATACAATGGTTGCAGCCTAAGTCTAAAAAAACTTTAATTGTAAATTCCTTCAAATTAGAATAATGGTGCAAGTGTGCAATGGAGGGCTAGCGTTTAATGCCTACTAACGAGAGGATAGTTAGTATAGTGGATGATGAATTCCATACTGCCCAACTGTTTTATGAGGCTCTATCCGAAAATATTGATGAAATTTCAGTTTTCTCTTTTACCGATCCTGTCAAGGCGCTTGAACACTTTACAGAGAACAAAGAGCATTATGCACTAGTTATTTCTGATCTAAGAATGCCAAGTCTAAATGGATTAGAACTACTCAAAAAAGTAAAGACTTCAAATCCTAAAGTGAGAACGATATTGATGAGTGCTTACAATTTTGAAGAACATATATTATTCTTCCAATATATGGAGGAAGGTATCATAGATTCAGCTCTGGATAAGCCTATCACGATGGATAGACTATTCCAAACAGTAGGAGATGAATTGAATGCTTATCAATCAGCATCTGGCCAAAAATGACTTGTAGTTTTTAATAATCCAATGAATCTTCTATCATCGTAACAATATTGCTCTTTCAGAACTCATAGCATCTCTGTTGAACATTTTTTTATAGATGTCCATATAAGAATACTTAATGACAAATAGACTAAGATTACTGGCAAAGGATAAGGACCACCCAGACTCAAATATTGAAATCGAAGTTGAAGCCGATACTCCTGACGCAGTGCAAACAATGGTTAATCAGATCATATACTTAAGGCAAACAGTGTCATCACAAGCATCATCACCGTCACCCTAACCTTTTTTCTTTTTTTAAAACAGTTGACAGAATTAGCAACTGAAAAATTAATGCCTAAGATAGGAGTTATTTTTCTTTGGAGATATCATAAAACAGTCTAGATTTCTGCCCTCTTTCTTCCATCATCGGTTAGGTAAATTTTGGTTCGACCTACTTTCTTTATATAACCATCAGAACTCAATTCGTCTACCAGATTATCCATTTGTACATCTATTATTCCAATTTCTTTTCCAATCTCGTCTTTGTCGATACTTTGTATCCCATCATTTACAGTCTTTTCATAGAGTTTGCGAAGAAACTTATCTCCGATTCTTTCTTCAGACATAATTGAATATTGGGCTAATGTTGTTTATGTGTTTCAGTTTATATGGACAAAGCACAATTTTTGCCAGACCATATTATTGCGAATTAAAATAAAATAAAACTGTAAAGATTTGGTTTATGGACTATTATTCTGTGTTTGTGTAATGTTAAAGTTACCGGAAATTCCGTTACCTTTCTGGGAAGAGGAACATTGTATGCTATTTGTGTAAACCTTACATACTTTCTTTAAGTCTTTGATCGAGTCTCCATGATCCCCACTAACACAAATTGTGGAACTGCTAGTTTTATCATAATTTTTTGATGTAATACATTTATCATTATTCTTTGCGATTACAACCTGTGTTAAATTTGACACTATGATCGCACTCGTCATTAGCGATAAGGCTATTGCCAAAGCCAGAATCTTCATGTTCATGAAATCTCCGAATAATTAGTATTTAGATTGGACGGAAAAATGTTAAATAATTATTTATTAACAAGCATGACAATATCGCAATTGTTAACAATCGGTGGGGGCCTTAGATGTCTACCAAAACAGTACGATTCAGGGCCCCATCAGTCTTTAACTTTTTAAAGTTTGATAACGAAGTAAGGATACAGAAGGTAGAAGCAACCGTTTTTCATTGCTGGTGGGCCAATTGGAAGCATATGTAATGGGCCCACCAGTTTCTAATATTTTGCTCAAATCAGTTCCCTTGATACTTCTAAGATTTTCTTAACGTTACTAAAATAAAAGTACAAATTAACTTACAAGGATCACCTATAATACAAAATATTTTTATAGTTACCAAGTGAATAAGAAAGTAAAAATTAACAACTGATGGGAGGAGTTAATTTGATTGAATGAACAAGAGACAACCAATTTCCCACCAGTTGTGTGTTTGGCGTTATGTTTGTCTCCAAAGCCAAACTATATAATTAAGTTGGTAGAAAGGAATGAGATTTTTGAATAGAAGAAAGTGATAAGAATTATCAATCTATATGCCGTGTGGTATTGATAATTTGACTTATTTGCTTTAATATTGTGTTATGTCTTAAACTGAATTGGTAACAGTATATAAAACAATTCAATAGGAAAAGGCTAGACCTGAACATCTCATTTTATTTACATTAGACTTAAACTTTTTTATAATATGTTGATCATAGCAATGCAAGTGTCGAGGCAAATGCCGAGAGCACGCGCGTGGCTGGTGGGCCTTTTAAAAATTGGCCCATCAGTTTTTCAATAATCTAAATTAGCCTCCTGAAAATAATATTAATTCCAACACCTATTCTATTGTAGAGTAAAGTTCTCTACGTGTAGAAATTAGAAATTCTAAATCCGATCCACATGAAAAATCAGGTTAGTCCCTTCCGACAATAAAGGGATATTGAATATACTATACTAAGCAACTTAAAAATTGCCTGCATTAATACAATAATGGAACCGCCTTATACTATACCAAATATGTCAGCATATGATAATGGAAAATGCGACCATTGTGGTAAGGCAAACCTTCGTGCGACTGTTAAAATCCAGATCCATGATATACCTGGAACCCTAGGAAATGAAAACCGGTGCCTGCAATGCGTTCGGGGACAAGGATACGAAAACTCTGGAATCGAGTCCAGTAAGTGGCCTAATACACAGTTAATTTTTTCGTCTCCGTAACTATTTTACATGCATGGCCGTATGCAAAATTATAAAAAGAGCAACTAGGCGTTTTTTATGTAAAAAATGGTGTGGAGAATATGTCAAACTATGGCATCAATTTCGTATTTGGTAATCTGAACCCAAGAGGAGGAGGTGAGAGGCTTACCTTAGTAACGATGAGATCTACCTTAAACGCTGGCATAAAATCATTTGATCTGACTACTCTCTATAGACCGGATATGGCTCAACGCGTTAAATCCTTTGGAGGAAAACTCTCTTCTGTTATGAGGAATCTTAGGAGAGTTTACATAATCAGTATTACTGATTATATCGAAAAATCATCTTTAGCCACTAGCCGTTCTTTCAAAAAAGAATACGTTACCATAAACACTCATGGAGACAAAATTCCATATTACAATCCTGACATGACAAAAGACAACTCAATCATTTATTGCCACTATCCAACAGCAATGCACCAAATCGAGAGAAGAGCTGTCGAGTATCTGGAAATAGATCTCAACATAAGAACAACAAAAGAAGTTAAGACCAATAATGATGATTATGCAATGAAAATGTCAAATAATTACCCTTCGAAAAAGGACAGCAATAAAACCCAGGATATTTTTAAACTGCTGAGTAGAGCTTACACCAATTTGATAGATAAATCCACAGTATTAACCAACTCCGAGTTTAGCCGTAAAGCAATATTGTCGGCATTCCCATCATCTCAGATTCAAATTTTATACCCGCCGGTCGACGTTGATATTTTCCGCAGTCAGAGCCTGGAATCTATTGAAAGGAAAGATATCATACTAGTAATAAGTAGATTTGATTCTGCTAAACAGATCAAAAAAGCCCTATCACTAGCTAGAATTTTGAAAAAGAGAAATATAGGAACCCATATGTTAATCGTTGGATCGCTCATACATGCAAATACAGCTTATTTTCATTTCCTTGGAAATTTGATCAAAGAGTGGGATATAGATAACTACGTTATTTTAAAACCTAATGCGTCATTAGACGAGCTCTTCAAAATAATCCGTAGGGCAAAGATTTACTTTCATCCAAAATCAGGTGAACATTTTGGTATATCTATTGCGGAATCAATGGCTGCTTGTTTGGCTCCGATTGTCCCCAATATAGGCGGGCAGACTGAATTTGTTCCCCAAAAATTTCACTTCAAATCCCAAAATGAGGCTGCAGACTTGGTGTCTGAGTTATTTCTTCTGTCCTGTCCGGAAAGAAGACAAATTAGTGATTCTGTAACGAGATTTTCCACCTCAAACTACATCAAAAAATTTCAAAAGTTGCTCTCGGAAAAATTGAGATAATTTTCTATCTTTGGAGTAATCGGAAGTGCGCGATAAGAAACTATTTGTGCTAAATCTTATAATCTTTGTTGGCACCAATTATATTATATGGCAGCTAGAAGTCTGTGGCAAGGGAATATTTCATTTGGACTTGTAAACATCCCGATTAAGCTTTATACGGCAACAAATAGTAGAGAATATGTCTTTAATCAACTATGTAAAAACGGTCACAGAATAAGGTATAAAAAGTGGTGTCCTGAAGAAGAAAGAGAAGTCCCTTATTCTGAGATACAGAAAGGATACGAGGTAGAAAAGAACAATTACTTGGTATTCGAAAAGGAAGAATTAAACAAAGTAAAACTGAAGACGACTCACTCCATTGATATAAAAGAATTCATAGACTATAAAGATTTAGACCCTATATTGATTGATAATAGTTACTATGTGGCTACAGATACGAAAAAAGGTAACGAAAAGGCATATGCGCTCTTGGTGAGAATATTAAATGATAATAAATTAGTTGCTATTGGTAAGGTCATTATCAAAGACAGGGAAAGCGTCGTTGCTTTGAGACCTTACCAGAGAGGGCTTGTCATGCATGTTTTAAATTATCTGGACGACATGAAGCCCGTAGATGAAATACCAGATATGGGTAGCGCAAAATCGAAATTGGATCCTGAAGAAATCTCGCTTGGCAAGATATTGGTAGATAAATACCGTAGCAAAGAATTTGACATTGGTGACTATTCGGACACCTATGTAAAAGAGCTCAGAAAGCTCATCGAGGCAAAGAGTAAGGGCAAAAAATTTGTTTCATCTGTTCCGAAAGAGGCCAAACCCACTAAGGATCTACTAGAAGCTCTTAAAGCTAGCATAGAAAGTAAGAAGTAAGCAAGATGATTTATAATATTACTTTCTTTATCGCTTCCCTAAATGTCTTAAAATTAAAAGATGATTATAGGCTGAGCCGACAAGTCAACTAAAACAATATTCAAGGTGACAGCAGAATAAAAGATAAGCCATTGCTCTCTGAATATAATAAGAAGAGAAACTTTCACAAGACAAATGAACCAGAGGGTAAGCTAACGGAACAGCCTATAGAAGAAAAGCTGAGGAATTTCGTGGTCCAGAAACACGATGCCTCTAGGCTCCATTATGACTTTAGACTGGAATCCGAGGACGGAGTCCTCAAATCGTGGGCGGTCCCGAAAGGCCCTTCAATGAATCCTGACGTTAAACGCCTGGCAGTCATGGTAGAAGATCATCCTTTTGATTACTTGCACTTTGAAGGAACAATACCCGAGGGCAACTATGGAGCTGGCACCGTTATAGTCTGGGACACAGGGAGCTACTCCAGTAAAGAACAGATAGAGAAACAAGTGAAAGAGGGGAAGGTATCCATTCAGTTATACGGAAACAAGCTAAAAGGCCTATTTAAATTGATAAAAACTAAAAAGGAAAACCAGTGGTTACTAATCAAAGCCCGGGACAAATACGTGTCTAAAGATGACTTGACTTTGATCAGCCCGGAATCTGTTCTCAGCAGTAAAACGAACTCAGACATGGAGTCTGAACCTGAAGCCATATTGGGTTCTAGACGAAGAACTAAGAAAAATTATTCTACATTGAAAAAAGAAACTGGCGACGAAATAGTCGCATCTGTAGAGTCATTCCATTTATTAAAGCCAATGTTGGCTCATCCTTTCGAAAAAGGATTTGACAATAAAGAATGGGTTTTTGAAGTCAAATGGGACGGCGTTAGGGCCATCCTTTTTAAAATTAACAGGGAAATCAGAATTCAGTCACGAAACGGAAACGATATAACAAAGCGGTATCCAGAGGTGGTGGCCGCCGCCAAGCTTAGTCTCAGGTCGTGTGAATCAGCGATTTTAGATGGAGAAATTGTGGTCTTAAATGAGCAAGGTATTCCGGATTTTCACACCCATCAACACAGAATGCATATCCAAAGTATCCAAGAGATTATGGCATTGTCGGTAGAATATCCGTCTACGTATTACGTATTCGATATTCTCTACAAAGAGAATCAAAACGTAGAGGGTCTGGGCTATTTGGAACGGAGGAAAATTCTTTCTTCGATTTTAAAGACTAACGAAACTATCAAAATATCAGAATTTATCGAAGAAAAAGGCACCGAAATACTAGCGAGTAGTAAAAAGTTAAAGCTGGAAGGTATAGTAGCAAAACATAAAGACAGTATTTATAGAGAGGGCATTAGGTCCAGGGACTGGCTAAAGATAAAAAATACAAAAACTCAAGATTGTGTGATTATTGGTTATACAGAAGGTTTAGGAAGCCGCGCTAGTCACTTCGGCTCTTTAGTTTTAGCTGTCTATTCGCCTAGACAAAAGAAACTAAAATTTGCTGGACATGCAGGAACGGGCTTCGATGACCAGTCATTGACCGAAATATATTCAAGGGTGAGTGAACTGGAAATAAAAACTAGGCCCGTAGATAGCGTTCCTTACCTTAATAGAGCAACAAAATGGTTAAAGCCAGTTCTTGTGGCAGAAGTCAAGTTTGATGAATGGACTCCTGACGGTATACTCCGTGCCCCAGTGTTTTTGCGAATTAGAGAGGATAAGAAACCTGAAGATTGCGTGATAGAGGCAGATGACCCTATTAAAGACCTTTCTCAAATTGGTAATGAGCCTAAGTATACTGAACCTAAGAACGCAAAGGTAGCACAAAACAATAGACTAAACAATAACGATAAAGTAGCCATCACTAATCGGAATAAAGTTTATTGGAAAGCGACAAAAAATCACCGGGCTTTTTTAAAAGGAGACCTGATAGATTACTATGAAAAAATAAGTGAGTCTATTTTACCACATTTAGCGGACAGACCGATATCGCTGAGTCGGTATCCAAATGGAATTGAAGGCAAGTCTTTTTATCAAAAAGATTGGGATCAGAAAAAACCTGATTTTGTTACTACAGCCAAAATTCACTCAGAACATCGAGGCGATAGTATCAACTACATAATATGCAACAACAAGGAGACATTACTATGGGTAGCAAATCTCGGTTGCATAGAGATGCACCCCTGGTATAGCAGAATCAATGACTTTGGCAGCTGCAACAGTTCTACAAAGTTGTATGAAGAAAAATGTGGGCTTAATTTTCCGGATTTTATTTTATTTGATTTAGATCCTTACATCTACTCGGGCAAAGAAAAAAAGGGAGAGGAGCCGGAATTCAATATAGCCGGTTTCAAAGCAACAGTAGATATTGCTCACGAATTGAAAGACACATTCAAGGAATTAAAAATTAAATCTTATCTGAAAACATCGGGTAAGTCAGGAATTCATATTTATGTTCCTGTCGCAAATATCTATTCTTACGAGCAGACTAAAAGATTTGCAGAAGCCATAGCCAAAACAATGACTAATAAATTTCCTAAAAAAATTACGTTGGAATGGAACACTTTAAAAAGAAAGGGCAAGGTATTCTTTGACTACAACCAAAATGCAAGGGGAAAAACTATAGCTTCTGTTTATTCTCTACGACCTACGGCCGATGCAAATGTTTCAATGCCAATTGATTGGGGGAAAATAGATGATATTCTTCCGACTGACTTTACGATTACAAATGCCCCGGATATTATTCGCAAGCAAACAGCGTGGCAGGGAATTTTTTCTGATAAACAGGATATCGGAAAACTCATTTCTCAAGCCGAACAAGTTTCCTGATTTCTCTCATGGCCTATGAGTTTCGGAAATAGAAACACAGTTAAAAATTCGATTGTCTAAAAGCCGTTTTTAAGTTAGTTTGCTATCATTTGCATAAAAAAAAGTCTCATGCCGAGAAGCGGGCTTGATTGCAACTGCTTAATTGAGGGCTACATTGCACAGGTTTAAGTTTAAAAAGCTATAAAATTAACATCAATACCGAAGTGAGCTTAGACACTTCATGCTCAAAATGCAGCCATAGAAAGAGATACCATCAATTTATAGTAGGGTCGAACGACCATAGATGTTTTTATCTGGGTTGCATCTGTTCTGGATTTAGAGAAGACTGAAGTTAACTGTATACAAAAAAAAAGGTTTACATTATTAAGGAAAGCTCGATTAAAAATTGTCAAGCGTCTTAATTCCCGCTATATTATAACAAATGCTCAACTCTTGTAGGTACAAAAGGTCAGTCGGATAAGACGTTCGGGTAGGGCGAGCCTATATGCCTTTTGAGCACAGAAGATAATTACAAGCCAGAAAAGTAGCGACCAATGTAGTCTAACATTGCTTAATCCATGCTTCTGTATAATCAAGATTCATAGTTGAGTAACACCTTTATGTGTTCGTCAAGCTATACTTCCAATGTATTGTTTATTTTCTGATCTCGACAGCCATGATTTGCTTTTTGTCAATCGTGTTATTGGATAGGAATAGAGATTAACATATGAAAATAAGAGTATATTTCTGTAAGGAGCCTGACATTCAACCTGTTATTCTAAAAAATAACAAAATCAGTAGACAAGCTCTGGGTACAGTGTATGACTTTGTGTGGGAGTCAGAATTTAAGAATCTTGTCAACGTGGGTAAGATTTGGCTTAAATTTATTGAAGAGGAGAAAAATCCTTTCGGAATACCATTAAGAAAAAAAAGGAGTCACAACAAAATTGCTCCCGGAGATATTATACAAGTTTCTGATGATTTTTATGTTGTTCATGAAGTTGGAGCTAGGAAGATTCAGATAAACGATTAACTCCAAAACTTGACTACCATTTTTTAATTATTGAATCCAATCATTGTAAGTACCAAATACATAACTTTCGTACTATACTCTGCATCAACACATCTATAATTGGTGCAAAGTTTCTAGGATGATTTCCTCCTACGAAACTGATGTAAACGAAAATTTTATAATTACTTAATTTAGAAACTCTAAATGAGACTCATCTTAAATTCAAATTCATCGCTTCCGATTCTGTACAGACAGTTATGTTCATTTCATCCAATTAATGTCAACTCTATTCAATAAATGAATCGCTTTATAGTATTTTGCTAGACTAGACATGTGAGCAAACTATAGCGGAAGATGCGACCACTGTGGTTAAGCAGACCTCCGGGAAACCATCAAAGTTCCGATCGACGATATACCCGGGACACGTGTGGAAGAAGATCAAGGGAAAGTTAGATAATTTTTTATTTCCCATTTGGTCATTATTATATTCCTTCTTTTAATAGGTCCTGAGAGAGGAACGAGTTTTTTGCTGGACCGATCCAAGCTCTCTTATGGCTTTTGATTCGACGCAGTCGTAAAATTATTATGGCACTTTTTAGAAATTATAAGCTAGATGTCAATTGCTGGTGGCGGATCATGAACTTGTCATATGTCTTTCCAATCTGCCATCAGTTTAGCTTTTTATAATACGCTAACGAAGATAATACACTAACAGACGGTTTGTATATCCGGTGGGCTTGATTGGAATTGATCTAAATTCATGCAAGCCCACCCGTCTTTGAAATCCGAGGATCGACACTATGATGACAAATGGCATCAATAAAGCAAGGTGTTACAACTGCGGAAAATTTAGAATGTTTGTTACGATAAAGTCACAAACTTTTTGCTGTGAGTGCGCGTACTATATTGAAAAAGCAATCCTTCTGCAAGGAAATGAAGACTGGATACACTTCGATAAAAAATTAGACAAAGGATCAGACTGAGCGTTAAGTTAAAAAAACCAATACCGATTGGTCACAGGATCAACGTTTTGATTTAATGGACAAAATCGAGTTACTGTAAAACGAATATTAATGAGTTACAATATGTTACAGAAGAATACATTGTAGACGCGAAATTTATTTTATTATTCATAAAAAATACTCTGACGCTGGCAGGAACCATTATTACATTGCGCTTGCGCATCGGACATCGCAATGAATACTGAGTAAACCTCGCCAGTGATCCATTCCCTGTTCTTATGCCGAAAAATTATTAAGACATATCTGACAAATTAGATTGGAAGATAGCATAAGGCTGATGGGAGGGTCTCCGGCTTGCCAAAGTCTTTCCTACCTCCCACCGGCTCTTCAACTCTTGGCTCCGTGTAACCTTTAATATTATAGTAACGAAGATGATAAGTACTTTGTTTGAAGATGATAAGTACTTTGTTTGATTCGCTGGTGGGTTTATCCTAATTCGCCTTCCGAACACACCCATCAGTGTTTAACTTTTTTATAATTTATTTGACAAGATATTTTACCAATTTCCATCGCGGTTGGGCATATGGTTCTTGCGCTCTATCGTTCCATATGCCCCACCACTTTAAGTTTAAACAATTTTTTATAAGGTTTTGGTGAAATTATTATAATGCGTTACACTGGTAGGAGGGCTTTTTCTTATTGGTGTGGGATATTGTGAACTCACTTTTTGCTCGCAATTGTTCCCTCCGATCGGATTTAACTTTTTTATAATTTATTGACCTCAGACATCCATAAAACCGTAACAACAATTTATCTGGCGGGTCGGACTAATCCCCATTTCTCATCGGCCCACCAGTGTTTTTGTAATTCAAGACTTTTATAGTTCAGTTGAAGTTTAGTGTTCAATGAGGCGTATTTTAAGAGAAAATTGTTCTAACAGCAATTTTAGCAACCGCAACACTGGTGGCATTCACTGACCTTCCCGCAAAACCTAGTATATCTGACTTAGCTTCCACGTTTTATTTTGCACACATAAACTGTAACAAGGTTATAACACTCTTTTGGCAGTTAGATACTACAAGTTGTTACCAGCATAGTAGCGTAACTATATACTCTTGTATCGGGGACAAAAAGTTGAGGCCTAGGAACAACCTTCCATTTTTTGAATAAAGTATCCGTTTTGGTTTATACTGTCTTCAACTATTTTGGGTGCTTCTTGGACGTGGCAAAATTGACACTCCTCTTGCGATATTTTTTGCCCTTCTTGGCCAGCGCTTTTTAGGTACTCTTTTCCATATTGCACAGCCTTTTCATGTGGAGTCGAAGATTCCACAATAACATCAAAATGCATAAGGCTTCCATCTTTTTTTGTTACGTATGTATCATATACTGCACACTGCATGATTATACTTTGCTAGCCATCTATATTTATTCTATACAGCTAGTCAAAGATTAAATTCAGACAATATTCAGTTCAGCTAGTCACACATCTCTTTTTAAGGACCAATCTTTATCGATGTCTTAAAACTTTTTCTATTCACATTCAGACTTAATTAGCCAGGGCGGGGCATTGTTAGCTTGGTCAAATCTTCCGAACAGGTAGACATCTTTAATTCTGGTTCCAAATTTTAATTAAATTTATGATTTTGAATTTCAAACCCTGACGGCGATAATAATAAAAAAAACTTAAGGTGATTTTCGGGTAAGTGGTTATATAAGAAAAAAATGCAAAAAATATACAGTTATCACAGTCCTTATTGCACATAACTCAGAAAACGTTCTCAGGAGGTTGTTAAACGTACGGAGTTCGGGTCGGCTTGAGCTTAATGTAGTTATCAGTTTTCATAGCTTCAAAAAAATATAAAAGTCCTCACTGACATAACGTTGATAATATAGGTGATTTAATGTCAGCACAACAACAACAAGTTCCTATAGTTGTTTTGAAAGAAGGAACGACTGAAACAAAAGACAAAGACGCACAAAGAAACAATATTACGGCGGCTAAACTTGTAGCAGAGCTGGTAAAGTCAAGCCTTGGTCCTCGTGGTATGGACAAGATGCTAGTAGATCCGCTAGGTGACGTAACAATAACCAACGACGGTGCCACAATACTGAAAGACATAGATGTACAACATCCAGCTGCCAAGATGATGGTAGAAGTGTCAAAGTCAATTGACAATGAAGTTGGAGACGGTACAACCTCCTCTGTTGTAGTTGCCGGCTCACTTTTGGAGAAAGCAGAAGAGCTAATCGACAAAGGCGTGCACCCTACACTCATAGTGGATGGTTATAAAAAATGTTCCATCAAGGCAAATGAAATACTGCGCACTATAGCAACCAAGGTGGATGCGAGTGACAAAGTTATTTTGAACAAGATTTCCGAAACATCCATGTCATCAAAAATGGTCTCTGCAAACTCAAAGCACCTGTCAAAGATTGTAGTGGACGCGATTTTGGCTACTACCGATGATACGGGTGATGAATACCACGTCGACATAGATAACATAAAGGTAGACAAAAAACCAGGAGGATCAATTGATGACACCTCTCTTGTACGAGGAGTGATATTAGATAAGGAGGTCGCTCATGCGGCTATGCCAAAGCGTATAGAAGACGCTAAAATCGCTTTAGTGAATTCTCCATTAGAAATAGAGAAAACAGAAATTGATGCCAAGATCAGTATCAGTTCTCCAGAACAAATACAGTCCTTCATGGACGAGGAAAACCGTATCCTGAAAAATATGGTAGACAAAGTAATTTCTGCTGGGGCAAACATACTTGTATGTCAAAAGGGGATTGATGATCTTGCGCAGCATTACTTGTCCAAAGCCAACGTTCTAGCAGTTCGCACGGTCAAAGATAGTGACATGGCTAAATTGTCTAGAGCTACTGGCGGCAGAATTGTAACTAACATTGAGGAGCTTTCAACAAACGACTTGGGCTATTCAAAACTGGTTGAAGAACGCAAAGTAGAGAGTGACAAGTGGGTGTTCATAGAAGGTTGCAAAAATCCCAAGGCACTGTCCGTGTTAATACGTGGAGGTTCGCAGAGAGTGGTGGACGAGGCAGAACGGTCTATACACGATGCGCTGATGTCCGTAAAAGATGTGCTAGAATATCCGTACATTACTGCGGGTGGCGGTGCTCCAGAAGCAGTTGTCGCACAAAGACTAAGGGAGTGGTCAGTGTCATTACCTGGAAGGGAACAGCTTGCAGCAGAAAAATATGCCGATGCATTAGATTCCATTCCACTCACGCTAGCAAGAAACGCAGGCATGGATGTAATTGATACGCAAGTCCAACTTCATTCCAAGATTTCGGGTTCACGGACTCCAAAGATAGGCATCGATGTCATGAACGCAAAGATTGCTGATATGTCTTCCAAAGGGATATACGAGCCTCTAGCGGTCAAGGAAAATATCATCAATTCAGCAACAGAGACTGCGTCATTGATCCTCAGAATTGATAACGTAATTGAAGCTTCAAAAACTAAAGATATGCCCACACCCGGTGGTATGCCTGGGGGTGCTGGAATGCCAGGGGCCGGAATGGGGGATTACTAAGTTCCAATTTTTTTTAATTTTTACTTTACTTTTTATTCTGGAATTTTAATAATAAGAAATGTTATTTAATTTTAGAAGTTGTTGTAGATGGAGTTGCTATATATGGGAGAACTAGAGGCCGAACTTAATTCTGTGCTGAATCAGTACCACGATAAGCAGGAGCATATTAGAAAATCGCAACGCAGAGAGCAGGACGAACATAGAGTATTGGAGAATGAATTTAAGAAACTATTTAGTAACATTGTCGAACCTTCAATGATGCAAATGGTAAAATACCTTGAATCGAAAGGAGACGACTTCAAAGGTTCCTATATGAAGATTAGTCCTCATTTAGCAAAAATAACCCTAATTATAAATGCATATAGGTACCAAGAAGGAAGCCATTGGGCTGAAATAGAATTCTCAAGAGAAGGCGACAAACTAAAAATCAGAAAAAATGAAAATGAAGCTATTACGGAGGCCTTGTTTGAGAAATCGGATCTGAATCCACGATTTGTAAAGAGAATATTAATCGATTTTGTAAAATCATACTATAACACAGAAGGAACCTGATTCGTACATTTGATCTAGATAATTTCTAATTTCGCTTTGCCATTAAAATTTGAATTCAATAAATTCAATTCAATAAAAGATTTATGCTCAGAAGTTACTAATCAAATTCGCCTTTTATCGGATAGGAAAGAAAAAACTAGTTATATTATTTGATCGTCTAAACATTTTCACATTCCAATGCGGTCTAATTGAAATGGGTTTCTTTTTTTTAGTGTTTAGTTGCATCACTCTTGGTTTTATATTATGCTACTCTAATGCTGTCCTCACCTACCTGCAAATAGCGATTTCTAATTCCACTGTGAGATGCAGTCCCCAATTCATTGTTCCTTTACAAGAAACTCATTCTTAAAATTCTCTACAGTATCTATAACATCATTTATTAAACTAATATTTATATCATGTTTCTGCGCATAAACTCTAATATCCTTTTTCGAAGTGAACTCACCTAAATAACCTATAATTCCATCTAAGGTAACCTTCGCATTTCTGGGGAACTGTCTAGACACCTTTCGCATTAATCTAATAATTTTTGTATAAAGTTTTTGTAAATCCTTATCAGAGTGAATCCTCTCATCTATGTGAAGCGACAGCACATGAAACATAATATCCATCATATGCAAATACGTAAATTGATAGTCGATTTGTAAACCATACAATTCCTCAGAAACAAATTTTCTTCTTTGTTTAAGTGGAACTTTCTCATTCGTCAATCGTAACAGCTCACTTTGTTGGTCTTCAATTAGTCGTTGTATTTTCCTTAAAGGCTTGTTCATAACATCAATAATTTTTTCAATCTTTGTTAGTTGATTATTTATTAAATCAAAATCATTATTGTCATCGTAAAATAATTTATGAAAACGATTCAGTTTAACGTGTTCATCTCTTATTCTCTTTCCTTCTATAAGTTCATTAATTATCTTGAGAGTAGTGATTTTTGAAGATCCCTTCTTGTCCATGTATTTGATTACTTGATTTGTTACACTTCCAGGATTTTGTTTAATAAATTTAATAATCTCAACTTCTCTCCTATCTTCCTCTTGTCGGATTTTTGTTGGTAACATACTTTCATCCATAGCCGTACAGGCCTCATATAAGGGTTAGTGGTCAGGATTTGCCGTTTACAAATGTTAGAGTCAAAGCAAATGCAGTGACTAGAAATTCTAAATCCGACCCACCTGAAAAATCAGGTTAGTCCCTTCCGTATCCGTTCATTTAGTTTCTTTAAAATACGAAGCCGAAAAAAAGAAAAGAATTTGGGTACCCAAAAATTATTACATTAATGGACCAAATTGATAGACTTCCATCTTCGATCAAAAGTTTGGTACTATTAGAAGAGTATACTGAACATGTAAAAAGAAAAGCGAGTGTAAATTCAGTAAAAGATTATGCTAGATATAGGAATAAAATTAAGTGTCATCAATGATCTACTACTAAAAGCAGAAGATTTTAAAGAGAAATCCCTTGAAAGTGAACAAAAGACCCAGGAGGTTATGATAAATCAGTTCAGGTCTATATCCTATCTATTATTCTATGTTTTGCCTTAGGACCTTCCAATATACTAAACTGCGCGCACGAGTTTTACAGTAATTAACTCTCGTATATTAGAATAGTACGTCCAGTAAAGTGGACTCTCATTGCTAGAAACATCATTTAGTTACGTATATGAATAATGGTGAGTCATGCCCTTTAAAGTTCACGTTTGGACTCCCTAGTTAAGCTTTATTTTATTGAATTCTTGACTCTGATCGTGGTTTGTAGAATTCTTGACTCTGATCGTGGTTTGTAGAAGCTCGCTGATTTCGTTATGCATCTTTAAGAAATTTAGTCCTTTTTCTGTAGTCTTGTATATTTTCGCGCCTTCTAAATATTCAAGTAGATTATTTTCCACAAGTAGTGAAAGATACTCTCTCAATTGAGCGAAGCTTAGGAATGCTTTGTACATAATTCTTGTTTTTGTTGCACCACCATTTCCTGCTTCTAGTATCATTGACACTATTTCAGTTCTGCTTCTGTATTTCATACTTTGGATGGAGTAAAATACTATATGAAGCTTTAGGTACAATAATCTATATCAACAAAAAAACTCCTTTTACTCCAATTCAGAAAAGAAAAGGCACTTTTGTGCCTCGCAGCATACTATTTTGTGAACCATCCATTAACTGCCACCAGACTACGATATAGCGGCCATATCATCCTACCTTTCGTTCTCATCGGACTAGGTGCCTATATTTTGTTGGATTCCTTTGTATTTTAGTTCCTTATTCTGAGAAAATACTACTCTATTAGGAATAACAATCAGATATTACTTTAAGTAGACTTTTAAAACGCTATACGAG
>Ga0207428_10001973_pt1 | contig 20796 bp, 13 predicted proteins | sample RhiMethybrSRZTD1_FD_187600 | JGI IMG/M metagenome (GOLD analysis project Ga0207428, IMG submission 187600) | Populus rhizosphere microbial communities from Tennessee, USA - Rhizosphere MetaG P. TD hybrid SRZTD1 (SPAdes) (version 3) | ecosystem: Host-associated > Plants > Roots > Rhizosphere >...
TGGACGCGCTCGGCGCCGCCCTGACGACGGCGCTCGCCGCCGACGGGCCGACCGTCCTCGAGCTCAGGATGACGGTCGACCCGCCGTGGGAGATCTAGCGGCTATTTTCCGTGAAACAGGTTGAGCGCCGAGCCCTTCCTGAACCACTCGAGCTGCGACGCCGCGAACGTGTGGGAAAGCCGTAAGGTCTCGCTCGTCCCGTCCGCGTGCTTGACGACGCACTCGACGGGCTTTCCGGGCGCCATGTCGCGGAGTCCGATCAGGCTGATCCGGTCGTCCTCGCGGATCTTGTCGTAGTCGCCCGGATTCTGGAACGTGAGCGCCAGGAGCCCCTGCTTCTTCAAGTTCGACTCGTGGATCCGCGCGAAGCTGCGCACGATGACGGCGGCGCCGCCCAGGAGGCGCGGTGAGAGCGCGGCGTGCTCGCGGCTCGAGCCCTCGCCGTAGTTGGCGTCGCCGATCACGACCCACTTGACGCCCTTGGCCTTGTAGTCGCGCGCGATCGCGGAGAACGCCTGCCCGGTCTGGCCGGAGAGGACGTTCTTACCGTTGCCGGCCTCGCCCGTGTAGGCGTTGGTCGCGCCCATGAACATGTTGTCGCTGAACTTGTCGAGGTGGCCGCGATAGCGGAGCCAGGTACCCGCCGGCGAGATGTGGTCGGTCGTGGTCTTGCCCTTGGCCTTCAGCAGCACGGGCATGTCCGTGAAGTCCCGCCCGTCCCACGCGGGCCACGGCTCCATCAGCTGCAGCCGCTCGCTCTTGGGATCGACCTTGAGGGTGATCCCGCTGCCGTCCTCGGGCGGCGTCACGTAGGTCGGGCGCCCCCGGTCGAAATTCCGCGCCGGCACCTCGGGCGCGGTCTTCGGCGGCGCCAGCTTGAAGGACTTCCCGTCGGCGCCGGTGAGGGAATCCGTGAGCGGGTTGAACGAGAGCTTGCCGGCGATCGCGAGGGCCGTGACGATCTCGGGGCTGCCGATGAAGTTCATCGTGGTCGGCTGGCCGTCGTTGCGCCGCGGGAAGTTGCGGTTGTACGAGGTGACGATCGTATTCGGCACCTCGGACGCTTCCTTCGAGCGCCGCCACTGGCCGATGCATGGGCCGCACGCGTTGGCCAGCACGGTGCCGTTGATGTCCTTCAGCGACTGCATCTGGCCGTCGCGCTCGATCGTGGCGCGCACCTGCTCGGAGCCCGGCGTGACCAGGAACGGCACCGCCGCCTTGAGCCCGTGCGCCTTGGCCTGCTCGGCGACGTCGGCCGCACGGCTCATGTCCTCGTAGGACGAGTTGGTGCAGCTGCCGATCAACGTCGACGAGATCTTGTCGAGGAACGCGTTCTTCGGGTCGGCCACCTCGGCGGCGAGCTTGCCGATCGGCCGCGCGCGATCGGGAGAGTGCGGCCCCACCACGTACGGCTCGAGCGTCGAGAGATCGAGCTTCACGACGCGCTCGTAATACTTCTCCGGGTTGGCTTCGACCTCCTTGTCGGGCGCCAGCAGGTGCGGGTAGCGCTCCGCGATCGGCGCCAGATCGCCGCGCCCGCTGGCCTTCAGGTAGGTCGCCATTTTTTCGTCCAGCGGGAACATCGAGGTGGTCGCGCCGAGCTCGGCACCCATGTTCGTGATCGTCGCCTTGCCCGTCGCGCTGATGGTCCGAGCGCCCGGGCCGATGTACTCGACGATCGCGTTGGTGCCGCCGGCGACGGTGAGCTGGCCGGCGACGTAGAGGATCACGTCCTTGGGCGCGGTCCACCCGCTGAGCTTGCCGGTCAGGTAGACCGCGATGTGACGGGGATAGAGGACCTCCCACGGCAAGCCGGCCATGACCTCGACGGCATCGGCGCCGCCGACCCCGACCGCGCACGCGCCGAGCCCGCCGGCGTTCGGCGTGTGTGAATCCGTCCCGATGATGAGCTCGCCCGGAAACGCGTACTGCTCGAGCACGACCTGGTGGATGATCCCGGCGCCCGGTCCCCAGAAACCCGCGCCGTACTTCGCGGCCGCCGACTTCAGGAAGTCGTAGACCTCCTGGTTCTCGGCGAGCGACTCGCGGAGATCCGATTGGCCTTCGACGCGCGCCTGAATGAGGTGATCACAGTGGATCGAGGTCGGCACCGCAACGCGCTGCCGCCGCGTCTGCATGAACTGCAGCATCGCGGTCTGGCCGAGCACGTCCTGCAGCACGACGCGATCGGGGCGGAGGAACAGGTAGCTCTTGCCGGCTTCCATCTCCTGGCGCTCGGGGTCGTCGGCATGACCGAGCAGCACCTTGTCGGCCAGGGTCAGCGGCCGGCCCAGCCGGCGCCGGACGATGGCGAGATTGCGCTCCATCGTCTCGTACACCTTCGCGGCCATTTCAGCGGTCGATTCGATCGTCGCCATTCCCGATGTCCTCCGCCCAGAGCGCCGGATGCGCTCGAATGAATTGTGCCATCAGCTCCTGGCACCTCGCATCTTGAAGCACCTCGACGGCCACGCCGCGCGCGCGCAGGAGCTCCTCCTCGCCGAGGAACGTGCGGTTCTCGCCGACGACCACCCGCGGGATGCCGTAGAGGAGAATCGCGCCGCTGCACATGGAGCACGGCGACAACGTCGTGTAGATCGTGCAGTCGCGATAGATCTTTGCCGATTGCCGCCCGGCATTCTCGAGGGCGTCCATCTCGCCGTGGAGCACGGCGCTGCCGGACTGCACGCGTCGATTGTGACCGCGCCCGAGGACGCGGCCGCGATGCACCAGCACCGAGCCGATGGGAATACCGCCCTCAGCCAGACCGCGCTCGGCTTCTTCGATCGCGACTCGGAAGAACTCGTCCACCTCGGTGACCAAGATTACTCTATCCAGCCTTGCCAGGCGCTTCAGCGTCGGGCCCACCGGTCAAGGGGACACACGCCTCGGGCGCAATGACCAGGGTCACCGAGCCGCCCGGCGCCACGCGCGCCGGCGGCGGCGCCGTGACGCGCAGGACCACGTCGGCGCCGGTGATCGCGACCTGATAGTCGACGGCGTCGCCGAGATAGCTCGCGCGCTGGACCGTACCGGGGAGCGCGTTCGCCCCCGTCGGCGCCGAGCGCCCGGCCGTCACGAGCTCGATCTCGTGAGGGCGGATCGAGACGACGACCGGCGCGCCGGCCGGCGTGTCGCGCGAGGCCAGGCGCAGTCGGAGCGCGCCGCGCACGGCGAGCCCGGGCTCGGCAGCGACAGCATCGACCAGGTTCGTGCGGCCGATGAACTCGGCGACGAAGCGGGTGCGCGGGCGTCGAAACAGGTCCTCGGCGGTGCCGACCTGCTCGACGCGGCCGCGGTACAGGACCGCGACCCGGTCCGAGATCACCATCGCTTCGGCCTGATCGTGGGTCACATAGAGCGTCGTGATGCCGAACGTCTCGTGGAGCCGGCGGATCTCGAAGCGCATTTCCTCGCGGAGGTTTGCATCGAGGTTGCTGAGAGGCTCGTCGAGCAGCAGGATCTCCGGCTCGACCACGAGCGCACGCGCGACCGCGACACGCTGCTGCTGGCCCCCGGAGAGCTCGCCCGGATAACGTGGCTCGTATCCGGCGAGCTGGACCACGCGCAGCATCTCGGCCACGCGGCGCTCGCGCTCGGTCCGCGACAGACCCGGTTTGAAGCGGAGACCGTAGGCCACGTTCTGCGCGACGGTCATGTGCGGCCAGAGCGCGTAGCTCTGGAAGATCATCGCCATGCGCCGCCGCTCGGGCGGGACGACCGTCGCGGCGGACGAAAGACAGCGCTCGCCGACCCAGATCTCGCCCGACTCGGGCGGAAGGAACCCGGCAACCAGCCGCAAGGTGGTCGTCTTGCCGCAGCCCGAGGGGCCGAGCAGCGAGACGAGCTCGCCGGGCTTGACGTCGAGCGACAGCCCCTCGACGGCGGCGACGTCGCCGTAGCGCTTCGTGAGGGTCTTCAGCACGACGCCCGGCATCAGGCGCGCTCCGGCGTCACGATGCCGAGCTCACCGGTGGGACGAATCGGAGGTCTAGCGGCCTCGGCGCGACGGGGGCTCGAGCCCGCACTCGCAGATCTTGTTGAGGAGGGTCTTGTAGCTGACCTTGAGGATGCGCGAGGCTTCGGCGCGGTTCCAGTTCACGCGGTCGAGCACCTCGGCCAGCGCCTTGCGCTCGGCCTCGCGGGCGCCGCGACGGGCGATCTCGCGAAGGCTCTCGGTCACCGGCGGGCGCACAGCCGGTGCGAGGGCAGGGGCCGGTGCCTGCGCGTGCGGCTTGCCGTTGCGGCCGCGCGTCGCGAGCGCGTCGATCGCGGGCCGGCCGTCCGTGAGCACGACGAAGCGGCGGATGACGTTCTCAAGCTCACGCACGTTGCCGGGCCAGGCGTAGTCGAGGAGCCGCGCCATCGTCTCGGGCTCGAGCTCTTTCTTGCGCACGTACTGCGCGTTGAACCGCGCCAGGAACCACGAGGCCAAGAGCGGAATCTCTTCGCGGCGCTCGCGCAGCGGCGGCACGCGGATCTCGACGACGTTGAGCCGGTAGTAGAGATCCTCGCGGAACTCGCCGAGCGCCATCGCCGCTTCGAGATCGCGATTGGTCGCGGCGATCACACGCGCGTCGACGTCGATGAGCGCGTTGCCGCCGACGCGCGCGAAGCGGAAGTCCTGCAGCACGTGGAGGAGCTTCGCTTGCAGCGCGAGCGGCAGCTCGCCGATCTCGTCGAGATAGATCGTGCCCTTGTTCGCGAACTCGAACTGGCCCGGCTTGCGGCGATGCGCGCCGGTGAACGCGCCCTTTTCGTGGCCGAAGAACTCGGACTCGAGCAGCCCTTGCGCGATCGCGGCGCAGTTGACCTTGACGAACGGACCGTCGCGGCGCGGTGACGCCGCATGAAGCGCGCGTGCGATCAGATCCTTGCCGACGCCGCTCTCGCCGCGCAGGAGGACGGTGGCATCGGTGTCGGCCACGCTCTCGATCATCGAGCGGATGGCCTGCATTTTCGGATGGCTGTCGAAGAGCGGCAGGTGGTCGATGACTTCGCGTTCATCCCTCTGTGTCGAGGGATTCTCTCTCGTTTCCGCGAAACCCACGCCCACCCAGCCCCTCAGTTTCTCAATGTTTCCGAAAATTTAGCACCTTTCGTTCTAGCGGAGGCTGAGTATGCCATTACTCACTATGCCTGTCACGCGCAAAATTTTTCCTACCGCGAAGTGATAGGATGTCCCAACGGATCAGGGAGGAGAACCCATGAAGCTCCTCGTGATCGAGGACGACGAGGCGGTGGCGCAGGTGCTGGCCGAGGCCTTCACATCGGGAGGCCACGAGGCCGCGGTCACCTACTCAGGCGAAGAGGGCCTTGCTTACCTCAAGCGCGAGCGGCCGGACGCCGTTGTCCTGGACGTCCGGCTTCCCCGGCTCAACGGCGTCGCCGTCCTGAGGCAGATCCGTTCCACCGATCCGACGCTCCCCGTGATCATCATGACAGGCCTGGCCACCGCGGGCGAGATCGAGGAGGTTCGGAAGCTCGGCGTCACCGAGATCATCGAGAAGCCGGAGGTACTACGGCACTTCAGCGAGGCGTTGTCTCGAATCACGAGCCGCGAGTCCCCCTGACAACGCCCCGTAGGGGGCTCAGGAGGCGACGTAGAGCCGGTTTCGGCCCTCCACCCTGGCTCGGCCCATGAGATCGACCGCCTGCCGCAGCATGTCGTCAGCGCGAGTGGCCGTCCGGGGATAGCAAGACCCGCCGGCGCTCCACTCTGCGGTATCCAGCCGGGTGGTGACCCGCTGGACGATCGAGGGCAGGTGGGTCGACTCGGCGTCGATCAGCAGGAGCCCCAGCCATCCTTCCGCCCAGGGCGCCACCGCGTCGGTGGCCCTCAGGTGGCGCGTCACGCTCTCGGCCATGATCGCCATCGCGCTCTTGCCGTTACCGACCGTCAGCGGCTCGGCGGCGAAGCAGACGAGGGAGACGCTGTAGCGTAGGCGCTGCGCCTTCTGGATCTCGAAGTCGACCAGGAGCTTGAAGAGCGCCTCGTCGACGAGCCATCCGCCCCCACTTGAGAGCGGGCCACCACTACTCGATTCGCTCATGATGAGGTCTCTTGTTCGCTCCACGTCGTGCTGTAGAGCAAGCCGTGCGCCACGGCCGTGGGAACCCCAAGACAGTTCCGGAAATTGAAGCTTTACGGGCCATCGCGATTCGCGGACCGAGGACCGAGCGCGTCCCATCGTGAAAACTGTTGCGGAGAGTGTGCAGGCGATAGGCAAAACAGGGTGCGTTCGCTGCGTACCACGCGCCGCGGGAGCGCCTCGAACCCCGCGAGCGACCGCCGGCGTCCGGATCCTTCTAGCCGTGTCGAGGGTGTGGCCGTGAAGTAATGTGCAAACAAAGTGAAACGGCTGTGGCAGGAGTGGGAGCGAACGACCAGATCGGCGCGTGAGAGGTGCCCGGCCCGCCGGAGCGGGGCCGCCGCCGCGCGGCGAGGTTACACGGGAGACTCGACGCCCCGGCGAGGCCGCCGGGGAACCAGCTCGAGCTCGGCGATCTTGTTCAGGATGGTCTTGTAGCTGACCTTCAGGATCGCGGCCGCCTCGGTCCGGTTCCAGCGAACGCGCTCGAGCACCTCGATCAGCGCGCGCCGCTCGCTCTCGCGCGCGGCGCGTCGGGCGATCTCCTTGAGGCCCAGCGGAGCGCCGTCTTCGCCCGTCACGTCCACAGCCGGCTCAGCCGGCACCGTCGAGGGCCGCGCGGCCTGGCTGCGTTCGCGAAGCTCCGCCATGAGCTGACCGGTGTTGCCGAGCACGACCAGCCGGCGCAGCACGTTGTCGAGCTCGCGCACGTTGCCGGGCCAGCTGTACTGCACGAGCGCCGCAAGCGTGTCGGGCGCCAGGGTGGCCCCGCGCTGGTACTGGGCATTGAGGCGAGCCAGCAGCGCGGCGCTGAGGGCAGGAATCTCCTCCTTGCGCTCGCGCAGCGGCGGGATCCGGAGCTCCACGACGTTCAGTCGATAGTAGAGGTCTTCGCGGAACTCGCCGCGTACCATCGCCGCCTCGAGGTCGCGGTTCGTCGCCGCGATCACGCGCGTATCGACCTCGACGGCGCCGTGGCCGCCGATGCGGACGAACCGGAGGTCCTGCAGGACGTGGAGGAGCTTGGCCTGGAGCGCGAGCGGCAGCTCGCCGATCTCATCCAGATAGATCGTGCCGCCGGCGGCGTGCTCGAACTGACCCGTCTTGCGCCGATAGGCGCCGGTGAAGGCCCCCTTCTCGTACCCGAACAGCTCCGACTCCAGGAGATCCGAGGGCAGCGCCGCGCAGTTCACCTTGACGAACGGTCCGCCGCTCCGGTCCGACGCCTCGTGGATCGCGCGCGCCACCAGGTCCTTGCCGACACCGCTCTCGCCGCGCAACAACACCGTCGCGCTCGTCGTCGCGACCTCTTCGGCCAGAGACCACACCATCCGCATCTGCGGGCTGTGCGCGAACATCGCGGCATAGTCGGTGCGGGCCGCGCTCGCGAGGATGCCGGCAACGGCCTCGTCGACCCGCGTGGTCGCGCTCCGGCGGCGTTCGGTGAAGTTGGGTGTGTCGAGAGTCGCAATCATAGTTACCTCAATTGCAGGCAAATGACGTACCACAGATGCGTAGCCCCACGGATCCTATTGATTTTCCAATAGAATCCGTGGAACCGCGCTATGAAGAAGACTTCACAGAAAAACGGTCGTCAGTGGGTAATCCAGGACCCACTGTGCAAGATGTTGCACGGTCGCGACGAAAACTACGCCGTCGTCTTGAGCGCCTTGTCGAGGGCCTCGACGACGCGGTCGACGTTCTCGTCGTCCATCTCCGGATAGAACGGCAACGAGAGGATCTCAGCGGCCACGGTATCGGTGACCGGGAGATCCGGCGTGACGGAGAGCGTCTTCGTGTAGGCCGGCTGACGGTGGACCGGGATCGGGTAGTGGATCTGCGACCCGACGCCGACCTGGGCCAGAGCCGCGCGCACCGCATCGCGGCGCGGGATCCGAACCACGTAGAGGTGATACGCCGACTCGACGTTCGCGCTCGCGCCGATCGGTCGGCAATCGCGCACGCCGGCCAGGAGCCCGTCGTAGCGCTTGGCGAGCTGACGCCGGCGCGTGTTCCAGGATGCCAGACGCGGCAGCTTCACGTTGAGCACGGCGCCCTGGATCGCCTCCATCCGTCCGTTGAGGCCGATGATCGAATGCTGATACTTCGTCTCCGAGCCGTGGTCGCGCAGGATGCGCGCCATCTCCGCAATCTGCGCGTCGTTGGTGACCAAGGCGCCGGCCTCGCCGTACGCGCCGAGGTTCTTGCTCGGATAGAAGCTGAAGCAGGCCGCCTGGCCGAGCGTGCCGACCGGGCGCCCTTTGTAGAGCGCGCCGTGGGCCTGGCAGGCGTCTTCCAGGACCGGCACGCCGTGCCGCGCGGCGACCGCGTTGATCCCATCCATGTCGGCGGGGTGCCCGTAGATGTGAACCGGGATGATCGCCTTCGTCCGCGGCGTGATCGCGGCCTCGAGTTTCGTCGGATCCATGCAGGCGCGGCTCCCCTCGACGTCCACGAAGACCGGCGTGGCGCCGATCAGCGAGATCGCCTCGGAGGTGGCGATGAAGGTGTGCGCGACGGTGACGACCTCATCACCGGGTCCGACGCCCATCGCCAGCAGTCCGAGCATGAGGGCGGTCGTCCCCGAGTTGGCGCCGATCCCGTACTGCGCGCCGCAGAGGGCCGCGAACCGCTTCTCGAACGACTCGACTTCCTCGCCGAGGATGTAGTGGCCCTTGGACAGCACGCGAGCCACCGCGGCATCCATCTCGGGCTTCAGGGCCGCGTACTGCTGCATCAGGTCGAAGAACGGAATCGGCTTGTTCATAGTAATGTCCCTCTCTCGCGTCGCTACGGCAGTGTGGTTACCACAATGTCGTCAAAATCGATGGGCTGGTTCCCAACGTCGAGCGCGATCGCCCCCGTGCGATACGCCGCATCGTGGACGCTGATGACCAGAGTTCCATCGTAGTACACCTCGAGAACTTGTCCTCGAAGATTCAGCCGCACCGTATGCAGGGTTCCGGAAGTGAAGGGAATACCGGTAGCGTTTCCGAGCAGGGCGAGACCCGGGCTGTCGATATTCCATCCCGTTGCCGAGTACAGTTTTATTTCGCCGGTGCTCGGGTACAACCACACGGCATAGCCCGCACCCGTAGCCGGATTGACTCGTGCCCGAATTCCGCCGGGGAAGTTGTTCAGGCTGGAGAGACGCACCTTGGCTTCGAAGCTGTAGTCACTCCACCAGCTCTCCCCGCGATAGGACTGGGTATGCCCGCCACCGTTGTAGTGGTAGGCGCCTGCGAGCACCGACCAGCCCGCGGCATTGCCCAGCGGTGAAATCAGCCATCCGTCCGCGACCCCGTCCGTGAAGTTGTCGCTCAGGAGCGTGACTCCCGCCGGAGTCACGTAGGTGAAGCCGGCCGACTTCATGGCAAGGACGGAGCCCGTCGTCACCGCCACGTCCGTGGGACCAGCCGCTCCTGGCGGGGTCACCGCCGTAATACGAGTGCTGCTCGTCACCACGACGTTCGTGGCCGGTGTCCCGCCCACGGCGACGGTGCTCGCTCCCGTGAACCCACTGCCGAGAATCTCGATCGCAGTACCGCCCGACGTCGGCCCAGAGGCCGGACTCACGCTCAGTGTGTCGAAGATCACTGTCACATCGTCGAACGTGATCGGTTGAGTCGCTCCGTCGAGAGCGATGACGCCACTCGTGTAGCTCGAGTCGATGACGCTCATCATGAGCACGCCGTCGTAGAGCACGTCGATGGTCGAGCCCCTGAAGGTCAGTCGCAGGGCGTGGAAGTTCGTGGTGTCCACCACCACACCGCTCACGCTGGCGAGCAGCGCAAGTCCAGGACTGTTGATGTCCCACCCGGTGGCCCGGAACAGCTTGAGCTCACGCGTAGCGGGGTACAGCCAAACGGCGTAGCCCGCGCCAGTCGCGGTGTTGACTCGTCCCCTGATACCGCCGGGGAAGTTGCTCAGATTCGCGAGGCGGAACCTGGTCGTGAAGCTGTAATCAGTCCACCAGGTCGCACCGCGCCATGACTGGGAAGCGCCACCACCATTGTAGGCGTAGGCACCGTTGACTACAGACCAGCCTGCGCCACCACCCATGGGCGAGATCGTCCACCCCGTGGCTGTCCCGCTGGAGAAGTTGTCCACGAGCAGCTGACCGCCCGGCGGACCGTAGAAGTACCCGCCGGCGAGCGTGGCCGAGCGACCAGCAATACTCACCGTGACGTCGGCAGGCCCAGCGACTCCTGCAGGCGTCGACGCGGTGAGACTCGTGCTGCTCGTCACGACGACGTTCGTCGCCGCGGCCCCTCCAACGGTGACCGTGGTTCCAGCAGCGAACCCAGTGCCGCTGACTTGAATCGACGTACCGCCCGCCGCTGGCCCGGTCGAGGGTGAGACGCTGCCAATGGTGACGACCGTCGTGTCGACGGTCACCAACGCACTGGTCGTTGCCCCATTGTTTGCGATGTCGATGCGCGCGACGCCGCTCGCCACGGCGCTCGTCAGCCCCGTCGCGTTGACTTGGACGGCCGCCGTGTTGTTCGAGACATACGTCGTGGCTGCGCTGTTTGTAACGTCGACCCCATTTCCATTGGGCTGAACTGCAGTCACCCGGAGCTGCTGCGTGGCTCCGATCTGAATCAACGTGGACGCAGGTGGCGTGACGAGCAGGGCTTGAGAGGTCGGCACCCCGAACCACACCGTCACGTCGTCATACTGGATGGGCTGACTATCCACGTCGAGGGCGACGACGCCGTTTGTATACGTCGTGTCGGTCACACTGAGGACGAGGGTACCGTCGTAGTACACGTCGATGATCGAACCCCGGAAGGTCATCCGCAGTGTGTGGAACCCGGTCGTATCGAACGGAATGCTACCGACCACTCCTAGCTGCGTGAGCCCTGGGCCATTGATATTCCATGCCGGAACGCGGTAGAGCCTGATCTGGCCATTGGCCGGGTATAGCCAAGCGGCATAGCCGGCACCTGTCGTCGGGTTGACGCGCCCACGAATTCCACCCGGGTAGTTGCTCAGGGTGCTCAGGCGGAACTTGGCCGTGAACGTGTAGTCGCTCCACCAGGTGCTGCCGCGGTACTCCTGCGTGTTGCCGCCACCGCTATAGGCGAAGGCGCCGTTGACCACGGACCAATTGGCCGCGCCACCCATCGGCGAGATGGTCCAGCCATTGGCGGTTCCGCCAGCGAAGTCGTCTCGCAGTAAGAGTCCGCCCGGCGGTACGTAGGTGAACCCGCCGGCGACCGTCACAATGCGACTCCCGGTCGTTACGATGACATCGGCTGGGCCAGCCACGCCCGGCGGTGTGGTCGCCGTGAGGCTGGTGCTGGAGCCGGCGACGACGTTAGACGCCGCGGCGCCGCCGACGCTGACGGTCGTGTTCGAGGCGAAGCCGGTGCCGCTGATCTGAATGCTCGTCCCACCGTTCGTTGATCCGCTGGTCGGCGTGATGCTCGTCACGGTCACGGTCCCGGTGTCAACTGTGACCGGCACGCTCGTGGTAGCCCCGCTGCTCGAGATGTTGATGCTTGCCGCGCCATTCGCGACAGCTGTCACCAGGCCGGTGGCGTTGACCTGAGCCGCCGGCGGATTGCTCGACACGTACGTCGTGGACGGATCGCTGGTCACGTCGCTCGTGTCCCCGTCGGTCTGGGTTCCGATCACCTTCAACTGCTGGGTCGCCCCGATCACCGGGAAGGTGACGCTCGCCGGCGTCGATGCCAGCGCGCTCAGAGCAGGCACGCCGAACCATACCGTCACGTTGTCGAACTGAATCGGCTGCGTCGCTGCGTCGAGGGCGATCACGCCGCTGGTGTACGCCGTGTCGCTGACGCTCATGACACGCGTACCGTCGTAGTACACGTCGATGAACGAGCCGCGGAACGTCATCCGCAAGGTGTGGAAGTTGACCGTGTCGAACGCGATGTTGCTGGCGGTGCCGAGTAGCGCCAGCCCCGGACTATCGATGAACCACGCGGTGGCTCGATAGAGACGCAGCTCTCGCGTGGCCGGATACATCCACAACACATATCCGGCACCCGTCGACGGATTGATGCGACCGCGCAGACCGCCCGGGTAATTGTTCAGCGTCGACAGACGAATCTTCGCGGTAAGGGTGTAGTCGGTCCACGACGTATCGCCCTGGTAGGACTGGGAATGTCCTGCGCCGTTGTAGCTGTAGACTCCGCCGGTCACCGACCAGCCGGCGGCGTTGCCCATTGGCGAGATCGTCCAGCCGGTGGCGGTTCCGCTCGAGAAATCATCCCTGAGGAATTGCCCGCCCGGGGCGGTGTAGAGGAAGCCGCCAGCGAGCGTGGCACTCCCTGCCGACGACGAGAAGACGACATCTCTCCGTCCGGCCACGCCGGGCGGCGTCACCGCACTTATGCTCGAGCTACTGGTTACGAAGACATTGGTCGCCGCAGCACCGCCGATAGTGAGGGTGCCGCTCGAGACGAATCCACTGCCGGTGATCTGGACAGGAGTACCTCCCGCCGTCGTGCCACCGCCTGGGCTGATTCCGGTGATCGTTGGCGCCACCGGAGTCGACACCGTGAAGGTAACCGGCACCACACGCGGGCTGTTCGCCGCGCCGGCGCTGGTGATCGTGATGTTGGCCTGGTACGTCCCGACCGCGAGCCCGGCAGCATTCACCGACACGACCACGGACGACGGAGCAACACCGCCAGTGGGGTTCAGCGACAGCCAGGACACGTTGTCGGTCGCCGACCAGCTGACGACCCCACCGCCGGTATTGGTGATTTGCAGCGTCTGATCAGGCGGGTTCCCACCCCCCTGGAAGACCGAGAAGGAGAGACTCGACGGAGATGTTCCGATAATCGGGGGATCGTTGGACACCGCGATTTCAGCGAACGCGATGTCGGCGTTGCTGGTGGCACCGGCGTCGTTGGCGCCGACGAACACTCCGAGCCGAGGATTGTTGATAGCCTGCGTCGCGCTTCCCGAGAACTGTGTCCAGGTGGTTCCGTTCGTGGAACGGAACGCCGTGATGGCACCGGACGTAACGTCACGATCCAGCCGGAAGAAGATGGTCGCACCAGCAGGTGCGGCGACCCGCTGGATCACGAAGTATTGTCCCGCGGTTTCCTGCGCGAATTCCAGGAAGAGGCTCCCGTTCTCGTAGAACTTATTGATGAGCACGTAGTTGTCGTCGTCCTGGTAGGCGACGAGGGCACCGAGCTGGTAGTTGCCGTTGGGCGTGAAGCTCGCGATCCTCAGCTTCAGGCTCCGCCAGGTCTCGGGCAGCGTGTAGAACAGGGTGTTCCGCGAGCTGTTGAGATTCTGGTAGATGTCACCTTGGTCGACCGGGATACGGATCACACCAGGGTGGCTCGCCTGATCGTAGTTCACGACAAGACCGGACGTCTGCTCGGTGTCTCGAGTCAACCCGCCCGCGGTCCGGGCCAAGAAGTTCCAGCCCCCGGCGATCAGCGCGGCTCGAGATCCATAGTTGAAGTCCAGATGAATGACATCGCCATAGTGGAAGGCACCGGGAACGGTCGTCGTTCCAAAGGAATTGGTCACCGCGACCGATGCGGGGCCCGCCGCTCCAGGCGGCGTCACGGCAGTCAAGCTCGTCGAGCTGAACACCGTCACGTTGGTCGCCAAAGTCCCGCCGACCCGCACGGTGCTGCTCGGCTCGAATCCCTGACCAGACACCTGGATCGACGTCCCTCCGCCGACTGGGCCAAAGGTTGGATCGATCGAGGCGACAGTCGGCGGGCCGAGGTACGTGAATCCACCCGGAAGCGTCGCAGTACCGGCAGCGGCGACGACCGTGACATCGGCCAATCCTGTACTGCCCGGCGGAGTGTTGACACTGATGCTGGTAGAGCTGTTCACGACGAAGCTCGTCGCCGCGGTCCCACCGATGCGAACGGCCACCACATTCAGAAACGCGCTGCCGCTGATAGTGGCGATGGTTCCGCCGGCGGTGGGGCCACTTGTTGGAGAGATACCGGTGATCTCCGGCGGGGCCGGAGCGAGCGGCTGGGTCAGCGTGAGCCCGCCGCTGAAGCCCGGAATATTCTGCGGTACTCCCTCGGACGTATTGTTGAAGAACATGAGGATATTGGTGTTGACCGGGACGCTGTTCGCTGTTGTCGCGTTTCCGGTGAACACGTACGTCACGTTGCTTCCGGTCAATGAGACATCGGTGAGCAGGGATTTGTTTCTCGCGTAGATATAATCGCCGAGCTCTTCCATGAAGACGTGACGCACGCCTTGTGGATTGAGCCACGACGAAACGTTTTGAATCACCTGTTGCCGATCCGCCACGGACGCGTTGACATAGTTGACGGAGTCGTGCGTGAAAATCTGGACGGGAGCCATGCTCGACCAGAAACGCCACGTGTACCGCTTGAACTGCTCAATGCTCGCGGTCAGGCCGAAACTCCCCGAAGGCCAGGTCACGTCGGGGCGGGGATAGAAGTTCGGATCTTGAAGTTGCGACGCGAACAGATAGAGGTTCTGGGACGGCTGACCGGCCCGACTGTTAACCGGATAGTCGTCGGCAAAGAAAAACGCCACGTCCTCGTTCGTCGTCTTCTTCGGCGGCTGCTCATAGAGCCAAAACGGCCGTGCCTTCAGGCGTTCAGATCCGTTCGGATTGTTACAGTTCTGGAATCCCGGCTTCAGAATCGACGTGACGTAACGGAATCCGAACGTGTTCCAGAGATCGGATCCCGTGTTGTTTCCCAGGTCCCAGAAATGCGGGACCATGGCACGACTGAACGGCGGAATGGTGTCGGCGCCGCCGTTGCCCTGCTTCCACTGCATGACTTGATTGACATTGGCGAGCCATTCGGCGTCCGTGAACTGGCGCAGCAGCGGTCCGTTCCAGTAGAGATCGCCACACTGGGTGTTCGCGAACGCGTGCGGCACCAGATCTAACGAATTCGCGTTGACATCGGCGATGACGGACGCGCGCTCAGCATTGCCCGGCGACAAGTGGTTGAGGAAAACGTACCCGGTCACTTTCCAAGGGCCACCCGTACCATCCGCGGCCCGGGAGCCGGTCAGGCTCGGATTATAGAGGTCCTTGACCCGCGAGCCCCAGCCGGTCAGCGTGTCGTCCATTTGCACGGACCAGAGCTTGGGGTACCCGCGCAACACGAACGGTTTCCTCGCCGCCCAGACGAGGCTTCGCCAGAACAGATCGTCGACGCCCTGGACAAACCCAAAGCGATCCGCTCTGAGATAGTCGAGAGTGCCGAAGTGAACGCCTCGGCCCTGACCGAACGACGTCGCCAGGATCAGGGGATTGGTTCCGATCGTGGCGATCACCGTACCCTGGGCGCCCGCCAGCACGGTGCTGGTCGCCGTTCTCAGTGTGCCGCCGGCGTCAGTATGGAAGTTGTAGACCAGTTGGCCGTTCGGGCCGGTCGTGTCGCCTTGAAACGCTTGCTGAAGCGCGGCGATCCAATGAGGCGTGGCGCCGCCGACGCGCACGGCGGCGGGAATGCTGACGGCCGTTCCGGGCGTACCGGGAGCCGAGGCAGACGTCACGAAAATGTTCCGGATGTGCGTCTGGTTTCCGACGTTGACGTCCCAGTCCAAGTTCACGAAACCGACGCCGCCACTCACGGCATTGCTGATGGCCGTCTGCCAGGCCGCCGACGGATTCAGCCCACGATGCCCAGCGACGATCAGCTGTCGCCGTGACAGGTCAGGGGGGGCCCCGGCCGACACGTCGAGCAACTGGTATGGCACCTGAAGGTGCTCCAGATATCGCTCGGGGTACCGCTGGAACTCTCCCGGGTTGAGCGGGTTCGTGCTGAAGCCCGTCGTGTTGGTCGAATTGACCAACACGGCCACGGTGAGGATCCGATCAGGTCCCTGGGCCCAGGCCGTCCCGAAGAGGAGCAGCCACAGCAGCATCGAGCCGAGGCATCCGAGGGTACGAAGCGCCCGCCGTCCGACCGTCCTGTCGCTCATCGACGTCCTATCAGCTAGAAGTGAGCCGCTCGCTGGATAAAGTCGCCGAGCGCGATCGAGTCGACATCCGACGAGATCGTGAATGCGCTGCAGGCACGTGACGGCCATCGCCACAAGCGAAGAATCGGATGTGAGCATTTTTCAATCTGCTCCAACAGCGGGACCTTGTCGTCGTCCCGAAAGCTCTCGTATCCATCGAGATAGTACGAATAGAGGTCAGGCTGCTCTGAACGCTCCACCGGGAAGCCCTCTTCGAGAAGGAACGTGGCGAGCCGAGAATCGCATCGACTCGAGAGCCCAATCATTTCCTTTCGAGACTGACCTCCGAAGTACGCGACCGCATCGCCGCGCCGATCGATCGGGGCGGCTTCGGTGTAGTCACGGTAGACAGCGCGGGTCGAGTCGTCAGCGGCGGTTCGGCGCACCACCGTGCCGCCCGCCGGCAAGCGAATCCAGGCCAGATAGGCCCCGGACGGGCCTCGTTCGAACACCCAACGCGCCTGCGCCCGCTCTCGCCACCAGCGAGCCAATTCGGCGAGGGAACAGAACCATACCGGCTCCGGTTTTGCGCCAGCCCGCTGAATCAACCGAACGATGGCCTCCCGGACATATGCAAATCGTTCGGGATGAAACATGAGATGAAAGAGGTCCCCGCGCGCGTGGCATCGATCCAGCACTTCCGACCAAACCTGCGTGAGGCCTTCCGAGTTCCGCACGCGGCAGCGGTCGAAGAGCATTTCGTCGTCGGGCCCCGTGAGAGGTATCTCCACGAGGCCGTCGAGCATACGCGGCCGAGACGGTGTGTGCTCCGCTGGGAGGATGTGGTAGAGATCCCAGAGACGATTCAGGAAATCGCTGTCCCACAGGTAGGGGGAGATTGTGTCCTTCCACAGGACGACATCGTTACTGGAATAGACAAACGGGCTCGCTACGAGCGCGTCTGTTGTATCGGGATTGTAGCTGAGATACGGACACCGAAAGCCGGCAACCGGAATGTCGGCCTCGCGAAACACCGCGTAACTTTCGCTCAGAATCGCGTCCTGCTCAGCTCGCGTTGCTCTGGTCATGTCCGTATGGAAGTAGCCGTGAGCGGCGAACTCGTGCCCCAGCACCTGAAGGCGTTTGATGAGCGCGCCGCGCTCCTTGAGGAGCCGCGCGGTGACGCAGAACGTGATCCTGACAGGCGGACACGGAATGTCGCGTCCAAGAGCCTCGATCATCGCGTCGAACCGCCGCTTGCCGAAGGCGAACCGCCTGACAATCTGACCGCCACGCTCCGCCGCGCGCAAAATCCCCTTCGTCTTGAAGAGGTGCCTGAGGATGCGGGCCACGCGTCCGCTTTCCACTCCGCCCCAGTCGCGCCTGACGTCGTCAACCGGCCGAGCCGGCCAGAGCCACAGACCTGAGAACGCGTGCTGGGTTTCCTGCCACGATGGTGTTCGCCGGCACGTCCTTCGTCACGACGGCCCCAGCACCAACGATGGCATTTTCTCCGATCGTTACCCGCGCCAGAATAGTCGCGCCTGAACCAATGGACGCCCCACGCTTCACCAATGTGGGCTCGACGCTCCAATCGGTCGCCGTTTGGAGCTCGCCGTTCGGCGTCGTCGCGCGGGGATAGATATCGTTCGTGAAGGTCACGTTGTGACCGATGAACACGTTGTCTTCGATCGTGACGCCTTCGCAGATGAACGTATGGCTCGAGATCTTGCAGTTCTTACCGACCGTGGCGTTCTTCTGAATCTCGACGAACGCGCCGATCTTGGAGTTGTCACCTACCGTGCACCCGTACAGATTGATGAACTGGGATAGCCTGACGTTCTGGCCCAGACTCACATCGGCGGCGATGCACCGGTAGTCGGTCATACGTAGACCGTCTCGCCCCTGCGCTTCAACGAACGATCGACCGCTTCCAGTAGCTGGACCACGCGCAATCCGGACTGGCCGTCGTTGAAGGGGGTCTGGTGTTTGAGGACGCAGTCCACGAAATACTGCGCTTCCAGTTTCAGAGCTTCGGTCTGCTCGATCTTAGGGGCCCACATGTCACCGGTCCGATAGCTGACCATGAGCTCGTAGGCGCCCTCGCGGCCGGTCTTCTCGATGCCCTTGTCGTAGATCTTGATCTTCTCGTCGGGCTCCAAGTCGTTCCACACTAGCATACGTTTTTCGGCGCCGATCAACGTCGTGCGCACCTTCACCGGGGACAGCCAGTTGACGTTGAAGTGCGCGATGATCTTGTTGGGGAAATAGACGGTAATGTAGGCGACGTCCTCGACGCCGTTGACGTGTCCTTCACCCGTCGCGACCACCGCGGAAGGACGCTCCCGGATCAGGTAGTCCATGATGGCCAGATCGTGAGGCGCTAGATCCCATGCGACGTTGGTGTCGTCCCGGAAGAGTCCGAGGTTGACACGCACCGAATCGTAGTAATAGAGCCCGCCCAGGACGCCGTCGTCGATGAGCTCGCGAATCTTTCGCACCGCACCGGTGAACAGGAAGGTGTGGTCGACCATGACCGTCAGGTCGTGCTTGGAGCCAAGGTCGATGAGCTCTTGCGCGTGGTCGACGCACGTCGTGAATGGCTTTGCCACGAAGACGTGCTTCCCGTTCTGGAGCGCCTGCTTCGCCAGCGGGTAGTGGGTGGCGGCTGGCGTGATCACGGCGACCGCGTCGATGTCGGGCGCCGAGAGAATCTCGTTAGGATCGGTCGAGACACGAACTCCCGGGTAGGCCCGCTGCGCTCGATCGCGAGAGACCGAGCTGGTGTCGCAAACGGCCGTGACGCGCGCTTCGGTCGTGCCCATGAAATTGCGTACGATGTTGGGACCCCAGTAGCCATACCCGACGACGCCGATTCGAAGCATGAATTTAGCCGCCTATCAGTGAATGGTGAACGGGTTAGTAAGCGCCGCTCTTACTCAGCACGGCCAGCGGCGTCTTCAGAAGGATCTTGAGATCCAACCAGAGGGATTGACGCCGGATGTACCTGAGGTCCAGCCTCACCATCTCGTCGAAGGTCGTGCGGCTGCGGCCGGTCACTTGCCAAAGCCCGGTGATCCCGGGGGTCACTTCCAAAAGCCGGCGCCGGTGCCACGCGGAATAGCAATCGAATTCATACGGAATCGGCGGACGCGGCCCAACGAGCGACATCTCACCCCGGAGCACGTTGAGCAGCTGGGGCAGCTCGTCGAGACTGGTCTTACGCAGGAATCGTCCAAGCGGCGTGATCCGCGGGTCAGCGGTGAGCTTGTAGATCCCGTTGTTGGTCACCGGCGCAGAGCCGTTCTCGTGACCTTTGCGCTGGCAGCCCTGTTGGATCAGCCCCTGGACGAAGCGCCGGTGAATCTCGTCGTTGTTGTCGACGTACATCGATCGAAACTTCAAAAACGTGAACTCTTTGCCGAACCGTCCGAGCCGCTTTTGCCGATAGAGCACCGGACCGCGGGATGAGAGTTTCACGAGCCCCACGATCAACAGCAAGACGGGCGACAGGGCAATCAAGGCCGAAAGGCTTCCCAGGATGTCCAGCGGCCGCTTCCACAGTGAGGGTCGCGGCGAATCGGCTGGCTGGAGATCGGGGTAGAGCTTGTCGTCGAGCGCCGCTGCCGTTGGCCCGTCGTTGGGTTCCTCGGGGAAGAAATGGAAGGAAATCCGAACCTTGGGCAGATCCGTGGGCTCGACAATGCGGGCCACAACCTGACTGACTTTGGCCTGCAGCGTGGCCCGGACAGTCGCCCGGTCAGTGTTGTGAAGGGTGGTAAAGACCGTGCCGAGGGTGCTGGGGGCCTGGTACCACCCCGTGATGTCGGTCGCCCGGTTGGCAGCGATGAGGGCTCGCCCGATCTCGGCCAGCAGGGCTGGGACCGGTCCGGTCGACGTGCCGTCGATCCGGAGGAGCATGAGCAGGAATGGGGCTCCCGACCGCTCCGAGCGCATCCGCTCGAACGAGAGCGCCTGCGCGAAGGCCTCTTGGCTCAGAAGGTCATCGGAGCGGAGGCCGGAGCCCACCCTTTCGCGGCCCATCGTTCCGTTGTTCGTACGCTTCGAAGTCACGGTGTTTGTGCTCACGATCTGATTGGCGAAGTTCATATCGTCTCGGTTGCCACTGAAAAAGCAATTGTTAGGCCACCGCCGAGCGGCGCCAAATCATGGAGAATTCACGTAAAACAGTTACGAGATCTGCAACGTTTTGAACAGGTAGGGAAGCGGGATACTCAGGGGTAGGTATTCAGCGTCTAGCCGGCGTGGCGGGAGGGGCGAGAGGCTACACAGACAGGCGGTCCGCCCAAAGAACCGGGGCGGAACCGCCTTTAGGGGTCTACCGGTGGGCGCATCCTTCCGGAATTCCCAGTTTCAGGGCTTGATCGCTTTAGCTCGGTAAAAGGCTTCAGCTCGACGGTAGGCCGGCAGGTACCAAAGCAGCGCGAACCAACGGGCGAATAGCAGGGCGATACCCTTGAAAAAGTGCTGCGGCCGAAACGACAGCACCAAGTATCGGCAGCAGAACCGGGCGAACCCGAGCTGGTGGGTCACGAAGACCGTCCAGTAGATCGTCCACCACGGCGACCGTCCGATGTAGCGCTTGTACTTGTCGGGATTCTTGTAATACAGAAGAAAGTCGCTCTGGAAGACTCGGACCGCGCGAGCCCGTTTCACGAAAGTATCTCGGCGTGGCGGATGTATGACGTGCACTTCGGGCGCATACGCGATGACGCCGAGGTCCTCGACGCGCCAGGCGAGATCCGCATCCTCGTTGTGCGCGAACGGG
>Ga0207428_10001974_pt1 | contig 20793 bp, 13 predicted proteins | sample RhiMethybrSRZTD1_FD_187600 | JGI IMG/M metagenome (GOLD analysis project Ga0207428, IMG submission 187600) | Populus rhizosphere microbial communities from Tennessee, USA - Rhizosphere MetaG P. TD hybrid SRZTD1 (SPAdes) (version 3) | ecosystem: Host-associated > Plants > Roots > Rhizosphere >...
ACCGGGAACGCGCGCCGCGCCGGCGCCGGTCGGCGAGGCGGGCGCCGGACATCCGCGCGCGCGGCAGTACTTCCAGGCCGGCATCGAGGATGTCCACCCGGCGCCCGATCAGCCGCGCAAGCGCTTCGCCGAGGCCGAGCTCGACGAGCTCGCGCAGTCGATTCGGGCGCACGGCGTCATTCAGCCGCTCATCGTCAGGGCGCGCAGCGACGGCGGGTTCCTGCTCATCGCCGGCGAGCGGCGCTGGCGGGCGGCACAGCGGGCCGGCCTCGCGCAGGTGCCGGTGGTGGTGCAGGACATCTCGCCGAAGGAGTCGTTCGAGCGGGCGCTGGTCGAGAATCTCCAGCGATCGGACCTCAATCCGATGGAGGAGGCGGAGGCCTACGCCCGCCTCGTCTCCGAACACGGCTACACCCAGGAGCAGGTGGCAGAGCGGGTCGGCAAGGAGCGCAGCACGGTCGCCAACAGCCTGCGCCTGCTCAAGCTCCCGCCGTCGGTACGGCAGAAGGTGGAGGAGGGGAGCCTCTCGATGGGGCACGCGCGCGCCCTCCTGGCGCTGGAGTCGGTTCCGGATATCGAGGTGGTGTCGCGCCAGGTGACGGCGCGCGGCCTCTCGGTCCGGGCCACCGAAGCGCTGATCCGACAGCGCCTGAAGGGGGATCGGGCGCAGGGCAAATCAGCCCCGGCGGCGGCGCCGGCCAAGAGCGCTTCGGTGCGAGACGTCGAGAATCGGCTGACCAAGTCGCTCGGGGCGCAGGTGAGCCTCAGCGAGGACAGCAACGGCAAGGGCGGTACGATCGAGATCCGGTACGCGGACCTCGACGATCTCGACAGGCTCCTGGAACGCCTGTTGAAACGCTGATTTCCGCTCGCTTCGAAAATGGCCGGCGACGCGCGGTTGCGCCCGGCGAACGCGAGATACACTGCTGGGCCGATGGGTGAGCGGGTTCACGATCGCGTCCCGATCTGCATGCGAGTGCAGTTCCGCAACGCGTCGTCGTTCCTGGTGGCGTACACCGTCAACCTGTCGCGCGGCGGTGTCTTCCTCGAGACCGACGAGGCGCTGGTGGTCGGCTCGGCAATCGCGCTCCAGCTCGAAGTGCCCCAGGCCGGGCCGGTCATGCTGAACGGCCACGTCACCTGGCGGCGGGAGCAGCCGGACGTGGACGGCCCGATCGGCATCGGGATCGAGTTCGACCACATGATCGACCCGCTCGGCGAGCTCATCGATCACCTGGTCGCGCAGTTCGGCGGCATCACCGTGCTCCTGGTCTGCAAGAACAGCCGTGACCGGGTGACCATCAGCCGGCAGCTGCGCTCGATCATCGCGACCGCCGAGGTGGTCGGGGCGTCCGACGCCAAGATGGCCGAGAGCCTGCTCGACGACGAGATCGATCTCATCCTGCTCGACGGCGACACCGAGGCGAGCTCGGTCCACCAGGTGCTGCAGGCCGCCCACTCGCTGTTCAACCCGGTGCCGACCATCGTGATGTCGGGCGAGGAAGAGGTCCGGGCGCAGGCGCGGCAGAGCGGGGCCAGCGAGGTCATCGCCAACCCGCCGCCTTTCGGCGAGCTGCACAGCGCGGTCATGCGCGCCCTCGGCAAGCCCTCCGCCGTCCGCACCCGCTGAGTCCGCGAGTCCTTTTTTCAACCGCCAAGACGCCAAAGAAATTGGGGGGTGGGCGCCGACTCTCAGGGGCCACGCCGAATCGTCGTCGGCATGACTGACGGAGAGGCTGCCCCCAAAGACGTCTTGGCGCTTTGGCGGTTCAAACCGGCTGGAGCGGGACCTCGCGGCGTCAGCGCAGAGCGAACTTGTGGCTGACGTGGGCCGGCTGGCCGGCGTCCCGCTTCGGGAAGCGCCAAGCCGACGCGGCCTTGAGGATACAGCCGGACACCTCGGCGCTCTCGAAGCTCGAGGTGACCTGCGGCCGGGAGACGGCGCCCGACGGATCGACCGTCATGCTGACCGTCACCGCGCCCGCCCCCGAGCTGGACTTGTCGCGGCAGGCGATCACCTGCGAGCGGTACTTCGCCATCACCCGGGCGACCACCGCGGGCGCGACCTGGTCCGGGCTGCTCTTCGCGGCCGGCTTGTCGGACCGCGCTACCGAGTCGTCGACCAGGTGCGAGAGATCGGCGGTGAGGAGCGGGGCCGCTTCGTCGGCGACGGCCGCCTCCGCGCCGGCCGGCTCGGCGCTCGACGCCGCGCTCTTGCCGATGCGGCGCGGGGCCGCCCTGGTCGCCGCCACCTTGGCGGGCTGCTTCTTGCCGCGCGCGACCGGCGCGACGGCCGGGGCGGCCGGTTCGCTGGCCTGGGCCGGCGCCGCGTCGGGTGCTTCGGCCTCGCCGAGCGCCACGAGGATCTCGGCTTCGGTCGCCTCGACCATGCCGGCGCCCTTGGGCAGCTTCGCGTGGAGGGCAGTCGGCCGGTCGATGGTCAGCCAGTAGCGCACGGTCTTGCGGCCCGGCGCGTCGACCTCGACGAGCTCGACGATGTCGCTGGTCCGCACCGAGGTCTGGAACGGCGCGGTGGAGAGCCGGCGGCGGAAGACGACCCGCGCGCCCGGCGCATCGGCCTCGACCGAGAGAGCGACGACCGGGCGCTCGGCCGGGCCGGTGGCGGTCGCCGCGGCGGGCGCGGGGACGGTGACGATGGACGCGGCCGCAGGTGACTCCGACCGCGCCGTCTCGCCGTCGGCGGTGCCGATGCCGGACAGGCGCGGGCCCAGCCAGGCGCCGCCGAGGACGAGGCCGGCGGCGACGAGGCCGGCGCCGACGTAGCGCACCGGCGAGCGGCGCGGCAGCGCCGCGGTCGCGTTGGTGATCGTGCCCGGCTCCGAGGAGGGCCAGGGCGTCTTGATCGCGTCGAAGGGCAGCGGGGTGTCGCGCGGGACCACCTTGGATGGAGCCGGTGTGGAGGTGCGCGCGATCGCTGCCGCCTGCACGGCGGCGGTGCGGCGCGGACGAGCGGCGCCCTGCGGCGCAGCGTCGCTCTGGGTGGCGTAGAGGTCGAGGATGGCCTCGACGTCGACCATCTCCTGGAGCCGATCGTCCGGGTTCTTGGCCATCAGCTTGAAGACGAGGTCGTGCAGGCCACGCGGCAGGTCGGGCCGTTCGATGTCCGGCGGATCGCTGTGCACGATGCGGTGCAGGAGCGTGCGCGGGTCCTCGTTGGTGAAGGCTCGCCGGCCGGCCAGCATCTCGTACAGCGTCGCGCCGAGGGCGTAGACGTCGGAGCGGACGTCGACGCTGTCCGGGTCGGTGATCTGCTCCGGGGCCATGAACTCGGGCGTCCCCATCACCATGCCGCGGCGCGTGCGGTCGTCGCCGGCCTCGAGGAACTTCGAGATGCCGAAGTCGAGGACCTTGACGTGATCGAACAGCTCGCCGCGATCGGTGAGGAAGATGTTGTCGGACTTGAGGTCGCGGTGGACGATCCCGGCGTTGTGCGCGGCGCCGAGCGCCGACGCGATCTGCTTGGTGATCTTCACGGCGCGGCGAACCGGCAAGTTGCCGAGGCGCGCGATCTCGTCGGTGAGCAGGGTGCCCTCGAGGTACTCGAAGACGATGTACGGCACCGTCTTGTCGATGAACCCCATGTCGGTCGACTCGACGATGTTGGGATGACCGAGCGTGCCGGCCGCGCGCGCCTCGTTCATGAAGCGCTTGATGACGTTGCCGTCGGCCGCGAGATCGGGTCGCAGGATCTTCACCGCGACCCGGCGCTTGATGAGCTCGTGCTCCGCCAGGTAAACGGTCCCCATCCCGCCTTCACCGACCACCTCGATGACCCTGTAGCGTCCGTCGATGACATCTCCCGAACGGACGACGCTGTCCCTGGCTTCGACCCCCATGTTCCGTATTCTGGCTGACCTCGCTTTCAATCGCCAGAAAGAAGAATGATTCCAAATGTATACATAGAAGCCGAGACGTGGGGGCCGGTGCGTCGACAGGCGGAAGACGACGAGCATCGTCCACGCTGTTTCTTGCGCTCAGCGCAAATTGCGCGTGGCTAGCGGCGCGGCGTTGCCGCTGCAGCGACATTTTCCAGCAGGCACGCGATCGTCATCGGACCTACACCACCCGGCACGGGTGTGATCGCCGCCGCACGCTCGAGGGCGACCGGGTAGTCGACGTCGCCGACCAGCTTGCCCTCGTCAGTGCGGTTGATGCCGACGTCGATGACCACGGCGCCCTCGCGGATCCATTCGCCGCGGATGAAGCGCGCGCGCCCCATCGCCGCCACCACCACGTCGGCGCGCGCCACCGTGCCGGCGAGGTCGCGCGTCTTCGAGTGGCAGACCGTGGTGGTCGCGTTGGCGTTGGTGAGAAGGAGAGCCATCGGCTTGCCGACGATGTTGGAGCGGCCGACGATGACGGCGTCGGCGCCGGCGAGGTCGATGCCCGACTCGGCGAGCAGGCGCATGCAGCCCTTCGGGGTGGCGGCGACGAAGCGCGGCCGGCCCTGGGCGAGCAGACCGATGTTCTCCGGGTGGAAGCCGTCGACGTCCTTCTCCGGCGGGATCGAGTCGAGCACCAGCGTGGCGTCGATGTGCTTGGGCAGCGGCAGCTGGACCAGGATGCCGTGCACGCTCGCGTCGCGCGCGAGCCTGCCGACGAGGTCGAGGAGGTCGGCCTGGCTGGTCTCGGCCGGTAGCTTGTGATCGAACGTGGTGACGCCGACCTCGGCAGCCGCCTTGTGCTTGCCCTTGACGTAGACGTGCGAGGCGGGATCGTCGCCGACCAGGACGACCGCGAGACCCGGGGTGATGCCGCGGGCGGCGAGCTCCGACACCCTGCCCCGCACTTCCTGGCGGACCACCTGGGCGATCGCCTTGCCGTCGAGAATGCGCGCCGTCATGCCGATCCCTTCTTCTTGGGGCTCTTCTTCTCGCTCGTCGAGCCGGATTGTTCCACCGTCTTGCCCTTCTTCGCCTCGGTCTTGCCCTCCGTCTTGCCCTCCGCTCCCGACCCCGACCCCGATCCCGAGTCCGACCCCGATCCCGGGTCCGATCCCGATCCCGATCCCGATCCCGACTCCGACCCCGATCCCGAGTCCGATCCGGATGCCGGCTTGGACGACGAGTAGAGGTCCTTGTACCAGCCGCTGCCCTTGAGCTGAAACGAGGTATGCGAGATGAGCCGCTCGAGCGCGAGCGCGCCGCACGCCTCGCACTTCTTCTTGGGCCCCTCGCTCATCCGCTGCATGTACTCGAACTGCTTGCCGCACTTCTTGCAGCGGTACTCGTAAATCGGCACGGGTCGAGTTCTACCCGAGCCGCCCGGTCGTGGTAAAGACGTCCCGATCGAGCATGCCGCCGCTCGTCGCTCTTCATCTGGCTCCCCGCATCGCGCCACTCGAGCGCGGCGACGACTCCGAGATGGCGGCCGCGCTCAGCCGCGCGCTCGCCGGGGCCGGGGAGCGAGTGGTCGTGGTGACCCGCCGCCCGCCGGGCACCTCCGACGGCGAGCTCGATCGGATCGGCCTCGCGCGCCGGCTCGACCCGCTCCAGGTCGACGGCGCCTCGCTCACCGTCCGCGAGGGACGCGTGGCGGGCGGCGCGGTGCCGATCTTCGCCCTCGAGGGCAAGGGCATCGACGACGACGAGCTCCTGGCCGCCGCCGCGCTCGAGCTCTGTCACCGCCGCGGCATGTGGCCGGACCTGGTCCGCGCCTGGGACGACGCTCCCCACATCGTGGCGCACGCCGAGGAGCGCACGCCGCCGAGCGGACACCCGGTGCCGGCCAGCGTCCTCCTCCTGCGCGACGCCGGCGGCAGGCCGATCTCCCCTGCCCTGCGCGACGCCATCGCCGCCGCTCACCGCATCGCCCTCCCCTCGCCGTCCTACGCGGAGGAGATCCTCCAGCGCGGCGAGGGTGAGCTGGTCGAGCTCCTGCGCGCCGCCCCCGACAAGGTGCGCGGCGTGGCGAGCGGCATCGACGACGCCCGCTGGAACCCGGCGCGCGATCCGCACCTGCCCGCCCCGCTCGACACCGGCGACACCGCCCGCTTCCGCGAGGGCAAGGCGGAGGTGAAGCGCACCCTCCGCCGCGATCTCGGGCTCACCTCGAGCGCGGCGCCGCTCGTCTGCGTGCTCGGCGAGATCGATCTGCTCGACCGCGACGCCGCCGAGGCGCTGGCCCACGCCGGGGCGCAGCTGGTGTTTCTCCACGAGCCGGGTGCACGCCCGGGCGGCGAGCAGGTCGCCATCGATCTGGCGCACGACCATCCGATGCGCGTCCGCAGCCTGGCGGCCGATCTCGCGCTCCACCACCGCGCGGTCGCCGCCGCCGACATCGCACTGGTCTGCCATCGCTACGTGCCGCGCGGCTTCTCGCCGCTCTACCCGATGCCCTACGGCGCCGTGCCGGTGGCGCCCCGCTCGGGCGCCTTCGCCGACGGCGTGGTCGACTGGGACCCCGAGACCGAGACCGGCTCCGGCTTCCTCTATGCGCCGCACCGGCCGGAGGAGATTCCGTCGGCCCTGCGCCGGGCCGTCCGGGCGGCCGCGAGCTCGGGCGAGGGCGGCTGGGCCCACCTGGTCGCGAGAGTGGCCGCGGCCGACGTCTCCTGGCGGACCTCCGGCATGCGACACGCCGAGCTCGGGCGCGAAGCCGTGCGCGCCAGCCGAGAAGTTGCCGCCCCCGTCTAGGCGCCTACAATATCCTACATGGCGCACTCGTCCGACCGGCGAATCGGGATCCGGATCGATCTCGAGGTCTTTTTCACTCAGTACATCCGCGATCGCCCGTACAGGGTCCTGACCTCGAATCTCAGCGAGACCGGGATCTACTACCACCGGGTCTCGCCGGATCAGCAGGCGCGCCTCATCCCGGCCGGGACCCCGATCGGGCTCGAGATCGCCCTGCCTGGCACCGGAGAGGTCATCTGGGCCCGCGGCGAGGTCTGCCGCGAGACCTGGGGCCGCTCGGTGTGTGGCAGCGCCATCCGGTTCGCCGACATGCCGCGTGTCCACGCCCGCATGGTCCGCGATTTCTGTCACGAGGCCCGGGTCGCCCGCCTCGACGAGCTCCTCGAGCGGGTCCGCCGCCCGCGCCCGCCGGTGAAGTTCCCGCAGATCATCAAGCACGAACAGCCCGCCAAGCCCTGCGGCGACTACCGCGTCCCGCCGCCGCCCAGCCGCCGGCCGGTCTGAGCTCCCGCCCTCCCGTCGCCGGGGCCGTCCAAAGCCTCCCGGGTTTTCGTGCGTTATGCTTTCCGGACGGAGGGCCACGTGAGAGCTCGCTGGATGCTCGCGGCGCTGGTCGCCGCCCTCGGGATGGGAGCTTTACCGCCCCGGGCTGCCGCCCAGGACGACTGGGACGTCAAGCGCGACCCGTTCGACAAGCAGGTGGTCGCCGGCTACAAGCGCATCCTCGCCAAGAACCCGAACGACAAGCAGGCGCTCGACAGGCTGAAGGGTCTCTACAAGCGCTACCGCTCGGTCCGCCAGCTCATCGGCGAGTACGAGAAGGAGCTGGTCAAGCGGCCGAGCGACTTCGCGGTCCTGGTGGTGCTGGGCCACCTCGAGCTCGCCGAGGGCAAGCGGGACGAGGCGCTCGCCCACTACGAGAAGGCCTCGGCGCAGAGGCCCGACGACGCCGCGCTGGCCATCGCGCTCGGCGACCTGCACCGGACCGGCGGCGACCTCGACAAGGCGAAGGCGGCCTACGACCGCGCGCTCGGCAAGACCAGCGACAAGAAGGCGAAGAAGCAGCTCCTCCGCCAGCTGGCCCAGATCGCGCTCGACAAGAACGACCTGGCGGGTGCACGGGCCTACTTCGACAAGTACATCCAGCTCGACCCGGCCGACGTCCAGGCGCAGCTCGACCTGGCCGACGCGCTCACGCAGCACAAGAAGTTCGACGAGGCGATCGGCATCCTGCGCAAGGCGGAGGAGCGCCTGAAGTCGGACCCGCAGCGGCGGGTCGAGGTGGCGGCGCGCATCGGGCAGACCCTCGAGGCGGCCGGCAAGGACCAGGAGGCGATCGCCGAGTACCGCCGGGCGATGGGGCTGGTCGCCAAGGGCTACTACCTCGCCAAGGAGCTGACCGAGCGGATCATCGAGATCCACCGGCGCAAGCAGACGCTGGCCACGCTGGTCGGCGAGCTGGAGAAGCAGTGGAAGGTGGGGGCGCGCGGCCACTTCGAGTGGGACGTCCTGGCGCGGCTGTACGAGGAGACCGGCGCGGCCGAGAAGGCGCTCGACGCCTATCGCAAGGCGGTCGCCAAGGCTCCGTTCGAGCTCGAGACCCAGCGGCGGCTCATCGCCATGCTGGAGAACTCGGGCAAGGAGGACGAGGCGCTCCGCCAGTACGAGGCGGTCATCCGGGTCGCACCGGGTGAGCCGCGCTTCCAGCTCGAGCTGGCCGAGCGCTACTGGCGCAAGGGCCAGGAGAAGAAGGCGCTCGAGCTGCTCAAGCGCCTCGAGAGCCGCTTCCCGGGCGACGCCGGCGTTCACTCGGCGCTCGCCGACCTCTACACCCGCTGGGGCAAGGAGGAGCTGGCGCTCAAGTCGTACGAGCGGTTGACCGCGATCGAGCCGGGCGAGATGTCGCACCTGGTCAACCTCGGCGACCAGTACTTCCAGCGCGGCGACAAGAAGCGCGCGCTCGCCATCTGGCGCCGCATCCTCGGCTCGAAGGACGCCGCGGGCCACGCGCGGCTGGGCGAGGTCTACGCCGAGCACGACATGCTGGCCGAGGCGCTCGAGATGTACAACAAGGCCATCAAGCTCAAGCCGAAGGACCCCGAGATGTACAAGGGGCGCGCGGCCGTGTTCGAGCGCCAGCGCCGCTTCACCGACGCGGTGACCGACTGGGAGAAGGCGATCGCGCTGATGCCGGTCAGCAAGGCACAGCAACCGGCGCGGCGCGACGCTCGCCGCAAGGTGGTCAATCTGCTCAAGAGCGCCGGCGGGCGCGCGCTGACCGACCGGATGGACCAGTGGGACCGGGCGTTCGCGAAAAAGCCGCCCGATATCGAGGCCGGTTACTACCTGACCGAGGCGCACATGCGCCAGGGTCAGTACAAGAGCGCCCGCACGGTGCTCGAGAAGCTGCTCACCCTCGAGCCCGGCAACCTCGACGCCATGGACCAGCTGGTCAAGGTCTACAAGAACCAGCGGGTGTTCGACAAGGCGATCGCGCTGCTCGAGAAGCTGGCGGCCGCCTCGCCCGGGCGCGAGCAGGACTACTACAACGAGATCGCCGAGATCAAGACGCTGCAGCACAAGGACAAGGAGGCGATCGAGTACTCGCAGAAGGCGCTGGCCAAGAACAAGAACAACCCGCTCGCCCACCAGCAGCTGGCCGAGCGCTACGAGGAGATGCAGCGCTACACCCAGGCGATCGCCGCCTACGAGAAGGCGATCGAGCTCGACCAGCGCAACTGGAAGGCCCACTTCGCCCTGGCGCGGCTCTACCGCAACGCCAACCAGCTGGGCAAGGCGGCCCAGCTCTACCGCGACATGCTCGGACGCGCCAGCGACGAGGAGGTCCTCGAGCGGGCGGGCGACGAGGCGATCAACCTCGAGGAGCTGACCGGCACCCTCGGCGAGCTCGAGCGCACGGTGGCGCCGCTCGCCTTCTCGATGTCGCACAAGCACGCCTACCGCATCATCCTGGTCGACCTCTACGAGCGGTACGTGCCGATCCTGATCGGCCAGTGGCGGCGCGGGACCGGCGCCGAGAAGACGGCGGCACAGAAGGAGCTCGAGCGGCTGGGCGCCCACGGGCTCAAGCCGCTGCTCGAGGCGCTGGCCGACGACAAGAACCCGGTGCAGCAGCGGATCGCGGTGTCGGTGCTCGGCTACCTCGGCAACAAGGGCGCCGCCCCGCCGCTGGTCCGGGTCGCCAAGCAATCGACCACCCCGACCAACGGCCCGCCGCGCCCGCGCCTCGGCACCCTCAGCGCGAACGAGAACTGGGACATGCGAGTGGAGGCGCTGGTCGGGGCCGGCCGTCTCGGCGACGCCCGCACCATCCCCGACCTCATCGAGCTGGCCGGCCACACCGAGGTGGCGATGCGCGAGGCGGCGACGTTCGCGCTCGGAATGACCGGCGACAAGCGGGCGCTGGCACCGCTCCTGCGCGCCCTCGACGACCGGCGCGACTCGGTGCAGACCATGGCGTGCCTCGGGCTGGCGCGGCTGGCCGACAAGAAGGCGACCAGCAACCTGGTCGGCGTGGTCAAGGACGCCCAGCGGCGCGACGAGACCCGCGCCGCCTGCGCCTTCGCGCTCGGTGTCGGCGGCGACAAGGCGGCGGTGGTGCCGCTCAGCGAGGTCCTCGGCGACGGACAGGGCGAGCTCCAGCGGCTGGCCGCCTGGTCGCTCGGGCGCCTGGGCGACCGGCGCGCCCTGCCCGCCCTGCTCTCCGCCTACTTCGCCAAGCGCGACCGCGCGCGCACCGCGGTCGCCTGGGCGCTGCCGCGGGTGGCGGCCGGCCAGGCGGGCGGCGACGACGCCGTCCGATACCTCGACTACCCGATGAAGCACGGCACGCTCAACATGCGCGCCGCCGTCGCCCAGCTGGCCGTCGTCTCCGGCGACCCGCCGCTGTCGGCCGCGCTCCTGGTCGGTCAGGATCGAGAGCTGGCGCGCGGGCTCCGCCAGGGAATGAGCCGCCATCGCGACGCGCTGGTCCGCGTGCTCGAGGACCTCGACGCCCGCCCGGGCGGCGTGGCGCTCGGTCCGCTCACCGCCCGGCTCGATCAGGCCAGCCCGAAGGACCGCGCCGCGGTCGAGGCGGTGCTCGAGCGGATCGGCAAGGGCATCCTGCCGGAGCTGGAGAAGCTGACCGCCCACCGCGACCCGCTGGTCCGGCGCCGCGCGCTGTCGGTGGCCGGCAAGATCGCAGCGCCCGAGTCGCGCGCGCTGCTCGAGCGCGGCCTCGGCGACAGCGAGCTGTCGGTGCGCGAGGGCGCGATGCTGGCCTGCGCGCAGTTCGCGCTCAAGCGCGGGGCCAAGGGGGGCGGGGCCGAGATGGCCAAGAAGGTCATCGAACGGCTCGGCTCGGCCTCGTGGCAGGAGCGCGTGGCGGCGGCACGAGCGGCCGGGGAGCTCGCCGGGATGTCGGATCGCGGCGCGCTCGAGCGGGCCGCGCTCGGCGACAAGGCGGCGTTCGTCCGCGAGGCGGCGGTCATGTCGCTCGGCCGCATCGGGGTGGCCGGTTCGCTCGACGCCCTCGTCAAGGCACTCGACTCCGGTCGCGAGAAGGTGCCGGAAGTACGTCTCGCGGCGGCGGTCGCGCTCGGCAAATCGAGCGATCAGCACGCCCGCGACGCGCTGGCCGAGGCCGCGCGCAAAGACCCCGACGCGTCGGTCAGGGCGGCCGCCCAGCGCACCGTCGCGCCGCCCGCCCGGCGATGAATCGCTCGCAGGGGAAAAAAGCAGGGCTTTCCGCAATTTGACGACCATTTGGGCAGGGGGGTACACTGGCGCCTGCAATGGACGTGGGGTTGGTCTGCGACGGGTGCCGAACCTTCAACGCGATGGGCTCGCGCGCGTGTGTCCGCTGCGGTGAGGTGCTGTCGCTCGACGGCGGCGGCGTGGCAGGTGCAGGCGCAGCCGCCACCGGCGGCAATGCGGGAGCGCCGAGCGCGAAGCGGGCGGTGCCCAAGGCGATCGAGGACGCGGGCTCGCAGCCGATGGAGCTGCCGCCCAAGGTGTGCAACGTCTGCGGCTCGAACATCAAGCCCGGCTTCCGGTTCTGCGGGGCGTGCGGCACGCCGGTGTCGGACGAGCCCCCGACCGCCGTCAGGGTCGCCGTCGGCGCGAAGGGCGCGCGCGTGCAGGCGCCCGGATCGATCCCGTCGGCGCTGCAGGCGCTCGGGCGCGAGGGCAGCGGCAAGAAGACGCTGTTCTTCGGCGCCATGCAGGCGGCCCGCGCCAAGCTGGTCCTCATCAAGGGAGACGGCCTCGACGGCGTCAGCTTCACGCTGGCCGGCGAGGAGCACCAGGCCGGCCGCTCCGATGTCCCGCTGCTGTTCGCCGAGGACCCGTACATGTCGCCGGTCCACGCGAACTTCTTCTACCGCAACAAGCACCTCGTCGTGCGCGACGAGAACTCGATCAACGGGGTGTTCATCCGCATCCGCGGCTCGGTGCCGATGGAGCTCGGCGACCGCTTTCTGGTCGGCGAGCAGGTGATCGAGGTGCAGCACACGCTCGAGCCGGGCGAGCCGATGAAGGCCTCCCCCGACGGCACCTATTTCTACGCCAGCCCGCGGCCGCCCTCGCACTTCCGCCTGGTCCAGCTTCTGCGCGGCGGCGACACCGGCCTCGCCTTCCAGGCGCTGGCCGACGTGGTGTCGATCGGCCGCGAGGGCAACGACATCAACTTTCCCGACGACCCCTTCATCTCCGGCCATCACGCGCAGGTGTCGTATGCCGAGGGCCGGCTCTCGTTGACCGATCTCGGCTCGAAAAACGGCACCTTCCTGCGCCTGACCCGAGAATCGGTCCTGCAGCACGGAGACTACGTCTTCATGGGCCAGCAGCTTCTCCGCGTCGAGATCGTGTAGGGTAGGACGCGCCCTTCCGACTAGGCATCCATCGAACAAGCCCGAGGCAGCGCACAATGATCGTTTGCAACCGCTGTGGAAAAGAGAACCAGGACCACTACAAGTTCTGCCTGGGGTGCGGAGCCGAGCTGTCGCCCGATGACGGCACCGGCAACGTCGGCACCATGAAAACGATGATGGCCGAGTCGGGCGGACGTCCGTCTCCGACTCCGCCGGGCGGCGTGCCGCACCACGGTGGTGGTGGGCGCCTCCCCGGCGTGGGAGCGCCTCCGGCCGGCCCGATGGGCGGGCCGGGCAGCGGACCAAATCCGATGAGCGGTCCGATGGGCAACCCGGGCAGCGCGCCGCATCAGATGGGTCCGATGGGCGGCGGTCCGATGGGGCCCGGCCCGATGGGCGCCGGGCCGATGGGGCCCGGCCCGATGGGGGGCGGGCCGATGGGGCCCGGCCCGATGGGCGCCGGGCCGGGACGCGGACCGGCTCCGCAGTACGGCGGCGCACCGGGACCGGGGCGCGCGCCGGCGGGACCACCTCCGGGCGTCGGGGCGCCGGGCTTCGGGCCTCCGCCGGGCGGCGGCATGCCGGGTCCCGGCTTCGGCGCGCCTCCGGCGCAGGGCCAGCCGGGAGGCTGGGGTGGCGGGCCGGCCCAGCCGGGCATGGGCGCGCCGCCGCCGCAGCCGATGGGCGGCATGGGACTGCCGCCCGGGCCGCCGCCTCAGATGGCGACCGGGCCGCGCAAGTGCCCGCAGTGCGGCTCCGATGTTCCGCCCAATTTCAAGTTCTGCGGCGTGTGCGGCAGCGCGGTGGCCACCGCGCCGGCGCCGCAGCCGGCCGGCGGTCCCTCGTACGGCGGCGGGGCACCGGCCCAGCAGGGCTTCGGGGCCGCGCCGGCGCAGCAGCCGCGGGCGATCATCACGCTCATCCGGCCCGACGGGTCGGAGGGCGGGACCTTCCCGCTGCGCGAGGGCGAGAACAAGATCGGGCGCGACCACGGCCAGATCTTCGAGAACGATGGCTACCTGTCGCCGACCCACTGCGACCTCATCGTGGCCGGCAGCGGCGCCGTCGTGCGCGACCTCGACAGCCTGAACGGCGTCTTCGTCCGCATGACCGGCGAGGAGGAGATCCAGCCGGGGCAGATCATCCGCATGGGGCAGGAGCTCCTGCGCTTCGACCTGCTCGAGCCGCCGACGCCGCTCGAGGACGGCACCGAGGTGATGGGCAGTCCGAACCCGGGCTACTGGGGCAAGATCACCGTCATCATCGGGAACGGGGTCGACGGCTCGGCCTATCCCCTGCTCGGTGAGAGCGTGACCATGGGACGCGAGCGGGGCGACATCAACTTCCCCGACGACGGCTACGTCTCGGGTCTGCACGCGCGCCTGTCGACCCGCAACGGCAAGGTCTACCTGGCCGACCTGGGCAGCTCGAACGGCACGTTCCTGCGCGTCCAGGGCGAGCGCAAGATCGGCCACGAGTCGTTCGTGCTGCTCGGCCAGCAGCTCTTCCGCCTCGGCCTCCGCTGACGCCGCTCGAAAGCCAGGCGGCCTCTTTTTGAACCGCCAAAAGCGCCAAAGGCGCCAAACTCAGAAGAGAGATGTTGGGTTCGCCTCGGTGGCCACGAGGCATACCAACCCAAAAAGACTTTGGCGGGTTTGGCGGCTTTGGCGGTTCAAACCGCTCAGGTGATTACTTGGGGGCGTCGCCGCCGGCGGGCGGGGTGGCCGGAGGAGCCGCGGGCGGCGTGCCGCCGGCCGCGCCACCAGAGGGCGGGGTCGCGGGGGCAGTGCCGGACGGCGGCGTCGCGGGCGGAGGCGCCGGCGGGGTGGACGGAGGCGGGGTCGCGCCGCCCGGCGGAGGCGCCGTCGTGTCTTCCTTCGGCTTGTCGCCGGTGAGCGCATCGACGCTCAGGTCCTTCTGGATGTCCTCGTAGCGGTACGCCTTCTCGATGGTGAGGTCCTTGGCGTCGTCGAACACCAGGAGGATGTTGACCTCCTGGCCGACCTCGCCGGGCGGTGTCACCACCCGGAGCTTGTCATCGCCGACCCAGCCCTCGACCTTGGCTTCCTTGTCGCCGAAGTAAACCTTGACGCCCCGGGCGCCGCCCTCCTGGAAACCGGTCCCCTCGATGGTGACCACGCCACCGCCCACGTAGGGCCCGACCTTCGGGTCCCAGCCGGTGACCGAGAGCTCCTTCTTCTTGCTGCAGCCGGCTCCGCCGACCGCGATCAGAAGCGCGAGAGCAGAGCCCACCGCACGAAACGCTCGCGACATGACTGGCGCCTCCCCGTTCATGCCCGCAACCGTATCGCGATCGGCCCGGGAGTGGCAAGCAAGCGGCCCCTCTACGGAGCCGCGCCGCCGCCGCCGCGACGCTAGTCGTCCTTGCGAACCAGCGCCCGTCGCATCTTCAAGAGCGCCTGCTCCTGGAGCTGCCGGATGCGCTCGCGCGACAGGTTGTACTTCTCACCAATTTCCTTCAGGGTGAGCTCGCGGTCGTCGTCGAGCCCGAAGCGCTGGCGCAGGATGTCGGCCTCGATCGGCTTGAGGTCGCGCAGGAGCTCGCGCACCTCCTCGGTCTGCGCCTGGGTCGTCATGCGATCCGCCGGCGCGCCGTCCTCCCAGCTCGGGTCCTGCAGGAACTCGATGAAGTGGCGCCCGTCCTCGTCAGACACCGGCCGGTCGAGCGACAGCGACTGGTCGACCAGGTACGTGCGCATCTTCTCGATCTTGCCGGCGGCGATCTGGGTTGCCTGCGACAGCTCCTCGACCGTCGCCTGCCGCCCCAGCTTGAGCTGCAGCTCGCGCCGCGCCCGCGCGATGCGGTGGTAGGCGTCGATCATGTGGACCGGCAGCCGAACCTCGCGCCCCTTGTCGGCCAGCGCCCGGCTGATCGCGTGGCGGATCCACCAGCTCGCGTAGGTCGAGAAGCGGAAGCCGCGCTTGTAGTCGTAGCGCTCGACCGCCTTCATGAGGCCGATGTTGCCCTCCTGGATGAGGTCGGCCAGCGCCATGCGACCGTGGTTGAAGCGGCGCGCGATCGACACCACCAGGCGAAGGTTGGCCAGCACGAAGGCGTTCCTCGCCCTGGCCGCCGCCCGATCGGCGCGCGCGATGCGCTCCAGCCACGCCCTGACCGGCGCCGTGTGGCGGTTGACCGCGCCCGGCTCGCCGCCGATGCGATCGGTGACGCCGCGGCGCACGCGATCGATCTCGCCGAGCACCGCGTCGAGCACGTTGCGGTCGGTGTCGACCGCGCGCAGCTTGGGCGCCATGCGCGCCACCGCGCGCTCGAGCTTCCCCGCGTTCTGCTTGGTCGGGCTGCGCCGGGCGGCGGCTGCCAGCCGCTTGACCGTGCGGAACTCCGACATCGAGTTGTCCATCAGCGCCTCGACCAGACCGAGCAGCTGCTCGACGGTCGGCGCGTGCGACAACAGCGCCTGCCAGATGGCGATCTCGAGCGCCTCGAGCTCGCGCGCGGCGCGGAACTCCTGCTCCGGCGGCATCACGTCGAGCGCCGCCATGTCGCGGAAGTACTTGCCGAGGAAGCTGCCCTTCTCGTCCTCGTAGCGACGGCGCTTGCGCGCGGCCGCCGCCTCGACCGCATCGCCCTCGGCGGCGTCTTCGGCCATCAGTCCGGACAGATCGATCCCGGCGACGTCGGCATCGTCGCCGCCGGTCGGTGCAGGAACCGCCGCCGCCTGCGCTCGTGGTCGGCGGCGACCGAGCATCGGCGGACGGCCACGGCGGGGGCGGCCCGCCGGAGCGGAGCCGTCGGGCGCGACGTTGGCCTTGCGTGACGTGAGCGACATCTTCGTTCCTCGCAGTCGGGGAGGGGGACCTGACGGCTGCGTACTTCCAGTACGGCCTCGGGGTCGTGGCCGTTACCGAGTAAGACGCCCCAGCGACGGAAAAGTTTGCTGACTCGTGACGCGTGCCGCGGGTTGCCCAACTTCTCGAGGTAGGACAGCGCGCGCAGGCCCGGCCACCGAGGTACTACCTCGCGGACGGGCTGGTTATTCCGGCGCTCCGGGGGCGCTACGGAATTCGCCCGCCCTCGGGCGTCAGGAGTCCGGAGCCGCCGCCGGCGCCAGTGCCGCCTGGCTTCTCGACGCGGCGCTCCGCAACCACAACGATGTCACGCGAGTGGGCGCCAAAGAAGCGCCCCTTGGTGCTCATGCTGCCCGACACTTCGACGACGCGGAACCCGACGGAGTGAAGCAGCTTACCGAGCTCGTGCAGGCCGAACGAGCGAATCGAGATCTCCTGCTCGAGCTGCCGCCCGTCGTCGAACACCACCGAGCGGTTCGAGATGATCCGCGAGGAGAAGTAATTGAAGTCGACCTCCTCCAGCACCACACACCCGTCACCCTCCCACCAGACGCGCATCGGTAGGTCGGCGATGATGTAGTCGCGGTTGAGGATCTCGAACACGCAGCGGGCGCCCGGCTTGAGCGCGCGGCAGATGTTGGCCGCCGCCTTCTTGTTGGTCTCGTCGTCGAAGTAGCCGAAGGTCGAGAACAGGCAGAAGGCGCCGTCGAACTGGGAGTCGAACGCCATGTCGCGCATGTCGCCATGCACGAAGTTGATGGTGAGGCCGCGCCGCTGCGCCTCGTCGGCGCCGCGCAGGAGCAGCGGCAGCGAGGAGTCGAGCCCGACCACGTGGTAGCCGCGCGCCGCCAGCTCCATCGCGTGGCGCCCGTAGCCGCAGCCGACGTCGAGCACCTGGCTGCCCGGCGCCACCTGCAGGGTGTCCATGACGAAGAGCGCCTCCATCTGGGTCGCCTGCGGGGTCAGGAACGGCAGCGTGCGCAGGTAATCCTCGTCGAAGATCTCCTCGAACCAGGGCTTGCCGCGCCGCTTGCGCGGCTTGGCCTGCGCCGGGTCGGCAGCGGCAGCCGCCGCGGCGGCCGCGGCCGCGTGTGCCGTCTTCGGCGCCGGCGGCGGTTTCGGCTTGCCGGCGGCCGGCTGCGCGGCTGGCTGCGCGGCGGCGGCGGCGGCCGGCGGCGGCGCGGCAGCGGGCGCCGGCGCAGGCGCGGCGGCCGGAGGCGACGCCGGCTGAGGCGCGGCCGGCTGGAAGATCGGCGGCGGCTCGGACGGGGCCGGCTTGGCGCGCGCCGGCGGCTCGTCCATTTCCTCGTCCGCCTCCATCTCCTCGACGTCGTCGTCCTCCGGCGGAATGTCGATGGTGGTCGCTGGCGACATCGGGATCTGCGGAGGCGCCGCGCGCCGCTCCTCGACCTCCTCCATGTCGTCGTCGCGCAGGAACTCGCCGCTGTCGCCGGCGTCGCGCGCTCCGTTGCTCGGCGCCCGCGGGGTCGCGGGCTCCGGGCGCGACTGCTGCACCGGGGCCGGTGCCTGAGCCGGCTGCGCCGGCGGGGCCGACGACCGTCGCCGGGCGCGCGCGATTGGCTGCGCGAGATCCTCGTCCTGCAGTTCCTCGAGGTCGGCCTCGCTGAGCGCCATCGTCTGCATCCGCGGCATCGAGCGCCGGGGCGCCCCCTCCTGCGGACCGGCCGGAGTGGGCGCGGCCGCCGCGGCCGGGGCCGGCGGCTGGAAGATGGGCGGCGGCGGCTGGCTCTGCCGCGCCTGGCGGGCGAAGCCGACCGCGTCCTCGTCGTCCTCGTCGAGCGAGATGTCCACGCTCTCGGGCGCCTCCTCGGGCGCCGCCCGCCGCTCCTCCTCGTCCTCGAGCAGCGGGAAGTCGAGCGTGTTGTTGGCGTCGGGCGACAGGGCAGAGAACGACGAGCCCTGGCTGGTGGCCGGCGTCGGCGGCCGCGGGTGCCCTCGGCCATGCACCGCGTGGGCCGCGGCGCGCGCCGCCTCCATGGCGTTCTCGTCCTGCTCCTCGACCTGGGTGAGGTCGTTCTCCGGCGCGTCCTCGTCCTCGACAACGTCGGTGATCGTCTCGCGGTCGGTCGGATCGCTCAGCACCGCGTCGATGATGTCGTTGGTGTCGGGGCGCGGCGCGTTGGGCTCGGTGCGCGGCCCGTCGATCTCGTCCTCGGGGCGCAGTCGGCGCGTCCCGTCCGATCCGAAAGCGTAGGCGACCGACACCGCGAGCCGCGGATCCTCCGGAGCCGGCGCCGCGACCTCTCCCGGATCGGACGCACGACCGGGTCGGCGCGGCACGTTGTCAGACGGGACGCGCAGACCACCGCCTTTGCGGCGTCGTCTCAGACGCTGCTCCGAGCCCTCATCACTCGGATCGTCTTTGGTGTTCGGCCCCTTGCTCAAGTCGCCCCTGACTCGTCCGCGCCCGATCGGGGCTGGCGCGACAACCCCCGCCTCCGTGAAAGGCGAAGGCTTGCGCTAGTATATGAAACCCCCGGACCCCAAACAAGAAGGGCGCGCCAGACCGGCGCGCCCGTCGCGTTCGATTCCCGAACGATGAGAAGGATCTGGACGCTGATTCAGCAGTCGTAATACAGGGCGAACTCGGTCGGGGTCGGGCGCAGTCGGACCTCGTCCACTTCCTTCTCGCTCTTGTACTCGATCCAGGTGTCGAGGACGTCCGGGGTGAACACGTCGCCCTTGAGGAGGAAGGCGTGGTCGCGCCGGAGCGCGTCGAGCGCCGCGTCGAGCGACTTCGGCACGTGCGGCACCTCCTTCAGCTCCTCGGGCGAGAGCGAGTAGATGTCCTTGTCGAGCGCCTCACCCGGGTGGATCTTGTTCTCGATCCCGTCGAGCCCGGCCATCAGCATGGCGGCGAAGGCCAGGTAGGGGTTGCAGCTCGGGTCGGGCGAGCGGAATTCGATCCGCTTGGCCTTCGGCGAGGGGCTGTACATCGGGATGCGGACCGCCGCCGACCGGTTGCGCGCCGAGTAGGCCAGGTTGACCGGCGCCTCGTAACCCGGCGTGAGCCGGCGGTAGCTGTTGGTGGTCGGGTTGGCGAACGCGCACACCGCCGGGGCGTGCTTGAGGATGCCGCCGATGTAGTGGAGCGCGGTGTCGCTCAGGCCGGCGTAGCCGTCGCCGGCGAACAGCGGCCGCTCGCTCTTCCACAGCGACTGGTGCGTGTGCATGCCGCTGCCGTTGTCGCCGAAGAGCGGCTTGGGCATGAACGTGACCGTCTTGCCGTCGCGCAGCGCCACGTTCTTGACGATGTACTTGTACCAGCAGACCTTGTCCGCCATCCGCAGGAGGGTGTCGTACTTGAGGTCGATCTCGGCCTGCCCGGCGGTCGCCACCTCGTGGTGGTGGGTCTCCACCTCGATCCCGACCTGCTGCATGGTGAGCACCATCTTGGTGCGCAGGTCGGTGAAGGTGTCGGTCGGCGAGGCGGGGAAGTAGCCGCCCTTGTAGCTCGGCTTGTAGCCGAGGTTGGGCCGGCCACCGTCGGACGGGCGGCCGCTGTTCCAGCGCCCCTCCTCGGAGTCGATCTCGTAGAACGCGGTGTGGTAACCGGTCTCGAAGCGCACCGAGTCGAAGATGAAGAACTCGGCCTCGGGACCGAAGTAGGCGATGTCGGCGATGCCGGTCGAGCGCAGGTAGGCCTCGGCGCGCCTGGCGATGCTGCGCGGGTCGCGACCGTACGGCTCCCGGGTGATCGGGTCCTGGATGTCGCAGATGAGCGACAGCGTCGGGGTCGCGAGGAACGGATCCATCACCGCGGTGGTCGGATCCGGGACCATCAGCATGTCGGAGTTGTTGATGGCCTGCCAGCCGCGGATCGACGAGCCGTCGAAGCCGAACCCTTCGATGAGTCCCGATTCGAGACGCCCGATGGGATAGGTGATGTGCTGCCACGTTCCGGGGAAATCGATGAACTTGCAATCGATCATCACGGCCCCGTTCTTCTCGGCGTATTTCAGGACGTCCCCTGGCTTCATTGCTGGCTGCCTTCCTTTGTTCGGTGTTGCGTGGGGCGGACGCTCAGATGGCGTCCTCGCCCGTCTCTCCGGTGCGGATGCGGATGACCTCGTCCACCGGCGTCACGAAGATCTTGCCGTCGCCGATGCGGCCGGTCTTGGCCGCCTCGACGATGGCGTTGACCACCTGCCGGACACTGTCCTCCGGCACGATGATCTCGAGCTTCACCTTGGGGACGAAGTCCACCACGTAGGCCGAGCCGCGATACACCTCCTTCTTGCCGCCCGTCCGCCCGAACCCCTTGACCTCGGTGACCGTCATGCCGTGCACGCCGATCTCCGAAAGACTCTCCTTCACCTCGTCGAGCTTGAACGGCTTGATGATCGCCTCGACCTTCTTCATGGTCATTTGAGGCGGAAGGTAACAAGCCGGGTGTTTCGCCGCTGTTTCCT
>Ga0207428_10001975_pt1 | contig 20789 bp, 18 predicted proteins | sample RhiMethybrSRZTD1_FD_187600 | JGI IMG/M metagenome (GOLD analysis project Ga0207428, IMG submission 187600) | Populus rhizosphere microbial communities from Tennessee, USA - Rhizosphere MetaG P. TD hybrid SRZTD1 (SPAdes) (version 3) | ecosystem: Host-associated > Plants > Roots > Rhizosphere >...
GGGGAGAAATAGAACTAAAAAAATCCAGACTAGCTTCATTTCGGGTACAAGCTTCACAGGATTCTCAGGATTATTTCAAGATTGACATGTAAATCCTGTTTCAATCCTGTACATCCTGTCTAATGGCGGCCACGACGTCACTAATTCTAACATCATCGGTCTTCTTTGTACGCCGATTAAAGAGCTCAACCACGCCATCAGTTACCTTTTTCCCAATCGTGACCCGGTGAGGAATGCCGATTAGATCCGCATCTTTGAACTTCACTCCGGCGCGCTCATCGCGATCGTCGAGCAACACCTCGAGACCGGCTCGTTGCAGTTCCTGGTAGAGCTTCTCACCGGCTTCACGCAGATCGTCCTGCTTCATGTTTGTGATCGTGATGACGACGTCAAACGGCGTCAGCGATCTCGGCCAGACGATTCCATCATCATCATGATTTTGCTCGACCGCGGCGCTGATGATTCGTTCAACGCCGATGCCGTAACTACCCATCACAATCGGCACGGGTTTGCCATCCTGGTTCAGCACCGTTGCGCCCATCGAATCTGAGTATTTCGTGCCGAGCTTGAAGATATGACCGATCTCCATGCCTTTGAAGATTTCAAGCGTGCCGTCACACTTTGGACAACCCTCGCCGGATTGAACACTGCGGATATCAAACCAATTATCGACCTTAAAGTCTCGGTCAACATTTACGCCGCGAATATGAAAGTTGTCTTTGTTGGCACCCGTAGTCATATTAGTCCGACCCTTTAACGCGTGGTCGGCTAAAATAACAATCTGAGGGTATTCGATAACTTTCTCTTTTCGTTCAGGGACATCGAATGTTGCACGTGTGGCTTTTTCTCTTGCGCCCACCGGACCAAGACTTCCGGCATTTGCGCCTAGAATTTTTAGAATCTCATGCGGATGGGCCGGACGAACTTCCCCGATACCAAGATCAGTAAGTTTAGTTTCATTTAATTGATGATCACCTCGCATAAGAATGAGCATCGGCAGGTCATTACCTATTGAAGTCTTAGACATGTAAACAAGTGTCTTGATTTGTCTAGAGGCTTCCGCCCCACCCGGAAACTTCACCAGATCCTCAATCGTGCGAACTCCGGGCGTAGGAAACTCCTCGGGCGCCGCTGGTCCGGGTTCGTCATCGATCGCAGCGAGACGCGAAGTTGCTTTCTCGAGATTTGCCGCATAACCACAGCTCGCACAATGGACAATCAGATCCTCACCGGCCGGAGTGCGCGCCATAAACTCATTCGACTCCGAACCGCCCATTGCGCCTGACGACGCTTCCACGATCAGAAACTCGATTCCGCAGCGCGAGAAAATCTTTTTGTAGGCTTCACGCTGATCGATGAACGACTTATCCAGCCCTTCGCGATCGACATCGAATGTGTATGCGTCTTTCATGATGAAAGTACGTATGCGCATCAGTCCTGATTTGGGCCGTGCTTCATCACGAAACTTGAGTTGAATCTGATACCAAACCTGCGGCAGTTGCTTGTAGGAACGTATTTCGTTGCGTGCAATCGCAGTGAAGACTTCTTCATGCGTCATGCCCAGACACATTTCGGTGCCTTTGCGATCTTTGAGACGAAACATCTCGTCACCAATCGCGTACCAGCGTCCCGACTCCTGCCAAAGCTCGGCCGGGTGAAGCGCCGGCAGATAAAACTCCTGACCACCGATAGCATTCATCTCTTCGCGCAGGATCTGCATGACCTTGAGGGCAATACGTTGGCCCAGCGGCAAGAAAGAATAGATTCCGGCAGACAATTGCCGGATTACACCGGCGCGTAAAAGGAGTTTGTGCGAAATAACCTCAGCATCGGCCGGGTCTTCGCGCAGAGTTGGGATGAAGTATCGTGACCAGCGCATAATCCGGCCATTCTCGCCTACCGAACAGGAGTAACGCAAATCTGTGATCTGCGGATACAGATCATTTGCTGCGCAACAGTCCCTGAGTTACCATCACGCTTCTTTCTCAAAAACACCACGGGATAATGAGGTAAATGGACAGAAATTCATCACTTGCCGAAGTCGATCCGGTTATCGCAGGCGCAATCGACAACGAAGTAGCTCGTCAGGCTAACGGGCTCGAGCTCATCGCTTCTGAAAATTTCGTCAGTGAAGCCGTGCTCGAGGCTGCGGGTTCAGTGTTCACGAACAAGTACGCCGAGGGTTATCCGGGCAAGCGTTATTACGGCGGTTGTGAATGGACCGATGTTGTCGAGCAAACCGCGATCGATCGCGCGAAGGAATTATTCGGTGCCGATCACGCGAACGTGCAGCCGCACAGCGGTGCGCAGGCGAACATGTCCGTTTATCTGGCTGCAATCCAGTACGGAGATCAGATCCTCGGGATGAATCTTTCGCACGGTGGCCACCTGACTCACGGCCACCCTTTGAATTTCTCGGGACTGAGTTACAAGGTCGCCGATTACGGTGTTTCAAAAGACACCGAGCAGATCGATTACGACGAACTACAAAAGATTGCCGAAGAGCACCGGCCCAAACTGCTCGTCTGCGGCGCTTCAGCTTATCCACGCACGATTGACTTCGAACGCATCGGACAGATTGCGCGCAGTGTCGGCGCGCGCATGTTTGCGGACATCGCACACATAGCCGGTCCCATCGCCGCCGGGTTGCATCCGTCGGCAGTGCCACATGCTGATTACGTGACCACCACGACTCATAAAACGCTGCGTGGACCACGCGGCGGGTTAATCCTGTGTCGCGAGGAACACGCGAAGGAGATCGATCGACGATTGTTTCCGGGTGTGCAGGGTGGTCCGTTGGTCCATATCATCGCGGCAAAAGCGGTGGCTTTTGGCGAGGCGTTGCGTGACGACTTTAAAGAGTATCAGCGCCAGGTGTTAAAGAACGCAAAGGCGCTAGCCGGCGAACTCCAGGAACAGGGACTGCGTCTCGTCTCTGGTGGAACAGACAATCACCTGATGCTGGTCGATGTCTGGATGGACGGCAAAGGCACCACCGGCAAAGATGCTGAGAAGGCTCTCGAAGCCGCGCTGATTACGGTCAACAAGAACGCGATTCCGTTTGATCAAAACAAGCCTTTCGTAGCGTCGGGTTTGCGAATCGGCACGCCCGCGGTCACCACACGCGGGATGAAAGAACCTGAGATGCGTGAGATCGGGCGGCTCATCGCGGAAGTAATTCACGCGCCGGAGTCGGAAGACGTCAGGAACAAGGTAAAGCGCGATGTGGCTGATCTCACGGCGAGGTTTCCGTTGTACCCGAAGCGGCTGAAAGCGGGGATAAGTTAGAGACAGGATTTACAGGATTTACAGGATTTGCAGGATTCATCTTGTAAATCTTGAAAATCCTGCCAATCCTGTCTCAACATACCAAACGCTACAACGACGCATAGCTCAAACAAATGCTTGAAGTTTTTGGTCCGGATGGACTGATCGCTAACGCGCACGCCGAATATGAATATCGGCCCGGCCAGATTGATATGGCTCGAGCCGTGATGCGCGCGTTTGAAGAAAAACGTCACCTCATCGTTGAGGCGGGAACAGGCACAGGAAAAACACTCGCTTATCTCGTTCCCGCGGTTGCTGCTGCACTCGGCGGCAATGGTCGCGTGATAGTTTCTACCGGCACCAAAAACCTCCAGGAACAATTAATGGAGAAAGACATTCCCTTTCTCCAGAGCATCCTTCCCAAACCCTTCGCTGCGACCTACATGAAGGGCCGGAGCAATTATCTTTGCTTGAACCGGCTCGCGCGCGCGCAATCAGCGCCGGTGCTCGAAGGTCTCGACGAAGTTGATTACTTCGAAGAAGTGAGCCAGTGGTCGCGTGAAACTGAGACCGGCGATCGCGCCGAGCTGTCGAATCTACCCGAGTCACTCTCCTTCTGGCGTCACATCGACGCGCGGTCTGAATCATGCCTGGGACAGAAGTGTCCTGACTACGACGCCTGCTTCATCACCCGCATGCGTGGTCGCGCTCAGGAAGCTGACATCGTCGTAGTCAATCATCATCTGTTCTTCGCCGACCTGAGTTTGCGTAACGGCAACTACGGCTCAGTGCTGCCGGATTACACAGCGGTCATACTCGACGAAGCTCATCTCATTGAAGAAGTTGCTTCCGAGTACTTCGGCGCGCAGGTTTCCAACTACCAGATTGACGATCTCGTGCGCGATCTCGGCATGCTGATGATTGAAGATGCGGAAGTCGATAGAGAGCTGACGCACAGCGTAGCGCGCCTCTCGCGGTTTTCTGACAGCTTCTGGATGGGATTTCGCGATGGTCGCGGCGAAGACGGCCGTTATCCGATTATCCCGGGAACGTTTGCGAAGAAGAAAGTAAGTGGAGAATTGGAAGCAACGCCATTGGGCGAGTTGTACTTCGCACTCGAAGGCGCCATCGCACGCACGGAGACGACGCTCGATGCGTTTCAGGAAAAACCTCCCGAAGTTGAGAGTTTGATTCGTCGTCTCCGCCAGATCCGTTTTGAGCTCGAGTTCATCGTTACCGGTACGGATAAGAAATTTGTTTACTGGCTGGAACGAAGAAACAGGGGCGTGTTTCTGCGTGCATCGCCCATCGACGTTGCCGGGCTTTTGCAGGACAAGTTGTTTGAGGAAGTGCCGACGGTTGTGCTGACGTCAGCGACGCTCTCGAGTGGCGGTAACTTCTCATTCATTCGCGATCGGTTAGGATTGGACACTGCGGACGATCTGATTGCGGAGTCGAGTTTTGATTACCAGAGCCAGGCGATCCTGTATCTGCCGGCAAGGATGCCCGATCCACGTGATCGCGAGTGGGGATCTGCGGCAGCGGCGGAAGTCGCGCGGATACTGCATGCGACAGAAGGCCGAGCATTTGTGTTGTCGACGAGTCTAGCCGGCATGCAGTCTCTGTTTGAAAACGTCTGGGCCGAGATCGACTATCCGTGCCTGGTCCAGGGTAGTGCGTCAAAAGGTCAACTGCTGAAGAAGTTTCGCGAAACCCCAAACGCGGTGTTGTTTGCGACATCGAGTTTCTGGCAGGGCGTGGACGTGCGCGGTGAACAACTATCTTGTGTGATCATCGACAAACTTCCGTTTGCGGTTCCGACCGATCCGATCGTCGCAGCGCGCCAGAGATACATTGAAGACTGCGGTGGCTCGAGTTTTTACGAGTACAGCGTGCCGCAGGCAATCATCGCCTTGAAACAGGGGCTGGGACGCTTGATTCGCAGCACGACGGATCGAGGCGTGCTGGCGATACTCGATCCGCGTTTGCGAACCAAGGGTTATGGTCGAACATTTCTGCAGAGCCTGCCGCCGTGTCGCGTGACTTCGCGAATCGATGATCTTGCGAGTATCTTATCTACAGACTAATTATGTCGGGACAATTTGAAGTAATGATTGAGCGAAACTTCTCCAGCGCGCATCAACTGCGTGGTTACAAGGGGAAGTGTGAGAACCTGCACGGGCACAATTACAAAATCGAAATCTACGCGCGTGGACGCGAGCTGGATAATGTCGGCTTGCTGGTCGATTTTGTGGAATTGAAGGCTGCGGCGGATGAGGTTGTGACATATCTGGACCACAGAAATATCAACGAGCTGCCGCCGTTTGATGAACTGCAGCCGTCCGCCGAGAACCTCGCGAAGTACGTGCTCGAGCGCGTGGCGAAGCGTGTTAGTGATGATCGCGTGCAGATCTACAAAGTTCGTTGCTTCGAAACACCGACGAGCGTCGCGACTTACCTCATCGATTAATAGCCGCGGATAACACGGATCATTTTAACGATTCCGGCATGTCAGCCACCGTGTAAGCCATCACTGCCATCGTCGCCACGCACATCTGAAGCTCCCGTGGGTTCACCTTGTCGAGCGTGTCGGCGGGTGTGTGGTGAATGTCGAAGTAGTGTGTGCCGTCCACGTCCAGACTCGCGCCGACCACGCCTTCGCGCGTGATTGGACCGATGTCGGCTCCTCCGCCGTCCGCTGCAATCTGGTCGGCGCCGATTCCCGATAAGAGTTTTGCAATCTCCATCATGTTGGAACGCGCTTGCAGTGGCGCCGTTGCCTCAAGGCCAAAACCTTCAGGCCGGTAGACACCGGAATCGGATTCAATCGCGAGAATGTGTTTAGCGATTTCTGCTCGATAGGCGTCGCGATAAGCGTTGCCGCCGCGCAATCCATTCTCTTCATTCGTATAGAGCACAACACGGATGGTTCGTCGCGGTCGCAGTCCGAGCTCTTTGAGCAGTCGTACGGTTTCCCATGCGACAATGCAACCGCCCCCATCATCATGCGCGCCCTGGCCCACGTCCCACGAATCAAAATGGCCGCCGATAACAATCACTTCGTCCGGCTTCTCGGATCCTTTCAGCTCCGCGATGACGTTTGCTGATTCCGCGTCCGGCAAAAACTTCGCTTCCATCTTGAGCCGCAGTGTTGGCCGATCGCCACGATCATTCATCCGCTGCAGAAACTCTGCTGCCTCGATGGTGATGGCTGCGACGGGAATCTTTGGTTGACTCGGATCGTAGTTCATCGCACCCGTATGTGGCGTCTGCAGGCTAACAGGCGTTATTGATCGGACGAGCGCCGCCACCGCGCCGTAGCGCGCCGCACGCGAAGCACCTTGCAGACGATACGTAACAGTGACACCGTAGCTCGTAAATGGCGCGTTATAAACAACGATCTTTCCACGTACCCGTTCGCCAAGCCGGTCCAGTTCGGCAAAGTTGCGCACAACGATCGCTTCGGCAGAAACCCCCTCCGCGGGAGTGCCGATACTGTTGCCCAGACCCAGGACTTGCAGGTTTCTGGGAACTGGAGTGAGCATTTCGAGACTCTCCTGGCCGCGCACCCAGTGCGGCACCATAACTTTTTCCGCGCGCACATTATCGAGACCATCGCGTTTCATTTCGGCGACAGCCCATTCGATTGCGCGTTCCAGATTACTCGATCCGCTGAGTCGATTGCCGATGTGGTCCGTCAGGTGTGCAAGCCGGGAGTATGCGTGGTCGCTGGTTAGCGCGGCGCCGATGATGCGTGCAGCCGCAGCGCGATAGTTTTCAATTTTGACGGTCGGAGGCGGCAGAGGTGTTGGCGTCGGCGTTGGCGACGCCAACGGCTGCGCGCCTGGACCGGGTTGTTGTTGAACTTGAATTGCTAACATGAGAGTGAAAAAGATTGCGACGAGTTGTAAGAAACGCACGTATGCAATTCCTCCGTTAAGGTAAAAAGGCGGTCCACAGATTACACAGATTCCACAGATAAATCGGCGTAATCTGTGGATGGTTTTTTAGTCGGCGTTGTTGCCGCGCGCTTCGACATGAAAGGCTTCTCGCAGAACCAGAAAAACGCCCACGCAAAAATGATCGTTGCCGGTACGGTAAACACAGTGACATTCACGAGCTGCAACCAGCTCGAAATGGTCCACTGCCACGACTGCATGATTACCAGTTCATGCGTCAGGTAGAGCGAATACGAAAAGATTCCCAGTGTCGAGAAGATCGAGACCAGCGAAGGCAGTTTTGCCTGACGTAACCAACTCTGCTCGGCGAGCACCATCCGGTTCACGACGATAAAGAATCCGAGACCCCACATAGGATGGATCAAGAACCACGCGGCGTTGTGCAGAAACGTGTCCTTATCAATTAAAGACAGCGACGACGAGATTGCCGATGCCGCGACGATCAGCACAGTCGCGAGACGCAGATCGCGTGACCAGCCCCGCGGTTTTATCAATCCGAAATACGCCTCCACGCCGATTGCGCCGAGCGCCCAGGTAAACCAGTGGACGGCCGCTGCCTCGGGCACGGGAACCCCGAAACCGGTTTTCTGCCAAACAACATGACTAAATCCCATCCATCCGACACGTGCAATCAGACACACGGTAAGTGTGACGCCCCAGCCCCAGCGTGCGCGAATAAACAGCAGTAAGAAATAAGCCAGGTAGAGTTGCTCTTCAATTGCGAGGGTCCAGAACACTCCGTTGATCGTGTAACACGTTTTGGGATCGAGGTTGTGGAGCATCAGCAGATGCATGCCGATGTCGTAAAAGAAAAAGTGCGTGAGATTGATGCCGGCGGTCGAGGTGGCCAACAGTAAAAATAAGACCAGGGCGATGATGTACGGCGGATAGAGCCTGCGTAATCTGCGTTTCCAGAAGGCACCAAAGCGAATCTCAGGCTCTGTTCCGGCGGCTCGGGCTTTGGCCCATTGCAGGTGGATGCAGAACCCTGAGATCACGAAGAACAGAAATACGCCAATGTAAGCAAATGAGCTCGCGAACTGTATTGCGCGAACCGGATACTGAAGGAGATTCTGAGGGAGAGCTTTTTCCCCCTGCTCAACTGCGTGATAGAAAACGACGCCCAACGCCGCAATGCCTCGAAGTGCGTCGATGCCGCGCAGTCGTGTTGGGGGGATCACCATAAAAGAGTGGCCACAGATAACACGGATAGTTTACGGGTCAATCCGTATCAATCTGTGGCCTACATCATGCTGAGACTAGTGACGGCACGTCAATATTATATTTTCTGATCTTGCTATACAGCCGCGGGCGGTAGATGCCAAGAAGGTTTGCGGCTGCCTGCTTGTTGCCGCCGGTGCGCTGAAGTGTTCGTTCGATCACGAGCCGCTCAATGTCCTCGAGCGTCATGTTGGGCGGGACATCCCAGGTAACACTTGAGGATGTTCCTTCAGGCAACGTGCCGTTGTCGAATGGCAGATCGATCGGCTCGATTTGTTTGTCTTTGGCGAGCAGGACTGCACGCTCGATGACGTTCTGTAGTTCGCGTACATTTCCGGGCCAACTGTGCCCAAACAATCGCTGATACGCTGCCTGCGAAACGCCGGTGATCGGCCGTTCATACTTTCGCGCGTACTCGTTTAGGAAGTGTTCGGTCAGAAGCTGAATGTCCTCACTTCGTTCGCGCAACGGTGGCACGTGAATCGTGATCGTTGAGATTCGATAAAAAAGATCGTCGCGCAGCAAGCCGTCACGAATCGCGTCCGCAGGCGGTCTGTTGGTCGAGCAGACAAGACGGAAGTCGACGGCGTACGTCTTCTCCGATCCAATCTTGCGATAACTTCTTTCCTGCAAAACACGCAACAGCTTTGGCTGCAACTCAATCGGCATCTCCGCGATTTCATCCAGCATCAGCGAACCGCCGGCGGCGTGTTGGACCAGGCCTTCCTTGTCCGCATGCGCGCCTGTGAACGCGCCTTTTGTATGACCAAACAACTCGGATTCGATCAACTCCTTCGGCAGCGCTGCGCAGTTCACTTTAATGAACGGCTTTTTGGACCGGAGCGACTGATAGTGAATCGCATTCGCAATCAGCTCCTTACCCGTACCTGACTCGCCAACGATCAGAACGTTCGCATCGGATTTCGCCACCGATTCGATCGTCTCGTAAATCATTTGCATAGGCTTCGACGAGCCGATGATGTTGAAATATTCGGCGCGTGTGGAGAGCTGCCGCCTCATATTCGTAGTTTCTGCGACGAGTTCGCGACGTTCGAGGGCCTTTTCGACGAGTGGTTGCAATTCCTCGAAGTCGAAGGGCTTCTCAACGAAGTAGAAAGCACCGGCTTTCGTCGCTTCAACAGCTTTCTGTACCGAACCGTAACCCGTGACAACGATCACTTCTGTTGTCGGTCGCGCGTCTTTCATGTGACGCAGTACTTCCAATCCGTCCATGTCCGGCAGTTGCAAGTCGCAGATCGCCAGGTGATGTCCGCCTTGATCAAAGAGCTCGATGGCGGCCGCACCAGTCGGTGCGGTATCGACAGAGTATCCTTCCTCGACGAAATTCTGCCGCAGAGAATCGGCCATGGTTGGTTCGTCGTCTACCACAAGAATCCGCACTTCTTTGTTCTCCACCTTTTTCTCCTCTCTCGAAATCGCTGCGCCTTGGGGCATGATGATTACTCCCTTTTAATTATTGCCAATGGGCAATTGGAAATCGGCAATACTTTCATCCGGCAAGCGGAATCACTACAACAAACTTTCGATCTTCGAATTTGGCCGAGCCGCCGTGTGCCTCGATGATCTTTGCCGCCAGGGCGAGTTTGATCTCATCACTTCCGGCGAATGATCGAAACGGATCGTGATCCAAATGGCGCAATCCCGACCACTGAATCACAGCCTGGTCGCCTTCAGTTCCGGCACTGACCGTTACTTCCGCTGCTCCATCGTCAGTATTTTTACGGAGTTTTAATGCGCCGTTACATAACCACTTGAACGCATCCGTAATTTTGAACAGGTCGAGATTGCCCTGAATTCCGTCTGAGCCTTTTTCCCACGCGATCGTTGAACCACCCTCGTTCAGGCTGGCGCACACCGCGCGCAAAACCTTGTCTACTTCGACTCCGGCCTGTTTTTTCAATTCCACCGGCTGTCCATAGCGCACAATTGTTGACAGGTCTTCAGCCGCACGGTCGAGACCATTAATCAGCTTTCCAATTGTCTCCTGTTCGTCCCCTGGCCGTTCAGTCTTCTCAATCCGGCGGCGGAGGAACGTGGCATAGAGTTTGAGACCGTTTAGCTGATTCTTAAGGTCGTGGACTATTTGCATTGATGCTCGACCGAGATCCTGAAGGCGTTCGTTGTCTTCGGGCCTCGACATTGCAGTCTTCATCTGGGCAATTTCTCTCTTAGCTCTCTCAAAAGGGGCCGCAGGGGGAGGGGAACCTCATAGCCAGTCCGAGTGTATGAATTAAACTCTGGCCTAAGATCCGTTTGTGTTGCGTTTCAATGCGGGATGTTACCAAAAATGGCGCGCGTATTCTAGTCATACAGTAAAATCAACAACTTGCGAGCACGGGAGAGGTAAGATTGAGCGCAAAGTCAGGTGTAAAGATGAAAAAGAAGGCGGCTGAGCCACCCACAGTCCTTCTGGTTGAAGATACAGAAGACAACCGGTTCATGATGCGGCGACTCCTCGAAATGTCCGGCTATCGAGTCGTGGAGGCAATGAATGGCGAGGAAGCGGTGAAACTCGCCCGGGCTGAGACGCCCCAACTCATCCTGATGGACCTCAGTCTGCCGGTGATTGATGGACTTGCGGCGACACGCCTCATTCGCAAGCTTCCTGCTTTGCAATCTACGCCGATCATCGCAGTGTCAGCCCACGACACTTCTGACTTTCAGGACGAAGCGGTCGAGGCTGGGTGCAACAGTTACGTCACGAAGCCCATCGACTTTAACCAGCTTGAGAAGTTGATTGAGCAATTGTTGACCCACGACGGCTCCTGACAAACGAGGCGCACTATTTGTGCCTTTTGTGCCTTTTTGTGGCACAATTCCTAACACTATGGCTGTTCCTGATCGGCGTATTGAAGCTGAGGAAACCAATCGAACCCTCATCATCGTCGTGGCTGTGATTGCCGCTGTTGTAATCGCCGGACTTTTCTACGGTTTAATGCGTCTGAGCGGTCGTAGCACCGCCGCCGAACAAACGCTCCAGGGCGCAGTTCGCGAAGGCTCGCCGCAGTTTGAGGAACAACGTAAGAACATTGTTCTCGACGAGCCGGAAGCGACGGAAGCGAAACGCGCCCTCGGCGACATCGTGATGAGTCTTCAGACTACCGTCCGAAATTTAACGGGAAAGACTTTGACCGGACTCGAGGTACGAGCTGCGGTGGTCGACTACGAGGGAAAGCCGGTGAAGCAGCGAGCGGTCGTGGTGGTGCCAACGCGCCAGCCGGAGCTCGCACCAAACAAGACGATGCAGGTCAACGTGTTGCTCGACGGATTCAGCGAGACCGACGCCCGCGCGAATATCAAGATGGAAGTCTCGGCGTTCAAGTTCAAAGAATAACTTTGGAGTGCGGCGGCCTGGCGCCGCTTTGTTATCGATCGCGCTTGATCGAGGCCAAAGCGGCGCCAGGCCGCCGCACTCCAAAGAGGCACCTGATTCCTTGTGGATTCTCAATCCAGAAACAACTCTTCTAACGATTGCTTGATCGGCTGAATCGATATAATTTTCCCGCCCGCTTTTCTCAACGCCGCCAACACACGTTCAATCTCATCTTCGGAAGATATTTCGATCCGGAGGCCTCCGGGTGTCGCAGTGATCTGACTCCCGGAAAGGTGCTGCCTTAACGCGCCGGCATCGGCGCCCGTGGCCATCACTTCCATTCGATTCGGACCTTCCGTCGTTCGCCGCAGCTCATCGAGATATCCCACCTGAGCGAGGCTTCCCTTTTTGAGAATCGCGACTCGATCGCAGAGCACTTCAATGTCTGAAAGTATGTGAGAGCACATGAATACAGTCGTGCCCTCATCACGCAACCCCGCAATCAGATCGCGCACCTCACGACGACCAACCGGATCGAGACCACTCATCGGCTCGTCGAGAAAAACTATCTCCGGATCGTTAACCAGCGACTGGGCCAGTCCAACTCTCTGCAACATGCCTTTCGAGAACTTCCTCAGTTGCGTGTCCCAGCGTTTTTCGTCGAGTCCGACTCGCGATAGCAAATCAGCGGCGCGTTTCTTCCGTTCAGCGGACGGAAGCCCGAAGATTTCCGCGCAATACTCGAGAAACTCGCGCCCCGTGAGGTAATCGTAAAAGTAGGGATTCTCGGGGAGGTACCCAATGCGTTGATGCATCTGCACGTCCTGTATATCGTGACCGAGAATGCGAGCGCTGCCGGTTGTCGGAAAGATTAAACGCATCAGGAGCTTGAGTGTTGTCGTCTTGCCGGCGCCGTTTGCACCGAGGAAGCCAAAGATCTCTCCTTGATCGATGGAAAGCGATAGCCCATCCAGCGCTCGAACTCTTCGTTTACGCAAGAATCCGACTTCGTAGTCTTTAGTCAGGTTTGTAATCTCGATAACCGGCATATTTATTTCAGAGGCACCTTTGTCGCTTTCGGATCCAATTCGACTTCGCAAGCGCCTGCTTTCAAAAGGTAAGGCGCTCCTGACGGATCCAGAGGCGCACCGGATTGGTCCATCGGAATTCTCAACGTGCGAAATATCTGTCCCAGCTCGGACCACGACTCAGGGCATTTGCCGTTACGCGCCTGGTATGCTGTGAATAACTTACGCAAGCCATCGCGTTGGTCCAGCGAGTCCAACTGCAGCAGATGCATTCTCGCCATATCCCTGACTTGTTCGTCGCTCGATTGCTCATACATGCGCGTATAGATCTCGCGTGCAGTGGCGCGACTACCTCCCTCGGATAGGAGCTTTGCTTTCATCGCTTCCATCCACGCCGGAGCGCCAGGAGTCTGCGCGCCACGTCCGTAAATCTCGCTCGCCAATTGGTACTGGCCCTCGCGCCAGTAGATATACCCGAGATGGTGATAAAGCCGCCATGCATTTGGATTCGCATTAATTCCTTTTTCCGTTAGGCGAATGGCTTGTTGCACGTCGATCGCGGGCAATACAACGGCAGCATACTCGTAGGGTGCGATAAACTCCGGATCCAGCGTCGTCGACGTTTCCAACAAAGGCACCAGCAACTTGAGGTTTAGATTGTTTAGGTCATCAAGACGAATATCACCTTCGTAGTTGCCAATTTTTTTGCCGACGTATTGCAACGAACGCATCCAGTACCAATCGGCAGCCAGGCCATTAAATCCAAGACTGATTCTGCGCGCGGTCTTATCGTTGAGATAAAGACTGTCATCAATTGCGTTCGGATCAACTGGTGGCCGCAACGTGTCGGTCCAGCGAACGAGGAGCGCGGCACTGGCAATTCCCACTACGACGACCAGGCCCAGAGTAATGGTGTTCAGGCGCTCGTTGTTCATCTGTTATTTGAAGTTTCGCCGGCTGAAGATGAGTGTTGCCGCCGCGAGTATCACAGTAATGTAGACCAGCGCATACAACGCGGTTGCTAGCACAAATCCTGCCGCCGGAGTGCGACCATGAGCAGCCGGAGTAATGAAACTGTAATTAGCGAGATTCGGCAGCAGGTAATACAAGCCTTTGAAGAACCAGCGCGCGCTGGTGCTGCCCATAGAGACTGCGAGAATTTTTAAGTCAGCACTGAAGTGACCGATGACGAAGGTCAGAAAGGTTAACAGGGCTGAGAGCGCCGGCGACGAGAACGAGGAGAAGAGCAGCGCGACAGCAGTCAACAACATCAATTCCAGGTAGATCAACAGCACTGCCGGCCAGATTGTAGGAATCAGCGGATCCCAACCACGACTCACGTACAGCAGGGCCACCGAAACCCCTACTCCCATCACCAGCACGTTCACCAACAGCGTGAGACAAAGACCCAGATACTTGCCGATTAAAAACTCGCCGCGACCGACTGGCTTGGAAAAAACAGCGTAGATTGTTCTTCGTTCGATCTCTTTGTAAACAAGTCCGACGCCGACAAAGATCGCGATGAACATGCCAAAGAGCAGCATCGCGCTCAGACCAAGGTCGACGATCACCTTGCGTTCCTGACCGCCCGATAATTCGCCGATAAAGATCGAAGCCGCGGTCAGCAGCAGAACAAACAACACGAGGTTATAAAGCACGCGATCGCGCACTGCTTCGCGAAAAGCATTGCGGGCGATTGCCGACATGCGCCAGAGGCTGCCGGAACCGCCCGGTTTTGGTCTTGCTAAGTGAGTAGTCGCTTGAGCCGTGTCCAACGTTCTCAGTAGTTCATCCATTCAGCAGTCCAGGCAAGACAATCTAACTCAAATTCATGTGGTTTCGGAAGAGGATGTTTGGCCGAGCTAATTGAGTTCAGTACCCCCTGCGACCGTGCGTTTGTCATCAGCGCTGCAGGTAGGTGCCGTATCGGTTATGTTGAAGTACATCACGCCTGCTTCGTTGACATAAAAACTCCGGGCTCCGGTAGCAAGGAGAACGCTGGCTGTTGAGTGTACGGACGCTTGAGCTTTCGCGTCGAACGCAGGGACTCCAGCGGCGACATTTGCCGCGGAGAACAGGAAACCACTCTTTGGCGTACCAGGTCCTGCAATGGTTGCTGCGCCGACGTTTCCATCAACGAGGTTCAGGGTGGCCAGCGCCGCGAGGTCGCCGTAGACGCCGCCCCCTGCAGTCGCTCGGTAGGTGGCTTCGCCACTGCCGATGATCCGCATTGTAGATAAGGCGGAAGCTTCATTTGCGGCACGTCTCGAGGATAATAGGTTTGGAATCGCGATCGCCGAGATGATGCCGATGATGGCAACAACAATGAGAAGTTCGATCAGCGAAAAACCTTTGTTTGATGTGTGGGATCTCATAGTCGCGGTACTCCGCGTAGTTGTCTAAGTGGTGAGCCGTGTAGGACTCTAAAAAAAGTTGCGGAGGCGAGTTGGTCCCCGCCTCCGCACTTTGTGAGATTGCGAGGACGGACTAGTTGAGGATGCCGCCGCCAGTTCCCTTGGTTACTGTACGAGCATCGGTAGCCGTACAAGTCGGCGCCGCTGCGGTCGTGTTGAAGTACATGATTCCGGATTCATTCGTGTAGAAACTGCGTGAACCGGTTCCGGTTACAGGGTTACCAGTCGTGTGAATTGCTGGTGTGGCAGACGAATCGAAAGTCGGAACGCTAGGGGCGGTAATATTGGTTGCTACGAAGGCGTAGCCGCTCTTTGCCGTGGTGCCGCTATTGGCGACGACGGAATCGACCAGACCTTGAGTTGAGAGGTCAGACAGGTCGCCGTACTCGCCGGCACCGGCGGTTGCCTGGTAGGTGGCTTCGGAACTGAAGATAACGCGCATTGTCGCGATGGCCGAACCTTCGTTAGCGGCGCGACGTGAAGCGAGGAGGTTGGGGATAGCGATCGCGGCGATGATGCCGATAATCGCAACGACGATGAGAAGTTCGATCAACGAAAAGCCTTCTTGGCGTTTGGTGTTCATGCTAATTTTCGTGCTCCTTAAAAGATATTAGGGGTTCAAATTTGCTCGCGCCACCGGCTTTCGTTCCCTTGTGAGCCGCGCAGAGCGCGAAGTGTCGGTGGTCTCCTAAACAACCGGTATGCCAATGGGCGTTTTGCCTGAAATTAAGAAATTTCGATCTTTTTTGATCGAAATTTTGATAGGTGGGCCACCCGGCGCGGAGTGCGTGACAATTTGTGGCAGGGGGTGAATGACGCTTTCCGGCAGATGACGTAAGTAGGAGCAGGAGCAGTAAGCAGGAGCAGGACGGAGCACTGCCGCTGCTCCTGTTTACTGCTCCTGCCCCCAATACGTGGCTTTAGTTACTGTCGCCGGCGCCGGCGGCGAATTCGCCGGTGTCTTCCTCGCGGCGGCGTGGAGTTGGGTCGGTAGAGCGACGGCGGGGTGTGGAGTCTGGACCACGACGCTCGTCACGCATCTGTGCGGTTAGACCACGAGCGCCATGTTTGTCGAGTAGGTGGCGCAGCGAACGCACGGATAATCGCAAGAGCTCGGCGGCATTCGTCTGATTGCCGGCGGTACGGCGGAGGGCTTCAAGGACATAGGTCTTTTCGAGTTGGTCCAGGTGCGCAGTGAGGTTTATGCCCTCTTCCGGAAATTCCATCGCTTCGGCGACACGATAGGGATCGAAATTTGTGACCTTCTCGGGCAGGCGTTCAGGCTCGATTGAGCCGGTGCGTTCGAGCGCGACTGCTCTCTCAATTGTGTGCTCCAACTCACGGACATTGCCGGGCCACGAGTATCGCTCGAGCAGACGCAGCGCATTCTCGCTAATCGTCAGCGAGCGCCCGGTAGCGGCGCAAAACTTTTGCACGAAGTGATTGGCAAGTTCGGAGATGTCTTCCGCGCGCTCACGTAGCGGTGGCAGCTCGATCGGAATCACCGAGATTCGATAATAGAGGTCCTCGCGAAACGTGTTTGCAGAAACCATGCTGGCGAGGTCTCGATTGGTCGCGGCGATCACGCGCGTGTCTACTATGGTCTCTTCAGTGGCCCCCACGGGTCTCACTTTACGTTCCTGCAGCACACGCAGGAGTTTGACCTGCATTGCGGGCGACATCTCGCCGATTTCGTCGAGGAAAATCGTACCGCTGTTAGCTGCCTCGAAGAGTCCTTTTCGATTTGCACTGGCGCCTGTGAACGAACCTTTCACGTAACCAAACAACTCTGATTCGAGTAGCGTTTCGGTAAACGCGCCGCAGTTAACTGAAACAAACGGCTTCTCGGCTCGCGGACTTAAATCGTGGATTGCACGTGCCACGAGCTCCTTACCAGTGCCGGACTCGCCCGTCACCAGAACTGTGGACTGCACCTGCGCCACTGTCTCGACCATCTGATAAAGCGCCTGCATCCGTCCGCTTCGTCCAATGATATTGCCCAGCTTGCCGCGCGTGCGCTGGCCCTGAATAAGCGCCTTGTTCTCTTCGAGGAGTGCCTCCTTTTCTTTGACGAGCGAGATCTTGTTTAGAGCACGAGCAACTGTTTCCTTGAGCAGATCGTTATCGAACGGCTTCTGAACGAAATCGTAAGCACCGAGGAGAAATGCCTCACGAGCAGTGTCGACATTCGCGAACGCCGTCATCATGATTACTTCCACTTCGGGAAGTAGTTCGCGGGCGGCGCGCAACAGATCGACGCCACCCATGTCGGGCATCCGGATGTCGGAAATGATTACATCCGGAGGTTGCTGGCGTATTTGTTCCAGAGCCGCACGACCATTTTCCGCGACGCTCACAACGTGGCCCTCGCGCTGGAATAAGTGCGTCAGGAACTGCCGCATTCCAAGTTCGTCGTCAACGATCAGAAGTTTGGACATAATTCATTTGCAATCGGCAGTCATTCAGGAGCGGGAGTGTCGTTACCATTGTTTGCGGGCAACGGTAATTCGACTGTAATTGTGGTCCCCTGTCCCACGAGACTGCGGACATTGATTGTACCACCATGATCGCGAATGATTTGATAAACAATTGACAGTCCGAGACCGGTTCCTCCGGTGGTTGAAGAGAACGGCTCAAAGAGCTGGTCAACTTGATCGGGCGACATGCCCCGGCCCGAATCCGCAAAAGAAATGCGTAAACGCTCATTGGAATTCTTTTCCATGGTCGCGCGCAGGGTTCCGCCCTGTGGCATCGCCTGCAGGGCGTTTCGCGCCAGATTCCAAAATACCTGTTTTAACTGGCCCTCATCAGCTTCCGCGAACAGCGGTTCGTCGGGCAATTCTTCGACAATACTTTGATTGGAGTTGATTTCCGGACTGTGTCGCATGAGGGCAAACGTTTGATGCAACAGGTCGCCTACGTCCACCCGAGCCTGAATCAACGTGCGTGGCCGGGCGTAACTCAGAAAATCGGTAATGATCCGGTTCAATCGATCTGACTCGCGCAGGATGATCTCCATCAGTTGCGCCTGCGATGAATCACGATCGACTTCAGCGTGTAGCATCTGGATCGAGCCGCGCATCGCAGCGAGTGGGTTGCGAATCTCGTGTGCGATCGAAGCGGCCATGCGACCGATAGCAGCGAGTCGATCCTGGCGCCGGGATGTTTCTTCCAAACTTCGGACCTGGGTCAGATCCTGAAACGTGATGACCATGCCGGTCGTCTCGCCCGCCTCTGACGACAATGGTGAGATGCTGTAACCAAGTCGCAGACGCATTCCTTCAGCAGTCAAACAGTTCGTTTCAAAGCGGGGACTGTTATCGCCTTTTTCGAGGGCCCTGAGAGTCTCCGCAATGTGCTCTTTCATCTCGCCGAAGAGGATCGTCGCGTCTTTGCCGCGTATGACATCTTCCTGATAACCCGTGATCTCCTGTGCGGCCACGTTGAAAGTAAAGATGCGTCCATCAAGGTCAGTCGTAACGACGCCGGAGCGAATTGACGCGACGATACGTTCGTGCAGAGCACGCAGGTTTGCGAGCGACTGCGTTGCCGCGGCGAGGCGAACATCCGAACGCGATTGGCGTTCGGCAAGTCGCGCTGAGAGCAGGCCGACGACAAAGAATGCGACATCAAACAATCCCACCCACTGAATCGTCTGCGAGAGCGAGCCGCCAACCAGTTTTGACGGATCGGTCTGCGCCCCGAAACCCGTGATCTGAAGCGAACAGGCCGTGAACGCCACCGCACATCCAACAGACGTCACCAGCGCTTCGCGTCGTCCCAGAAAGAGACTGGAGACTGCGATGATGACGATGTACAACGCAACGTATGGCGACTGAACAGTGCTGGAATTCCAAACCAACCAGGTGACGATCAATACATCGACAGTGAGCTGAAACCGTGCTTGTAAGAGAATTGTTTTCGAGAGACGAAAGATGAGGGAGTAGAGAATCGTAAGGACCGCGACGATCGTGAGGAGCCCAAGACTCTTATTGATCGACTGAGACGGGTCTCCCGCCGTGATCCAAAATGTGCCGATGACGCTCAGCAGGACGGCTGTGACGAGTCGCCCGACAATCAGCCAGCCGAGCTTCGATCCCGGAGTCCGGCCCCAATCGCTAGTCTGTCCCAGCGTCGCCATCGGGGCCAAAGCCTAACAGGATTTTTGACAGGATGAACAAGATTTTTCAGGATTAGCAGGATTTCATCATGTAAATCCTGAAAAATCCTGTTCATCCTGTCTAAAATTGTCGCTATGAATATTGAAGCTTATTTGCGACGCATTAACTACACTGGCTCAACTGCGTTGACGGCGGAGACTTTGCGCGATCTACAGGTAGCGCATTTGAAGACTGTGCCTTTTGAGAACCTGAGTATTCACGCCGGCGAACCCATCGTTCTTGAGGGAGAGGCGCTGTTCAAAAAGATAGTAGAGCAAAGACGCGGCGGGTTTTGTTACGAATGCAATGGTTCGTTTGCAGGATTGCTGCGCGCGCTCGGATTTCAGGTTGAGATGCTCGCGGCGGGTGTTGCGCATCGCGAGGGCGGGTTCGGGCCAGTTTTCGATCACATGGCACTATCCGTCACCCTCGCCGAACGCTGGCTCGTGGATGTCGGTTTCGGTGATTCGTTTCTCGAACCCCTGTTACTCGATTCCCGCGAGGAACAGACTCAGGGAACACAATCGTTCCGCATTGACGCCGACAACGATAACCTGAGTCTGCTACGCCGGAACGATGGCGAGGACTGGCAGCCGCAGTACCGTTTTACACTACAATCGTTCGGCTTCCCTGATTACGAAGAGATGTGTCGCTTTCACCAAACCTCTCCCGAGTCGCACTTCACACAGAACGTCATCTGCTCTCGAGTCACTGAAGACGGACGAATCACCCTCAGTGGCGACATGCGTCTCGTCACAACCGCTGGTCCACAGCGAACGCGTCACGAGCAATTGCTGGGAAGTCGCGAAGAATACGACCGTGTCCTACAGGACCGGTTCGGAATTGTGATGAAGAATCCGGTGCAGTTACGGAAGACTTAGCACAAAAAGGCTGACGGACTGACATGGATCTGTGATGTTGTCCAGCCAGACTTCGGCAATATTTCAAACAGGGGAGTTGGCAATGGGAGCAGCTACACAAACACGAGAAGACGATCTGCAGAGGCTTCGAGAGCTGGTTAAGGATATCGACTTTTGTATGTTGACTACCGTTGATGAAGGCGGCGACTTACACAGCCGGCCCATGTCGTCAAACGGCGACATCGATCAGAATGGCGACATCTGGTTTTTTACTAATTCGTCGTCACACAAAGTGAGTGAGATCGCAAGACTGCCGAAAGTAAACGTCAGTTTTGCGGACCCCGACAATCAGCGTTATGTGTCAGTCAGCGGCAGCGGAGAACTGATCCGCGATCAGAAGAAGATCGAAGAGTTGTGGAGGCCGGAGTTCAAGATATGGTTTCCGAAAGGCAAGGAAGATCCTGAAATCGCGTTGTTGAGAGTCAGTCTCGAGAAGGCTGAGTACTGGGACAGTCCCTCGAGCACGATCGGGTATGCATTGAGTTT
>Ga0207428_10001977_pt1 | contig 20783 bp, 22 predicted proteins | sample RhiMethybrSRZTD1_FD_187600 | JGI IMG/M metagenome (GOLD analysis project Ga0207428, IMG submission 187600) | Populus rhizosphere microbial communities from Tennessee, USA - Rhizosphere MetaG P. TD hybrid SRZTD1 (SPAdes) (version 3) | ecosystem: Host-associated > Plants > Roots > Rhizosphere >...
TCGTCGCGTCGACTATGCGGGGAGCTAGGCGGGCGCGTGCACGCCGGAGAGCTCGCGCCGCATCCGGACGAAGAGCGCCTCGAGCGCGAGGGACGGGTTCAGGTTGAACTCCTCGAGCGCGCGCCACGTCTCCCGCACCGCCTCCGCCGCGGCGAGGGCGCCGTTGCCGGCGCCCCCTGAATCCTCGCGCAGCTCGTCGAGCCGGTCCGCGTGCACGACCGCCCTCTCGGCGCCGGCCCCGAGCACGACGAGATCCCGGTACCACGCCTCGAGCCCTTCGAGCGCAGCGAGGAGCTCGTCCCGCTCCGCGCCGCGCTGCGCGCGACGCACGCGCTGGTCCGCGTCGCGCGCCGGGACGTCGACGCCTTCGAGGGCCGCCTGCTCGCGCTCCTTCGCCTCCTGACCGAGCTCGTCCGCGCCGGCGAGCAGGACGCGGGCGGCGTCGCTCGGCTCGAAGTCGTCGGCGCGATAGACGGAGCGCGCGACGTCGATCAGCGCGTCGCGGCGGCCCGCCGCGGCGGGATCGAGCAGCCTGCGCGCCCGGTCGAGCCGCCCCGAGGACGCCCGAGCGAGCGCGCGCGCCTCGTCCTCGCTTCGATCCGGCGCGTTCGTGGCGACCCACTCGCGCACCGCCTTCTCCGAGAGGCGCCGGAACGGCACGAGCTGGCAGCGGGAGAGGATCGTCGGCGGCAGCGGGCCGAGCTCGCTCGCGACGAGGACGATGACGGCGTACGGAGGCGGCTCCTCGAGGTCCTTCAGCAGCGCGTCCGCGGCGTCCTCGTTCAGGCGCTGGGCGCCGAGGACGACGTAGACGCGGCGGTCGGCCTCGAACGGGCGCATGTGCAGGTCGTGCCGGAGCGCGCGGACGTCGTCGATGCGGATCATCTCGCCGAGAGGCTCCAGGAGGTAGAGGTCGGGGTGCGTCCGCGCGAGCACGCGGCGCTCGTCGCCGAGCAGCGCGGCTGCGAACGCAAAGGCCGCCGTCCGCTTGCCGACGCCTTCCGGGCCGTGCAGCAGGTACGCGTGCGCCGGCCCTTCCTCGAGCGCGGCGCCGAGCAGCCGCTTCGCCTCCGGCTGCTCAGGAACGGACGCGAAGGGCTCCATACACCTCCTCGGCGAGCTCGTGCGCGGGCAGCGTCCCGTCGAGGGCGACGATCCGCTCGGGGAAGCGCGCGGCGAGCTCGCGGTAGCCGGCATCCACCCGCGCGCGGAAATCGTCCCCCTCGCGCTCGAGGCGGTCGTGGTCGCCGGTCAGGCGGCCCGGCGCGGTCGCGGGGTCGAGCAGGAGCAGGAAGGTTCGGTCGGGGAGCAGGCCGCCGACCGCCGCGAGGTTGAGCTCGAGCACCCGCTCGAGGCCCAGCTCTCGACCGACGCCCTGGTATGCGACCGAGGAATCGAGGTAGCGGTCGCAGACGACCGAGGCTCCGCGCTCGAGCGCGGGCCGGATCACCTCGTCCACGTGCTGGGCGCGCGAGGCGGCGTACATCAGCGCCTCGGCCCACGGCGTCACGTGCCCACCGTGCAGCACCAGGTCGCGAAGTCGCTCCCCGAGCTCCGTCCCGCCCGGCTCGCGCGTCGCGACCACCTCGTCGCCGTCGGCCTCGAGCCGAGCGCGCAGGAGCTCCGCCTGCGTCGACTTGCCCGAGCCGTCCAGGCCCTCGAAGGAGACGAACATCGACCGAGATCCTACGGCGGGCGGGGGCGGGCGAAGCGGTGGGTCCTTGCAGTGCCAGGCACCGTTGAGCGACGAGTTCGGGACACTCGATCCCCACCGGGATCGTCCAGGTCGGACCCGTCCGTAGGATGCGGGCCGTGCGCGTGGTCTTGACAGGCGGCGCCGGGTTCATCGGCTCGCACGTGGTGGACGCACTCGTCGCCCGCGGCGATGAGGTCGTCGTCGTCGACTCGCTCGTCACCGGGAAGCGGGAGAACGTTCCCGCGGAGGCCCGGCTCGAGGTTCGCGACATCCGCGAGCCGCTCGGGGACGTCTTCGACGAGCTGCGCCCGGAGGCCGTCCTCCACCTGGCCGCGCAGGCGGACGTGCGCGTGTCCGTCGAGCAGCCGGTGTACGACGGCGAGGTGAACGTGCTGGGGACGCTCCGTGTGCTCGAGGCCTCGCGGCCGCACCGCGCCCAGGTCGTCTTCAGCTCGACCGGGGGCGCGATCTACGGCGAGTGCGCTGACGGGCCGGCGGTCGAGGGCGCGGCGCTGACGCCGCTCTCCCCGTACGGGACCGCGAAGCTCGCCGGCGAGGAGTATCTGCGCACGTACAACCGCCTGCACGGGACGACGCACGTCTCGCTCCGCTTCGGGAACGTCTACGGCCCGCGCCAGGATCCTCACGGCGAGGCGGGGGTCGTCGCCATCTTCCTCGGGGCGCTCGCGCGCCGCGAGCAGGCGAGCATCTTCGGCGACGGCCTGCAGACACGCGACTACGTGTACGTCGGGGACGTGGCCCGCGCGACCATCTCGGCCCTCGGCCAGGAGGGCGGTGTCTTCAACGTGGGCACCGGCCGCGAGACCTCGGTCGTCGATCTCTACGAGCTCTGCCGCCGGATCGCGGGGTCGGAGCAGCAGGCTGCGCACGCGCCCGCCCGCCTGGGCGAGCTCCAGCGCAGCGTCCTCGACACCGAGCTGGCGGCGAGCGAGCTCGGCTTCCGGGCGATGGTCGAGCTCGAGGACGGGCTGCAGGCGACCTGGGAGTGGGTCTCAGGCGACCCAGTGCTTTCGGGCGAACGCGGCCCCGGCGACGGCGCCGACGGCTCCTAGCGTCACGAGCGTCCCCGTCCGCAGGGCCGGCCTCCCCGCAAGGAGGGTGGCGCCCGCGATGAGCACGGGGAAGTCCACCATCACGAAGCGGACCATGCTCTGGAGCGGGATCGCGGCCCCCGGCGCCGAGGTCGCGATCACGAGCGCGGTCGCCGAGAAGAGCGCGAAGGGGAGACCCAGTCGCCGGTACGCGACGACGGTGAGCGCGATCGCGAGCGCGAGCGCGAGCAGGTCGACGAGGTTGAACAGCGCGAGCTGCGCCTGCTGGAGCTCGAGCGTGTCCGTGACGGAGTACGGCACGCCCGGCGCCCGCACCCGCCCCGGGAGCGAGCCGAGGCCGTCGACGTTGCGAACGGTCTCCCGCACGCCCTCATAGATCCCGCCGAGCGGGCCGAGCGGCGACGCAGCGCGATCCCAGAACCTCTGGGCGTGCGAGAACGCGAGCGAGTCCCCGAGGGCGCGGTCGAATACGAGCGCGACGGACGCGAGCCCCATCAGGGGAAGCAGCACGACCGGGGCGAGCTGTGCGATCTGGCCGCGAGCTCGCGGCCAGAAGAGCACCACGAGCGCGGGCACGAGCGCGAGCCCTGCAAGCCGTGTGGCGACCGCGAGCCCGGCCAGCAGGCCCGCGAGCCACGGCCGCCCTCGGAGCCCGGCGAGGAAGGACGTCGTCGCGAGCGCGAGGAAGACGCCTTCCGAGTACGCGGACGTGAAGACGAATGCAGTCGGGTAGAGGGCGAGCACGAGGACGCTGTCCCGCGCCACCGCCTCCCCGGCCGCGTGTCTCGCGATCGCGTGCAGCGCCCACGCCGCTGCGCCCGCGGCGGCGAGAGAGAGGAGAACGCCGGCGACGAGGTGCGACCCGAGGACGAGCCCGAGCGCCCGGACGACGCCCGGGTACAGCGGGAAGAACGCGGCCGACTCCTCCCGGTACCCGTCGTCGGCGATGTCGAGGTACCAGTCGCTGTCCCACTGCGCGAAGGCGCCGAAGAGGTAGTCGGTCACCGGGTCGTAGGCGCCGTGCGGCAGGACGACGCTCGTCGACGGCAGCACCCACAGCAAGGAGAGGGCGGTTCCGACGAGATAGGCGACCCGAATGGCGACGAACGTCCCAGCCGGGTGCCGGAGCACGCGCACCGGGCAAGGGTAGTGCGGCACCTGGAAGGAGTGAGGCGACCGTAGGCGAAACGAGCGCACGTGGACCACCCGCTGAGCGCGACCGACGCCCTTGTCCGGCCCTGGCGGACCGCCGCCTACGTCGCCGTCGCGATCGCCGCGCTCGAGCTCGTCCTCCTGCTGCTGATCGGCGGCGGGGCGCTCCTCGACGCCGCCTCGGCGCGCCTCCAGCTCGAGGCCAGGGACCATGCGCTCGCCTCACCGCGGGACTCCCAGAAGCCCTCCGTCCGCAAGCCCGGGCCAGTCCCCGCCGCCAAGCGCCCGCGCTCCGCCACCGTTGTTCTCGTCCTCAACGGGAACGGACGCACGGGCGCGGCGGCGGCTGCGGCCTCACAGGTCAGGAGCAAGGGCTATCGGATCGGACACGTCGGCAACGCCTCGCGGAGCGACTTCGGCCGCAGCATCGTCATGTACCGGCCAGGGTTCGCCGGAGAGGGACGGCGGCTCGCGAAGGACCTCGGCGTGAGACAGGTGGGACCACTCGACGGGATGCGCGCCGGCGACCTCGGCCGCGCGCAGGTCGTCTTCATCCTCGGCGCGTAGCCTTCTCTGCGGTCGAGCCGGAGCACCGCTCCAGGAGCCGCGAGCCCACGGGCCGCGACCGTACGTAGCCGTGTCCCCGGCGGTCGTGCCTCCCCCGCGACCAGGCCCAAGTGACAACTTGTAACTTGGCACTCCTCGAGCGACAGGATCGCACCCGACGTGTTCGTGCGGCGAGGCCCGAGGGTCGAGACGTCCCCGAATCGCTCACGTTGCAAGTTGTAACTTGCGCCTTCGTCGACCCTGTCCTCTCCGGCGGAGGCCGCGCTCAGGGCTCGCAGGCGCCCGCGTTCACGGCGTCGCGGGCGACGTCGAGCGGTCCGCCCGGTGTCCACTGGCTCCCGGACGGGTCCCGGGTGTACGACTCGTTGAGGAACGTGTACGCCGCGCACATCCGCCTCCGCGCCTCGAACTCGAAGAGGCCGAGCGCGTACCACGTCTCCGGGTTGTCCGGCTGCAGCTCGGTCGCCTGCACGTAGCGGCCCTCGGCCTTGCGCAGGACGCCGCGGCGCTCCTCGAGCCGCGCGAGCGCCCACAGGGGCTCGACCGAGAGCGGGTTGAGGAACCGGGCCCACTGCGCGCGGTCGCGAGCACGCTCGAAGTCGCCGGCGTCGAGCGCGCGCGTCGACTCGCGCACCGCGCGATCCGCGAGACGCGGCATGGAGAACGTTACGAGCACGAGCACCGCAGCCACCCCGGCTCCGGCGGCGAGCCAGGGCGCCCTCGCGGCCGCGCGAGGAGCACGGCCCGCGGCCGCGAGCACCCCGAGCGCGAGGAGCGTCGGTGCGGTGACGGCGAGGAAGTCCCAGCTGTAGTCGACGAGCACGTGGAGGAGGTAGGCCGCCGGCGCCGCGACGAGGGCGACCGCGGCCGCGCGCTCGTCGCCGTCGAGCCGCCGGACCGCGCAGGAGCACACCCACGCCCCGGACGCGACGAGGAGAACGAAGAGGCCGAGCGCGACGAGGCCACCGTCCGCGAGCTGCTGCAGCGGCACGCTGTGCGGCTGGAGCACGTTGCGCGCGTCCACGCGGTAACGCTTGCGAGCGACCTCGAACGAGCCCGCGCCCGCCCCCTCCGGCGCATGGCCGGCGTAGACGTCCCATGCCTCGTTCCACCAGCACCAGCGGTTGTTCGGGTCGAGCGAGGGGAGCCGGCCCGGGTCGTTGACGACCTCGGAGCACGACCTCCCGGACGACAGGGCGTCCGCGGCCCCGACGCCGAGCGCGACGACGGCTCCGACGACGCAGACGAGGGCGATCGCGAGGAGAGCCCGGCTGCTCCTGCGACGGGCCGACTCGCCGAGCCGCGGCACGACGAGGGTCGCCAGCAGCAGCGCAACGCCTGCGCCGACGAGCGCGAGCACGCCGAAGACCGTCCCGTCCGCCTCCCGGTCGGCTCGCGAGGCGACGTCCTCGACGAGCGCCGGACGGGTGAACGCCCACGCGCCGACGAGAACAGCCGGGGCGGCCGAGGCGACGAGCAGGAGCCCGCCCTCGACACGCTCGCGCGAGAGCGCCAGCCACAGGGAGACGACCGCCGCCCCTGCGAGCACGCCGGCACGTGAGAGCGTGAGCAGGAGCGCAAGCGTCGCCGCGTAGGTGAGAAGCGCGCCGGCGACGCGCACGTGCGCGCGGCGTCCCGGCGACGCGCCCAACCAGAGCCCGAGCACGATCGCGATGTCCGCGAGGAGCGCAAGCGCGTTCCAGTACCCGACCGGCTCCCGCAGGCGAGCCACGCGGTCGCCCTCGGGGTCGAGCGAGGGCACGGCCTTCGCGAGCAGCGCCCAGGTGAGCACGACCGCGGTGACGAGCGCGAGCAGCGACGCGCCGTAGCGCGCTGCCGCTCGTCCGGCAGCCCCGCCGAGCACGATCCCGAGACCGAGGAGAGCGGCGTACGCCAGCCCCTTGTTGAAGACGTCCCAGCTCCGGTCGGGGACGATCGACCACGCCACCGTCGCACCGGTCCAGGCGACGAGCGCCACGGTCGCGGCCACGAGCACCGTCCCCGAGCGCCCGACCCGCGGCGCCGGGACACGACCGAGCGCCATCGCCGTGGCCGCGCCGAGCAGGAGAAGCACGGCAGCGCCCCCGACCGGAAGGACGGCGCCGAACCCGGACGCGTCCCCGGCCACCGCCGCCCAGAGGACGACCATCCCCGCGAGCCCGCCGAGGACGAGTGCTCCGGTCCCGGCCGCGCCGCCCGACGGCTCCCGCGCCCGGTCCATGGGCGGCGACGCTACCATCGGCGCAGCCGTTTGTTGGCTGCGCAGGCAGGGTAATCGGGGGTTCCGTCTAACAGATCGTTTACTCTGCCCAAACGCCCGGATCACCTCGAGCCGGAAGACTCGAGCAACCGCCTCTCCGGCAGCCCCCTGTGACACCGCCCCCGCACATCTCCCGTATCGCGCACGCGCTCGTAGCCGGGCTCGCCGTGCTTGCGAGCGCCTTCGTCGCGCTCGCGCTGTCCGCCCCGGCCGACGCCGCGGCGAAGACGGTCTGCGGGGACAAGGTGCTCGCGGACTGGTTCGACAACGGTCGGATCGACCGCCTCTACCCGCTGCACTGCTACGAGGACGCGATCGATGCGATACCCGACGACCTGCGCGACTACGCGGACGCCGAGCAGGTCATCAACCGTGCGTTGCAGAGCGCGCTCCGGGGCAGGCTCGCCCCCGGCGGGCAGGACCCGACCCCGGGCGACTCGTCCGATGGGGGCACGCCGGGCAGCCCCGGCTCGGGCGGGCCCGACGACCCGAACGGCGGCGGCCAGGTCGCGGCGCCCGAGGTCGACACCTCTGCTCCGTCCTCGGTGCCGATCCCGCTCCTCGTTCTCGGCGGCATGTCGATCGCGCTGCTCGCGGCCGGTGGGCTCGGGTACCTCTCGCGGCGGCGCCAGGCCGCGCACGACGATCTTCCGCCGGACGACTCCGTCGCCTGAGCTCGAGGCCTCGTTTTGCGCGAGCGCCCGTCGGGTAGGCGCACTGAGCCATCGCGCGTGTCATCGCCTGCCTCGTAGTACCCGCGGCGGCGCTCGTGCTCGCGAGCGCGGGCGCGGCAACCGCTGCCGCGCCCTGCGACCAGCAGGTCCTGAGCGACTGGTTCGCGGACGGCCGCGTCGACCGCGCGTACCGGCTCGAGTGCTACCAGATCGCGGTCGACAGCCTCCCGTCCGACCTCCGCGACTACACGAACGCGCAGGAGGAGATCGAGCGCGCGCTGCAGAGCGCTGCCCGCTCCGGCGAGCCCGAGGCGACCACCCGGACGGCCACATCGTCGGCCTGGTCCGTGCTCGTGCCCGCGCTCGCCGTTGCCGCGACCGCGGCGTTGGCCGGCGGCGGTGCGCTGTATGCGCAGCGGGCCGCCTCGGCACGTCGCGACGGCGACCGCCCCGCCTGACGCAGCCGCAAGAGGCGCGGCGGCTACAATGTGGGGGTCGTGCGAACCGATGGAAATACCTGCAAATTGCATAAAAACAGTGCCATCCGACGGTCGCCCTACCATCCCGGGTCCGCTCGCATGACGCACGTCGCCCATCCGGGCGGGAAGACCTGATGTCGGACACGGCCCGGGAGGCAGCGATGGCAACAGCGCGGCAGGCAGAGGAGACCCCCCAGACGACCGCGATCGAGCAGGAGGTCGTGAACACGGTCGTCGAGGAGGAGGCGAGCGTCGCCCCGCGCCGCTACTTCACGATCCCCGGACGCGACCCCTTCGAGGAGGTCGAGTGGGAGCTCCGCCACGCGTTCATCCCGGGCAAGGACGGCCCCGCCTTCGAGCAGAAGGACGTCGAGTTCCCGAAGTTCTGGTCCCAGACCGCGACGAACATCGTCTCGCAGAAGTACTTCCGCGGACGCATGGCCTCGCCCGAGCGCGAGCGCTCCGTGAAGCAGATGATCGGCCGCGTCGTCGATACGATCGGCGGCTGGGGCCGGGAGGGCGGCTACTTCGCGACCGACGACGAGGCCGACACCTTCGAGGCCGAGCTGAAGGCGATCCTCGTCAACCAGTACGCCTCCTTCAACTCGCCGGTCTGGTTCAACGTCGGCTTCGAGGCGAAGCCGCAGTGCAGCGCCTGCTTCATCCTCTCGATCGACGACTCGATGGAGTCGATCCTCGACTGGATCCGGCGCGAGGGGATCATCTTCCGCGGCGGCTCCGGCTCCGGCGTCAACCTCAGCCGGCTCCGCTCCTCGAAGGAGCAGCTCTCGAAGGGCGGCTACGCCTCCGGCCCGGTCAGCTTCATGCGCGGCGCCGACGCCTCCGCGGGCACGATCAAGTCGGGCGGCAAGACGCGGCGCGCGGCGAAGATGGTCGTGCTCGACGTCGACCACCCGGACGTCGAGGAGTTCATCTGGTGCAAGGCCAAGGAGGAGCGCAAGGCGCGCGTCCTCGAGGCGGCGGGCTACGACATGTCGCTCGACTCGCCCGACTGGGCCTCGATCCAGTACCAGAACGCGAACAACTCGGTCCGCGTCACGGACGCCTTCATGGAGGCGGTCGTCGAGGGCAAGGAGTGGAACCTCACCGCGCGCACCGACGGCTCGGTCGTCCAGGCGACGGACGCCCGCTCGCTGCTCCGGCAGATGGCCGAGGCCGCGTGGGAGTGCGCCGACCCGGGCGTCCAGTACGACACGACGATCAATACCTGGCACACGCTCCCGAACACGAGCCGCATCAACGCCTCCAACCCGTGCTCGGAGTACATGTCCATCGACGACTCCGCGTGCAACCTCGCCTCGCTCAACCTGCTCAAGTTCCGCAAGGAGGACGGCGAGCTCGACCTCGAGGCCTTCGAGCACGCGGTCGACGTCGTCTTCCTCGCGCAGGAGATCGCGGTCGGCTACTCCTCGTACCCGACGCCCGAGATCGAGAAGAACGCGAAGGCGTACCGGCAGCTCGGCCTCGGCTACGCGAACCTCGGCGCGCTCCTGATGGCGCGCGGGCTCCCGTACGACTCGGACGAGGGGCGCGCCTACGCGGCGGCGATCACCGCGCTCATGACCGGCCGCGCGTATCGCAAGTCGGCCCAGGTCGCGAGGCGCATGGGCCCGTTCGCCGGCTACCGGCCGAACGCGGCCGCGATGACCGGCGTCATCGCGAAGCACCGCGCTGCGGTCGGGAACATCGACCACGCGAGCTCGGTACCGGACGACCTGCTCGCCGCGGCTCGCCGCGCGTGGGACGAGGCCCTCGACCTGGGCGAGGTCTCCGGCTGGCGCAACGCGCAGGCGACCGTGCTCGCACCCACCGGGACGATCAGCTTCATGATGGATTGCGACACGACCGGGGTCGAGCCCGACTTCTCGCTCGTGAAGTCGAAGAAGCTCGTCGGCGGCGGCGAGATCACGATCGTGAACAAGACCGTCCCGATGGCGCTCGTCGAGCTCGGCTACGCCCCGAGCGAGACCGAGGAGATCACGGCCTACATCGACGAGCGGAACACGATCGTCGGCGCGCCCTACGTGAAGGCGGACCACTATCCCGTCTTCGACTGCGCGATCGGCGACCGCGCGATCCACTACATGGGACACGTGAAGATGATGGGCGCCGTCCAGCCCTTCATCTCCGGGGCGATCTCGAAGACGGTGAACCTCCCCGAGGAGGTCACGGTCGACGAGATCTCCCAGCTCCTGATCGAGTCCTGGCAGCTCGGCGTCAAGGCGATCGCGATCTATCGCGACAACTGCAAGGTCGCGCAGCCGCTCTCCGGGAAGGCCGACGCGGGTGCGACGACGCTCGCACCGGTCGCCGGCGTCGTCTCACCGCTCCCGCAGCGGCGGCGCCTGCCCGACGACCGCGTCGAGGTCGGCCGCAAGTTCAAGGTCGGCGAGTACGAGGGCTACATCCACGTCGGCCTCTTCGACGACGGGACGCCCGGCGACATCTTCGTGGACATCGCGAAGGAGGGCACGACCCTCGCCGGCCTCATGAACTCGTTCATGATCTCCGTCTCGCTCGGCCTCCAGTACGGCGTGCCGCTCGAGGTGTACGTCTCGAAGTTCAGCCACATGCGCTTCGAGCCCTCGGGCATGACGAACGACCCGGACATCCGCGTCGCGAAGTCGATCGTCGACTACATCTTCCGCTGGATGGGGAAGAAGTTCCTCTCCACCGACCAGCAGGAGGAGGCCGGGATCCTCACCGCCGAGGTGAAGGCGCGCCTCGCGGCGGCGTATTCGGACTCCGGCTCGGAGGGGCAGGCGGCCGTTGCTGCCTTGGATGCGCCTCCTCCGGGTCAGACAGCCCTGTTCAACCAGTGGGAGGACGCCGTCGAGTGCGCTCGCTGCGGCGGCCGCATGGTGCGGACGGGCTCCTGCTACACCTGCCGCGACTGCGGGACGAACACCGGCTGCTCGTAGAGCCGGCCGACGCTCGAGCTTCGAAGGAGCCGCGGAGACGCGGCTCCTTCGTCGTGGGCGAGCCGCGCGCATCTGCTCCGACGATGCGGCGGCTCACGACGCGGGCTCGGGCGCGGGCGCCGGATCCTCGCTCTCGAGCTTCCGGTCGCCCAGGCTCGGTACGGCGCGAAGGGCGGGGCTGAGCATCCCGACGACCGCGGCGAGGAGCGCGACCCCGACGAAGAAGCCGACCGCGAGCCTGGGCGACGTCTCACCGAGCAGGAAGCCGGCGACGAGCGGCCCGACCGGAGCGACCAGCAGGACGATCGTCCTGAACACGCTTCCGACCCGGCCGACGAGCCGGTCCGGCGTGAGCGCCAGCTGGTACCCGATGACGACCGAGTCGGTCGAGGGGATCGCGAGTGCGGCCGGGACGAGGCTCGCCGCGAGCACGTAGACGTTCGGCCAGAGGACGAAGAGGATCGGGATCGGCCACATCCAGAGCTCGAGCAGGAGCACGGCCCGCGTCGGCAGCACTCGCCGAACCCGCGGCGAGATCGCCGACCCGACGAGCACGCCGACGCCGAACGAGGCGACCAGTGCCCCGACTCCGGCCCCGGAGAGCCCCTCCTCCTCGGCGATGACGACGAGCGCGAGCGTGTACCCGAGCGCCACGAAGCCGAGCGGCGCGAAGACGAGCGTCGTCATGCGCAGGAACGGGTGGTGCCAGAGGAAGCGAAAGCCCTCCAGCAGCTGATCTCGGAGACGCCCCGCGTCCTCCTCGCGCGCCTCCTGGAACGGCGTCCGCATGGCGAGCAGGAAGACGGTCGAGAAGGCGTACGAGAGCGCGTCGACGACGAACGGAAGCGAGCGGGCGAGCCCGAAGAGCGCCCCGCCCAGAGGCGGTCCAGCGACGTTGATCGCGGCCCGCCGGCCGGTCACGACATTGATCGCGGCCGGAAGCTGATCGGCGGGCACGACCGAGCGCATCGCACCGGCCTCGGAGGCCTGAAAAAACGACGCGCCCATGCCCTCCAGGAAGGCGGCGAGCGAGATCATCCAGAAGGTGGCGTCTCCGGTCACGATCGCCGCCGCGAGCGCGGCCATCGTCACGAGCCGCAAGACGTCGGAGGCGATCATCAAGGTCTTGCGGTTCCAGCGGTCCGCGAGAAGGCCCGCGGGCAGAGCGAACACGGCGCTCGAGGCGAGGCGTGCGAAGCCGACGATCCCGGCCTGCGTGGCCGACCCCGTGAGGGCGAGCACGAGGAGCGGGTAGGCGATCGACGCAACCTGCGTTCCCGACTGGGAGAACAGCTGCCCCGCTTGCAGGAGCAGGAAGTCCCGGTTGCGCCGGAGAGGAGAAGGGGTCGGGCCCACGGCGGGACGACGCTAGCCGAAGACGAGCCCGGCGACGCGCGCGCGCCTCAGGCCCATCCGCGGCGAGCCTGCAGACGCACCGCACGTCGCGAGCTTTGACGCTGGTTGCGATCCATCCGAGAATCCGGTCGTGCGCGACGACGACGTCAGGAGTGCCTGCTTTGCGGCACTCGACGTGCTTCAGGCGACGTGGGGAGCCGACGTCCCGTACGAGGCGCTTCGCGAAGGGTTCAACTTCCGCGGCCGCCGTGTTCCGTTCCTGAGCAGAGGCTTCGGGATCTACCGATCGCGCGAGGCGCAGCGCGGCCCGGCCGCGCTCTCCGTGAACAGCTCGTTCAAGCAGGACCGCTACCGGGACGAGCAGACACCCGAGGGCGTGCTCTATCGCTACCAGGGCGACGACCCGGAGAACTACTTCAACCGCTGGCTACGAAGTGCACACCTGCTCGACGTTCCGATCGTGTACTTCGTGGGGACGCGCCCGAACCACTATCAGCCGATCTATCCGACCTACGTTGCCGAAGACGATCCCGGCCACCTCCGGGTCCTCCTCACTTTCGGGAAGATGCGCGGGCCGTACGACGAGCGCGAGCCCGTTCGCATCTCGGACGAGATCGAGCGGCGCTACGTCGTCCGCGAGGTCAAGCAGCGGATCCACCGGGCGCAGTTCCGGGGCGTGGTGCTTCCTGCGTACAGCGACCGGTGCGCGATCTGCCGGCTGCGAGAAGTACGCCTGCTCGACGCAGCGCACATCGTCGGGGACGCAGAGGAGCTCGGCGAGCCGGTCGTGTCGAACGGGCTCAGTCTCTGCTCGATCCACCATCGCGCCTTCGACGAGGACCTCGTCGGAGTCGCGCCCGACCTCCGTGTCCACGTCTCGCCTCGGCTCCTCGAGGACGAGGACGGCCCGATGCTCGACGTGCTGAAGACGTTCCACGGAACGACGATCGAGGCGCCATCGAGGCAGGTCTGGCGTCCGGATCCCGAGCGACTCGCCGCCCGCTTCGAACGCTTCGCCGGCGCGGCCTGACACGTGCCCGAAACCGATGAGTTGCCCGCGAGCGGCCGGTCGTAGAGTCGACACCCGCACGGAGGAGGTACGAGGTGAGTGAGTCGGAGGCGGAAGGCACCGACACAGGACGTTGGCCGGGGGCGATCTCGGCAATCACGCTGTTCGTGGAGGACCTGCACGATGCGAGGCGCTTCTACGTCGAGGTCTTCGGGCTGCCGGTGTTCTACGAGGACGAGAGCTCCGCGGTGTTCGAGCTCGGCGAGACGCTCGTCAACCTGCTGAAGACGACCGAGGCCCCGGAGCTCGTGGCGCCGGCGACGGTCGGCTCCTACGACACCGGCGTCCGGTTCCAGCTGACGCTCGGCGTCGACGACGTGGACGCGATGTGCGACGAGCTGAGACGACGCGGCGTCGAGCTCCTCAACGGGCCGCTGGATCGCCCTTGGGGGATCCGCACTGCGAGCTTCCGCGATCCCGGCGGGCACGTCTGGGAGATCGCCAAGTAGGCGACCGCGTCCGATCGCGGCTGGTCGAGCGTCAGCCGGTCGGCAGGGTCGTTCGCACCATCACGAGAGCACGCGCTCGAGCGCCGCACGATTCGTCGGCTCGCCGTGCGCGGGCAGCACGAGCTCGAGCGGTAGATCGAGCAGCGAACGGAGCCGCTGGACGACATCGTCGCGCGTCACGTGCTTGCGGTCGCCCATCCAGATGTCCAGGCCCTGACCCAAGTCGGAGAGCGAGTCGCCGGTGACGATCGCATTGACCGACGGCAGCCAGAGGATGAGATCGTTGTCCTCGCGGCCCGCGTACGCGGTGATGCCGAACGGCCACGCTCCAGGGCCGTGGAAGTGCCCTTCACCTTCGCCCGCCCGCAGCCAGGCGAGATCCTCGCTCTCCATGCCGCGCACGCGCTCGGGGTCGATGCCGAACTTCTCGACCCAGTCTTGCCAGGTGTCCGCCGGCGGCGTGTGCACCGGGAGGCCAAGGCGACGGGCGTCGCGTTCGTGGTACGGCGCAGTCAGGACGACGGCGGTCGCGCGCTCGCGCAGCTCGTCGGGAACGGCGAGCGGGTCGAACAAGACGAAGTCCTCGCCGAACTCGATGCCGTAAGACGAGACGAGCTCGGGCCACCCCTCCTCTCCGTCCCAGGCGGGATGCGGCGATTGCCAATGCCAGACACCCTGGCGCAACTCACGCATGCGCACAGCTTCTCATGTCGCTCCTGGTCCTGGCTGCTCGTGCCGTCGGGCTCGTCGTCGGACCGGAGCTCGCGCGCCGGCACGCCGCCCGGAAGCGCCCGCGCGTCCACCGTGCGTGGACGGCGTGCTCACCACGCCTCCAGACCCGCGCCGCTAGCGTCTCCGGCGTGGAGTCGCGCTACGGCAGGCAGCTCGAGCTCGGCGTCTTCCCCGTCCCGAACGCCGACGACCTCGAGGACGTGCGCGCGCAGGCGCGGCGCGCCGAGGCTCTCGGCCTCGACCTGATCGGGATCCAGGATCACCCGTACCAGCGCCGGTACCTGGAAACGTGGGGACTGCTCGCGGACCTGATCGCGCGGACCGAGCGGATCCGCTTCTTCCCGGACGTCGCGAACCTGCCCCTGCGCGGGCCGGCGATGATCGCGAAGCAGGCGGCGACGCTCGACGTCCTCTCCGGCGGGCGCTTCGAGCTCGGTCTCGGCTCGGGCGCCTTCTGGGACGCGATCGGTGCGATGGGCGGTCCGGTGCGCTCGCCGCGGGAGGCGCTGGAGTCGCTCGAGGAGGCGATCGAGATCATCCGCCTGTTCTGGGGCGGCGAGCGCTCGATCGCGTTCGAGGGGAGGCACTATCGCGTGAAGGGGCTCCACCCGGGACCGCCGCCGGCGCATCCGATCGAGATCTGGCTCGGCGTCGGCAAGCCGCGAGGGCTCGCGCTCCTCGGCCGCGCGGCGGACGGCTGGGTTCCTTCCCTCACCTGGGCGCGCCCGGAGCTCGTGCCGCCGATGATGGCAGCGATCGACGAGGGTGCCCGCGGCGCGGGCCGCGACCCGGGTGAGATCCGCCGGCTCCTCAACGTGTCGGGGAAGATCGTCGACGGCGGCACGAGCGAACTGCTCGTCGGCCCGCCCGAGCACTGGGTCGAGACGCTGACCCTTTTCGCGCGCGACCTCGGCTTCGACACGTTCCTGTTCTGGGCGAACGACGAGCCCGAAGAGCAGCTCGAGCGCTTCGCGACCGAGGTCGCGCCGGCGCTGCGCTAGCCGTGGCGACGGTGTTCACGCCGCTCCATCGTGGCGGCTCCGGGCCGCCGCTTCTCTGCCTGCACGGCTTCGCCGACACGTGGCGCACGTGGGAGCTCGTCCTGACCCTGCTCGAGCGGGAGCACGACGTCCTCGCGCCGACGCTCGCGGGCCATGCGGGACGGCCGCCGATCGACGGCGACGTCGACGAGAACGTGCTGGTCGACGACGTCGAGCGTGCCCTCGACGAGGCCGGTTGGGAAACGGCGCACGTCGTCGGCAGCTCGCTCGGCGGCTACGTCGCGCTCCAGCTCGCCGCTCGGGGCCGCGCGCGCAGCGTCGTCGCGCTGGCGCCCTCCGGCGGGTTCGGCGAGGGCGACGAGGCCTGGCGCCAGACGCTCGAGTACCACGAGGCGATGCTCGGAGCCGTGCGGGCAGCCGCGCCTCACGCCGAGGCGATCCTCGCCTCGTCGAAGAGCCGACGCCGCGCGACCCTCTACACGACCGTGCGCTACGAGCACATCCCGGTCGAGCTGCTCGTGCACCAGCTCCGTGGCGCCGCCGCCTGCGAAGCCGGCCTGCCGCTGATCGAGGTCGCGCACCGCGTCGGCTGGCCGCTCGACGCCGAGCGGATCGCGTGCCCGCTGCGAATCGTGTGGGGCGTCGAGGACCGCATCCTCCCCTGGCCCCGCGCCGCCGCCCGCTACCGCGACCGGTTCCCGCACGCGAACTGGGTCGAGCTCGAGGGCGTCGGGCACCTTCCCCAGCTCGACGTGCCGCTCGAGACGGCGCAGGTGATCCTCGGGATGACCGCAGGCGGACGAGTCAGAGCTCGCGGGCGAGACGCTCGGCGCGCTCCTTGATGCCCAGGAGCATCTTCCGCTCCATGACGAGCGAGGCGGGCTCCATCGGGAGCATCCCGACGCGTGAAGCGAGGGTGCGGAGGCGGAACCGGTTGCGGCTGATCAGACGCGTCGAGTCGCCGCGCTCCTCGAGCACGAACGTCCACACCCAGTTGCCGTCCTCGGAGCGGGACGACAGCACCCGCTCGGGCTCGACGCGCTCGTACCGCATCCGGTTCGCGCCGAGGCCGATCGTGTCGCCCACCCGCGGATGCTGGAACTCGGGCAGCACGCGCTCGACGCTGTGCATGTCGAGGCCGAGCAGGTTCTCGATCCAGTCGTAGGTGTAGGCGCCGCCGCGCGGGGCAGGCCCCATCTGGGCGAGCCACGGCCAGACTGCGCTCGGCGGCGCGTCGACGTCGATCGCCCGCGTCGCGACGCCGTCGGCGTCCTCGAGGAGCTCGTCGCCGGGCAGCGTCGCCGCCGCCTCCTCGTCGGTCGCGCCCCAGGTGAGGATGGGCCTGCGCAGGAACCGGAAGTAGACGACTCCGAGCACTCCGAGCCCGAGGAGGGCACGCCGGAGCGTCATCCGGTCAGTCCCTTCCAGAAGTAGGTCGTGTCGCACGGGCGCCCGTCCGGGTAGAGGGCGTAGCCCGGGATCACGCCGACCCTCACCCACCCCAGGCGCTCGTAGAGCCGCTCCGCGTCGTCGCCGGTCACCGCATCGAGCACGAGGAGCGTCCTCCCCGCAGCGAGAGCCTCCGACTCGACCCGCTGCATGAGCGCGGCAGCGATGCCTCGCCGCCGCGCGGAGCGGTGGACGAGGACGCGCGCGACCTCCGCGCGGTGCGGCTGGTTCGGGTGCGGCGCGAAGACGAGCTGGGCGGTGCCGACGAGCGCTCCCCCCGCGAACGCGGCCAGGAGGACGCGCCGGCCGCGCTCGACGTCGACGATGTAGCCCTCGAAGACGCGCCGGGCATCGTCCTGCGAGAACGGCGCCAGGTAGCCGACCGACGCTCCACCCTCGACGCAGTCGACGAGGACGGCCGCGAGGCCCGCGAGGTGCTGCCGCGCCTCGGCCGCGTCGAGACGGCGGATCTCGACGGCTCCCGGCTCGGTCACACGTACGCCGTCAGCTCGACGACGTTGCCGTCCGGGTCGCGGAAGTACAGCGAGTGCGAGCTCCCGTGGTCCTCGAAGCGGAACTCGACCTCGCGCTCTCGCAGATGCGCCTGGGCGGCCTCGAGGTCGGCGTGCGAGACGGCAAAGGCGACATGCCGAAGGCCCGTGGACTCGTGGCCCCGCTCGGGCGACTCGGCCTGCGCCTGGAACAGCGCGATGCAGGCACCGAACGAGCCCATGAACACCGGCCAGTCGTCCTGCCGCGGCTCGCTCCGCTGCTCCAGGCCGAGCACGTCGCGGTACCACGCGATCGACGCGCCGCGGTCGCGCACGTTCAGCGACACGTGGTCGAGCCGCTCGAGCGAGAAGTCGCCCATCGGACCGCGCATCGTAGTGACGCGGCCGAGATCACTGTCCCGGCGGCGGCGGTCTCGACCCGCGACCCCGCTCAGTCCGCTGTGAGAGCGGCGAGCACGAGCAGCAGGAAGATGCAGTTCACCGAGATGTGCACCGCCATCGAGAGGGCAACGCTGCGCTTCCGCCACACGGTGTAGATCCAGGGGACGAGCCCGAGGATCCGACCGATGTTCTGCCACGGCGTCCAGAGGTGGTAGACGGAGAAGAGCACGGCATTCAGAACCGGTGCGGCCCGTCCGAAGCGGTCGATCCGCGGAAGCAGATGGCCGCGGAAGTAGAGCTCCTCGACCACGGGGCCGAGGATGCCGTTGATCGCCACGGCCGCCGCGAAGACGACGATCACGACCCAGGTCGCGTACGTGTCGCCTCCCTCGAAGGACGCGAACTCGCGGACCGACCCCGGATACCAGGCGAACAGACCGTCGGCGATCCTCTCGTCGAGCACGGCGACGGAGAGGAACAACATGAGGATGAACCAGGCGACGAGCGGGACCGTCCACAGGGCGATCCGCCGCCCCGGCATCGGCTCCCGGTAGTCGACGACTTCCCACACCGACCACCGGCCGCTCTTCGACCTCCCCTGATACAGCAGGTAGCCGAGCTCGATCGGAACGACGACGAGCGCGATTCCGATCAGCAACGCGAGGATGGCGGGTATGCCCAGCACGGCCGCGACGAGAACGAAGCCGAACAGCGCGGCCCCCGGCAGCAGGTGGAGCGCGATCGAACGCGGGAGCGAGTGCTGCTCGGGCGAAACGTGCGGCGTCGTGCGCCGACTCGGCGTGCCCGGGCGAGGCGGCGGCGTCGTCGTCGTGGGCCCGGGGCTGCGCGTGGTGACCCGGCTCTTGAGCGCTGTTGCCACTGTCGACCTCCGCTCGAGTGCGGTCCAAGTCTCGTCTGTCGGCGAGACGCGGCCATCAGAGCGTCCCGTGATCCCGGGTGTGGAGAAGCACGTACCGGGATCCCGAAGCTCGATGGCCGAGGTCGACAGCGGTGAGGGAAGATCAGCGACGACGTGGCCGGCGTGACGATCGACGACGTGCGGGCTCTGACAGCCGGGTTGCCGCGGTCGTACGAGGTGTTCGTCAGGGGCCGCGTCAAGTTCCGCGTCGGACAGATCGTCTACCTGGCCTTCTCGCGCGACGAGACGCTGATGGGCTTCGCCTTTCCGAAGGAGGAGCGCGAGGCGGCGCTCGAGACGTACCCGGACACGTTCCTGCGCCCGAAGCCGTCCGACCTGCGCTTCCAGTGGCTGGTCGTCCGCCTCGAGGCCATCGACGAGGACGAGCTCCGCGAGCTGGTCTTCGACGCCTGGCGCATGGTCGTGCCGAAGAAGCTCGCGTCGCTCTCCGACGACGAGCTTCGGCAGCCGAAGTCGCCCGGCGAGATCCGCTAGATGTACAGGCCGTAGCGATCGACGAACGGAGGGCTCGCATGCGACGCTTGAACTTCCTGGAGGACGAACCCTGGGACGAGGCAGCGGACGACGTTCGGCGCCGCTGGTTCGGGCACCCGTTCGGCACCGACCTGCTCGGCGCGTCCCTCACCGAGCTCCTGCCCGGAGCAGAGGGCGGCCCGCTGCACCTGCACTACGGGGTCGAGGAGATGTTCTTCGTACTCAGCGGCACGCCGACCGTTCGCACGCCGGAGGGCGACGAGCAGCTCTCGCCCGGAGACGTCGTCTACTTCCCGGAGGGCCCGGACGGGCTGCACACGTTCTCGAACCCGACGGCCGAGCCGGCGCGGGTGCTCGGGATCTCGACCAAGCGCTTCCCCGACGTCCTCGCCTACCCGGAGCGGGGCGTTGCCTGGGTTGCGACGCGCCATCCCGAGCGCCCGGTGCCAGAGGGCGGAGACGAGGGGATCATCGCCCGCTTCGAGCTGCCACGGGGCGACTGACGCGTGACCGCGACGAGAGGACGTCTAGATTCCCGCCCGTGAGCTTCTTCGTCGCCGCGGACGCCTACGACCGGTTCATGGGCCGCTACTCGGCGCCGCTCGCTCGCCCGTTCGCCGACTTCTCGGGCGTCTCACCCGGTCAGCGCGTGCTCGACGTCGGGTGCGGCCCGGGAGCGCTGACTGCCGAGCTCGTCGGCCGGGTCGGTCCTGCCTCCGTCTCTGCGGTCGACCCCTCCGAGCCCTTCGTGGCTGCGATGGCCGAACGGCACCCCGAGGTGGAGGTGCGACAGGCGCCCGCGGAGGACCTGCCCTTCCGGGACGACGGGTTCGACGCGGCCCTGGCGCAGCTCGTCGTCCACTTCATGACCGACCCGGTGTCGGGCCTCCGCGAGATGGGCCGCGTGACGAGGGAAGGAGGCGTCGTCTCTGCCTGCGTCTGGAACCACGCCGGAGAGGACGGTCCTCTCAGCCCCTTCTGGAGGATCGTCCACGACTTCGACGACGCCTCCGACGAGTCGGAGCTGCCCGGGTCGCGCGAGGGTCATCTCGCCGAGCTCTTGACCGCCGCCGGGCTTCGCGACGTCGAGGACGGCGACGTCTCCGTGCGCGTCGAGCACGCGACCTTCGAGGAGTGGTGGGAGCCGTACACGCTCGGCGTCGGGCCGGCCGGTGCCTACGTCGCCGGCCTCGACCCCGCGCGGCGCGAGGAGCTGCGCGAGCGCTGCCGCGAGGCTCTCCCCGAGCCACCGTTCGCGCTCACCGCCCGGGCGTGGGCCGCACGGGGTCGCCCGTGACGGCTCTCAGCCGCCGAATCGGTCCCTGAGGAGGCGGGCGAGAGGCCAGGCGCCGTCCGTCGTGTTCGACAGCACGGTGTGCGTCAGGTTCGATCGCGGATCGTGCACCGAGCGGAAGGAGACGCCCGCGTCCATCCCCTCGAGCAGCACGAGATCGCCGGAGGCGTCGAGCCAGAACCCGAGCCCGTAGCGGCGTGCGCCGTCCTCGCTGCGGGGGCGGGTCATCTCCGCGACGCGGTCGAGCGGCACGATCCTGCCGGCGAAGAGTGCAGCCCAGAGG
>Ga0207428_10001978_pt1 | contig 20775 bp, 17 predicted proteins | sample RhiMethybrSRZTD1_FD_187600 | JGI IMG/M metagenome (GOLD analysis project Ga0207428, IMG submission 187600) | Populus rhizosphere microbial communities from Tennessee, USA - Rhizosphere MetaG P. TD hybrid SRZTD1 (SPAdes) (version 3) | ecosystem: Host-associated > Plants > Roots > Rhizosphere >...
GAACAAATAGGGTTGTTTCCGTAGGCGCATCGAGAGTGATTCTCGCCGTTCTGCTGCGCGGACGCGCCTGCGGAAACAGCCTGTTGGACTAAACCGCGGATTCAGTCCGTAGGGGGATTGTACGCCTGTGACTCTGCGGGCAGGGCGGGTCGGAAGGGGTGATCGGGGAGCAAGAGGCCATCAGGTGCGACCTGCGGATGGCATGAGCGACGTTAGAGTGCGCCAAGCGGTGGCGAAGTCGCCGCCACTCGTGTTTGGCGGGGGCGCTGTGCACACGAAGACCTGCGCGGAGTAGTGGACGGCGTGTCGTGCGCCCTCGGAAGCTCATGGGCCGCGTGACGGTGTCGGGTCGAGGGCGTACGCGATTCGGACGCGGCCGAGGTGACAGACCGGGCACCGCTCGGGGTCGCGTCCGGTGAGCCTCTGGTAGAGGGCCTGCCAGTCTTCGGTGGTGGAGACGATGGGCTCGGGCGGGGCCGCCGATCCAAGAAGTGCACGCGCCCGTTCGACGAGTGCGGTGCGCTGCCCATTGGCCAGGAGACCGTAGTGACGGATGCGGACGAAGCGGCTGGGCAATGTGTGCAGCAGAAAGCGCTGCACGAATTCGGTCGCGGGCAAGGTGAGGAGGGCGGCTCGGTTTGCCCGGCGGCGATCGCGGTAGCGGAAGGTCACCTCGCCATCGTGGAAGGCCAAGATGCGCTCGTTGCCGATGGCGACGCGGTGCGAATACCGGCTGAGATAACGTAGCACCTGATCCGGTCCCGCCATCGGCGCCTTGCTGTAGACGACCCATGGTGTGCTGGCGGCCTCCTGCAGGCGCTGCCGGGCAAAGGTCTCGGGCATGGACAGGGATCGGGATGAGACGGCGGCCTCGAAGCGCTCGAGGAGCTTGCCCCTGAAGACCCGGGAGAGCACGCGGACGGGCAGGAAGAAGGAGGGACGTGTGCCGATCCATCGCGCGCGGTCGAGGCTGAGACCACCCCCGGTCACGATGCAATGCACGTGTGGATGGAAGCGCATGGTCTGCGTCCAGGTGTGAAGGACGGCGATGGCTCCCGGTGTCGCGCCGAGGCGTGACCGAGCCACGTCGCTCACTGCGTCCATGGCGGCGGCAAAAAGCGCTTGGTACCCCGCACGGTGATTGGCGAAGAAAAGCGGATGCAGAGCCGTGGGCACGGTGAAAACGAGATGGAAATACGGCACCGGGAGTAGATCTCTGGCTTGCGCGGCGACCCACCGTGCCTGGTCGAGGCTCTGGCATTTCGGGCAATGACGATTGCGGCAGGAGTGGTAGACCGCCGTCGTGGCGCCGCAGGTGTCGCACACCTGGACGTGGCCGCCGAGCATGGCGGTGCGGCACAGGACGATGTCGCGAATGGCTCGACGCCGGTCGCGGCTCAGACGCTCGGGAGGCGGCGAGTGCGCCGCGAGGATGTCTGCGAGTTCCGGGCGGCGGCCAATACTGGCCGCCATGCCCTACTTCGAGGGTGCCTCCCGCAATCGGTCCAGCGGGCTCCGCGTCTCCCTCAGGTAGGCGCCCGCCACATGGGTGTAGCGCTCGGTGGTCGCGAGACTGCGATGGCCCAGGAGCGCCTGGATCGCTCGCACGTTGACGCCTGACTCCATGAGATGAGTGGCAAAGGTGTGGCGCAGCGAATGGAAGCTGACCGGCTTTTCGATGTGGGCCGAGTCCTTTGCCACCGCGAATGCCCGCTGCACGACGGTGGGATTCAGCGGTCGCGCCCCGCCTTGCCCGGGAAAGAGCCATGTGCGCGGCCTGGTCTTCTTCCACCATACCCGGAGCGTCTCCAGGAGCGATGCCGAGAGCATCACCGTACGGTCCTTTGCACCCTTGCCCTGCTCCACGCGGATCATCATCCGACCGCTGTCGATGTCGCTCACCTTGAGGCGAAGGACCTCGCTCAGACGAAGGCCGCCCGCGTAGGCGACCTCCATGATCGCGCGGTCTCGCAGCGTCGGAGCGGCGTCGAGAAGACGCCGTACCTCGTCGCTGCTGAGCGTCACCGGCAGCCGCTGCGGCGTGCGCTGGTAGCTCGCAAGACGCCAGTCGCGGGGAACGACGTCTCGGTAAAAGAAAGTGAACGCGCTGATCGCCTGATTGAGGCTCGAACTCGACCGCTTCGCATCCGTCAGCCGGATCAGGAAGCTCCGCAGGTCAGCTTCCTCAAGTTCGTCCGCGGGCCGGCGCGACTGCTTCACCAGGCGACGCATCCAGCCGAGATAGGCCTTCTGTGTTCGCGCCGCGAATCCGCGCAGCGCCATGGCCTCTCGCATCGCATCACTGTGCTTGCCCATCTGTTCCTCCTCGCGAATGACGTCACGAGGCAGATGGCTACGGCAGGAACGTCGCTACGACAACTCCACCGCGAAGCGGTTTAGTTCAACACTTAGTATCCAGAACTCCAATACCCATTATCACCGCGTACAGCCGTGGCTAATAGATATCCGAGCGAAGGCCCTCGCTGCAAGTAGTGGCAAAGGCCGTCATTAGCGCAACCGGCAATGGTCGGAGCCGAGATGGCAAGCGAGCGAGTGCGCTGGTAACAGATATCGGGGCGAAGGACCGACGACCGAGGGCCCATGATCAGGGCTGGTCGAGAGGGCTCCGTACTCCGCGGCCGCCGCGGTTGAGGACATGGGTATAGATCATCGTGGTTGCGACGTCACTGTGGCCCAGGAGCTCCTGGATCGTGCGAATGTCGTAGCCGAAGTCGAGAAGGTGCGTTGCGAAAGAGTGACGGAGGGTGTGACAGGTTGCCGGCTTAGTGAGGCCGGCCGCGCGCACAGCGCTCCGGAATGAGCGCTGCAGGAGAGACTCGTGGACGTGATGCCGGCGGCGCTGGCCCGTAGGGGAGTGAACGTAGACGCGCGCTGCGGGGAAGACCCATTGCCACGCCCACTCCTCCGTCGCGTTCGGGTATTTTCGGTCGAGCGCATCCGGAAGCTCGACGTGACCTGACCCATCCGTACAGTCCTTCCGGTGATGCAGGCGCCTCCGCTCCAGATGGCGCTGCAACGGGACGACGAGTGCCGCCGGTAGGACCGAGACTCGATCCTTGCGTCCCTTGCCGTCACGTACCGTGATTGCCCCGCGGTCGAAATCGAGATCCTTGACCCGTAGGCGGGCGCATTCGAGCAGGCGCAGCCCTGCGCCGTACATCAACGACATCATCAGCCACGGTAAGCCGTGGAGGTGTCGCAGGACGCGCAAGACTTCTTCCCTGGACAGAACGACAGGCAGCCGCACAGATGGCTTGGCCCGGATTGCGTCCAGACCGTGGAGTTCGCGGCCGAGGACATCGCGATAGAGAAACAGCAGGGCGGAGAGCGCTTGGTTCTGTGTCGAGGCCGTGACCTTGCCGCGCGTGGCCAGGGTCGACAGGAACCGCGTGATCTCGACCTCGCTCATGTCCTCGGCCGAGCGTCCGTTGTGGAAGGACAGGTAGCGTTCGATCCATCCTGCGTACGCCTTCTCCGTCCGGCGGCTGTAGTGGCGGGCGGCGATAGCCTCCCTGACTCGAGTGATGACGGGGCGCGCGGGCACGGATGATGGCGGGGCAGGGGACACGGAAATCGTGGAAGGGCCCTCCGCCCGGCGCTTATCGGCCAGAGGCGTCCGGCAGCTCTCACGGAGCACGCCGCCAGGAAGCTCTGGGACGTCCCAGCGCCCGCGGTATGTCGCTCGTTCCATGATCATCGGGCTGCCACCTCGTCCCAACCGTAGCGGTCGGGAAGGACAAGGTGGGACCGGAACCTGAATCAACCGGCGGCGGGCGCTTGCGCCTTCCGTCCCTTGCGGACGACCCACCACAAGACCGTCGCAAGGATGCCCAGCGCGAGGGCGATCGCGATCGCGAAAAGCCCGATCGTCGATCTCAAGATGCTGCGGCGATCGATCAGCGCCCCCACTTCGAGGGGCCGGCCCGCCAGCCCTTCCGCGACCGTCTCCCTCCAGGCCACGATGTTGCCGCGCTCGACCCCGGCGAACGCGTTGCGATGCGAGTAGACCTTGCTCGGCAGGTGGAAGCGCACCGCCATCAGGCCGTCGCGGGACTCGAGCGGAACGTCCGGCAGACCGGGCGGACGCGACCAGCGCCCGTCCAGCCGGAGGTTCTCGCCCTCCGGGCCCACGCTCAAGGCCAGGTCGGGAAAGGCGGGCGTTCCGGTCAGGCGATTGACGTCCGGGAAATCCGCGGCCACGAACACGTAGGGCCGGCCCGCGCGATGGGTGAGGGTCACCCGCCGCACGCGCAGGCCCGAGGACTCGAAGAGCGCGCGCACCGTCTGGAGGGCCGCATCCTCGTCCGCGGGCGACACGCGCACCCCCTTCATCGCGCCCCACAGCTCGGGGCGCGCGGTGACGTTGACGGAGCCGGACCCGTCCACCCGGATCCAGAACTCGTGCTCGAACTCGTAAACAACGCAGCCGCGCAACGAGAGGGCCAGGAGCAGGGCGAGGACCGAGCGCGACATGGGACGGCGATTCTAACCGGATAGAATCGTCGGATGGCCCGACCGCATACCGTCTACCTGATCGATGGCAGCGCGCAGCTCCATCGCGCCTACTTCGCCATCAAGGGCCTGGCCACCACCCGAGGCCTCCCGACCAATGCCGTCTACGGCTTCACGACGATGCTGCGCAAGCTCTACGAAGACGAGGAGCCGGAGTGGGTGGGAATCTCCTTCGACCTGCCGGGCGCCACGTTCCGCCACGAGCAATACACGGAGTACAAGGCCACGCGACGGCGGATGGACGACGACCTGGCCGTCCAGCTCCCGTACGTGAGCCGCGTATGCGAGGTCTTCGGCCTGCCCCGCCTCGACGTGAAGGGCTTCGAGGCGGATGACGTGATCGCGACCCTGGCCCGCCAGGCCGTCGAGCAGGGCCTCAAGGTCGTGGTCGTCTCCGGCGACAAGGACCTCCTTCAGCTCGTGAGCGACGACGTGCTCGTGATCAGCCCCGGCCGCGAGGGCGCACCCTCCACTCTCTACGACCGCAAGATGGTCGAGGAGAAGTGGGGCGTGCCTCCGGAGCGCGTGGTGGACGTCCTCGCCCTCGTCGGCGACAGCGTGGACAACGTGCCCGGCGTTCCCGGCATCGGCGAGAAGGGCGCGCGCGACCTGGTGAAGGAGTACGGCGCCCTCGAAGACGTGCTCGCCAACGCGGACAAGATCAAGCGCAACGCGTATCGCGAGGGGCTGCTCAACAACAAAGACGCGGCCATCCTGTCCAAGTCGCTGGTGACGCTGCGCACGGACGTGCCCGTCACGCTCGACCTCGAGAGCCTGAAACGGAGGCCGCCGGACCGCTCGGCCGCGAACGCGCTGTTCACGGAGCTGGAGTTCGTGGCCCTGGCCAAGGAGTACGCGCCGGAGGCGGGCCCCAGCCGCACCGAATACGCGGTCCTCACCGAGCCCGACGCCGTGAGCGCCGCGGTCGAAGAGGCGCGCAAGGCGAAGAAGGTCGCGGTCTGCTTCGTGCGCGACACGCGCGAGCCCATGCGCGCGCAGCCCCTCGGCGTGGCCCTGGCCTGGAAGCGCGGGCACGCCGTCTACATCCCGCTCCACCATTCGCCGCTCGAAGTCCCGGATGGGCGCCCGACGGCGGAGCTGATGGAGCTGATGCGGCCGCTGTTCGAAGACCCGCTCGTGCAGAAGCTCTCCGCGCGCGGCAAGCACGATCGCATCATGCTGTGCGAGCAGGGGCTGGGCTGCGAGAGCCTGGGCTTCGACGCGCTGATCGCTTCGTATCTCCTGAACCCGGGGCGGCGGCAATACACGCTCGAGGACCTGGCCGTCGAGTTCCTGGGCGAGCGGCCGCAGCCGTCGAGCCCGCTGGTCGAAGGCGGCGGGGAAGTCAGCCTCTCCGCGGCCGCCGCCGCCGCGACCCAGGACGCGGACATCGCGCTGCGCCTCGAGGAGCCGCTGACCAAGCGCCTCGACGAAGAGGGGCTGGCCGGCATCTACGCGCAGATGGAGCTGCCCCTGGTCGAGGTCCTGGCCGACATGGAACGCGCGGGGGTGAAGATCAACGTGCCCTTCCTGGCCGACATGAGCCGGGACATGGAGCAGCAGATCAACGATCTCACCGTCCGCATCCACGAGCTCGCCGGCGGGCCCTTCAACATCAACTCGCCGATCCAGCTCCGCGACATCCTGTTCGACAAGCTCGGCATGAAGTCGGCGAAGAAGACGGCCAAGACGCGCGCCTCCTCCACGGCGGAAGAAGTCCTGGAGGAGCTGGCCCGGCACCACGAGCTGCCGCGCAAGATCCTCGAGTACCGCGCGGTGCAGAAGCTCAAGTCCACGTACGTGGACGCGCTGCCCCAGCTCGTGAACCCGCGCACGGGACGCATCCACGCGAGCTTCAACCAGACGGTCGCGGCCACCGGGCGCCTGAGCGTGGCCGATCCGAACCTCCAGAACATCCCGATTCGCACGGCGGAGGGCCGGCGCATCCGCGAGGCCTTCGTGGCCGAGAAGGGGCACCTGCTGCTGAGCGCGGATTACAGCCAGATCGAGCTGCGCGTGCTCGCGCACCTTTCGAAAGACCCGACGCTCATCGACACCTTCCGGAAGGGCGAAGACGTGCACGACCGCACGTCGCGCGAGATCTTCGGCCCCCTCTCCGCGGTGAGCCCGGACGAGCAGCGGCGCGTCTCGAAGATGGTCAACTACGCGCTCCTCTACGGGAAGACGGCGTTCACCCTGGCCAAGGACATCGGGGTCAGCCAGAAGGAGGCGGACCAGTTCATCCAGGCCTACTTCGCGCGCTACCCGGCGGTGCGCGCGTTCATCGACGAGACGATCGCCAGCGCGCGCAAGACGGGCATGGTCCGCACCCTCCTCGGAAGGCTGCGCCGCCTGCCCGACCTCAACGCCAAGAACTTCCAGGTGCGCATGGAGGCGGAGCGCCAGGCCATGAACACGCCCGTGCAGGGCTCGGCCGCGGACCTCATCAAGAAGGCCATGATCGACCTCCACCACGAGCTGCGTCGCCGGAAGATGGGCTCGCGGCTGATCCTGCAGATCCACGACGAGCTGCTCCTCGAAGTCCCGGAGGAGGAAGCCCCGAAGGCGAGCGCGCTGGTGAAGGAGATCATGGAAGGGGCGCTGGAGCTGGACGTGCCCCTTGTCGCGGATGCGCGCCTGGGCTCGAGCTGGGCCGAGGTCCATTAGGAAAAAGGGCCCGGCGCGGCCGTGCTACAGTGGTCCCGGAGGCCTTGATTTGCCGCTCTACGAGTACCTTTGTCCCAAATGCGGCCGTTTCGAGCTGATCCGCAAGTTCTCGGACGAGGCCGTCACCAAGTGCCCGACCTGCGGAGCCGAGGTGCAAAAGCTCCTCTCCGCCCCCGCCATCCAGTTCAAGGGGACGGGCTGGTACATCACCGACTACGCGCGCAAGGACGGGAAGAGCGGCACGGGCGAGTCGTCGAAAGGGCCGAGCGGGAAGTCGGACGGTGCGAAGTCCGAAGGCGGCAAGTCGGAAGGCAAGTCGGAAGGCGGCAAATCCGACGGCGGGAAGTCCGAAGGCGCGAAAGACTCCGGCTCGTCCTCCGGTGACAAGGCGGCCGCCTCGTCCACGACGGCCAGCACGACCAAGGACAGCGGGAGCAAGAGCTCTTAGAGCTTCAGCCCCTTCAAGTACTCGCGGAACGGCCCGCCCAGGTCGTCGCGCTTGAGCGCGAACTCCACCGTCGCCTTCAGGAAGCCCAGCTTGTTGCCGGCGTCGTGGCGGACGCCTTCGAACCGATAGCCGTACATCGCGCGCTGGTTCTTCAGCGTGCGCAGGCCGTTCGTGAGCTGGATCTCGCCCGCGGCGTCGCGGGGCGTCGTGGCCAGGGCCTCGAAGATGTCGGGAGTGAGGATGTAGCGGCCGATGATGGCGAGGTCGCTCGGCGCCTCCGCCGCGCTCGGCTTCTCCACGAGGTCGTTGATCCGGTACACGCGGTCGTCGTCCTTCTCGGCCACGCCGTCGATGACGCCGTAGGCGGAGATCTCGGCGCGGGGCACCTGGTGCACGGCGATCACCGGTCCCTGGTGCTTCTCGAAGACCTGGACCATCTGCTTCATGCACGGGGTGCGGCTGTCGATGATGTCGTCCCCGAGCATGACCGCGAAGGGCTCGTCGCCCACGAGGTCGCGCGCCACCAGGACGGCATGGCCGAGGCCGAGGGCCTCGCCCTGGCGCACGTAGGAGACGTTGATCATGTTGGAGACGGCGCGCACCTGCTCGAGGAGGTCGGTCTTGCCGCGCTCCTGGAGCAGCCGCTCCAGCTCGTAGGAGACGTCGAAGTGATCCTCGATCGCGTTCTTGCCGCGCCCGGTCACGATGATGATGTTGGTGAGGCCGGCCGCCACCGCCTCCTCGATCACGTATTGGATGATCGGCTTGTCGACGAGGGGCAGCATCTCCTTGGGCTGGGCCTTGGTGGCGGGCAGGAAGCGGGTGCCCAGACCGGCGGCGGGGAAGACGGCTTTGCGCACGCGTCCAAGCATCAGTCGATGCTAGCACGCGGGGCCTGTGTGTTACGCTGACCGACCGCCGACTCGAAAGGGAACGTAGAGCCCGGCGGCGCCGCGCAGCGGCGGCGACGTGCGAGGGGGTTTCAGGGGGGGTCGCGAACGCCCAGCGTGGGTGATGCGTGAGTCCCCCCTGACTAAATATGCTTGACCTCAGATGGGTCGTCGAGAATCGCGCGGCGGTCGAGCAGATGCTCGCCGACCGGGGAGGTACGCTCGACCTCTCGCGCGGCGACCCCTGGGCCCTCGACGGGGAGCGGCGCGCGCTGCTACAGAAGGTCGAGCAGCTCCGCCACCGCCAGAAGGTCTGCGGCGAGGAGATCGCACGGCGGGGACGCGCCCGCGAGGACGCCGCCGACCTGAAGGCGGAGATGAAAGGCGTCTCCGACGAGATCAAGACGCTCGAGGCTCGGCTGGCCGAGGTCGAGGAGGCGATTCGCCAGGCTCTCCTCGTCATCCCCAACGTGCCCGACGCCAGCGTCCCCCGCGGAGCGGACGCGAGCGCCAACGTCGAGGTCCGCCGCGTGGGCGAGCCGCCGCGCTTCCAGTTCAAACCGCGCCCGCATTTCGAGATCGGCCCTGATCTCGGCATCGTGGACTTCGAGCGCGCGGCGAAGATCTCGGGGGCGCGGTTCGCCGTGCAGATGGGCGCGGGCGCGCGGCTGGAGCGCGCGCTCGTGGACTTCATGCTCGACCTGCACACGCGCCAGCGCGGGTACACCGAGGTCGTGCCGCCCTACCTCGTCACGCCCGACACCATGCTCCGAACGGGCCAGCTCCCGAAGTTCGAGGGCGATCTCTTCAAGACGCGCACCGGTGACCGCGATCTCTTCCTCATCCCGACCGCGGAGGTGCCTCTCACCGCGCTGCACGGGGACGAGATCCTCGAGGCCGCCGACCTGCCCAAGCACTACGTGTCGTTCACGCCCTGCTTCCGCTCGGAGGCCGGCTCGTATGGCAAAGACGTGCGCGGCCTCATCCGCCAGCACCAGTTCCACAAGGTGGAGCTGGTGAAGCTGGCGACCCCGGAGACGGGGATGGCGGAGCTGGAGTCGATGGTCGGCGATGCGGAGGAGGTCCTGAAGCGGCTCGGGCTGGCCTATCGCGTGATGCTGCTGTGCACCGGCGACATGGGGTTCAACTCGGCCAAGACCTACGACCTCGAAGTCTGGCTGCCCGGCCAGGACGCGTACCGCGAGATCTCGTCGTGCTCGACCTGCAGCGATTTCCAGGCCCGCCGCGGGAACCTGCGCTACCGGCCGGAGCCGAAGGGCAAGCCGCGCTTCCTGCACACGCTCAACGGCAGCGGCCTGGCCGTGGGGCGGACGCTAGTCGCGATCCTCGAGAACTACCAGCAGGCGGACGGCTCGGTGCTCGTCCCCGAGGTCCTGCGCCCCTACATGGGCGGGCTGGAGAGAATCACCAAGGGCTAGGCTTCACCGCGTCGCCGGCCGGTCGGTCTCGCGGAGGGCTCGACTGTACGCGGTTTGAGTACGATGGCCCGCCTCGGGGGCGGGCGCCGAGCCGGTCAGCCCTTCCCGAACATCGACTCCGCACGGCGAGGCCCTGAGCGGGCGATTTCGGTAGCGGAGAGGGCACTCCGCGCGCGCTGTGCCGGGGGCGACGAGCTCGTACGCGATCCACGTACGGAAATGTTTCGCGAGAGACACATGCCCCGCGAAGACCGGCGACCTTCGCACGACCCCGGACCCGCCGCTAGGGCCGGTCCTTGAACTCGCGGTAGAGCCGCGTGTGCCGCGTCTCCAGGGACTGCGGCGCGCCGTCCACGAAGACGTGGGTCACCTGCGTGCGCGTGTCCATGATGTCGCCGGTGGCCACGAACACGTCCGCGTCCTTGCCCACGGCCAGCGCGCCCATGCGGTCCGCGACCCCGAAGATCTCGGCCGGAGACAGCGTGATCGCCCGCAGCGCGACGTCCGCGGGCAGGCCGTACGCGCGCGCCATGGCCGCCTCGTAGGGCAGGTTGCGCGTGTCCGCGGCATCGTCGCTCACGATCGCGAAGCGCACGCCCGCGCGATGGAGCGCGCTCGGGTTCGTGAAGGACGCGTCGTAGCGGTCGGACTCGCGCAGGGGAAGCCGGTCCACCTGGAGGAGGACGGGCACATCCTTCTCCTTGAGCAGATCCGCGCAGCGCCAGGCCTCGAGGCCGCCCGCGATGATCAACTTGAGGCCGTGCTCGCCCGCGAAGCGCACGGCGCCGCGGATATCGTCCTCCGCGTCCGCGCGCATCACCACCGGCAGCTCGCCGCGCGCGATCGCGCTCAGCGCCTCCTCGGCGAGGTCGACGTCCGACGGCACGTTTGCGCCCCGCCGCTGGCCCAGCGCGCGCGCGTCCTCGATCAGGTTCCCCAGCCGCCGCAGCTCCTTCTCCTGGTTCTGCCGGCGGTCCTTGACGCGATCCTCGAACGTCTTCAGCTCCGGCTCCTCGAACAGACGGGCCAGGTTGAAGACGGGGCGGCCGGTCGGATAGACCATGTGCATCGCGGCCGGCTGCTTCACCGTGAGCGCTTCCGGGGTCGTTCCGGCCAGGCGCAGGAGCGCGCTCTGCCCCGATACGAGGCCACCCTGGGGCGCCGTCAGCACGACGGTGACGCCGTTGGCGCGCGCGATCGGGATGAGATCGCTGTGGGGCTGCACGGCGAGCCAGGCCCGCGCTTGCGGGTTGATGTCTCCGGTCTCGGTCGTGTCCACCGAGCCGGGCACGCTGCCGATCTCGGTGAGGCCGAGCGTGGTGAGGCCGTTGATGAGACCGGGATAGACCGTCTTGCCCGTGCCGTCGATGACCTCGGCGACTCCGGGTATCGCCGCGTTCTCTCCGACGGCCACGATCTTGCCGCCGGAGAGGACGATCGTCCCCTTCTCGATCACGGGACCGGAGACGGTGACGATCCGCGCTCCCCGGATCGCGACCGGACGCGGCGCGTCCGCGGCCAGGGTGGCCGCCGCCGTCACGGACAGGAGGGCCAACATGGGGAAGCGGCCCTTCATCGCGCACCTCCCGCCGCCCGCGTGGCTTTGCCGTCGTCGCGCGCGCGGTCGAAGTAGACGATCCCGTCCACCAGCGTCATCTCGACCCGGGTGGCCGGATCGAACGGATGCGCGCTGAAGATCGCGATGTCCGCGTCCTTGCCCACCTCGATCGAGCCCACGCGCTTGTCCACTCCGAGCTGCCAGGCCGGATTCAGGGTCACCATCTTCAGGGCCTCCGTCTCCGAGACCCCGCCGTATTTCACCGCCTTGGCCGCCTCCCAGTACAGCCTCCGCGCGCGCTCGTCGTCGTCGGAGTTGAGCGACACGTTCACGCCGTGGGAGGCCATGATGGCGGCGTTGTAGGGGATGGCGTCGAAGGCCTCCATCTTGTAGCCCCAGAAGTCCGCGAAGGTGGAGGCGCCCGCGCCGTGCTTCGCGATCTCGCTCGCGACCTTATAGCCCTCCAGGACGTGCTGGAACGTGCGGATCTTGAAGCCGAACTCGTCCGCGAGGTGGATGAGCATCAGGATCTCGTCCGCGCGGTAGCAATGCGCGTGCACGTAGACCTTGCCGTCGAGGATGTCGCGCAGCTCGTCCAGCTCCAGGTCGCGGCGCGGGGCCAGGGGACGCTCGCCCTTGGGGCCCGCGGCCTTGAGCTTGCGGTCGTACTCCTCCCACTCGCGCTTGTAGTCCTGGGCGCGGCGGAAGGAGTCGCGCAGCACCACCTCGACTCCCATGCGCGTGGCCGGGTAGCGCGTGGTGCCGGGCACGCGGAAGTTCGACCGCTTGGGGTTCTCGCCCAGCGCGAACTTGACGCCCGGAGGCGCGCCGGCGAAGACGAGGTCGCTCGGGCCCGTGCCCCAGCGCATCTTGATGACCGCGTTCTGCCCGCCGATCGGATTGCAGGAGCCGTGCAGCACGTTGGCGGCGGTGACACCGCCCGCGAGCTGGCGGTAGATGTTGACGTCGTGCTGGTCGAGCACGTCCGCGATCCGCACCTCCGCCGTCACCACGTTCGTGCACTCGTTCACGCCGCCTTCGATCGCGGTGTGGGAGTGGGCGTCGATGATGCCGGGGATCACGTAGCGCCCGGTCGCGTCGATCACGCGCGCGCCGGCGGGGACGGCGACGTCCGTCCCCACCGCGGCGATACGGCCGTCGCGGATGAGCACGGTGCCGTTCGCGATCGTGCCCTGGGGCCCGACGGTGAGGATCGTCCCCCCGCGGATCGCGATCGTCTCCGATGGACGCGTGGGAGCAGGCGAGGGAGCGGCGGCAGCCAGGCTCAGGATGGCGAGGGCGAGGGGAGTCATCGCAGATCCTCCGCGGCGGGAGACGGGCTCGGGCTGGGTGCGCCCGGAGAAGGGCTCGGTTTCGGTTTCTCGTCCGGCTCGTAGAGCGCGCCGTCCACGAAGACCATCTTCGCCTTCGTGTCCTTGGCCAGCGGCTCGCCCGACCAGACCACGACGTTCCCGATCTTGCCCGCTTCCAGGCTGCCCAGCCGGTCGGCCACGCCGAGCACTTCGGCGGGAGCGAGCGTGACTGCGCGCAGGGCCGCGTCCGCGGGCAGGCCGCGCTCGATGGCCTTGCGCACGCCGGCCAGGAAGTCGGGCGCGAAGGCGGAGACGAGCGCGAACGAGAGGCCCGCTTTGTGCAGCTCGGAGGGATTGCGCTCCGCCTCCTCGATGTCCTGCTTTTCCTTCTCGTCGTCGGGCCTGCCGAACGTGGGCGCGCGCGGCGGATCGAAGTTCACGCTCACCAGCAGCGGCAGCTTGCGCGTCTTGATCAGCTCGGCCACGCGGGCGGCCTGGGGCGCGTCGGCCACGGCCAGGCGCACCTTGAACTCGTCGGCCAGGGCCAGGGCGCGCCGCACGTCGTTCTCGCGCGTCGCCGTCACGATGAGGAGCTCCTTGCCCGCGAGCACTTCTTGCCACGCCTGCAAGGCGGGATCGTAGGCGGGCCGCTTGTGCCCGCGCGCCGCCGTCTCGTAGGCCTTCCACTCGTCGCGATAGCGCGCGGCGTCGTACAAGGCCTGGCGCGCGTAGGCGACGGTGCCCATCAGCGACCCCGGATACGTGCGCGACAACGTGGCCATGTGGAGGTGGAGGGCGGCGGGCTGCCGTAGCACCATCCCTTCCAGTTTCTCGCCGCCCAGGTTGAGGAGGACGCTCTGGCCGGGCAGCACGCCGTCGCGCGGGATGACGAGCGCGGTGGTGATCCCGCTGTCGCGCGCCTTCAGCGCGTCCGCGAGGCGCACGCGGTCGAGGGCCAGCGCTTGCGGGGCGAGGGGATTCGCGGCCGGAGACGGCGGGGCGCCGCCGCCTCCTCCCGGCCGGGGCGCCGGAAGTCCGATCCCACCGAAGCCGTCCACGAGGCCGGGAGTGACGGTCAGTCCGTTGACGTCGATGACGCGCGCCCCCACGGGCGGGGTGACGTTGGCCCCGACGGCCTCGATGAGGCCGTCGCGGATCACGACCGTGGCCTTCTCGATCGGAGGGCCGGACACGGGGAAGACGCGGCCGCCCACGAGCGCGTAGACCTCGCCGCGCGCGGCGTATCCGCGCGGCGACACGAGGACGGCCAGCATCATGAGAGCGAGGATCGGACGCGCGCGCATGCGGGCTCCTTTGCGGGCGAAGATCAATACGGGGGCAGGTTCAAGGGCGGGATGGGCCGCGGCCGGCCGCGTAGACCCAGGCCGTGGCCGCGCGGGAGGCGTAGGCCTCCATCAAGCGGTCGTCGGGGGACTCGCCATCGGGGTCGGCGAGCACCAGCGTGCCCACGTGGACGTCCGGCGTGTTCAGGGGCACCAGGAACAGCGGCTGGCCGTCGAATCCCACCGACGGAGAGACGCCCGCCGACTCCATCACGTCGAGCCGCCGCGCGCGTTGCGTCAGCAGGGCCGGGTCCACGGGCCGATCCGATTCGGCCGAGGTCTCGCTGCGGGCGGCGACCCGCGGGCCTCCGTCCTCTTCCAGGATGAGGACGCCGCCGGCGTAGGACCCGATGCGCAGCGCCCCGTCCAGGATGGTGCGCGCGAGCTCCGCGGGCGTCCGCCCGGCGAAGACGGCTTCGTCGATGTTCACGACGCGCTCCATGAGCGAGGCGTAGCGCCGGACCTTGTCCAGGAGCTGGGCCTTGCGGATGGCGGCGGCGGACGAGAAGGCGACGGCCTTGGCCCGATGCAGGTCCTCTTCGTCGAAGGGCTCGACGCGGTGGCGGTCCAGGCAAAGCACGCCGATGACCTCGCCCTCGACGAGCAGCGGAATGCCGGCCCAGGAGCGGATCTGCTCGGCGCCCTCCTCTTTCGCGAACCGCTCGTCCGTGGTGACGTCGGCCAGGGCCAGGGGCGAGCGGCCGTGCCGCAGCGCCTCGTGAAGCGGCGACTGGAACATCCTCCCGCGGATGCTGGCCGGGTCGGGGAACCCGCGCGAGGCCAGGATGCGGAACGAGCCGTCCGCCTCCAGGAGGCCGAGCGAGCAGGAGTCGCAGACCACGATCCGGGTGAGCTGCTTGAGGACTTCCTCGATCGTGTCGTCGAGGCTGGGCTGGCGGTTGATCGCCTCCAGGATCTCGCGCAGCGTCTCCGCTTCCGTGCGGCGCTCGCGCTCCGTCTCCACCGTGGAGTGGGCCCCGCTCACCCGGCGCCGCTCGCGCCCGATCTCCTCGCGCACGGCGTCGAGGGCCTCGGCGCGATCGGCGTCGGAGAGATGGGCCAGCCGCTTCTCGACCTCGCGGAGGAGCCGATCCGTGTTCATGGGTTGGGTGCGCTCGAAGTCTAACAGAGCGGCCGCGGACATAGAATCGGGGCGTGGACGAGCCCGCCCGCGAGCACATCCTCTTCGTCTGCACGGCCAACGTGGACCGGAGCCGGACGGCGGAGGACCTCTACCGCGACGACCCCCGGTTCGAGGTGCGCTCCGCGGGCACGGCCCCTTTCGCCAAGAACCCCCTGACTCGCGAGCTCCTGCAGTGGGCGGACCGCGTGTTCGTCATGTGCGAGAAGGAAGACCGCCATCAGACGCTCATCAAGCTGCGCTTCCCGGACGCGCGCACCCCCGTGGTGGACCTGGACGTCGAGGACCGCTGGCGGCGCGGCCACCCCGAGCTGGTGCGGCGCGTCCTGCGCAGCCTGCGCCCGCACCTCGGGCCGCCGCGCGGGAAGGGCGACGACCGGTTCTAGCGGCCGCGGCTGCCGGGGAGGATGGCGGAGAGGACAGGATTCGAACCTGCGGTACCTTTCGGTACTCCGGTTTTCAAGACCGGTGCCATCAACCGCTCGGCCACCTCTCCGCCCGCCATCTTACGCGGTCAAAAGGTGGTAGCCTAGGCGTCTAACCCGAGCCTGCGGAGAGGTGCCGGAGTGGCCGAACGGGCCAGGTTGCTAACCTGTTGTAGGGGGTAAACCTCTACCGGGGGTTCGAATCCCCCCCTCTCCGCCAAACTAGCGAGCGCCGCCGCATCCTGCCTCGCTTCGTTACTCGTCGCTCGCGTACGACGAGTACGCGTCGCTCCTCGCGCCTCGCGATGCAGGCGCGGCGACGCTCGCCCAACCGAGCAGCACAGAAGACCGCAGCTTCACTTCTCGAAGAACTAGGCTTGTGGACTGTCCACGGTGGCGTTGCTATCGCTGATGACAGGCCGACCTGACCACGACCTCTTTATCTGCTAACCCAGGCCGATCGGTTTCCGTTGCCTTCTAGACGAGTATCACCTCTACGCCTCTCGTCTTTATTGCCGTCACCATCGCCGGAGCCAGGCCGTCGTCCGTGATGATCTTGTGCACGCTGTCGAGGGGGGCGATCAGGGACAGGTTGCGGCGGGCGAACTTGCTCGAGTCCGCCACCACGACGACCTCGCGCGCGACGCGGATCATCATCGCGTTGAGCTGGGCCTCCAGCACGTCGGGGGTCGTGAGCCCGATCTCGGGGTCCAGGCTGTCCACGCCCAGGAAGAGGCGGTCGGCGTTGAGCCCCTTCAGCGTGTGCTCCGCATGGGGACCCACCAGCGAATAGGACATCTGCCGCAGGATCCCGCCGATCATGATCACGCGCAGGTGGGGCAGGTTGGCCAGCTCCATCGCGATGTTGAGCGCGTTCGTGATGACGGTGAGCGCCTTGAGCTTCAGGAACTTGATGTGGCGCGCCACCTCCGCCGTGGTCGTGCCCGAGTCCAGCATCACGATCTCGTTGTCGCGGATCATCTGCGCGGCGGCGTGGCCGATGCGGACCTTCTCGCCGTGATGGAGCGTCTCCTTCACGTTGATGGGCACGTCCTGGAGCGCGCCCACGCGCTTGAGCGCGCCGCCGTGCGAGCGGACCACCGCCCCCGATTGCGAGAGCGCGTCGAGGTCCCCGCGCACGGTGACGGCGGAGACGCCGAAGCGGCTCACCAGCTCTTCCACCGTCACGCGCGCCTGCTTCTCGACGAGGTCGAGGATCTTCCGCCGGCGCTCCTCGACGAGCAGGCGCGGCTGTCCGGAGGTGGGCATGGGCGGCGATCATAACATCGCCTGTCGTTTGCCATCCTTTGCTTTCGTTTGGCTGTGGTATGGTCGCGCGCAGGAGCCCTCCATGTTTGCTCTCGCGATCTCCGCCGCATTGCTGGCGGGTGGGCTCCGGGACGTGCGCCTCCTGGTCCTCCCCGAGGAGGACGCGACGTACGCGCAGCTCGCGGATCCCGCCGATCGCGCGGAGTTCGAGCGGATCTTCTGGGCCCGCCGCGATCCTGAGCCCGCCACGCCCGCGAACGAGCTGCAGGCCGCGGTCGCGCGCGCGCGCGCCCATGCGGACGCGCTCTACACGCGACCGGGCCTGAAGGGCGCGGACACGGACTGCGGCCAGCTCCTGGTCCTGCTCGGCGAGCCGCCCGAGATCGCGGGGCGCGAGGCCCAGGTCCACTTCGACAACGCGCAGGCCATGCGCGGCGCGCGCCGGCCCGAGATCTGGATCTACCGCAGCCGGCCCGGCGACGCCGTCACCTTCACGGGCGGCGAGCTGCGCGTGTCCCTGGACGAGGAGTGCCGCTTCGCGGAAGGCGCGCGCGTGCGCGAGGACCTGCTGCGGGTGGCGCGCTCGCGCGTCGTCCAGCCGCGTCTGGGCTACGCGAAGACGGCGGACGGCCATCTCGTCCGTCTGGAGGACATGCGCGCGGCCCTCGCCGCCCCGGCGGCTGCGCCGGTGGCGACGACGCGTGCGGACTTCCCGCTCACGATCGAGCCGAAGCTGCTCCTGCGGACGGCCAGCGGGGAGGCCTATGCGGCCGGGCTTCTGCGCGCGGAGCTGGGCCTGGGCGCGCGCAACGGCGCGCCCGTACCGCCCATTGCCGCCACCGTCGTCGTGCAGGCGGAGGACGATTCCGGACGGCCGGTCGGACGCTACGAGCGTGCCGCGCGCGGCCCCGTCGGCGCCGACGGCGCGTTCGTGGCGTCTTATGGCGTTCCGTTGAAGCCCGGGCGTTACGTCCTTCGCGTGAGCCTCGCGACCGGCGAGAAGGCGTCGCTCGTCACGACCAAGGTGGACGTGCCCGACTTCGAAGCCCCGGGCCTGAAGCTGGGATCGCTCCTCGTCTATCCCGAGGGTGGCGAGCCGGCCGCGGATGCCCAGGACCCGTACTCCGCGTTTACGGTGGGAGCCCTCCGCCTCCACCCGCGCCTTGGCAACGTGTTCACGACGGCGGATGCGCTGCATGCCGTCTGCGTGCTCTACGGCGGCCAGGCCGACCCTGCCACCGGCAAGGTCTCGCTGCGCGCGCGCATGAGCCTGACCAAGGACGGGCAGCCGGTGGCGATGGGACAGCCGGAGACGTTCGACACCGCCTCGGCGGTCGTGTCCGTCGGCCCCGTGCCCCTGGCCGGATACGCGCCCGGCCGCTACGTGGCGAAGGTCGAGGCGATCGACCTCGTCTCGGGGAAGACGCAGACGGGGGAGGCGGCGTTCGAGATCGCGCCCTGATTCGTGGAATGAGACGGCCCCCTTCCTTGTAGAGCGGTCGAATCGAAAGGGAGGGGTGGATGCGCGTGACGAGGACTCTCTGGGCCGTGCTCGCCGTCCTTCTCGTTGGTCCTGTCCACGCCGCGGCGCAGGCCCCCCAGGCGACTCCACTGCCGCCTCCGAGCGGCGATTCGATCATCCAGGAGCTGCGCCTGCTGCGCCAGGCGATCGAGCGGCACGGCCGCGGGTCGGCCCAGGTGCAGCTCCTCCTCGGGCATCTCACGTTGCAGGACCAGCGGGTGGGCAGGGCGCAAGCGGCGGCCGACCGCCTCGAGGACCAGGCCTTCGCGCTGGAGCAGGAGCGGAGGCGGATCGACGCCGAGATCCGGGACCTCACGCGCGCCTTCGAGCAGGCGCCGGACGACGCGCGGCGGAAGGAGGCGGAGTCCAGGCTGCAATCCGCGCGGACGCGGCAGAGCGAGCACGTGAGCGCCGCCGGGCAGCTCGAATCGCGCCGCACGCGGGCGCGCCAGGCGGTGGCCGAGGAGCAAGCGCGCTACCGGGAGCTGGACGCCAGGGTCGGCGAATTCGAGCGCGACCTGGGACAGGACCTCGGTCCCCCTCGCTAGCAGGCGGGGGGGTTACCCGTTCCAGAACGGGTAACGCGCGAAGTTCAGGCCAGCCAGCGGTCCAGGTTCTCGCGCACGAACGCGTCGTCGGCCAGGCGCGGGTAGACGCGGCACACGCGGTCGATCTCTTCCATCTGTCCGGGCGAGAGGTCCTCGTGCGGGTCCAGGCACCAGCGGCCGGCGAGCAGGCCCTGCCGCCGCAGGATCTCGTGAAGGCCCGCGATGCATCCGGCGAACCCGTTGCGGGCGTCGAAGAGCGCGGCGTTGGCGTCGGTGAGCTGCGCGCCGACGGCAAGGAGATCGGTGAGCCCCTCGCCGCCCGTCTGCACGCAGCGATGGGCGCGGCCGAGGAGCGCGACCGCCTCGCGCGTCCAGACCGCCCATTGGCCGAGCAGGCCGCCCACGAAGCGCACCGGGCCCTTGCCCGGCCGGCCCGGGAAGGCCGTCACCAGGTCGGCCACGATCGCGTCGTCGTTGCCCGTGTACAGCGCGACGTCGTCGCGGCCGCTCACGGCGAGGGCGCGCGTCACGTCGAGGGTGGCGTAGCGGTTGAACGGCGCCACCTTGACCGCGACCACGGCGGGGATCTCGAGGAAGGCGCGCCAGAAGGCCTGGTCGAGCACGCGGCCTCCGACCGCGGGCTGCAGGTAGAAGCCGAAGAGCGGGATCACCTCGCCGATGCGCCGGCAGTGGGCGATCATCTCGTCGTTCGTCGCCTCGCGCAGGGCGGCCAGGCTGAGCAGGCCGACGTCATAGCCGAGACGGCGGGCGAGATCCGCTTCCGCGAGGGCCTGTGCGGTGGGGCCGCAGATGCCGGCCACGGCGATCGGTGGCGTGCCCGTCGTTTTGGCGCGGGCGCGCATCACGTCCATGGCCAGGGCGAGGACGGGTTCCAGGAGTCCCACCTTGGGATCGCGGATCGCGAACTGCGTGGTGTGCACGCCGACGGCGACGCCGCCCGCGCCCGCGTCGCAGTAGTAACGGGTGAGCGCGACCTGACGGCGCTCGTCCAGCTTGCGGTCCCCGGTCAGCGCGAGGGGATGCGCGGGGATGGCCACGCCGCGGCCGAGGACGTCGCGCACGGCCGCCGCACGCGTGCCCTTCCCTTCCGTCGTTTCAGAATCGGCCATCGGTCCGCTCGAACTTGGTGGGCTTGCCCAGGCTGCGGCCGCCCTGCTCGACCCAGGCCGCCGTCCATTCGATGAGCCGGTCCAGCGGCACCTCGGGCGGGCCCAGGCGCGACACGCACCCCGCGGGATCGCCGAGGAGGGAGAGTGGCCCCTCTTCCCCCGCGAAGCGTACGGGCCGGCCGTAGCGGGCGCCGAAGCGCTCGGCCACCTCGCGGACGGAGACGGGCGCGGGGCCCGTCACCACCAGCGGCCGCGCGGGCACGGCGCAGAGGTCGAGGGAGCGGAAGGCATACGAGTTCGCGTCGCCCTGCCAGATCGCGTTGACGCGGCCGACCTGCAGGTCGACCGGCTCTCCCGCGAGCACGTGGCGCGCGATGTCCACGACCGTGCCATAGCGCAGGTCCACGGCGTAGAAGAGGCGGAAGAGAAGGCACGGAGTGCCGCGCTCGCGCGCGAAGTACTCGAACACGCGCTCGCGCCCGAGGCAGGACTGCGCGTATTCGCCGAAGGGGCCGGTCGCGTCCTTCTCCGTCGAGCCCGAAGACGTGC
>Ga0207428_10001982_pt1 | contig 20766 bp, 20 predicted proteins | sample RhiMethybrSRZTD1_FD_187600 | JGI IMG/M metagenome (GOLD analysis project Ga0207428, IMG submission 187600) | Populus rhizosphere microbial communities from Tennessee, USA - Rhizosphere MetaG P. TD hybrid SRZTD1 (SPAdes) (version 3) | ecosystem: Host-associated > Plants > Roots > Rhizosphere >...
GATCACCTGCCGTTCGATCAGCGCACGGTGATCGTGCTGCGCGAGATCGACGGCTTCAGCTACGAAGAGATCGCAGACTCCCTCGGCGTTGCCATCGGCACCGTGAAGTCGCGCCTCACGCGCGCGCGTCAAACGTTGCGTGATGAGCTCCGGGAGGTCCGGCCATGATGGGTCTTTACGCCTGCATCGACGTGCGCGAACGTCTCGAGGCGTTTCACGACGGCGAGCTGTCGATCGACGAGCAGGTCGCGATCCAGCAGCATCTCGTCGAATGTTCGTCCTGCAGCGCCACCGCCGGCGAGCTGACGATGGTGGGCTCGATACTGCGCGACTGGGCCGCGGTCGCGGACGAAGATCTGCCGGTCGAGCATCTGCGGATTTCGGCGCACGCGATCGAACGCCTGAAGGTCGAAGAAAAGTTCTCGTTGCGCGCGCAGATCACCGAATGGTTCCAGGACATGCACCTGGTGTGGGCGGGGCTCGGCGCCTCGGTCGCCACCGCGATCTGCATTGTCGGATCGGCGAGCGTGCTGCACGCCGCGAACCAGGAGCGCCCGAACTCGATGGCGCGCGTCATCTCGGTGCTCGCGAGCCCCGGCTCGAACGACAACCCGCTGCGCCTCAACTACGAGATGATGGCGCCGCGCGCGGCGTCGGATGTGGCGATTGAAGTGTCGGGTGAGGACACCGAGTACGCGCTGTCGGCCGTGGTGTCGCGCGAAGGCCGCGTGCAGGGCGTCGAGATGATCAACGAGCCCTCCGATCGCACCGGCGTCAACGCGATGTTGAACGAGGCCTATCGCATGAAGTTCGCGCCGGCCACGGCTCGCGGCGACGCCGTCGCGGTCAGCATGGTGTGGCTGGTCTCGAACACGACCGTCAAGGGCCGCCACGATGTGGACATGCAGGCATTGCGGCAGGCGCTCCGCTTGAAGACGACGCCGGAGCCAATCGCGCCGCTGCCGATCCCCGCAGAGGCCGGCGAGCCGAAACCGCCATCGCTGATGAAGCCGATCGTGCCGGAAGCGGCGGCAGCCCTGGCCGCGGCGGGCGGACTCTAACTCTTACCGAACCAGGATCTGGCCGGTTCCAACATTCCCGAGCGCATCGATCGCGCGGATGACGAGCGTGCGTCCCGCGGCGTCCGCATCGAGGCGGAGGTCGAAACCTTCTTGTCTGCCGTCGAGAATCCCGTCGCGGGGAAACGCCGGCTGCCATCGCTGCGCATCGAGCGAGTACTCGACTTTCGTCACCGCTGAATCCGTGTCGCGAATCTCCGCGGGAACGATGAAGCGGGCGCCCTCTCTGCGAAGCGCTCCAATCTGCACCAACGGCGCAACGTTGTCGATCTCGAAGCTGCTGCTTTCGAGCTCGCCGCCGAGCGCCGCGTCTGACGGGTTCGACCGGCGATCGGACGCGAGCACCTTCAACACGTACGTGCCATTGGGAACCGAGCTGGTGTCCCACACAAGCAACGTGTCGCGCAGGTCCGCCTTCAACGCGCGCCACGTGGTGTCGCCTTCGCGGCGATAGAACACGTCGTAGCTCAGTTCGTCGTTGTTGTCGTCTTCGGCCTTCCACTGGAAGGTTTGAAGCCCGCGCTGAACGATCCTGCGGCCCAGCTGCGGGACGCCCCCGCCGAGAGCGTTGTTCGATGAGGCACGCTTGTCCTGCGCGTCTTCGTCGAGTCCGGCGATTTCGGTCTCGCCGCTCGAGAACGGTTTCTGAAACACGATGCCGGGCGGGTGCACGGTGATCGACGTGACCTGCGGCCGGATGTTGCGCGGCAGGTACGCGGACGACAGCGACGTCAGCACCGGCGCGGCCGTGGAACTTCCGGTCAGCACGGCGCGCCATTGCAGATAGCGGGCCTTCGGAGAGGTGATCTGCGAACCGTCGGGATTCGAGTAAGCAGCGCTCCATTCGCTCCACGCTTCATCCGGCGTGCGCGTGTTGCCCGAGCGGGTGAAGACATCAACCTTCGTGCCGGCCGGAACAGTTGCTCGCCACGCCACCACGCCCCATGTCGAGACGAGGCGCGCATCCTTCACGTCGGACTCGAACGTGCCGCGGGTCGCGCGGGCCGGTGACACCGACATCAGCAATCCCGGATTGGCGGTGGCCAGGAACGTGCGATCGGCGGTGCGGCCGATCATCGTTGCCTGCTGCGCGGGCACGCGCGTCAGCAACAGCGCGGTCACGGGATCGCCGCTCAATCGGAACAGCTTGCCCTTGGCGCCGGTCGCCACGAGGATTGCGCCGTCGGGCTCAATGGCCACGTCGTAGGGCGCGTCATCCTTCGCGGTCCATAATTCATCCCACAGACCGTCCGGCTGCACGCGATACACGGCGCCGGTCATCGACGATCGGCGATCTGAAGACGATGAGCTGCCGGCTCCCTGTGGAGTCACGACGTCCACCACGCTGATCGACGTGATTTCGGTGGAGACGTTGGGGATCGACGGCGTCACCGGCGGTGGCGTGATCGGCGTGTCCGCGAGGGAATCGCCGCCCTGGGCGCGGCCGCTCTGCGCCGCCGCGTAGATGACGCCCTTGGCATCGACGCGAATGGCGTGGATTTCCTGATACGACGTGTCGAGCAGCAGAAAACCTTTACCCGCGGCGTCGACGCGGAACACGCGGCCAGGCGCGCCCGTGCCGACCAGCAACTGCCGGTTCTGATCGAACGCGAGCGACACGGCATGCGAGGTCTTGGACGCAAAGAACTTGGTGCCTTTGCCGTCCGGCGTGATCTTGTAAACGGTGCCCTTGTCGCCGGTCCCGGCGAACACGTTGCCGTCGCGATCGACGATCAGCGACCAGATGTACTTGTCATCGGGATCGAAGAACGTGGTCGCCTGTCCCTTCGCATCGACGCGATAGATCCGGCCATCGGGTGACGTGCCGACATAAAGACCGCCGTTGGGTGCGGCCGCCAGCGCATGCACTTCCATTTCGGTGCTGTCGTAGAACAGCGAGCCCTGGCCGTTGCGATCGACCCTGATCACCTTGCCGTCGTTGCCCGTGCCGAGGAACCACGCGCCATCCGCGCCGGCCACCATCGTCCAGACGAACGGCGCCGCGGCGTCGTGGACCTTCGTCAACTCGGGGCCCAGCGTGAGGCGGCCGTGCTCGTCGATCGACAGCTGATCGACTTCGCCTTTGAGGAAATCGGCCTGGGTCGCGGCCTGCCAGAAGCCGGGCGCCGCGGAGATCGTGCGTACGGCAAGGAGGCCGGCAAGCACGGCGGCAAACACGTAGGGGCGCACGTTCGTGCGCCCGTTCAATGAGCTCATCAGGGTTGATCGAGGGAAAGAGTCAGCTGACGGAAACCTGTGACCGCGACGTCGAGCGCGAGCTCCCACTCGCCGCGCGTCATCGTGCGGAGCGATCCGACCGTGCCGCTGTTGCGATCGGATTCCATCACCGCCAGCACCGACGGCGGCAGGCCGGCCATCGGCTCGCCATTGACGACGGCGCCGGAATCGGACGACGTCAGGCGGACATAAATGCGATTGTTGCGGCGCGAGCGGTTGAAGGCACGCATCAACTGCGAAACGCGCTGCAGATCCGCCCCGCGCGTATCGCGCCGATCGTCCGCAGTGGTGCGCGCCGCGTCGGCGATGGTGAGCTGCAACGAACCGGTCAGGTTCGCCGGAATCTGAATCGGGACCTGGCGCACGATCTCCTGGCCGCGCGCGGAGCGCAGCGACACGTTGACGATGGCGTTCTGTCCGGCGCGCGGGCGCGTCGTATCGAGCCAGACGCGCTCGATCCGCGCGCTGCGCTGCTGTTCGCTCGCATCGATCGTCAGCGCGATCTTTTCGACTTCGACGCTCTCGCCGGAGTTCTTCAACAGCGCCGTCAACGGGCCGGCCACATACGCGGATGCGCCGCCAGCGGGTTGATCGCCGCTGAAAATATCCTCGAACACCAGGTCGCCCTCGGAACGAATCGAGGCGCTGCCGCGAATCGTGAACGAAGCCGGGCCGGCGCCGCGTTCATACGACGTCAGCACGTTCGCCACCGAGAGGTAGGTCAGGAGCGGCGTAAACGTGAAGTCGCGAACGACGCCGAAATTGAAGGTGCGCGACGGCGCGCGATCGGAGTTCAGCGTAATCGTGACCGGAATCAGCGACGGTGCCGGACCAAGACGGCCGGCAATGGCGGTGGCGCGATCCTGCTGCACGGTGCCGACGACCTCACCGAAGCTCGCGAGTTTGCTCGACGACATCAGGCTGGGCAGGATCACCTGCACGTCCGCGCGCGTCATCGGAAACTGCGTCGGTCCGAGGTTATAAAGCGGATGGCCAAACGCGTAGACGCGATCGCCGTCCACATGCGTGACGGTGCCGGTGGCGCCAAGCTCGAAATCTCCGGTCAGCAATGCGACGCCGACCGCATCGCCGGGCTGCAACGGACGCGTATTCGCGGCAGAGACACCGGCCCCAGGCGACTGCGAATGCCTTGGCCCGGAGGACAGCCCAGAAGACATAGCCACGAAGCCGGCCTCCGCGAACGCCGTAGAGATCGAATCGAACACCGACGCATCGAAGCCTGATGCGATCATCGGCACGGCGATCGGGCGCAGCATCGCGCTCATGCGCGTCAAATCAGACGACGCGCCGGAGAGAATCAACGCCTGCGAGGGATCCTCGACGAATGCTTTCGATCGGCCGAGATCGCGCGACCAGATTTCGAGGAGCTCACGCGGCGTGGGTTGCAGCGACATCGCGACCGGACGCGACACGCGCGTGCCGCCGGTCATCATCGTGGCGTCGACCATTTCGTCGATCGGCGTGATGCCGGCGATCGGCTCGGTCGAGAACTGACCCAGCGAGTAGGACACGGCGCCCATCAACTTGCCGTCGACGTACACGGGGCTGCCGCTCATGCCGGCGATCACACCGGTCTTCGCGAGCGGGCCGCCTTCGAGGCGCGCCAGAATCAAGTTGCGCTTCGGTCCGATGACGTTGCGCATCACGCCGAGCACTTCGACCTTGAAATCTTCGAGCTTGGTGCCGGAGAAAACCGTGCGGCCGACGCCGATCATGCCGGGCCGGACCTGGTCCAGCGGCAAGTAGGTCGTTTGGGCAACAGGGGCGGCAACAAGGACACCCAGTGCCAGGGCGGCGGCGAAAAGTGTTCGTAAATGCATGCAAGTGCCAGAGAGACGCTGACTTAGACCCCATTATACGAGCCTTGCTCTGTTTCCCCCTGCGCCCAAGGCGTCGGGGGACAAGTTGGGGTTTGACGGCGCAGCAAGTGGTCTGTTAGCCTTTCGACGTTCAAATGCGCTCGCGAGCCGTCGTTGCCGCCTCGTTTTCAACCGGTTATTTTGGCCGGACGGGGAATGGTGTGGGTTCGTGGTGGTATTGGTGCCCAACAGGAGAGGCTAACCGGTCCGTGTAATCACTACCACACACTCTGACGCTCGACCGAAGCGCCTCTTCACTAAACGAAGAGGCGCTTTTTTATTTTGGATCTCGGATTTCGGAATTCGGATTTGGTGCGATGAGACCAGCCAAGCTCTGCGTGACCGTGACGGCCGACACGATGGCCGAGCTCCGTACGCGCCGCGATCAAGTGGCCGATGCGGACATGGTCGAGCTGCGGCTGGATACGGTGAAGGATCCGAGCGCGGCAGGCGCGCTCGCCGGAAGAAAGAAACCGGTGATCGTCACCTGCCGGCCGAAGTCGGAGGGCGGGTACTTCGCCGGCAGTGAAGAGGAGCGGCGATCGATCCTGAGCGAGGCGCTGGCGCTTGGCGCCGAGTACGTCGACCTCGAGTGGAACGGCACGTGTGCGGACCTGATGGAACGCACGGGCGGCCGCCGCGTGATCCTCTCGCATCATGACTTCGGCGGCATGCCCGCCGACATCCGCAACAGGGCGCAGCTGATGCTGGCCAGCGGCGCGGAGATCGTCAAGCTGGCGATCACGGCCGATCGACTGCGCGACTGCCTGACGCTGCGCGACATCGCTCGGAACACGCGCGTGCCCATGTCGCTCATCGCCATGGGCGAGGCGGGCCTCGCTTCGCGCGTCCTCGCGACGTGGATGGGTTCGTGTTGGACCTATTCCGGTGAGGGCGTCGCCCCGGGGCAGGTGGCGCCGCAGCAGATGCACGATGAGTATCGATTCAGGCGAATCGGCACGCGCACCGCGATCTACGGCGTGCTTGGCAAGCCCGTCTCCCATTCGGTGTCACCGGCCATGCACAACGCGGCATTTCGCGCCGCGCACCTCGACGCCGTCTATCTTCCGCTCGCAGCGTCGGACTTCGAGGACTTCACCGCATTCGCCGAAGCCGCCGGCCTGGCCGGCGTCAGCGTGACCGCGCCGTTCAAGGTTCATGCGTTCGAGCGCGCCGATGAATGCGACCCGGTAAGCCGTCGCATCCAATCCGTCAACACACTGCGCCGCGAGGGCAGCCGGTGGCTCGGATTCAACACCGACGTGACCGGCTTTCTTGCACCGCTCGAATCGGCGATGCGTTTACCCGGCACTCGCGCCACGATTCTCGGCGCGGGCGGCGCGGCGCGATCGGTTTCGGTGGCGCTCGCCTCCGCGGGCGTGAAGGTCACGATTGCCGCGCGCCGGCCCGATCAGGCGCAAGCCGTCGCGGCGCTCACCGGCGCGTCGACGACGCTGTGGCCGCCCGATCCGGCATCGTGGGATCTGCTGGTCAACGCCACGCCCCTCGGAACCGCGCCAGGCATCGAGGCCTCGCCGCTTCCAGACGACTACTTGTTTCACGGCGGCGGCATGGTCTACGACCTCGTCTACAACCCGCCGCAGACGCGGCTGCTCCAGACGGCCGCGCGCGCCGGCTGCCGGACGATCGGCGGCCTCGACATGCTCGTGGCCCAGGCGCAACGGCAATTCGAGTGGTGGACCGGCGGGCGTCCGGCGGATCGCGTCATGCGCGATGCGGCGCTGGCCCGTCTCGGGCAGCGAGCCGCAGCAGGCACAGAAAGCTCAGAGGTAGGAAAGAAGTGAAGCTCACGACATTTGAGGAATTCGTGGACCTCGCCAAGCGGGCGACGTTCGTGCCGGTCTGCAAGGAGCTCGTGGCGGATCTGCTGACGCCGGTGTCGGCCTTCCTGAAGGTGGCCGAGCACTCCGACTACGCCTTCCTGCTCGAAAGCGTGGAAGGCGGCGAGCACGTCGGGCGCTACTCGTTTCTCGGCAAGGATCCGTTCCTGATTCTGCGCGGCCGCCAGGGCGAGACCGTGATCGAGAAGGCGGGCGTGACCACGAACGCCGAGAAGCCGTTCATCGACACGCTGCGCGAGTTGATGAACAGTTTTCAATCGCCCTTCGTTCCGGGCCTGCCGCGTTTCACCGGCGGGGCGGTGGGCTATCTCGGCTACGACACCGCCGCGTGGTTCGAGCCGACCACGAAGCGCGACGGCGATGCGCCGCTCGATCGCGATGACGCCGGGTTCATGTTGTTCGACACCGTGCTGGCGTTCGATCACGTGCAGCATCGCATCCTCTTGATCGCGAACGCGCGCATTTCCGGCGACGAGGATCTGAGGTCGCTGTACCAGTTCGCGTGCGCGAAGATCGAGTTCCTCGAGCGCGAGCTCGAGCGCGCGCTGTCACTGAAGCGGCCGACCGGCGGCGACGCCGTCAATCTCGTGTCGAACATGCCGCAACAGACCTACGAATCGATCGTCAAGCGCGCGAAGGAATACATCGCCGCGGGCGACATTTACCAGGTGGTGCTGTCGCAGCGCTTCGAGGCCGAGGTCGGCGTCGATGCGTTCACGGTCTATCGTGCCCTCCGTCACGTCAACCCGTCGCCGTACATGTTCTTCATCCGCATGGGCGATCGGTCGATCGTCGGATCGTCGCCGGAGATGCTGGTCCGGGTGGAAGGCCGTCACGCCATCACGCATCCGATCGCCGGCACGCGGCCGCGCGGGAAGACGGAAGAGGAAGATGTGCGGCTCGGCGAAGAGTTGAAACGGAACGAGAAGGAGAGGGCCGAGCACGTGATGCTCGTCGATCTCGGCCGCAACGACATCGGCCGCGTCTGCGACTACGGCACGGTCCGCGTGCCGACCTACATGGCGCTCGAGCGCTACTCCCACGTCATGCATCTCGTGTCGGTCGTCGAAGGTCAGCTTGCGGAGGGACGCGATCGGTTGGATGCCCTCGTCTCGTGCTTCCCGGCCGGCACCGTGTCTGGCGCGCCGAAAGTGCGCGCCATGCAGATCATCAACGAGCTCGAGCCGACGCGGCGCGGGCTCTACGCGGGCGCAGTCGGGTATCTGGATTTCGCCGGCAACCTCGATTTCTGCATCGCCATCCGGTCGATTCTGCTGGAGAAGGGCAAGGCCTACATCCAGGCCGGCGCCGGCATCGTCGCCGACTCGAATCCGACGGCGGAGTACGAAGAGACGCGTGACAAGGCGCGCGCGATGATTCGCGCGCTCGAGCTCGCGCAGGGTGGGTTGTAGCGCAATGGTGCTGGTCATCGACAACTACGATTCGTTCACCTACAACCTCGTTCAATATCTGGGCGAGCTGGGCGCGACGGTCGTGGTGCGGCGAAACGACGAGGCGACGATCGAGCAGCTGCGCGCGCTCGGTCACGATCGCGTCGTGATCTCGCCCGGCCCCGGACGACCGGAGCAGGCGGGCGTCTCGCTCGAGGTGATCAAGGAGTTCGGGCCGCGCATGCCGCTGCTCGGCGTGTGTCTCGGCCACCAGGCGATCGGCCTCGCCTTCGGCGGAGACGTGATTCGCGCGCCGCTGCCGATTCACGGCAAGACATCCACCGTCGAGCACAACGGCAAGGGCGTCTTCGCGGGCCTGGCCCCGTCGTTTCAGGCCGGCCGGTATCACTCGCTGGTCGTCGGTGAGAAGACGCTGCCTGCCGATCTCGAGGTGCTGGCGAGGACGAAGGAAGACGGCCTGGTGATGGGATTGCGTCATCGCACGATGCCCATTCACGGCGTGCAGTTTCATCCGGAATCAGTGCTGACCAACGAAGGGCGCCGCATCCTTCGCAACTTTCTCGAGATGTGACCATGTTCCCAGCCCTCATCGAAAAACTTCGTCACCAGGAGGATCTGACCACCGCCGAAGCGGCGTCGGCGATGGCCGCGATCATGAGAGGCGAAGCGGCGCAGGCACAGATCGCCGGACTGCTGGTCGGGCTGAGCATCAAGGGCGAACGGCCGACGGAGCTCGTCGGCTTCGCGCAGACCATGCGCAGCAACGCGGTGCCAATCACGCCCCCTGCAGGCGCGGTGTTCGACACCTGCGGCACCGGCGGCGATCGCTCCGGCACGTTCAACATTTCCACGGCGTCGGCGATCGTGCTGGCGGCGTGCAACATGCGCATCGCCAAGCATGGCAATCGATCGGTCTCGAGCCAGTGCGGCAGCGCCGATGTGCTCGAAGCGCTCGGGGTCAACATTCAAGCCTCGCCGGCGACCGTGGAGCAGTGCCTGAAAGACGTCGGTGTCGCCTTCCTGTTTGCGCCGACATTTCATCCGGCGATGAAACATGCCGCACAGGCGCGCAAGGATCTCGGCGTGCGCACGGCCTTCAACCTGCTCGGGCCGCTGACCAATCCGGCGCGGCCAAGCCGGCAGATCGTCGGCGTGCCGCGGCCCGAATTGACCGAGCTGCTCGCGCGATCGCTGTCGCTGCTTGGCTCCGAGCGGGCCTGGGTCGTGCACGGCGCCGACGGCCTCGATGAGCTCTCGACGACCGGCTACACCAAGGTGTCCGAGTCGCGCGGTGATTCGGTCCAGACCTTTTATGTCCATCCCGCCGATTTCGGGCTCGCCAAGGCCACGCCCGAATCGCTGAAGGGTGGCGATGCGGCCAAGAACGCCGCGATCGTGCGCGCGGTTCTTGGCGGCGAGACCGGCCCGCAGCGCGATGTGGTCCTCTTGAACGCCGGCGCGGCGCTGTTTGTGGCCGGCCAGGCCGAGACCGTCAAGGCCGGCATCGCCACGGCGGCGGCCGCGATCGATTGCGGCGCGGCGAAGGAAATCTTGAAGAAGCTCGTTGCGGTATCGAACAACGGAGCAGGCGCGTGAGCACCACCCCGGATTTACTCGAGGCGATCGTTGCCGCCACGCGCGCCCGGGTGGATGCCGCGATCGCTCGAGAGCCGCGCGCCTCGGTGGAGCGGCGCGCCATGGCGCGAACGCCGGCTGCGGCGGACTTTGCGGCTCGATTGTCGCGCGCCGGTTCGATCAACGTGATCGCCGAATGCAAGCGGCGCTCGCCGTCGAGAGGCGTGTTGCGGGCGGCGTACGAGCCGGTGTCGATCGCGGTCGGTTACGAGAAGGCAGGCGCCGCGGCGATTTCGGTGCTGACCGAGCCAGGCTTCTTCGACGGCTCGCTCGAACATCTTGCCGCCGTGCGCCGCTCGGTCAGGATTCCACTGCTGCGCAAGGATTTCATCATCGACGAGTATCAGCTGCTCGAAGCGAGGGCCGCAGGCGCCGACGCGATCCTGTTGATCGTCGCGGCCCTCGACGATCGCGAACTGGCCGCGTTGTTGAAGGCCGCGCGGGACCTGCAGCTCGCTGCACTTGTCGAAGTGCACAACACGGAAGAGTGCCGCCGTGCCATCGATGCGGGCGCGACGATCATCGGCGTGAACAACCGCAATCTGCGCACCTTGCAGGTCGATCTGCACGCCTCGCGCGACGTTGCGGGCATGCTGCCGGCTTCCGTCATCGGGATCAGCGAAAGCGGATTGAAGACGCCCGCAGATCTTCAGGCGATGAAGGCGTTGGGATATCGCGCGTTCCTGATGGGCGAGCGCTTCATGATCGAGCCCGATCCGGGCGCGGCATTGGCGGGGCTGATCGAATCGCTCGATGGGGCGCTTGCCCACCGTAGCCTTGGCGAAGGTGGGCCACGATGACCGCGATCAAGATCTGCGGCATCACGCGCGAAGCCGATGCGGGCCTGGCCGTTTCGCTGGGCGCCAACGCGATCGGCTTTGTGCTGTGGCCGAAGAGCCCTCGTCACGCGGAGTTGAAGCGGGTGTCGTTGATCACGGCCACATTGCCGCCGTTCGTGACACCGGTCGGCGTGTTTGTCGATCCGTCAGCCGACGACATTGCTCGCGCCGCGCAGTCAGGCGTCCGTCTCGCACAAATCCACGGCCGCGTCCCGGTCTCTGCCGCGTTGCCGGTGCTGCGCGCGGTGCACCTGGGCGACAACGCGGACGGGCTCGACACCGAGGTCGGCCCTCTCGAGACGATCCTCCTCGATGCGCACGATCCCGTGCTGCACGGCGGCACCGGGCGCACGGTGGACTTTGCGCGCGCCGCATCGGTTGCGGCGCGGCGCCGAATCGTTCTCGCTGGCGGACTCACGCCCGCGAACGTGCGCGGTGCGATCGACACCGTCAAGCCGTATGCGGTCGACGTGGCGTCGGGCGTCGAAGCGGAACCCGGCGTCAAGGATCCCGTGAAGCTCCGCGCGTTCATCGAAGCAGTGAAGGAGTCTGTGTGAGCGAAGCATCAACCTGGTTCGGTAGACGCGATCCCGACGCGCGCGGCTATTACGGCGAGTACGGAGGACGCTTCGTGCCCGAGACGCTGGTGGCGCCGATCGAGGCGCTCGAGTGCGAGTACTTGAAGGCGCGAAAAGATCCATTGTTCGCGCGGGAGCTGATGCGGCTGTTGACGCACTACGCCGGCCGGCCGACGCCGCTCTGGGAAGCGCGGCGCCTTGCCGAAGCGGCGGGCGGCGGACGGATCTTCCTCAAGCGCGAAGATCTCACGCACACCGGCGCGCACAAGATCAACAACGCGCTCGGCCAGGCGCTGCTTGCCAAGCGAATGGGCAAGACGCGCATTGTCGCCGAGACCGGCGCAGGACAACACGGCGTCGCGAGCGCCACGGCCTGCGCACTGCTCGGACTCGAATGCATCGTGTACATGGGGACCGAGGACATGCGGCGCCAGGCGCTCAACGTGTTTCGCATGCGCCTCCTCGGCGCCACGGTCGAGGGCGTCGATTCGGGCAGCCGAACGTTGAAGGACGCGATCAACGAGGCGATGCGCGACTGGGTCGCGCGGCCGCACGACACGCATTACCTGCTCGGCTCGGCGCTCGGTCCGCATCCGTATCCGCTGATGGTTCGCGAGTTTCAATCGGTGATCGGCCGCGAAGCGCGGCGCCAGATCCTCGAGCAGGCTGGTCGATTGCCGCATGCCGTGATCGCGTGCGTGGGCGGCGGCAGCAACGCCATCGGGATCTTCGACGCGTTCATTGACGATCCCGACGTGCGGCTGATCGGCGTGGAAGCCGGTGGTGAGTCGATTCGGCCGGGACGTCATGCCGCACGCTTCGCGGGTGGAGCCGCTGGTGTGCTGCAAGGCACGCGCACGTTCGTGCTGCAGGATCAAAACGGCAACATCGAGTTGACGCATTCGGTATCCGCCGGTCTCGACTACGCAGCCGTCGGTCCGGAGCATGCGTGGCTGCAGGAGACCGGACGTGCCGAGTACGCCTACGCCACGGACGATGAGGCGCTCGCGGGATTCCAGGAACTGGCGCGCCTCGAAGGCATCCTGCCGGCGCTCGAGTCGTCGCACGCGATCGCGCACGTGACAAAGATCGCACAACAGTTTGGCAAGGACGCGATCCTGCTCGTGAATCTGTCTGGCCGCGGCGACAAGGATGTGACCAGCGTCGAGCAGATCTTGAAAGAGGGCGCTCATGTCGCTGATTGAGGAGCGCTTCACGAAACTGCGCACCGCAGGGAAGACCGGCCTCGTCACCTATGTGACGGCCGGCGACCCGGACCTCGCGCGATCGGCCGAGATCATCAAGCGGCTCGATCAAGCCGGCGCCGACGTGCTCGAGATCGGCATCCCATTCTCGGATCCGCTCGCGGATGGTCCGGTGATTCAACGCGCCACCGAGAGAGCGTTGGCCTCCGGGGCCAACATTCGCAACGTCCTGGGGATGTTGAAGACGCTGAGACCGCAGATCTCGGCGCCCATCGTCATCTTTAGCTACGCCAATCCGATACTTCGGATGGGCCTGGAGACCTTTGTGAACGAAGCGCGCGCGGCCGGCGTGGACGGCGTCCTGACGCTCGACATGCCCCCTGAGGAAGGGGAGACGTTCCGCGCGGCGTTCGACCGCGCCGGGATTGATACAATTTTCCTGTTAAGTCCCACGACGACGGTCGAGCGGATACGGCGGGCGTCCGAGCTCGGCAGCGGGTTCTTGTATGGGATCTCCCGCCTCGGCGTCACGGGTGTGCGCGACACGGTCGATGAGTCGGCCCGCGAGCTTGCCGAGCGGGTCAAATCGGAAACGCGCCTGCCGCTCGCGCTCGGCTTCGGCATCTCCCGTCCCGAGCACGTGCGCTCGATCGGGCAGTGGGCCGACGCCGCCGTCGTGGGCAGTGCGCTCGTCAAGGTGATCGCGGAACACGGACAGTCCGCGGGATTGCTGGCCGAAGTGGAGCGGTACGTACGATGGCTGCGGAACTAAGCCTCGATCAGCTCCGCGAGGAGATCGACAAGATCGACGAGGTGATCGTGCGCCTGCTCGACAGCCGCGCGCGATGCGCCTACACGGTGGGCCGGTTGAAGCACGAGCTCGGCCGGCCGATCTACGAGCCGGCGCGTGAAGCCGCGGTGATCGCGCACGTGCGTCAGGTGAACGAAGCGTTAGGCGGACCGCTCGACGGCGATGCGGTCGCGAGATTGTACGAACGCATCATGGACGAAGCGCGCCGCATTCAACGAATCGAAGCGGAGCGAGATAAGCAGACCGCGCAGCAGGAAGAAAAGAGCTAACTATGGTCGTAGTCATGAAGGAACGGGCGAGTGATACCGAGGTCGAAGCGGTCATCGCTCAACTTGTGGAACTCGGCATGGACGTGCATCGCTCGACGGGCGCATCACGCATCGTGCTCGGTGTCGTCGGCGGCGGCAAGGTCGATCCTCGATTGATCGAGCTGATGGCCGGCGTCCACGAGGTGGTGCGCATCTCGCAGCCCTACAAGCTGGCGAGCCGGACCTTCCAGCCCGAAGACACGATCATCACGATCGGTGATCTTCGCATCGGCGGCGACGAGGTCATCGTCATCGCCGGGCCGTGCTCGGCCGAGAACGAAGCGCAGGTGCACGCCACGGCGGCCGCGGTGAAGCGCGCGGGCGCCAAGGTCCTGCGCGGCGGCGCGTTCAAGCCGCGATCCTCACCATACAGTTTCCAGGGCATGGGCGAAGCGGGCCTGCAGCTCTTGCGCGAGGGCTCGAATGCGCACGACCTCAAGCTCGTCACCGAGGTGATGGACGCGAGCCAGATCGAGGTGATCGGCAAATACGCCGACATCTACCAGGTCGGCGCGCGCAACATGCAGAACTTCACGCTGCTCCGCGAGCTCGGACGCACCCGCAAGCCGATCCTGCTGAAGCGCGGCATCGCCGCGACCATGGAGGAGTGGCTGCTGTCGGCGGAATACATCCTCGCCGGCGGCAACAAGGACGTGATCCTCTGCGAGCGCGGCATCCGCACGTTCGAGACGTTCACGCGCAATACGCTCGACCTGTCGGCGATCCCGATCGTCAAGGAGCTCTCGCACCTGCCGATCTTCGTCGACCCGAGTCACGGCATGGGCCGCCGCGACAAGGTGGCGCCGATGGCGCGCGCCGCGGTCGCCGCCGGCGCCGACGGTTTGATCATCGAGGTGCACAACGATCCGGACCACGCGCTGAGCGACGGCGCGCAGTCGATGTTCCCGGCGCAGTTCGATCGCCTGATGGCGGAGCTCCGCATCATCGCGCCGGCGATCGGCCGCAGCATTTGCCTGGAACCCGTGGCGAGGCGAGGTTGGGCTCGATAAGCGGAAATGCCTGATACGTCGCAGGGCCTCGCGATCGTTGGACCGGGCCTCATCGGCACGTCGATCGCGCTCGCCGCAAAGCGGCGATGGCCGGCCCTCGAGATTCGCGCGATCGACAAGGGGCAGTCGCTGAGCAAGATCGGCGGCGCCCTCGTCGTCGTGCTCGCGGCGCCCGTTCACGCCATCCTCGACACCATTCCAAAGCTGCCGCTGGTCATTTCGCCGGACGCGCTCGTCGTCGATACCGGCAGCACCAAGCGCACGATCATGAAGGCGGCCGCGACGGCGAAGATTCAGAACTTCGTCGGCGGTCATCCCATGGCCGGCGGGACGAGCCTTGCCGATGCCAGCCCCGATCTCTTCGATGGCCGTCCGTGGTTCCTCACCAATCCCGATGCGCCGGAAGCGGTTCGCCGCGCGTCTCGCCTGGTCGAAGCGCTCGGGGCGAGACCCGTTGTGCTCCCGGATCACGGCGAGGAGCACGATCGGTTGATGGCCGCGATCAGCCACCTCCCGCAGGTCACGGCGACGATGCTCATGGCTGTCGTGGCGCGTGCGGCCGGCGCCAGCAACCTCCATTGGGCAGGCGGCGGGCTGAGAGACACGACGCGGCTGGCATCGAGCCAGGCCGACATGTGGCAGAGCGTGCTCGCCAGCAACAGCCAGGAGCTGAAGCCGCTGATCAAATACCTCGCGTCAGAGCTGGCCGCCTTCGCCGATCGGCTGGAGGATCCGGCCGCGGTTCGCGCGCTCTTCGACGAAGCCAACCGCGCGAAGTCGGTGCTTAAGTAAAATCATCGGATGAACAAAGTCCTGGCCACCGCCGACGAGGCGGTTGCCGTCATTCCCGATGGTGCCACGATCATGATGGGCGGCTTCGGGCTGTGCGGCATTCCCGAACATTTAATCGCCGCGCTGCAGCGCCGCGGCACCAAGAACCTGACGATTGTCAGCAACAACGCCGGTGTGGACGACTACGGCGTCGGCCCGCTGTTGCGCGCGCGGCAGGTGCGCAAGATGATCTCGACCTACGTTGGCGAGAACAAGGAATTCGAGCGGCAGTTCCTGCAGAAGGAAATCGAAGTGGAGCTCGTGCCGCAAGGCACGTTCTCCGAGCGGATGCGCGCGGCGGGCGCCGGCATCGGCGGATTCTTCACGCCAACCGGAGCTGGAACGCTGATCGCGGAAGGCAAGGAGAGCCGTGTGATCAACGGGCGCACCTACATTCTCGAAGCGCCATTGCATGCGGACTTCGCGTTCGTCAAAGCGTGGAAGGGCGATCGCGCCGGGAATCTCGTGTATCGAAAAACCGCGCGCAACTTCAATCCGGTGATGGCCACCGCGGCGCGCCACACGATCGCTGAAGTGGAGCAGATGGTCGAGGCCGGCGCGCTCGAGCCGGACGGCATCCACACACCGGGGATCTTCGTGAAGCGGCTGATCCAGGGGCCGTCCTACGAGAAGCGGATCGAGAAGAGGACCTTGCGCAATGGATAAACGCGATCGCATCGTCCGTCGAATCGCGCGCGACCTGCGCGACGGAGACTACGTCAATCTCGGCATCGGCATGCCCACGCTCGTGGCCAACTGCCTGCCGCCCGGCATCGAGATCACGCTGCATTCGGAGAACGGCATGCTCGGCGTCGGGCCGTATCCCACCGAAGCCGAGATCGATGCCGACCTGATCAACGCCGGCAAGGAAACCGTGACCGAGCTGCCGGGCACGTCGTATTTCAGCAGCGCCGATTCCTTTGCGATGGTACGCGGCGGGCACATCGACGTCACGGTCCTCGGCGCGCTCGAAGTCGATGCCGAGGGCAACCTCGCCAACTGGATGATTCCCGGCAAGATGGTCAAGGGCATGGGCGGCGCGATGGACCTCGTCGCCGGCGCCAAGCGCGTCGTGATCGCGATGGAGCACACCACGAAAGACGGCGGGCACAAGATTCTGCCCAAGTGCACCTTGCCGCTCACGGGAATGAAGGTCGTGAACCAGATCGTGACCGAGATGGCCGTGATCGATGTGACGCCCAAAGGCCTCGTGTTGAAGGAGATTGCCTCGGATACGACGCTGGATGCGGTCATCAAGGCAACGGGCGCGAAACTGGCCGTTTCGGAACCCCTGGGGCGTTTCTAACGTCCGTAGGAGGGTGAGGTTCCAATGCGCAAGGTGTTCCTGACGACGATCACCGCCCTCGGCCTGCTCGTTCCAGCTTCAGCCTTTGCACAGACCCCAGACGCTACGACCTACCGCCTCACGGGCACACGACTCGCCTTCGGGCAGGACGTGCGCATCGAGCGCGACGAAGAAGTGACCGATGCCGCGGTCGTGATCGGCGGCAGCCTCAACGTCGAAGGCCGGGTCCGCGACGGCATCGTCGTGGTGGGCGGCGACCTTCATCTCGCGTCGACCGCGGATGTGCGCGGCGACGTGGTCCTGGTCGGCGGAACGCTGACGCGCGATGCCGGAGCCCAGCTCACCGGCGGCGTGAATTACGTGTCGTTCGGCGAGTGGGCGAACCGCAACTTCGCATGGTTCCCGTCGGTACGCTTTGGCGAGTTCGGGCGTTGGATTACCCTGGTGGGCACGCTGGCGCGTATCTCCGTGCTCGGCGTGTTGATGGTCATGACGCTGATCGTCGCGCGCGCGCCGGTGGCGCGCGTGGGACGCGCCGCGTTTGCCGAACCGCTTCGCGCGTTCATCATCGGATTCGCCGCGGAGCTCTTCTTCGTGCCGTTCCTGATCGCCGCGTCGATTGGATTGGCCCTGACGATCATCGGCATCCCGTTCGTCGCGGTGCTCGTACCGATCGCCATCGTTGTCGCGATGTTTGCGTTCGTGCTCGGGTTCACCGCGCTCGCGTGCCGCATCGGAGAGTGGATTGAAGATCGGCTTGGCTGGCAGCCGGGCAACGCGTTCGTGGCGACGGCGATCGGGTTCATCGTGCTGCTGGCGCCCACGCTGGCAGCGCGATTCATCGGCGTCGCCTCGTTCGGCGCCGCGCCGGCCGCGTTCGTGCTGATGATGATTGGCCTGACCGTTGAATTCTTCGCGTGGACGATAGGGCTGGGCGCGGCGATCACGACCGGGCTGGGGCGCTGGTACACCGTGCCGCCGCCAATCTCCGTGCAACCGCCGCAGCCGACGGCCAGCGCGACCGCCTTCTGATCTCTGGCTACTGGCTACTGGCTACTGGCTAATGATCCTGGCCGAGTCCGGCGCGGACCTGAATCTGAGAGTTCGCGCTGGCGATGATCTTGTTGCCCTTCTTCAATCGCAGGATGATCTTGAATCCCCCTGGATTCTTGAAGCGGTGCTCCACCGTATAGCGCCGCTTGATCGTGCTCTTGCCGGGCTCATAGGGGTCGCAGTCGGCTTCCACCGTTGAGGTCGTGAAGTCGCCCCATTCCCATTCGACGGTCGGGCAGTAGAACTCCTCGAAATCATCCGGCCCGCCCTTCACCTCCGCCACGACCACGATGCGCGCCGGCGCGAACGACACGGTCGGTGTCGCCTTGAGTGATAAGCTTGGTTTTTTATTGCCCCCCTGCCCCCGGGCCAGCAGGGTATTTGATGGGATGACGAGGAGCGCGCCGAACGCCAGGACGAGTGCCTGAGCGACGCCTGGTTTTAAGTGCATGACAAGGTCCCCCTGCAGGCGGGGCGCAGAGGAATTCTAACCCAACATGCATGTTCCGTACGAAGTGCCTCGCTTTTCGGTCAGCGGCGCCGCGCTCTCCGACGCGGACGTCGATCTCATCATCATCCCCATCGCCGAGGACAACGCCGCCGCGGCGGCGTCCCGCTACGAGGGCCCGCTCGGCGAGGACCTGAAATCGGCGCTCGCGCGCGGCGAGTTCCGCGCCAAGGCCAACGAAGTCTACGTGGCGCGCACGCCCGCGTCCGGCTGGCGCGCGGCCCGTATCGTGTTCGTGGGCGGCGGGCCGCGCAACGAGATCAACGTTGAGCGCATTCGCCGCATGGCGACGAGCGCCGCGCAGGTGGCGCGTCATCAGCGCCGCGCGCGCATCGGTTGGGCGGACATCGAGCCGGGCGCGATCGGCGCGGCGGCCCGCATCGAGACCGTGGCCGAGGGCATCGCGCTCGCGAATTTCGATAACGGCGTGCACAAGAGCCGGGACGCCAACCAGTTTTTTATCAGCGAGGGTGTGATCTTCACGTCGGAGCAGGCCGCCGCGGCCGCCGCGGCCGGCGCTGCGATGGGCGAATCGATCAACGCCGCGCGTGTCCTCATCAACGAGCCGGGCAACTACCTCACACCCCGCGTGCTCGCGGACAAGGCCGCGGAGCTGGCGTCGGTGAAAGGGATCACCGCGGAGATTCTCGACGAGAAGAAGATCGAATCGCTCAAGATGGGGCTGCTGCTCGGCGTCGCGCGCGGCAGCATCGAGCCGCCGCGCATCCTCGTGCTCAAGTACTCACCGGCGAGTGCGCCGGCAAAGCACACGCTGGGCCTGGTCGGAAAGGGCATCACCTTCGACACTGGCGGCCTCTCTCTCAAGCCGGCCGACGGCATGGAGCGCATGAAAGACGACATGGCCGGCGGCGCATCGGTCGTCGCGGCAATGCGTTGCATCGCGCAGCAGCAGTTGCCGATTCGCGCCATCGCGGTCGTGCCTATGACCGAGAACATGCCCGGCGGCAAGGCCACCAAGCCAGGCGACATTCTGAAGGGCGCATCCGGACTCACCGTCGAAGTGAACAACACGGACGCGGAGGGCCGGTTGATTCTCGGCGATGGTCTTTGGTACGCGCGCCAACTCGGCGCCACGCATCTGATCGATATCGCCACGCTCACCGGCGCCATCGTCGTCGGGCTCGGCAAGATCACGACCGGACTGTTCGGCACGCCGCAGCCGTGGGTCGATCACATCCAGCGCGCGGCCGATCGCGCCGGCGAAAAAGTGTGGCCGATGCCGCTGTTCGATGAATACAAGGAACAACTGAAGAGCGAAATCGCGGACATGCTCAACAGCCCTGGCCGTCCGGCTGGATCGATTACCGCGGCGATGTTCCTCAAGGAATTCGCTGGCGACGGGCCGTGGGCGCACCTCGATATCGCCGGAACCGCCTGGGCGGAAGAGAGCAAGTCGTGGCAGCCGAAGGGCGCCACGGGCGTGATGATCCGCACGCTGATCGAAGTCGCGCGCGGCGGTTTTGCCGGATAATCAAAGGGTGCAGCAACAACCGCCGCCGCCCGCACGCGAGCCGCAACCGATCACGCCGACGATCGTTCAGATTGTCCCGGACAAGCCGGCGGAAGAGCTGGGCATGATCGATGTCTCGCTGGCCGCCTTCGGGCTGACGGGCGTAATCATGGTCGCGGCGCTACTCGCCGGGCTGGTCGCCGGCGCGGCGTACATCTGGTATCGATCACGCCGCGCCATCACGATCATCGAAGAGCGCGGCCACCAGCACAATCTGTTCCGAGGTTAGCGATTAGCGCTCGACCGTTGTCGCCGCCGCGCCCTTGAGCGAACGGCGATAGCGGAGCACCGCTGCGTACAGGGACTGGGCGATCTTGTCCTTGTAGCTCGCGGTCTTCAGGAGTTGCAGTTCCTGTTTGTTGGTGATGAACGAGATCTCGGCGAGCACGCTCGGCATCGCCGCGCCGATCAGCACCACGAACGGCGCCTTCTTCACACCGCGGCTGCGCACATCCTTGTTGGTCCGCTTCAAGTTCGTGACGAGCGACTCCTGCACCATCCCGGCGAGGTCACGCGATTCATCGAGCTTGTTGTTGAGCGTGATCGCCTTGATGAGGTCGGGCAGCTGGTGCATCTCGCGCTCCGACGCGGAGTTTTCGCGCGCCGCGACGGCTTCCGCTTCAGGCGAGGACGCGAAACTGAGGAAGTAGGTCTCGATGCCCTTGGCGCTGTCGTTGCGG